>JAEEGL013993133.1_pt1 | contig 11894 bp, 7 predicted proteins | sample 9134231 | NCBI WGS metagenome assembly JAEEGL01 (sample SAMN16246548, study PRJNA631951) | gut metagenome | biome: gut microbiome; feature: rumen; material: fiber-attached | host: Bos | place: Iran: Karaj | collected 2018-10 | reverse complement strand
TAACCTATATTTAGATTTCGTATATTTCTTTAAAGAAGGCGAAATAACAATTCAAAAGAATCTAGATCAAGCTAAGTATGATTTAGATAAGCCTTATTGTAAAACATATATCACAGCTGATTATATGCATGGTAAGGTAATCAAGCTTTATACACCAAATCAAGAGCAAAAGACTAAATATAATCCATTAACAGGAGAAGAAATTCCTGTTGAGGAAGAGAAGTCTCAAACATTTGATATGGATGATATTTCAGGTGATGAGCCAATTGTTGATAGAATAGATTTAACAGATGATAAGGTTATAGTAGAATCTAAGCGTAGAATTAAGATTAGTGTTAGATTCTCAACTGTAATTATTATCTTCTCACTAATTTTAGCAGGTATGCTAATATTCACATTATTCGCTCATTCATTTGATGGTATTGAAATAATTGTTAGACTTGCTGAGGCAAGTAATCCATTTACATTTATTGGTCTTGGTGCAGTTATACTTGCAGTAAGCTTTGCTGTATGGTATTTAATTGTTCAAAACATTAGAGAGAATGCCTTAAATGATATTAATTATGTTAATAAGGCATCTAAATATGATGAATTAACTTTAGAGCAAGAAGAAAAGCTTTATAATCTAGAAAAGAATATGCCTGAATTAAGAAGAAAGGCTACTAAGGATAGATTAATTGTATCTATCGTTACTTTAGTTGCATTCTCTGAGATTGCATCTTCATTAAGTGTAATCTTTGGTGCGCTTGTTTCAAGCCTATTTGGTAAGAATTTCAGCTTATTACTTGCAAATCCAATTTACTTATTATTATCAATTGGCGCACCTGCACTACTTGCATTATTATTTGGTTTAATAAGAAAGAAAGGATTCTGGATTATATTCTTAGTATTCATTATTTCAATTGCAGTAGGAGCTGCTTTACCAATTGTACTTTAATTAAGGAATTAAAATTATGAATTTATATATGGTTTCATTAGGTTGTAGTAAAAATAGAGTCGATAGTGAAATGATTTTGGGTGTTCTTAAAAATGATTTCGAGCTAGTTGACGATATTAAAGCATCAGACCTAATAATTGTTAATACATGTGCATTTATCGAAAGCGCAAAAAAAGAAGCCATTGATACTATTTTAGATATCTCAGAAGAGAAAAATAAGGATACTAAGCTAGTAGTTTGTGGCTGTCTATCTCAAAGATATAAGGATGATTTAGTTAAATTACTTCCTGAGGTTGATAGATTTATAACTATTGATGAATATGGAAATATTGGTAAGATTATTTCATCAATGTTTAAATCAGATATTAATCATTATAGTGAATTTTCACCTCTTAATAAGATTTATACAACACCTGATTATTATCGCTATATTAAGATATCAGAGGGTTGCTTAAATAGATGTGCATTCTGTGCAATACCTTTAATAAGAGGAAAGCTAAAATCAAGAACTATAGATGATATAGTAGCTGAGGTTAAAAAGGTTATTTCTGATGGCACATATGAAATTAATTTAATATCACAAGATACAACTAAGTATGGATATGATTTAGAAAAAAGATTAATGCTTGTAGATTTACTTAAAGAGCTTGTCAAAATTGAAGGCGACTTTAAGATTAGATTATTATATCTATATCCAGAGGTTGTAACTGATGAATTAATTGATTTTATCAAGAATAATGATAAGATGATGCATTATTTTGATATACCTATCCAGCATTCTGAGGATAAGATATTAAAATATATGTTTAGAAGAAGTAATAAGGAATTAATTACTAATCTATTCAAAAAAATAAAATCAGAAATTCCTGATAGCATTATTAGAACAACTTTAATTGTAGGATTCCCATATGAGGAGGAATCTGATGTTACTAATTTAGTTGATTTTATTAATGAAATGAAAATTGATAGACTTGGTGCATTCACATTCTCACTTGAAGAAGGCACTAAGGCTTGTGAATATCCAAATATTATCTCTGAAGATGAAAAGAATAAAAGATATGAAATGGTTATGGAATCACAATCAAAGATAGCATATGAGTTAAATAAAAGATATCTAAACAGAGTACTTGATGATTGCTTTATAACAGGATATGATCCTGAATCATATTTATATATTGCAAGAAATTATATGTATGCACCAGATGATATCGATGGAGCTATTTTTGTGGCATCAACTAGGGAGTTGAATTTAGGGGAAAGAGTAAAAGTTAAAATTGTGGATTGTGATTCATATTCACTAACAGGAGAAATAGTAGAATAAAAAAGGTGGTGGTGTTAATGAAAAAAGTAATATTTGTACTTTTTATGTTAGTATCATCACTTTGTCTTTTTTCATGCGTAAAAAGTAATAATAACGATGAGACTAAAACTAATCATAAAGAAAGTAGCGATATTAGACCTGATAGTATTACATATGAAAATGAAAATATAGTCGTATCAGGTATAAATAATAATGTAGATACTATTGAGATTTATGTAGGTGATAGATTAATTGTTACATGCGGTAAGTCTTGTGTTTCTGATGGAGTATTAGAATATAGCTATACAATCGGAAGTGAATATAAAGAAACTGGGGTTTTGATAAAGGCTATAGCTTATGGTAATAATAAGACTGGAGAAATATCAAAGCGTATTAATTATTTAGATAGTTTAAATAGCGAATCAGTCAAATATGGGCAGTATTATTTAACTTTTGATGAGGTAGAAAATGCCCAAAAATATTTAATTGAATTTGAAGAAAGAGATACCTTAAATAGACTAGTTAAAACTAGTAATATGGAATCAGATTCGAATTTTATTGAATTTGAGGAAAGCATAAATAATAAATTTGATCGTGATAATAATTTATATATTACTATTAAACCATACGCAGTAGATTACATTAGCTATTCTATATCCTTTAGTTATAAAAGAACTGTAGGTGTAACTAATTTAAGCTATAGTAATAATAAAATTACTTTTTCAAGTGGTTATGAATCTCATCATATAGTTATTGAAGAAGATGGTAATAAAATAGATGAGATTATAGATAAGGATTATTATGATTACACACCACAAGGCCATGATTTTAGTATATCTGTCTCATCATTTGAAAGAGATAAGGAATTAAAAAGCGTAAATCTTAATATAAAGGCAGTTAATAATCTAAATGGACTATCCTTTAAAGATAAAACGATACTTATAGATGATGATAGTTCATATACATACACATATAAGCTTTATAAGAATGATTACATATATAAATCAGGAGATAAAGTTGATAGAAGTATTTATTTTTCGAGTTATTACTCTGATATCAAAAATATTCCATTGAGATTAGTTTTAACTAAAAATATAAATACTAAAACTGAATATTTAGTTGGAGATACAGAGTTTAATCTTTTATGTATTGATGATTATTATGTGTCAGACCCTAAAACTAATTCAGATATGATTGATAACAAAAAAACTTTTAATATATCTAATACATTAAATGGAAGTAGTGTAGAAGTTAGTGTTTATAAGGATGACGAACTAGTCGATAATAAAACCTATGAATTTAGCACATATACTAAATCTGCCAAATATGTTTTTGATTATGATAAGGATAGCAGATATAAGGTTATATTTGAAAGAAAATTTTTAGATGATAGATATATTATCAATTCAGATATAGTTCATAATAAATATGAGCTTGATTATGATATACCTAATAGCATCAGTCCAACGTCTATTGAAAATGTTACATCTAATCAAATTAAAATAGGAAGCGAGAATTTAAAAGATGGAATTGATGATTGTTCGCTATTTTTAGATGACCAGGTTTTAAATGATACATATATTTATGATAACTACTATTTAGTTCAAGAATCAAAATTTATAAATCCTGATACATATAATTTATATTTAGTATCAAAAAAATATGTTGAAAGTGATGCTGTTGATGCTGTTGTTGATTCATTATCAGGCTCTTATACTAATTATGTTAGAGTAAATAATTCTTTTCCTACAAGTTATTATTCTGTATCTTTATATAGGAATAATAAATTGCTTAAAACAAATTTGTATTCAGATGATAGTCCTTGGAATTTTAGATTATCAGAAAAAACATCTACAACTGACTTAAAACTAGTGTATAGATTTAGATATACTTATTCAGAGAAATTTAATATAACACGACTTCCAGCACCTGAAATTGATATATTAGACGATAAATTACAATTTAGTGGTGGAGAGAATTATGATTTATTAGATAATGATGAAGCTGTATTTACTAATCAAAATGTTAGTGAATATCAATTAAATTATGATAATATATCTCATAATTTTAAGATTAGATCACTTGGTAATAAATCAAATTTTGAGCTTGATTCTGATTATTCTACAAGTTTAGCTATTTCATTTATAGAAAATCCTGTTATAGAAGTTTCTAAACAGACATTATCTTGGTATAATTTAGCTGATAGTAATTATTCATTTTTATTAACAATAGATAATGTTGAATTTCAAGTTTCTGCAACATATTATGATTTTACAAGCTTAATTAATGAAAAAGATGAAATATCTTTTAGCATAAAAGCTATTTCACAAAGTAAATATATTTTGCCGTCTGAAGTTATTAGCTATCAAATAAATAAAAGAACGGCTACAGGTATTATTAGCAATATAAGAGTTAACAATAGCACGCAATCAATTGTTTTTGACTCTAACTCATTAAATGAAACATATGATTATATGATATATAATTCACACGATGATTTAGTTGAACAAAATACAATCACTGATAAAAGTGTATTATTTGAACATGATTTTGATGAATATCGCTTTGAAGTATCTGTTGGCTCAAAGATAAATAACACAACTAATGTTATTTCTATGGTAGATACAAATTATTTAAAGTATGATTTTATTAAAGATGGAATTATATCAATTAGTAGGGCAAATGGCAAAATAATATGTACTACATTTGATCAAAGATTCAAAAATGATACTGCATTTGAGTTTTATTATGATGACAATACTAAAATAGAATCAGCTTTATGCGAAATAGTACCTGAACTTAGTACTAAATATAAGGATAATCCAGGAACGTATACATTTACTATTAAGGATATTAGTTCAAATTCATCTTCGAATTCGATTAATAGACTTAAATGTAACAATTATAATTTTAGCCAGCTTATAACCAAGGTAGCTGCACCTTCACTTTCAAAAACAGTAACATATGGTGATAATTATACATTAGACAAAAATACAGCATTCAGCAATAATTTGTCTTATTCGTCAACGGTTACAGCAACGAAAGAGCAGGGAAGATTTAATACTTTCTATTTTGAAAGATATTATAACACATATTATAGATACACAGATTGTATTATTGAACAGGCAAAAAAAGATAATGGTGAATCATATACTTCAAGTAAGCTTCCTACTTTAGAAGATACTTATACAGGAACAAATTCTGTATATACATTTGATGCGAAAGTAGGCTGTTATAAAGTGTTATGTAAAATCATTGGTGGAGATTTTTCATCAACTGGTGTATATTACTTAGATAGTGATTTTTCATCGACTGATGATTACACAATTTTAGCCCCTATTAATAAGGCTGAAATTCAGATTAAAGATGGAAGTTTTAAAAATGGATTATTATACTTCAAGATAACATATCGTGGTCCATATCCAAGTGTATCTAATCTAAAATCATATGCTAGCGTTTCTATAACAGGAAGTAGTATTAGTAGTTTTAGTAATACATATGCTTTAAATTCATTATCAACAGAATTAGGAAATTCAATTTCTATTTCATCTTCTGGTATACAGTTATCTAAATCATTAGTTGAAAATGACGTTATAAGCATTACAATACATTTATATAATGAATATGGAAGAAGTGCAATTTTAGTTTTGAATAATATTCAGTTATCAACTACAAAAGCAATATACGGGAGTTAATTAAAAATGAAATTAAATGTAGTATTATATCATCCTGAGATTCCTCAGAATACAGGAAATATTATGAGAAGCTGTGTTGGATTTAACGCAAAGCTTCACTTAATAAAGCCTTTAGGCTTTAAGCTTGATGAAAAATATTTAAAAAGATCATCACTTGATTATTTTGAGTATCTAAAATATGATGTTTATGAGGATTGGAATGATTTTAAAAATAAGAATAAAGGAAAATATATTTTCTTAACACGATATGGACATAAAAGTCCAAGCACGATAGAATTTGATAAGATAGATGAAGATATTTATTTAGTATTCGGAGCTGAATCAACAGGTATAGCATATGATATACTAAAAGAGAATTTATCTGATTGTTATAGAATACCTACAACTGATAAAGTTAGAAGTCTTAATTTATCTAATTGCGCAGCGATAATGCTATTTTTAGCATCAGAGGCTATAAATGATGAAAGTGTAGTATGTTATCATGAGCCTGACTCTATGAAGGGTGAAAACTTCATTGATAATATTGATATATCAACTCTTGATAGAAAGCATAAGGAGATGAAATAATGAAAGATATTGTAATTATAGGTTATGGACCAAGCGGAATATCTGCAGGTATTTATTTAAAAAGATACGGATTTGATCCAATTATAATTGGTAAGGATAATGGTGCACTAGAGGATGCTCATATGATTGAAAATCTATATGGTAGTGAGAATATGAGTGGCCATGATCTTGCAGTATATGGTCAAAATCAAGCTAAGAAATTTGGTATAGAATTAATTACTGACGAGGTAATTAATATTGAAAATATGTATGAATATTTTAAGATTGAGTGTAAGAATCATGTGCTTGAGGCTAAAGCTATTTTACTTGCCTTAGGTAAAAGTAGAAATAAATTTCATTTAGCATCAAAATATGAGGGCATTGGTGTATCATATTGTGCAACATGTGATGGATTCTTTTATAGAAAAAAGAGAATCGGTCTAATTGGAAATGGTGTTTTTATGGCTCATGAGCTTGATGTTTTATCTAAAATTTCAAGTGATATTACAGTATTTACAAATGGTGAAAAGCTAGAAGTAGAATTACCTGATGGAATTAAATTAAATGAAGAAAAAATAGTTGAATTCTATGGTGATGGCCATCTTGAAGGAATTAAAACTAAAACAATTGATACAAAGCTTGATGGATGCTTTATAGCACTAGGAAGTCAATCTGGATTTTCACTTGCATCACACCTAGGTATAGAGCTTAAAAATACAGATATAGTAGTTGATGAAAACTTTATGACAAATATAGATGGTATATTTGCATCTGGTGATGTGATAGGAGGTTTACTTCAGGTATCAAAGGCTATATCAGATGGTGCAATAGCAGCAACCTCTATTTCAAAATACTTAAAGGGTAAGAAAGAGTGATTTTTTATGGAAATATATCAATATATATTTATACTTTTACCAATTTGGTTTATAATAATTGGTGTTATTGCACTGAACTTATATGTTCACAAAAAAGGCTGGTATTTAAAAGGTACTAAAAGACTACTATATTCTTTATTTTTTATACCTTCACTTTTACTTGCGATAGTATTACTATTTATAGTAAATCCTGAAGCGTCCCCATATAAAGAAGTAGCTTTAATAGTTAAAATATCAGAATTAATAGCACCTTTTGTAGCATCAGGTGTAATGATGATAATTTATTAAAAAAGGAGATTAAAAAAATGAATTCACGTGGAAGATTTACTTTAGTAATTGGTTCATTAATTTTATTAGGTTTTGGTGTATGGAGCTTAATCGTTAACATTAATTTCTTAATGAATTTCACTAATACTCAAGGATATTGGGTTCAAGTTGGTGTAATTGGAGGAGAAATTATAGGTGGTCTATTAGGTTTAATAGAAGCATTATCAGGCCGTATGAAATTCTTAGTTGTAATCCTTGGCCTTGCCTTATTTGCTCTACAAGTTATTGAATGGACTTTCTCAACAATGGAAATCCAAAATGTAGGATTCCCTAATGCCTATGGCGACTGGATGGGATTTGGTTTAATGATTGCAAGATCACTTGGTATCCTATTCTATGTTTATGGTGGAATTTCAGTAAGCAGAAAATAATTAATCTAAAATGCCTTAAGCAATTGCTTGAGGTTTTTTTTATGCCTGTTTTAAATTTATTTTTCATTTTTTATTAATATTATGTTATAATTATTAATAATGCCCTTTTGGAGGTGATGAGCATGAAAAATATGTTATATTATTTAAAAAAATATGGTAATTTAAGCTTTCAAGCTCATCCATTCAATGAGATTGATGCATTAATATTATCACAAATATCATATCTTAATGTGGATTTATTTACTCATGATTATAACGAGGAAGTATTTGTTAAGGATATATTAACACCTGAAAATGCTAAAAAGCTTGCCTTTGCATCTATGACAAGAGCGGGTAATGAAAAGCTTGCTAAGATTTTTCCTAAGACAACAAGATATGATAAGGTATATTTTAAGCATGTTGAAAATAAGATAAATTATGAAAATGTTGAGCAATTCTTTGCGATGACATTCTTTGTTGAAAAACTAATATTTATAGCATATCGTGGAACTGATTTAACTATTGCTGGATGGCAAGAAGATTTTAATATGGCATTTAGTGAAACAGTACCAGCTCAAACAGATTCAGTTATCTATTTAAATAAAATTTATGATTTATACCATAGAGATGTTTTAATTGGAGGACATTCTAAGGGTGGTAATTTAGCACTATATGCCTATTTAAATACCTCAGATGATATTAGAAACCATGTTTCATGCTGCTATGATTTTGATGGACCTGGCTTTATTGATAAATCACTTTTAGAATCAGAAAACTATCTTAAGGGTAAGGATAAAATTAAAGCTATGTCATCAACAATGAGTGTTGTTGCGATGCTTATGTATAATGTTGATAACATAATATTCTTAAAAACATCAGGATTTACTGTTTTACAGCATAATCCATATAATTGGCATATTCAGTCAAAAAGAAGATTAAAAAGAATTAATAGAAATTCTATTACATCAAGATATTTCACTAAGGGTGTAGATAGATTCTTTACTGAGCTTGATCCACAGGATATTAAAAAGTTCTTTAAGACTTTATACTTTATTGCGATGAATGATCCTAAATCAAGTCTACTTGATATTAAAGCTCATCCGTTTAGATTTATAAGAAATGTTCATCAAAGAAGAAAGCTATTAACATTAGAACAGGCTAAGCATTATTCTATGATGAAAAAGAAAATTAAAAAGGTATTTACTGATGTCTTAAAAGAAGAAATTGAAAGAAAACTTAATGAAGGGCATAAAAGAAAAATATTTAAGGTGTTTTTCAGATTTAATAAGTAAGGGAGATTATTAAAAATGGAAAATAAGTTATTGTTAATTTGTAATAAGATAGATTCTACTGATATAAAGCTTATTTCAGATAAGCTAATTAAAGAAGGTTATCTTACAACAATTATTTATTTTGACGATAAAGAAGAAATAGATGATAAATTAAAGGTTTCAATATTAAGAAATGATATTATCCTACTTTTCATCTCATCAGATTCATTAGTAAAGGATGGCTTTTATTATGGAGCATCAAGCTTAAATGATCTTGTAGGTGAAAAGAAGGTATTAAGAGTAATTCTTAATGGCAGTGTTGATGATATAAAGGAAGTAATTAATGATAATGATGATATAGATAGTGATTATAAAAATATCGCACTTAATTATCTTACATCAATTAAATCAGGCTTTTATATTACTCAAATGTCAACTAATGTAAAAACAATTGTTGATACATTAAAGGATAATAATATTAATCCTGATCCTGATTTAATTTATAAGGAAGAAAAAAAGGAAGTAAAAAAAGAAGATACAAATATTGAGACTATAGAGGATACCGCAGTAGTTGAAGAAAAATTTAATGAGGATATTGATGAGGCTAAGCTAAATGATGCGATAGCTAAATATGAAAGCGAAAACTATACTGAGGCATTTAAATTATTTAATGAGACATTAGGTCATAGCCTTGCGATGGAGTATGTTGCCTATATGTATTTAAATGGCTTAGGTACAGAAAAGAATTTAGAGAAATCATATAACCTATACCTAAAGGCATTTAAGGCAGGAAATGATAATGTAGCAGTTAATTTAGCTGATTGCTATTATTACGCACTTGGTGTTGCTAAAAATGATAGACTTGCACTTAAATATTATTTAATTACATATAAGAGTGATCCACTTAATGTAAATTTAAGATTACATTTAGCAAATCTATATTATTATGGACAATTAAGCGTAAGAAATTATTCTAATGCATTTAAGATGTATTCTGCACTTTCAAATAAGATTGAATATATTCCATATAACCTTGCAATTATGAATCTTTATGGCTTAGGCTGTAAGGTTAATAAAGAAGAAGGTATTAAATTATTAAAGGAATGCGCAAGTAAAAAAGATCCTAAGGCTATTAATGAATTAGGTAATTTATATAGAGAAGGCTATGGTGTAGATAAGAACGCACCAGAGGCTTATAAATACTATGAGGAAGCAGCAAGCCTAGGTTTAGCTGAGGCTTATAAGAATATTGGAGATTGCTTCTTAGATGGAATCTACCAAAAGACTGATAAGGATAAGGCCTTAAAATATTATAAGAAGGCTGTAAATATGGGATGTGGTGATGCCGCATATCAAATAGGTAAGATGTATGAAGAAGGAAATGGTATTGATATTAATCAGGATTTATCCTTAAAGTGGTATCATGCATCTGCAAAGCTTGAATGTGATTTAGGAGCATTAGAGCTTGCAAGACATTACTATTTTGGATATGGTGTAGAAAAGAATTCAACCGAAGCCTTAAAGTGGTACAAAAGAGCTGCTAACTTAGGCTCTAGTGTTGCGATGTATGAGGTTGCAGAAGCCTATAAGAATGGCGTTGGTATCCAAATGGATAGTAATGAGGCATTTAAATGGTTTAAATATGCTGCAATGGAAAACCATTTAAAGGCATTAATATCTTTAGGTAATATGTATCGTGATGGTATTGGATGCGATGCTGATATAAAGGAAGCATTTAAATGTTATAAGAAGAGTGCTGATTTAGGAAACCATTATGGCTATATCACACTTGGTGATGCTTACCTTTATGGTACAGGTGTAGGTAGAAATTATAGTGTTGCCTATAACTATTATAAAATGGGCGCAGATGAAAACTTCCCACTTGCAATATCTAGATTAGGAGATTGCTATTTTAATGGCTATGAGGTTCAACAGGATTATAAGGAAGCATTGTCTTTATATAAGAAGGCTTCAAGAGATAATGACTCACATGCATACTATATGCTAGGTAGAATGTATGAAATGGGACTTGGAACTGCAAAGAATCCTAAGGAAAGTATTAAGTGCTATAAGGAAGCAGCAAAGAAGAAGGATGTCGATGCATTATATTCACTTGGTGATTATTATGCTAATGTTCAAAATAAGGAATATAACCTTGAAACTGCATTTGAATATTTTGAGGATGCAGCAAGAATGAATTATACTCCAGCTATTATTAGACTTGCTATGTGCTACTATAATGGTGAGGGTATAGAGGTAGATAAGGACTATGCTTATGACCTTGGTAAAAAGGCTAAGGAAATGGGTAATCCTGATGCTATAGAATTCCTAAAGGAATATTTTGATGAATCATAACCCTTTGTTACTATGTAACAAGTGGTACAAAATTGACCTAATTTGTAAAGTTAGATTGACATTTTGATTTTTAATGATAAAATATGATAGGAGTTAGGAAATTTTCATTTTTTAACAATATAATTTGAGGAGATTATAAAAATGGCTGATTTAAACACTGTTAAGCAACAATTAAAGGATTTCATTACTTCTGAATTAGGAGTAGATGCAAACGAATTACAATTCGATACTCCATTAT
>JAEEGL012605498.1_pt1 | contig 11894 bp, 7 predicted proteins | sample 9134231 | NCBI WGS metagenome assembly JAEEGL01 (sample SAMN16246548, study PRJNA631951) | gut metagenome | biome: gut microbiome; feature: rumen; material: fiber-attached | host: Bos | place: Iran: Karaj | collected 2018-10 | reverse complement strand
CTTTTCATTGTTCTTGGTTTCTTTCAATGTAATAACGTTAATAATCTGGTTTTATTTTTGTGTGAGTGGTGTTTATCTGCCACGACGGTCGTTGTTGCCCCATTTCTTGTCATAACGGCCTTCTGTATCAACCTTGCCTCCGAACATGTTCAGACGGTAGCGCACGTGGAGCATTGCATACGAGTTGATACTGTTATAGCGAGTATCACTACGTCCATTGGCATTAACCCAGCGCTCATAGTTAGACTGCTGTCCTAAGAGATCGTAGAAGTTGAGGGCAACGACAAGTGTCTTTGTCTTGAGGAAGGCTTTTGATATCTGGCCGTTCCAGATAAGTTCGTTGGTATTTGATGACGGGTCGTTGAAGCCTCGGCGACTATTCTCGTGGAGATTGGTGGAGATCTCAAAACCACTGGGCAGACGTACCATCATCTGGCCTCCGTAACTGAAACGCCATGTGTCGAGGTTGGCTGAGGGCTGCAGCTCGTTGCGAGAGTGCTGATAGTTCACGTTACCGTCAAGTGTTACTTCTAACCAGTCATTACGGAAACTGACATTCAGACGTTGGTTCACATTAGTGGTCTTTGTGGTGTTCTTTGCTGCGTCGGCTTGGTTCTGTGCTACATAACTCACATAGTTATTATACCTCAGACGGGTGTCGCTACCCATATTCCAATGGGCGGCGCTGTCAATAGCTGTGCTGAAGTTGAAACCACCGTCTGCGTTCCAGTTACCATTGATATTCTCTGGACGTGAGGTGCTACCACCAGTCTCAGCATTATAGCGTACAAGGTTTGAGATAGAGTTTCGGATATGGCGATAGTTGCCGAAGAGTACAAAACTACGTTTGTATTTCTGGATATAATTGCTATAATAGGCATTCAGCGAGTTCGTGAATTGTGGCTTCAATCCAGGATTACCTTGCGTGATGTAAAGTGGGTTGGAGTCGTCTGTGATGTCGAGTAATTGCGTGATGTCTGGCTGTCGGGTGTCGCCGCGATAAGTCAGACGGATAGATTCCTGGTCACTGAAGTTATAGTGAAAATCCAGCGTCGGCGTGAAATTAATGACGTTACGGATAGTATCAACATAGATGCCACGATAGTCCTGAACGAAATTAGAGTGCTGAGGCTGTATCAGGAAACCAATGTTGTAGTCGTACTCCTTCTGCCAGTGGCGCAAGGTCAAACGGATGTTGTGCGTGTAGTTCTTATATTCAGAGTAGCGACTGAGGTTCTTGTCGAGCTGGGCATCCATCGTCTCTGAATCAAAACTGCCAATCCACGGATTCCAGTCGCGATATTCCGGCACGATACCTGTGAATGGGTTCATGGCAAGGCGCGAGAAATCGTATGTCTGACGGTCGCTCTTATTCTGACTATAGCGCAGTTCATAGTTGGCCTGCAGATGAGCACCCTTCCAGAGCGGTTCGCTATAGAGGGCGCTGAGCACGTATCCTTTATTGTCGCTGGGTGTTGTATTATAGCGGGCTGTGAAATAAGTAGAGTCCTGTCCAGCTTGATTCTTGACACGATGCAGGTAAACCTCATTATTGGATGCGTTTCGATTATCGTTGTCACCAATAGAGCCTTCCATGCGTAATGTAATGTTACGGCCACGTGGGTTCAAGCGTCTGTAAAACTGCAGCATTGCCCAGGCATTCTTGTTCTCACCATAGCTGAGGCTGGCACCATGATTGTGGTTCACAAGATAAGGGTAGAGTGGGGATGTAGGGTCATGGATATCATCTAAGGGATCGTTCGCATATAGGTAAGGATCGTCGCTGAAAGTGGCATTGGAAGATGTCGATGTGCCATCACTAGTTCCCATGCCTCCATTGGCGCGTAGCAGTAAGTTGGTCAGAGAGTCGGGCTTCCACTCCACGCGTAAATTACCGTTCCAGTTGTCGCTACGTGACAATTGTTTCGAGTAACTATTGCTGAATGTACGATAGGAATCACTATAGAAATTCTCGCTGGCATTCTCGTTCATATTGTCGCCGTCACGATGGTTCCAACGTACGGAGCCATCCATCTTCAGTTTCTTGTCGTCGTCATAATTGAAGTTGGCGCCTAATGTCTTACGGGCATTCAATCCGCGACGGTTCCACCATCCGGCATTCTCTTCTTTGTTGTTGAAATTGCCCATCACCATGATTCGGGTCTTATCCGTAAAACTACTTCCCATGCCGCGTGAGGCATAACGATGATGCGTTCCGCCTGCAATGTCGAGGTTGGTCATATAACCACGGTTCATACCTTTTTTTATAGTAAAGTCGAGCACGGTCTCTTTATTGCCGTCCTCAATACCAGTGATGCGTGCTTGGTCGCTTTGCTGATCATAGAATTTCACACTCTGAATAATCGAGACTGGCAGGTTCTTTAATGCTGTCTCCACATCGCCGAGCATAAACTCCTTACCATCGACCAGGATTTTCTCAATCTTTTTGCCGTTGACGGTGATGTTTCCGTCTTCGTCAACCTCAGCACCAGGCATGCGTTTTATGAGTTCCTCAATGGGTGAGCCTTCGGGAGTACGGTAGGCGTCAGGGTTGTAAACCAGTGTGTCTTTTCTCACTACAACCTGAGCAGCGCGGCCTGTCACAACGGCCTCTTTAAGTAACACAGCGTCAGATGACAAAAGTAAATCGCCTAATTCGATGCTTTGATTACGGCGTAGTGTTACCTCACGTTGTATGGGTTGGTAACCAATAGATGAAATCTTCAGTCGGTAGATACCGTTGGCAGGTGCCTGGATGGAGAAATTACCTCTGATGTCTGATACTGTACCACCCACGAAGGTTGAGTCTCGTTGGCGGAATAGTTGCACGGTGGCTTGCATCATAGGTTCCTTTAGGTCGGCATCCTGTACTGTGCCGCTGATGGTAAGACCGCGGTCTTCTGATGATTGTGAAAATGCATTGAGGGCGGTAAATCCCCAAAGCGTCAACATAAAAAAAAAATATCTCATAGTTTAGTCTTGTGTTGTTTTGTGCTGTCTCTTAATTCCAATCGGGCATTGACGACGACATGTTGTACACTGTCATCACCATTTATCTGGTCAAGGAGTAATCGGAAGGCTTTATTGCCAATCTCTCGCAGGTTTTGCTTAACAAATGAAATACGTGGGTGTGACATCTCTGATACCCAGTCGCTCATATAGCCGATAAGGGCAATATCCTTTGGTATCTGCAGTCCACGGCTAGTGATGGCTTGTAATGCTGAAATAGCCAATAAGCCGTGTGAAGCCAATATGGCATCGGGTGGCTCGGGTAGTCGTAATAGTTCCATGGTGTCTGTGAGACCTGAGTTGAAACTGATATGATGACACATCACCAACTCCGTGCGTATGGGAATGTTGTGCTCACGCAAAGCCTCCAGATATCCGTGCTTACGGTCGGCAGTTTGTTTCACCTGGTTCAGTCCACCTAAAAAAGCTATATGTTTTGCACCGCTTTCTATCAGACAGTTGGTGGCATAACGGGCAGAGGCTACATCATTAATCATGACTGATGAGATACCAATATCTGCCACACGGTCGAATAGTACTACAGGGATATTTAACTGACGTAATCGTTGCAGGTGCGAGAAGTCGGTCGTATCTTGCGACGGACAGATAAGGATGCCTTCAACATGCATATTGGTCAACAGTTCTACGCAGTTCAATTCATTCTCGTAGGAATCCTCTGTGTCGGTAATGATACTCATGTAACCGGCCTTACGAGCCTCGGCTTCAATACGCTTTACAATCTGTGCGTAGTGGTTAAAGGAAATGTCGGGTACAACGATGCCTATCGTACGTGTTGTGTCATAACGCAGACTTGTAGCAAAGGGGTTGGGACGATAGCCGCCTTCCTCTGCCATTTGCTCAATCTTTTTCTTTAGTTCCGGACTAACGCCATCGAGTCCTCTGAGTGCTCGAGACACGGTGGAGACGTTAATTCCCAACTGTCGTGCGATATCCCGCTGTGAAATACGTTTCATGTTAGTTGTTATTGCCGTACAAAGTTATAATTTTTTGGAAAAATTGATGCGCAACAAACCGATTAAATGTTGCGCAACGCATTGCGTAACATAAAAAACTGAAGTCATCAGCCGCAATGACTGATGACTTCTAACTTAAAATCACTAAGCTATGTTGTCTTTTGTGTTGGTTTAGACAATGCAAAGATATGCTTTTTGCCTTGATTACCAATACGTATATGATAAATATTATACGCAAAGCGTTGCGTAGTTTTTCGTTATTTTTTGAGTGGTTTTGTCGCCTCTTTCAACCATGCAATTTCTTCAGCCGATAAGTGGGGAGATAAACGGTCAAAAACTATCTGGTGATAGTCGTTCAGCCATTGTAATTCTTCTGATGTCAGCATCTCAATGTTGATGGGCTCCTTGTCGATAGGGCAGAGTGTAAGTGACTCGAATTGTAAGAATTTTCCAAACTCAGTTTCCTTGTAAGGCACGATGAGGAGGGTGTTCTCTGTACGTGCACCAAACTTTCCTGGCAGGTAGATACCTGGTTCGTCGGTAATGGTCATACCCGCAACGAGTGGAGCTGGCTTCCATTCCATGCGGAACTGATGGGGGCCTTCGTGTACATTCAGATAAGTGCCCACACCATGCCCTGTGCCATGCAGGTAGTTCAATCCCTCGCGCCACATATCCTTGCGGGCCAGGATATCTATCTGTGTACCACTGCTGCCACTGGGAAATTTACATAACTCTATCTGGATATGTCCTTTAAGCACCAACGTATAGATCTTCTTCTGGTCATCGGTCACAGGGCCAAGGGCAATGGTACGGGTAATGTCTGTTGTGCCGTCTAGATATTGCGCTCCACTATCGAGCAGAAGTAGTCCTTCTGGCTTCAATGGAATATCTGTCTCTGGTGTGGCCTCATAATGGACGATGGCACCATGGGCTTGATATCCGGCTATGGTATCGAAGGATATGTCACGATACAGTGGCTGTTCGGCTCTGAGGGCAGTAAGCTTTTGATCGATACTTATCTCTGTCTGTCCACCGGCCTCAACGGCAGGTTTAAGCCATTTCAGGAATTTTACCAGAGCAATGCCATCCTTTAGCATTGCCCGACGGAATCCGGCTATCTCCGTCTCGTTCTTCACTGTCTTCATCCGCTTTACAGGCGACTCAGCTTCAACAATTTCACGATTTACTTTCTTGTAAAGCGTATAGTTCACCTCGTCAGGGTCGAGCAGGATGTTATACTCAAAGTATTCTTTCAGTCCTTTGCCTACGTTCTCGTAGTCGTCAACGACGATGCCCTCAGCTTGCAAATAGACTGAAACTTCAGCTGTCAACTTCTTTTTATTGATAAAGAGTGTTGTGGTGGTGGATGAGATGAGCAGGTAACTCACGAAAACGGGGTTGCAATGAACATCCGTTCCACGAAGGTTGAGTGTCCAGGCAATATCATCGAGGGCCGACATCAGCATGCCGTCAGCATGTTGCTGGCGCAAAGCCCTGCGGATACGGGCGAGTTTGTCGTGAGTTGTCTCGCCTGCATATTCTATAGGGAATATCTCCACAGGATTCTGTGGAATCGCAGGACGGTCTGTCCATATCTGTTTCAGCGGATCCAGATTCGTACGAAGGGTGATACCTCCCTGATGACGAAGTTCGGCAATCAACTCCTTCACGGCATTGGCAGAAGAGCACGTGCCGTCTAATCCGACCTCTGCGCCTGCTTCACATTCTTTACCCAGCCATTCGGCAATAGTCGGTGTCCCTTCAATCTTCAGCTTCATCAGTTGAAACTCCGTTCCTTTGAGTTGTTCTTCTGCTGCAATAAAATAGCGGGAGTCTGTCCAAAGGGCAGCACTCTTCATGGTGACTACTGCGGTGCCTGCCGAACCATTGAAGCCACTGATAAATTCGCGACCTTTCCAGTGGTCAGGGATGTACTCACCCTGATGTGGGTCGGTACTGGGAAATATGAATGCAGCCAGATGTTCGCGACTCATGATTTCACGAAGGGCTGCTAATCGTTGTGTTATTGTCATTGCTCTTTCTTTGTTGTCTCGTTATTACGTTATCTCGGTATTTCGAAATTTCGAGGCTTTAGCCTCCGATAATCACTTTCAACTCCTTTGCCTCCAGTTGATGTTTACAGCGTTGTAGGGTATCTTCTGATGGAGTCTCCATATGATATCCTTTCGGATTAAAGGTTGTTCCCATCCTGCGATGCTTGTCTTTACCCACATCATGATAAGGCAAGAGATGAACGGGATGGGGGATGGATGAGAGGAATTGCGCTGTTGCCTCAATGTTTTCCTCATCAGCATTAATACCCTCAATAAGAGGTATGCGGATGGAGAACTGTGCCTGTCGTTCTGTGAGGTAACGGATGTTCTGCAGAATCAGTTCATTGTCAACACCTGTATAGAGTCGATGCTTTTCGCTATCCATCAGTTTTAAATCTACAAGGAATAACTCGCATTCGTTGGCGATGGCTTCTACGACCTCTTGCGGCGCATAAAGTGAGGTGTCAACAGTACGGTGGAAACCTCGTCGCCCCAGTTCCTTGAGAATCTCAAGCGAATAGTCGGCATGCATCAAAGGTTCACCACCACAGAGGGTGACGCCGCCACCACTATCCTCCATGATGTCACGCTCTTTCTCTATCTCAGTCATCAGCTCCTCCATCGTATAGGCCCTTCCGCAAATCTCACGTGCCATTGTAGGACAGTCATCCACTTTAAATCCTGGTTCTAAGCAGGTGCCACAACGGATACACTTTGATTGCTTAAAGAGTTCCTGTGGCTCTGTTGACCACGACTCAGGGTTGTGACACCACACACAGCGTAGCGGACAGCCCTTCAGGAAGATTGTTGTCCGTATGCCAGGACCATCATTGATGGCATAGCGCTTGATGTCGAAAATCAGATTAGAGGTCATCGTTTTCCGTTCGTGCTATAATCTCGTTCTGCAACTGCTCCGTCATATCATTGAAATAGTCGCTATAGCCTGCCACGCGTACCAATAGGTCGCGATATTCCTCCGGGTGCTTCTGGGCATCATGAAGAGTGGCCGTGTCAACGATATTGAACTGGATATGATGACCACCAAACTTAAAGTAGGTTCGAATCAGGCTGGCTAGCTTCTTCTGATCCTCCTCGCGTTTCAGTAGTTGAGGTACAAAACGTACGTTCAGCAGAGTACCGCCACTCTTTGTCTGGTCAAGTTTTCCAAGTGACTTAATCACAGCTGTAGGACCATGACTGTCAGAACCATGAGCAGGTGAAGTACCGTCGCTGATGGCGAAATGCGCGAAACGTCCATTGGGCGTTGCCCCGCATACACTACCAAAGTAGTTATGGCAAGTTGTTGAAAGCATATTCAGTTGCGTCTTTCCACCACGGGTGTTGGGACGTCCTTCGATGGCTTTTACCAAATCGTCATACACACGTACGGCTATCGTATCGGCATACGCATCGTCATTGCCGAAGAAAGGTGTGTGGTTGCGGATGTATTGACGCATAGCCTCACCCCCGCTCCAATTGTTCTTACAGGCTTCGAGTATTTGGTCCATCGTGTAGCGCTTGTCCTCGAATACATGTTTCTTCAGAGTGGTGAAACAGTCGGTGATGGTACCCAGACCCGTGCATTGGATGTACGTTGTGTTGTAACGTGCACCACCGCTATAGTAGTCCTTACCTTTTTCTATGCAGTCGTCTATATACAGACTGAGGAAGGTGGCTGGCGCATAGAGTGAGAACATGCGTTCGATATAGTTGTTGACGCTTAGTTTCAGATTCACAAAGTAAACCATCTGCTTGTGCCATGCCTCATAGAGTTCTTCAAAGGTCTTGAAAGTGCGTGGATCACCAGTATCCAATCCCAGTTTCTTTCCTGTTTGCGGATCAATACCATTGTTGAGTGTGATCTCCAGAATCTTCGGGGTGTTCAGATAACCCGTTAATAGATAGGCCTCCTTGCCAAAAGCGCCCACTTCGATACATCCTGAGCAACCGCCTTCGCGAGCATCTTCTATTGTCTTGCCGGCACGAACCATCTCCTGTACATACGTATCGGGGTTGAAGATAGAGGGGTAACCGTGTCCCTGACGAATCACTTTGATACCTTCGAGCAGGAACTCGTCAGGTGTATTCTGCGCGATATGGATGCTGAGGCCAGGCTGCAGTTCGTGCAGTTCCTCCTGAATCTCCAGTATCATATATGATAGGTCATTGGTGGCACTTTCTCCGTTTCTGTCCACACCACCTATATTAATATTAGTGAAGTCATTATACGTACCTGACTCTAATGCCGTTACACCTACCTTTGGAGGCGCGGGCTGGTTGTTGAACTTAATCCACAGGCATGATAACAGTTCCTTGGCTTTGTCACGGGTCAGTGTACCATCCTCAATACCCTTCTGATAGAACGGCCACAGGTGCTGGTCTATATGTCCTGGGTTCATCGAGTCCCAGCCGTTGAGTTCGGTGACGGTGCCCAGATGCACGAACCAATACATTTGGATAGCTTCCCAAAGGTCACGAGGCGCATGGGCTGGTACCCAGCGACAGACGTCCGCAATCTTCTCTAACTCCTTCTTTCGTTGTGGGTCCTGTTCCTTTGCAGCCTTTTCCTCAGCTAACGCAGCATGGCGCTCTGCAAAGAGAATAGCCGCATCACATGAGATGGCCATTGCTTCCAGTTCCTGTTGTTTATCGGTGGCCTCTGGGTCGTAGATATAATCCAGTTCGCTGATGCGTTTTTCGATGCGTGCCTTGACGTCGAGCAGTCCCTCATGATACATCTTGCCATCCATTGCCGTATGACCAGCAGCACGTTGTTCCATGAATTCCGTGAAGACGCCTGCATGATAAGCCTCTTCCCATTCCTTCGACACATGATTGAAGATGCGCTCACGTTGCGTCTTTCCTTGCCAATAGGGGATGACCTCTCGTTCGTAGGTGTCGATATCCTCCTGACTGATGGTATAGCGTTGCAGTTCGCGTTCGTTCAACGTGTGCAGGTCTTCCACCGAGTGACAGGTCAACTCAGGGAAGGTGGGTACTGCTTTGGGCAGTGGACCGCGTTCGCCTACAATCAGTTCCTCGTCACCGATATAGATGGTTTTCTTCTTGCATATCTCGTAGAAATTACGTGCTCGCAAGATGGCAACAGGCATGGTGCCGTAGTTCTCCTTATAGAAAGCGGTCTCTATCAGGGCACGTTCAATGCTCAGTGTGGTAGGCGTATCGAAATTCTGTTGGCGCAAATGACGTATGCGCTCATTCATGCCGCCCAAGTTCTCAGGGTGTTTTATGGAATAATTCATAGATAGACTTAATTCGTGAAATCCGTTATATTCGTTGTAAAATAGATATTAGTTGTTTTTTGCTTTGTATACTTCTTCAATCGTCATCGGTTTCTTGATGGTTCCCAATAGACGGGCACCCTTATCGGTCATGGCGTAGTTCAATTCATTACGCAGACCCGTAAAATTGCGCCAGGGCTTCAGCTTGTCGTAGCAGATGAAGTCGCGGAATTGACCTTCTGCCTCCCACTTATCCATCAGTTCTGGGATGAAATAAATGCCAGGCTCAACGGTGAACACAAATCCCTTTTCTAGTGGACGGGCCAGTCGTAACGACTTGAAACCAAACTGCTTACTCTTTACCTGTCCCTCGGCATAACCTACATATTGCTCACCCAGATTCTCCATGTTATGAACATCAAGACCTACCATGTGACCCAGTCCGCATGGGAAGAACAAGGCATAAGCACCACATTCGGCTGCTTCAGCAGGGTCACCCTTCATCAGTCCCAGTTCCTTCATGCCTCGTGCTATCTCTGTGGCAGCTGCGATATGAGCCTCGCGGAAGGGAACTCCCAATTCCAATTTATCTACTGCGGCATAGAAACTACGCAGGTGAATGTTGTAAACCTCTGCCTGACGGTCCGTGAATTTCTCGCCCACAGGCATGGATGATGACAGGTCGCCAGCATAATGACTCTTTGTCTCTGCACCAGCATCCAGCAGGAAGATGTCACCCTCGTTCAACTGGTGGATGAAACCATGATTATGCAGTACTTGTCCCTGTACTGTTGCTATGGTGGGGAAGGCCAGTGCATTTCCATGACGACAGGCCACCTCTTCAACTGCTGCGGCCACCTCGCTCTCATGGATGCCCGGGCGCACGGTACGATAGGCGGCAAGGTGCATCTCTGTGCTTAGGTCAACCGATTCTTCAATCAGCTGAATCTCCTCGTCATCTTTATAATTGCGCTGACTGACAATGGCTTTAATGAAGGGCACGCTGGCTTTGCTGGCTTGTGCAGCAGCTTCTATGCCGAGCAGTTCCCACAACCAAACCTTGTGATCACCACGATAGGGTGGAAGAAAATGAATGGGCTGACTTTTTGCTTGCGCCTTGTCAATATAGTTTTTGAGTTCCTTCATGGGCAATACCTCGCAGATGCCAGCCGGTTCACATTTATCACGAAGCGATGGCTGTATGCCCGTCCAGACAATGTCATCGATGGTCAACTCGTTTCCAAAGACAATCTCCTTGTCGGCATCAATGTCAATGATAGCTGCCAGCGCAGGATAGTCGAGACCAAAGAAATAGAGGAATGTAGAGTCCTGACGGAAACGATAGGTGTTGTCGGCATAGTTCATGCCTACCTCATCATTACCAAGAAACAAAAGCAGTCCGCTTCCTACGTCTTTCTTCAGACGGGTGCGACGTTTGATGTAAGTGTCCTTATTGATTGCCATATTCGTTTACTTTTTTGTGTTTGCTAATCTGCATATTGGTTTGTGGGAAATATTCGGCCAACAGGTTATAAAGGTCAGGGTCAAAGACCTGTAGTTCCTCACGTGTGTTACACCAGTTGTGCTTGCCGTCGGTATGGGGCATCTCTGCATTCACGTTGAACCAGTCCTGCACGGCCTCAGCAAAATATTCCTCTTTGTCGGTTTCACGATAGGTACCAGCCAAGATTCCCTTTGCTTTTGCATTTTCATAACACTGTTTCAGCCGACTATCGAAATCGGGCACGGCTAGCATCAGACCAATAAGATGGATGCTGTGGGCAAACTCATGAATCAGAATGTCTTCCGCATGATATTTATCTATCTGGTAAGCTAGGATGTTTTCCTCTGCACACGATGTCAGCGGGAGTTCCAGATCGCCTCCCAGTCCACGGGCACGCAAATCCCAGTTCAGCGCCGTATCGTTCACCAGATAATGATGCTCAGGGATGTCGGTGGTGCCTTCATAGCGTGCCATGATGGCCACACGGGTACCACGAGCCACCATCGAGTCGAGTACCGCTTCAGGCAACATCGCCGTCATAGCGTACAGCGTTCTATGGGCAGCTACGAAAGCAGAATCTGGCACGCGCCAAGAAGAGATGAGTGGTAGCCCGTTTACATCGACATATTTCTTGTAGAAAGAATCCAGACCCAGCGAGTCGGGTGGGGTGGTGACCACGCATTCGGGTATGTTGAGCACCTCTTCTTCCACAGCCTTTTCTGTCGCGTTTTGATTGTTCTTGCAGGCAGAAAAAAGCAGCATTACAGTCAGGAAAAAATAGATTCGTTTCATTTTAGTTATAGAATTTGCAATTTCCAGTTGGCAAAGATACTAAATAAATTATAATTGACGATTAAGAAGTGAAAAAAAATCTCTTATGAAAACAAAAAATCTCAATCCCCTAAGCATAAATCTCAAATCTTTTGTGTAACTTTGCGGCACAAAATAAAATCTTAAACAAAATACTTTTTATAATATGGCTTTTTTAACTGACGAGAAATTGGTTATTGTTGGTGCCGGTGGTATGATCGGTTCTAACATGGTACAGAGTGTGCTGATGCTGGGTCTTACTCCTAACATCTGCTTGTATGATATCTATGAGCCCGGT
>JAEEGL012170257.1_pt1 | contig 11894 bp, 6 predicted proteins | sample 9134231 | NCBI WGS metagenome assembly JAEEGL01 (sample SAMN16246548, study PRJNA631951) | gut metagenome | biome: gut microbiome; feature: rumen; material: fiber-attached | host: Bos | place: Iran: Karaj | collected 2018-10 | reverse complement strand
GCACCTCGAAGGACGACGAACACCCCGTCTCCGTCGAGTCGCATGACCCCGACGCCGTGACGCACATCCACGCGACGGACTGCAACTTCGGCGAGGCCGACCTCTTCCGCCGCGACGGGACGGTCGTCTTCGAGTAGGGAGTCCCTTCCATGCGCATCCCCCGCCCTTCCGTACCCGGCTCGTCATCGCGCGGCCTTCTTGCGGCGCTGGCGGTCGCGCCGCTGCTTGCCCTGTCCGCCACCGCGTCGCCGTCCATGCCGCTCAAGGGCATCGTCCTGTGGCCCGACCAGGCGCGCGCCCATCCGGAGCTGAACGACGTCATCTCGCTGGAATTCGTCTACGCGACGCCCAGCTCCGTGGTCCCCGGCGCCAATCCCGACGGTTCGCCGCGCTACGACTGGACCTCCCTGGAAAGGACTCTCGACGACATCGCCTCGCGCGGGCATCAGGCGATACTGCGCTTCCGCTACGAATACCCCGGCGAAAAGGTCCCGGAGTACCCGGGGGTTCGCGGCGCCACCGGCGTACCGGCCTTCCTCAAGGCGCTCCCGGACTACAAGGAAGGTTTCCAGCCGAACCCGAACGGGGACGGTCCCACGTGGTATGCGGACTGGAGCCATCCGAAGCTCCTGGAGTTCACCGAGCGCTTCTACCGCGACTTCGCCGCGCGCTACGACTCCGACCCGCGCGTCGCCTTTCTGGAGTTCGGCTTCGGGCACTGGGCGGAGTACCACACCTGCGGCACGGAGGAGCGGCTGGGCGTCAACTTCCCCACCCTTGAGTTCCAGGCGCGGATGCTGCGGCTCCTCGACGGAAGCCTCCGGGCCACCCCGTGGGCCATCTCCATCGACGCCGCCTCGAAGGAGCGCTCCGAAGCCGCGAGCGACCCGGAGCTGAGCGCGCTGGGGTTCGGCCTCTTCGACGACTCCTTCATGCACGCCCGGCACGACCTCTCGCAGAAGGGCGGCGGCTACAACGAGAAGGGCTGGCTGGCGTTCGGGGCCGACCGCTGGCGGCGCGCGCCCTGCGGCGGGGAGATCAGCTACTACACCAGGCGCGACCAGCGCGAGTTCCTCTCGCCGCGCGGGCTCTACGGGATCACCTGGGAGCAGGCCGCCGCCAAGTACCACATGACGTTCGTTATCGGCAACGACTCCCTGGACGGCCGCTACGCCACGCCGGAACGCCTCCGCGAAGCCGCCGGCGCCTGCGGATACGACTTCCGTCTCGTCCGCGTGGAACAAAAGGACGGTGGACTTGTCGCGGTCGTCGCGAACGACGGCGTCGCGCCGCTCTACCATGACGCCTATTTGTCCCTGGACGGTCTCCGCTCCACCGAATCCCTGCGGGGCCTCCAGCCCGGCGAAACGCGGGATTTCACGCTTCCGGCTCCGGCCTCCAGCGCAGCGACACCCTCCGGCGACACGGCGCCGCCCACGCCTGAAGCGATCCCCGATGCTGCGGCGGTATCCAACCGCGAAATACCCTCCAGCGACACGGCGACGCCCACGAACGAAGCGATTCCCGATGCCGTGGCGGTATCCAACCGCGAAACACCCTCCGGCGACACGGCGACGCCCATGAACGAAGCGATTTTCGATGACGGGGCGCTTTCTCGCCTCCGCATCGTCTCCGACAAGCTCCTCCCCGGCGCAGAAATTCCCCTTCGCAAGGGACAGTAGCCCTTTCCGAGGCCGCCCCCCGTCGCACCACGTCTCTCCTCTCTATCTCGGCATGTTTTTCCTAGCCACGTTTGACCAAAATCTTTGAAATTTGGTGATTGACTCAACTCACTATATTGGTTATGATTTCACCCACACACGGAAAGGAACACAACCATGCCATACGGTCGCCCTACATCCTCCGGCCACGGTTACCGCCGTCCCGACTACATCTGGTCGCCTGTCCTCATGCCCTTCCCCCACCGCCGCAAGCGCCAGTCAGCGTCTTCGCAAACCCGTCACCCGTCCACACGCACCGCAAAAACGCCGGGATTGGTAGAAGACATCGCCGTATCTGCCCTTGACGGATTTATGGACATCCTGTTCAACGGTCCCCGATCCCAAGCCGGTGCGAAGCTTCTCGGCAGCATGTTTCTCGTTGCCGTCATGTCCCAGTCGATGACCACTTTGGCACTGGGGCTTATCGCCTTGTTCTGCCGACTTGCAAAAGAAAGTGTAAACTATGCAACAAATGAAATTGTAAATGATTATAAAAGAAAGATAAAAACAATACGAATAAAGCGAAAGACTTCGGTGAATCCTCCGCCAACGCCGGAGGCGATTCGAAAGGCGTGGGAAGCGTCGCGGAAGTCGCTGATGGGAAAGCTGCGAATGGGGACGCTGCTCTCGGATCTGGAGCCCGTAGTGGACCAGTCGTATGTGCGCACCGAGGACGGCACCATTGTGGGCCGGCGCCCGGGCATCAAGGGGTGGCTCCTCCAGAACTGCCCGGACATGCTCCCCCACTACAAGGCGCTGATGAACTACAAGGCGCTGGCGGACAAGCTCCGTAAGGCGCTGGGCGTGGAAGACCCGGATACCTTGGCCGGGGTGCTGGACTTTGATGAGAGTGGATTGGAGAAATCGAAATCAAGTCCCATTTTAGATGACTTCAAACTGTTGAAATCAAATCGACAAATCGTCTTTGAAAATGTCCAGAGTTTTTTCAAAGATTTCGGTAAAGATGGAAAGCAAACAATGGCGGCGCTGGATGCCGTTTTGCGAGAAAGGCTGGAGCTGGTCTGGATGCGGCGGGTTAGAAAACGGCCATCGGCCGCCTAGCGGACCGGCAGAGTGCGGTCATCGGTCGCCTACCGGCCGGTACAATCACCGCCCACCTAGCAGACCGGCAAGGCGCGGTCGTCGGCCGCCTAGCGGACCGGCAGAGTGCGGCCACCGGTCGCCTACCGGCCGGTACAATCACCGCCCACCTAGCAGACCGGCAGGTACAGTCGTCGGCCGCCTAACACACCGACCGGTATGCTGGCGTTCCGAGGGGCAAATGGCGATCTACAACCAAACCGCTCGGCGATTCGCCCCTACCAATCGATTCCAGTGGTAGAACCCGAGTGCCGCCGTGCAATTCGCTCGGCACCGGGACTTACGTCCACTGCGCTAGTTCTGCCGCCCTTCCAGTCGCTCCAGACGACGCTTGCATTCCAGCATGGCCCGGCCGGTATGGTAGATGGCCTTCCAGGGGTTGCCCATGTCGGCCGCGACAGGCGTTCCATCCTTGCGCAGCAGCTGGCGCCACTCGCCCGTTTCCGAGTTGATGAAATGCCGCTTGTCAAAGCGCCACGTCTGGTAGAAGGCATCGAAGTAGACCGCATTCCCCGTGTGCTCATAGGCATCGAGATAGCCGATGAGCACCTCGCAGTTCTGCCACCATTCCTTGTCGGTGACGAGGGCCGGGCCGTTGTGCAGGCCGTCGCGGAAGACCCCGCCCAGCTCGTGGTCGAAGCCGAACCGCAGCGAGTGGTCGCAGAACGCCGCGACGCGCCGGTCGAAGTGATGGGCCGGATATCCGAGAACCTCCGCCGCGCGGTCGAGAAGCCATCCCAGCTCGACATTGTGCCCGTAGGAAGTGGTGTCCGTCGGGGTTTCCACGATCTCCCCGGTCGCGCGTTCCGCGTTCCAGGTGCGCCGGATGTTGATCGCCGGAATCGGATGGAAGTCCAGGTCGAACTGGTTGTAGGCGCACCCGTTCGCGTCGTCCACCATGTGCCGCAGGATGAGCGAAACGACCTCCTCCAGCTTTCGCCGGTGGATTTCCCGCCCCGTGGCCTGCGCAAGCGCCGTGAAGGCCTCCATAAGGTGCATGTGGATGTCCAGCGACTTCCGGTCGCCCGCCGCGAAGCCCGGTGCCGAAAGCGTCCAGTCCGGCTCAAGGTTTTCGAAGTAGCCGCCGCGCAGGGTGTCCGCGCAGTGGATCTGGAGCAGGTCGAATGTCCGCGAGGCGTAGTCGATGGCTCCGGCGACCCCGAAGACCCGGCCGTAGGTGGCCAGCGCGTAGATGGCGAAGCCCTCGCCGTAGACGACCTTGCCGGCGTCCAGGCAGGTTCCGTCGCGGGCGGTCTTCCAGTACCAGCCGCCATGGACGGGGTCCCAGAAGTGGCGGAGGAAGAACTCATACCCCTGGCGCGCGGCCTCGCGGAGGCGCTCGTCGCGGTATTCCTCGTAGAGGGCCGCGAAGCCCCAGATCATGCGCGTCTGGGTGACGATGTACTTGTCGGTGTCGCCCGACGGCGCGCCCGCCTCGTCGAAGCAGGTCAGGTAGCCGCCGTATTCCCGGTCGATGCCTCGCTCCAGCCAGAAGGGAAGTATCCCCTGCGCGAGGTTTTCGCGGATTTCATGGAGGGCGGTTTGGATTTCGGTGGTGTTCATGGCAGTTTGGCGTGGGTTGGTCGGAGTGGAAGATTGCGGTCTAGGCGGGGCCATAGGCCTCGTCGAGTACGTCCGAGACGGTCTCAGCCCAGACGGAGAGGTTTTCGGGGCGGTAGCCGACGGTGCTGATGTCCTTCAGCGTGATGTCGCAGGGGCAGTCGTACATCCGGCAGACGCGGACGGTTTCCGAGATGTCGGCGCGGATGGCGTCCGGGCGGGCGATGTGCGCGACGAGGGCCGGATTGGGCTTGCGCGAGAGTACATAGGCGCCGCCCAGCGCCTCGGCGGTGCGTTCGACGTCCGCCCAAGGGCTGGCGCCGACCTTGCGGAGGTTGGGGAAGCGCTGGAGGACGGAGATGCGGTCGTGGAGCGGTTCGCAGCAGCCGTAGTAGGTGAAGGCGAAGCGGCCGGCCAGCCGGAGGCTGTACTGGACGTCGAATTCGTAGTGCGCGTCGGGCGAAACGGAAGAGAACATCTGCGCCATGGTGCGAAACCAGACGTCGCGCGCACGGTAGCGCCCGTCCGTCGAGGGGTTCGGCACGGTCACGGCCGCCGGCGTGCAGTGGATGTCGGGGCTTCGCGGGTCGAAGAGCCCCAGCGCCTCCTTCTGGTCGGCCTCAATCTCCGCGGCGCGCGTGAACAGGGAGATGATGCGGTGCAGGTATTCGGGCCGGTCGACCATGTCCAGGAGGATCGGCTCGACGCCGCGCAGCATGGCGATGACGTCCCACGGGGCGTGGTAGGTCTGGACGCCGCGCAGCTCGACGGGCAGGATGCCGTCGAGCACCTCCGAGGCGAACGCGACCGCCTCCGCGTCGCGGTCGGGGTCGGCATGGACCACGGGGTCGTGGTAGGCGTCGAGCGCCCGCTCGTCCGCCAGCACGTCGTGGTAGCGGTGGGAGACGATGTGGTTCGTCTGGTCGATGGCCAGGCGGTCCTCCTCGATGTCGAAGCCGCATCCGGTGCTCCAGTGGGCCTTGGTGATGGCGTAGACGGGCTCGATGTAGTTGTCGCAGCGAAAATGGCGTTCGCGGTAGAGGGCCCGCCGGAAATGCTCCTCCATGGCGCGCAGGCGAGGGTCCTCGCAGCGGCAGGCGAGCTCCTCCTCGTCGCGGAACTCGTTCCACGGCAGCTCCTCGATGATGACGGGCGGACGGACGATCCGCAGGTCGTTGCTGTCGCGGAAGCGCCTGCGCATGCGGACATGGCGGTCGGACAGCGCGATGTCCCTGTACCGGCGGGCAAGCTCCCGTACGATGTCGATGTTCTGGAGGGGCATGGCGGCGAGGGGACGGACTTTACTGGTAAGAACCCCGGGAATCACGATAAATGCCGGCTGCATGGACGGAAACCGCCCTGGAAAGCACACAGTCCATAAGCGCGGTATGGCGGGCAATAGATGCAGGCATGATACGACTCCTTCTCATCGCCTAAAGAAATACTCGGCGACCGGAGGCCATCGTAGCAGAACGGCAACCGGGCTTTCAAGGGTTATTTGCGCTTTGCCGCACCCCGACAGAAATCGGAACATTGCCGACAATTCCCGTTGACTCGGCACGGACCGCCGTGATACGGTGTAAGTGCCTGTTTCGGGCGCGCATTGACCCACAGTTCATCACATGGAGTCTCTTCTATGAAGGCGTATACGAGTCGCAGTGTTCTGGCAGCCATGGGTTTTCTTCTTTTGGCGGCTTCCCCCGCGTCGGCGAAGCCCGCCTACCGGGCCGGATGGGGCGGTTCCATCAACTACAACATCAACCGCTGGCATTTCACCGAGAACAACCCCGTCGGGGAGAAAAACGCCACGCTGCTGCCCGAGATCGGCGTGTTCACCGGCCCGATCTGCGTAACGAACCGCGCCACGGGCTACGCCTGGGGGCTCAAGGGCTTCTGGAACAGCGGCTGGTACAGCGGCAACAAGCCAACGACCTGGGGCGGATACCGCACCTGGCGGTTCACCGGCCAGATGTACTTCGACGGAAGCACCTACTGCTTCGGCGAGAAGATCTCCCATTACATGCTGTTCCGCGTGGACGGCGAGAACGTCCTGCGAAATGACAACGCCGACGACTTCAACAGCAAGGCCATCACGCCGTCCGCCGGGTGGCACGACATCGACCTGCGCTGCGGCAACGAAGACGGCGGCAACAACGGAAGCACTCCTCCCGGCGCCATCGAGAACGGCGCGGACGGCTATCTGCTCGGCTTCGGCTACGCCAAGACCGGCACGGCCCCGAGCGCCATCTCCGGGTACCACTACCTGTACGACAACGGCTCCGGGTCGTTCCTGCGCAGCGTGAGCGAGGAGGATTTCTTCACCGTCGATACCTTGAGCGTCGCCAGCGGCGTCTATTCCGTCACCATCACGGCCTCCACCGCGCTTCCCGAAACCGCGACGGCCCGCCTCTATCTGGGCGACGCCGCGTCGATCGCCGAGAACGGCAGCGAAGCGACCTGGTCCGCCACCGGCTCCGACGTCTCCGTCGCCCCCGGCCAGACCGTGACCGTGTCCGCCACGTGGACCGGTACCGGAACCCCCTACTACGCGGTGAAGGTGTCTGGAAAGATGGACTCCCTCGACCTCGGCTATGTCGGCGGCGGAGACTCCACCACGCCCGTCGCCGGCGGCCCCCGGCTCGACTTCTGGCAGTGGTCCGACCCCGCCATGGCCACGGTGGTGCCGAACGTCGCCGCCACGTTCACCGGCGTCACCGGCGGCACCCAGGCCGATTTCCACGTCACGCTCGGCTACGACCTCGTGATCCCCGGCGTCACCCCGGACATCGCGGTGACCGCGTACTACGGCGCGGCCGACGCCGGCGCCGCCGACACCGGCTGGGACGCCAGCCATTCCTTCGGCGGCATGGCGACCGGCGCCTACGACCTGTCGCTGACGGGACTCACGGCGGGCGAATCCTACTATGTCCGCTTCGCCGTGAAGACGCCGGGATCGGATCTCGTCTGGTCGGATCCGATGTTCGTGAGCCTGGCGGGAGTCTTCCTCTCGGGGCTGGACGATGCCATCTACGAGAACTACCCGCTCCCGCATTCCTTCACGGTCAACCGCCCCGCGGACGCGACGGACGACACGCTGACTGTCTACCTGTCCTACGTCGGGGACACCAACCGCGTGACGGCGCTCCCCGACTCCGTGACGCTGCCCGCCGGTTCCGCGTCGGTCGCCGTTTCCCTCTCCGCCATCGACAACTCCGCGGTGGACGGCAACGGCGCCTTCACCGTCTCCATCGTGCCAGACAGCCAGTACGTGACCGGAAGCCCCTCCTCCCTGTCGGCCACCATCACCGACGACGAGACAGGCGGCGGGATGGACGAATGGACCGGCGGCGCCGGCGACAACAAATGGGAGTCTTCCGGCAACTGGTCGCTTGGGCATGCGCCCACGATCCTGGACACCGCCGTGTTCCGCTACCAGGGTCTGGACGCCACCCGGACCGTGACGATCTCCTCCGCGGCCACCGCCGCCAGGCTCCGGCTGGAGTCCGGCGACGCGCTGAAGTTCACGGGGGCCGGTTCGCTCACGCTCGGCGGCGTCGACCGCAGCGGCAACGGCTGGCCCTGGGGCGAACTCGCGTTCGAGGTGCCGGTGAACGCCTTCGCCGGCGAAGGCGGGACGAACATCTGGAGCAGCGGCCAGTGCCCGATCAACATCAAGACCGGCCTTGGGCAGGTTGGCTCCACATGCACCATCAAGAAGACCGGCACAGGGACGATCACCCTCAACGCCAACTCCTCCGCCATCGCCGGCTGGCACATCGCCGAAGGCAAGATCGAGAGCAAGGTCTCCCAGGGCATCGGCGGGACCATCACCATCGGCGGCGAGGGCGCCAGCGCCGAACTCACCTTGAACGGCGCGAACCTCATCAAGCCCAAATCGTCGGTGATCGTGCTGGACCAGGGGAAGCTGTACAACAACGGCATCGCCCAGCTCTCGGAGCTTGCTGTCCACGAGGGCGGCATCGCCCAGACGAGCTACTCCGAGGTCAAAAACTACCGGCTCTACGGCGGCACGATTGTGAAGATGGCGAGCTGGGCGGGCGAGGCCCGCCCCTACGACGGCGCGAACTACGTCAAGAGCTTCGCGAACGCGAACACGGCGTACTTCACGCAGAACTTCGCCCTCAACAACTGGTGGAACACCGAAATCGCCGTGGAGGACGGCGCGGCGCCGGTCGACCTAGTGTTCGGCAGCTTCTACCAGAACAACGAAAACGCCCAGTCCTACATCTCCATGCTGAAGAAGACGGGCGCGGGTATTCTTCAGGTGACGCAGGACGCCGGCGGCAACAACATCATCAACCGCGACGTCGAGGTCACGGCCGGCACCTGGCTGGCCGACGCCCCCGGCTCCGGCACCGGCCATCGCATGACCTACGTGCGGGCGGGCGCGACGCTCGGCGGCGTCGGCCGCGTGCTGGGCTCGCAGCTTCCGAACACCGTCTGCGTCCAGGTGGCCGGCAACTCCGGCGCCAAGGGCGTCGTCGCCCCGGGCTCCCTTGACCCCGAGACCGGCGACCCCGTGTACGGTACGCTGACCATCGGCTCCGAGGACTGCGCGAACGGCATTTCGTTCGGCGCCGACACGCGCCTCCGCATCACGTTCGGCGAGGCCGGCAAGGTGGACCAGCTCAAGGTCTACGGGCCGCTCAACGTCAATGCCCGGTGGACCGCGCTTGAGCTCGTTTCGCCGAATCCCGCCAAGGTGCGCGGCGGCGAGTATGTCGTCGCGACCGCGACCGGCGGCATCGCCACCCCGTTTGAAACCGTCCTCCTCCCGGATGTCGGGACGCAGTGGACGGTCAGGTACGGTGCGGACTCCATCACGGTCCGCGTACCGGGGACGGAAACGGTCCTCCTCCTCCGGTAATGTCGCGTTCCATACACCACACTCTACTGGCGGGCCGCGCCGTCCATCGCCCACTCCGTCTGTCGATGCCTTTTCGGCGAGTCTTGGAAGGTCTGCTGGTTCTGCTCTTTGTCGCGGAACCGGTATTTGCCGAGGGCCGGTGTGTCCCCGGAATCAGCCTCATTCCGCACTACCCAAAGGTGATGGATCCGAACGAGGCAGCCATTCCCCTTTCCGAACGTGTCTACCCAGATGTGGTGACCTTTGTCAACCTAGACAACGACGATGACGACGGCACTTTTGACAATGTGGATGACGAGGTGGCCGGTGGCGACAACGAGTTGATCAAGGTGACGCTGGAAGTCCCCGCCGCCGATGGCAGCGGAACGGTTTGTCTGGATGTCCCGAAAGGAGGGGAGTACATCTCCGTCTGGACCAACCGGATGAAATCCGCCAACGCAGCGCTTCCTCTTCCCGCCACATTCCGGATGCCCGCGGATTTTTCCAAGGGAGAAAACTCGACGGGCACCCATGATGTGCTTCGGAAAGACATCTGGGTGGAAGGAATAGCGCCGTACACCATCCCCACGAACACCCAGCTGCGGCTGACCCATGAATTCGCGCCGGGACAGGTGGTCACCAACCTCGCGTCCATCACGGTCGTTGGCGTTGAATCCGTCCGCTGGAAGGGGCGGGGAAACAGCGTCCGGGACGGCAACGACCTGGACGAGGACCCCAACTGGCCGACCGGTCTGCAACCAGGATCTGTCCGGGTATTCCCCGGAGCGAGGTCCGTCGACGGGGTCGTTGAGGCGGGGGCCCGAGACACTGTCGATGTTGAGGTGACGCTTTCCGTGCCGACTCCCCGCCCTGTCGATGTCTTTCTCAAGTCCTTTGACGTGGACGACCCGACGGCAGACGAGACCGATGTGGTGGAGAACCACTGGGTCGACCGGGAAGAATACTCCTGGGACAACCGAGGAAGGGAACCGGCAAAGGATGGTCGTTTTGTCGGCGACCAAAGTGCAGCGCATGTTTGCGCGCTTTCGTTTCCTGCCGGAACGAAGACGGCTTCCGCCGAGTTTCAGACAACCCTCCAGCCGGGAGACAACTTCCGCATCGTGGCCAATGCCGACAGCAACTTCCTCAAAAAACTGGAAAACGCGGACGGCATCGGCATGTCCAACTCCGACAAGCAGCGCATCTGCCACAAAGACGTCTCAGGGACATTTGCAGACCGCGAAATCCGGAATCCGGACAAATACGCCTCCAATGTGCTGACCGTCTGGCGTTTCTTCCATCTGGAAGTCGATACAATGGAAAATCCGGCGGAATCAGGACCTGAGGCGAACCCCAACATTGACATGGATAAGGTCAAGAAGCTTTTCAAGCCCGCCTACATCATCCCGGTCATAGATGGTGGAGGAAATCCGGCGAACAACACGCATGTTCCCTTTAGGCGAAACCTTAGCGCACAGGATGCCGGGACATTTCTCATTCCCTTCATAGAGTCCAATTCCAGCCGAAAATCGGAATTCTGGGCGGGATACGGATTGTACGCCTACCAGCCTTCCGCAATACCAGAGCAAATCGGAGCATTTGGGCCGGGAAATCCTCCAACGGCAGACCGCGATCCCGACCAAGAGAAGCATCGCGAGGCGGTCAAAGCAGGATTGGTGGGTGTCGTATTCTGGTGCGAAGTCGCGAGGGAAAAGAACCTTTCCGCCCCGCGCTGGGCTAGGACGTTTGCACATGAGATGGCCCATATTCTTGGGGCTGAGGACAACTACTACGATGGCATTCCGCGACCCAATGACATCATGGGAAGCGGGAGGAACAACGAGGATTCTGTTTTCCAGCCCGCCGCACTGGATGCAATGCGCAGTTTCAGCGGAAACAACAAAGCTGAAGTAGAAGAAGTGCGACTGCTTTTTGAAAACCGCCAATAAGGGGAGCTCCACCATGAACCTACGAAACACCGCATGTCTGCTTATCGCCTTGTCAGCCTCCCTAGCCGTCGGGGACACTTCGGCGCCGAATTCCGATTCCCGGATCATTCCCGGCGTCGTCGTCACGCAGTCACTCTCGTCGACGAACCTCTGGCCGCACGAGATGGTCTATGTGCAGACCGTCATCACCAACACGACAGACGTTCCTGTCACGAGAACGGTCATAGCGCTAGGCATCGCCAAGATCAAGATCGGGGAAGCCTGGAAATACAGTCTCATGTTCGGTGACCTGGAATGTTCCCCGCCCGAACCCGATGAAATCGTTCTTCCCGCCCACGGTTCCTTTATGATCTGGACGCTCATCGGCCAAGACAAGGACCGCGACAGTTTCTTCGCCCAGCCGGGAACCTACGAAATCAAGTCTTTCACCGCCTTCGGGGATTCCGAAGTGGACAGGGTCACGGTACGCCCTCTTCCCGAAATTCCAGATGGATTGCCTCCCATACCAGGAAACGCCTCATGGCTGTTTGGAAAACAGTCGGTGGAATCCCTTTGCATTCGGGCCAGACATGGAAATCGCAGAAAATGGAATCCCTGGGAGATGCCGTTTGTCAAGACGCTGGAGAGCCTGGACATCTACGCCGACTGGCTCCAGGCCACCCGAATCTGGATTGCGGAGAACGACACGGAGTCCTG
>JAEEGL011551362.1_pt1 | contig 11894 bp, 12 predicted proteins | sample 9134231 | NCBI WGS metagenome assembly JAEEGL01 (sample SAMN16246548, study PRJNA631951) | gut metagenome | biome: gut microbiome; feature: rumen; material: fiber-attached | host: Bos | place: Iran: Karaj | collected 2018-10 | reverse complement strand
GGAAGAAAAGGTTTTAATTTTTCTTCTTTAATTTTGTCTGCAGGATATACTGCAAGAATACCTGCTGTTGATTCTTTATACGTAATTTCAGCTTCAGGGCAGATAATTTTTACAACTTCTACAGCGGCATTTCGTATATCAACATCACGCAAAACCGGATCTCTAAATCTTAATCTTCCGGGAAAATAATTGTACTGCATGCTAAAGCCCCTCACACTTCATCCGGTAAAAGCAGCGGTTTTGCCGCATTTACGCTGAACGCAACGGTCGATGCATTATGCAGAATCGCCGCAACAGAAGGTGAAATTATTCCAAAAAGACCAAGAAGCATAAAAGCTGTATTTACCGCAACAATTCCACGGTTATTAGAATCAATTTTCTTCATGAGTCTTGTTCCGAGCACACGTGTTTTATAAAGTCCTTCAAGACCATTATCACACGAAAGAATTATGTCTGCAGTTTCGCCTGTAATATCTGCGCAGTTTCCCATTGCAATTCCTGTATCTGCACAGGAAAGAGCAGGAGCATCGTTAATTCCGTCACCAATCATAATTACCTTATGACCTTTCTTTTTCTGTTCTTCGATATATTTAAACTTGTCTTCAGGAAGGGCTCTTGAAATGTAATGATCTATTTTCGTAACCTTTGCCGCATTTTTTGCAGCCCCTTCATCGTCTCCTGTAATCATTACGCAGTTTTTAACTCCGCTTTGATGAAGGTTTTTTATAACTCTGGCAGCGTCTTTTCTTACAGGATCGTTAAATGCGAAAATACCGATAAGCTTCTTTTCTTCCGCGAGATACAAAAGAGACTCACCGTTTTGTATTGCTTCATGCTGAATTTGATCAAGACCTTCAGGTATTTCTATTTTCTCATCATCAAAAATAAAATGACGGCTTCCTATTACAAGTTTTTTACCGTTTAATTTAGTCGCAATTCCATGAGCAACGATGTATTCAACCTTTGCATGTTCTTCTGGATGCAGAATTTCACGTTCTGTTGCAGCCTTTACAATTGCATTTGCAACAGGATGCGCAAAATGCTCTTCAAGACAGGCTGCAATTGCAAGAACTTCATCTTCTGTCCGCCCGTCAAATGCGATGATTCTTGAAACTTCCGGAGTTGCTGCAGTTAAAGTACCTGTCTTGTCAAATACAACAGTATCTGCAGCCGAGACTTCTTCAAGAAACTTTCCGCCCTTTACTATAATTCCATTTTCTGCAGCTTCTTTCATTGCACTTAAAACTGCAATTGGAGAAGCAAGTTTCATAGCACACGAGTAGTCAACCATGAGCGTTGCCATCACCTTTGCAATATTTCCTGTAAAAAGAAAAACACCAAGTGAAAGCAAAAAATTATATTTAACAAGAGAATCAGCAAGATATTCAGAACGAACCTGCGATGAAACCTTTAACCCTTGAGAATTATCTATCATTGCCATAATATTCTGAACTTTAGTCTGACTTCCTGTAGCGCGAACTTCTATAAACAGTTCTCCTTCCTGCATTACAGTTCCCGCAAAAACAGAACTACCAGAAGTTTTTTCAACAGCAAGAGGCTCTCCAGTGATGGTTGCCTGATTAACAAGGCCCTCGCCACTCAAAACTGTTCCGTCAACAGGAATAACGCTGCCTGTTCTTACTACAACCGTGTCTCCTTTTTTTAGTACAGAAATCGGGACTGTTTTTTCTATGACTTTTCCATCTTCACTTTTCATTACAAGCTGAACATGATCATTTTGAGACAAGAGACGGTTTGCAAGATCAGAATATGATTTCTTTTTTGTAAACTCTTCAATCGTATCACCGATATTCAAAAGAAAATTTATATTTGCCGCAGTTTTTATATCACGTGTAATCAATGCCATGGAAATTGCAGCTGCATCAAGAACTTCTGATTTAAAAACTTTTCCTTTTGAAATCTGTTCAATTCCCTTTAAAATACGAGGTCCCAGAGAAACAACCCTGATTAATATTCTAAGAGGAAGTGGTAATATTCTTTTTACATAATGCATGACAGTCATAAGTCCAAGATCAAACAAAAGACTTTCCTGTTCCTCTGGTTCTTCGACAGCGTCAAGCATTTCCTGATTTTTTAAATATTTATCCGAAAGTGCAATAAAATATGCTTTAATGTACTTTTCAGAAAGTTTTTTTACATCATAATAAATAAGGAAGGAGCCTGTTGTATAGTTAACACTTACATCAGACATCCCCTCCTGAACAGAAAGCAGACTGTATGCCAGAGCAGCCTGTCGCCTTGATATTCTTGATTTGTCATAGCGAATACGTATTCGCCCTGGCAGAGAATGCTTTACCGTAAAGTTCATTTATGCCTTCTTTGCATCCTGTTCTGCTTTAACGTCTTCTGCATCTTCTTTTAAGGTCTCAAAATATTCTTTTGCATCATCTTTAAGCTGAAGTCCGCCTGCAACAACCTTTGCACAACCCTTTCTAAAAGTGTCTGTTTTAATAAAAGCTGCTGCAGCAATTCCTGCTGCCACACCCCAAAGAAATTTTTTTGTACCTTCTGTCATATAATCCTCCAGATTGCAATTAGTATTGCCTAACTGTTATCTATGACTAACTTACCACAAAATAAAGTTATATGCAACTAACTTTTGCATTTTTTTTACAAAAAAAAGACACCTGACTGGCTGGATCAGGTGTCTAAAGGTTTACATATAACGCTATAAGAGACTATAAACGCTAAAATCTTCATCACAGGAGTAGAAGATTATTGTTAGCCTTAACTAACTTTAATTAAATACTACACTAATTTTTAAAGTTAGTCAATACTAACTTACTTTTTTTTAACAATTTTTTTGATTGCTTTAAAAGATTCCGGGCTTATATCATGTTCAATTTTACATGCATCTGCCGCAGCAATTGCAGGCTTAACACCGATCTGCTCAAAAAATTCTGTAAGAATTGTATGGCGTTCATAAATTGTTTTAGCAATTTCTTCGCCTTTGGCAAGGAGTTTTATCGACTGGTCATCCCCTATCGAAATATACTTTTCCTGCTCAAGATTATGAAGTGCAATGCTTACCGATGGGCGCGAAAACTTCATTTCCTTTGCTATATCGATTGCCCGCACATTTCCTTTCTTTGAAAGAACAAGAATTGTTTCGAGATACATTTCTGCAGATTCTTTGATTACCATTTTTTACCCCTTTTTTTTATTATATTGAATGAATTTACTTATAACAAGGGTATAATACCAAAAAAACGCAGCGTCCGCCTCAGGAGGAGTGGCAGACACTGCGCTAAAGGTTTTTATATTTATCATAGAATTATCGCTTATACTGCGCTGCTTCCATAAGTTCGTCCCAGTATTTTACTGCAATATCTACAATATCCGGGTCATACCTTGTGCCAGAACACTTTTTTATTTCTTCAAAGCATTCTTTTTCAGAAAAGGCACTTCGATAACTGCGGGTTGTCATCATTGCATCAATTGAGTCACATACTGCGATTATCCTTGAACCTACAGGAATTGAGTAACCCGAAGTCCCGTCCGGATAGCCCAGACCGTCAAATCGCTCATGATGATGCAGGACGATTTCTGCAAGAGGCTCAAAGGCAGATGCCTTTCTCAAAATTCTTGCACCGATTGCAGGATGCTGTTTTATAATGCCAAATTCTTCGTCTGTAAGTTTTCCTGATTTTCTTAAAATTGAATCTGGTATACCGATTTTCCCGATATCGTGCAGGTGTGCAGAAAAGTGAAAAAGTCTTGTTTCATCTTCAGAAAAACCCATCCTGTGCGAAATGGCGAGTACCATATCACTTACCCGCCTTGAATGACCTTCTGTATAATAATCGCGTTCTTCGAGTGCAGTTGTTATGCATTCAATCATTTCATGAAATTCAACTACCCCAAACATTTATTAAAGGCCACTCCTTTACTTTAATTTTTCACACCCACCATGCTTACTGCACATTCCGCACGAAGGACAGCCGGCACAACTTTTTCCTTTTTTCTTATCGCGAATCATTTTTACAATAATTGCACCAACGACTGCTAAAAGAATTAAACTTACAAAAATTGTACCAGCCATATTTCCCTCCGGCTCTATTTTACATTCTTTGGTTTTCTGAACAGTGCATATATGAATGCTGCAGTAACTGCAACTGCAAAAATAAATCCAACGATATTACCATTTCCACTGAACATACTTCCCATCTGATATACTACAAAAGATACGGCATATGCAAGTCCACACTGCCATCCGATTGCAGCCCATGTCCATTTTCTGCTGTTCATTTCACGCTTGATTGCACCGATTGCAGCAAAACAAGGAGCACACAAAAGGTTGAAAATCAGGAATGAAAGTCCTGCAGGATGTGTAAAGGCGTTTGCAAGCGCAGACCATGTATCTGCTCCACCGTAGAGAACACCCATCGTTCCGACAATGTTTTCTTTTGCAACAAGACCTGTAATTGAAGCAACGGCAGCCTGCCAGTTACCCCAGCCTACAGGTGCAAAAATCCATGCAATGCAACTTCCAAGCTTTGCAAGAATACTTACATCCATCTGATCTTCTTCGAGCATTCCAAAGCCTTCTTCTGCCCATCCAAAGTTAGACAGGAACCAGATTACGATTGTAGAAAGAAGAATGATTGTTCCTGCTTTCTTAATGAATGACCATCCGCGTTCCCACATAGAGCGAAGGACATTTCCAACTGTAGGCCAGTGATAAGCAGGCAATTCCATTACGAATGGAGCAACCTCTCCCATAAATGGTTTTGTCTTTTTAAGAATGATTCCCGAACAGATGATTGCTGCAATTCCGATAAAGTATGCAGAAGTTGCAACCCATGCAGAGCCTCCAAAGATAGCTCCTGCAACAAGTGCGATAAACGGAACTTTTGCACCACACGGAATAAATGTAGTTGTCATGATTGTCATACGACGGTCACGTTCGTTTTCAATCGTACGGCATGCCATAATTCCAGGAATACCACAACCTGTTCCGATTAAAACAGGAATGAATGATTTACCAGAAAGACCAAAGCGTCTGAAAATCCTGTCGAGGATAAATGCGATACGTGCCATGTAACCACATGCTTCTAAGAATGCAAGGAAGATAAACAATACAAGCATCTGCGGAACAAATCCAAGTACAGCACCAACACCGGCAACAATACCATCAAGGATAAGACCTTTAAGCCAGTCTGCACATCCGATTGCATCAAGACCACTTTCGATAAGAGCAGGAACACCCGGAACCCAGATTCCAAAGTCTGCAGGATCCGGACCTTCTTCGCCGTATTTTTCTGAAAGCTCTTTTGCTTCTGCAACAAGTTCATCAGTAATTTCAACCGGTTCCGAAACTTCCATTGTTTCATCATCAACTACAACATAAGTAGTTTCACCTGCTTCTACAGCTTCAAGAATTGCCGCTGTATCACCAAACTCTTCTGCAGCTTCTTCATATGCGGCAGTTCCGATTCCAAACAAGTGATAACCGTCACCAAACAATCCGTCATTTGCCCAGTCTGTTGCTGCAGCACCGATTGTTACCATTGAAACATAATATACAAGCCACATAACAACAGCAAAAATAGGAAGTGCAAGCCAGCGGTTTGTAACTACGCGGTCAATCTTATCTGATGTAGAAAGCTTTTCGCGGTTTTTCTTTGTAACACATTTTTTTATAATTGATTCAATATATTTATATCTCTCTGATGTGATGATTGATTCAGAATCATCATCAAGTTCTTTTTCACACGATTTAATATCCTGTTCTATATGTGCAAGCTTTGCTGAATCTACTCCAAGAGCCTTTATGACTTTTTCATCGCGTTCAAAAAGTTTTATAGAATACCAGCGGTGCTGTTCATCTGATAAATCATGAACAACAGCTTCTTCGATGTGAGCAAGCGCATGTTCAACAGTCGGGTTAAAACGATGCTTGTACATCATAGGTTTATTTTCGTTTGCTTTATTTACTGCAAGGGCTGCAGCATCGATACAACCTGTTCCCTTTAATGCAGAAATTTCTACAACAGGACATCCAAGTTCTTTTTCCATTGCATCAATATGAATTTTGTCGCCGTTTTTCTTAACGACATCCATCATATTAACAGCAACAACCATAGGAATTCCAAGTTCTGCAAGCTGGGTTGTAAGATAAAGGTTGCGTTCCAGGTTTGTTCCGTCTACGATATTTAAAATTGCATCAGGACGTTCTTTAACAAGATAATCGCGCGAAACAACTTCTTCGAGTGTATATGGCGAAAGTGAATAAATACCAGGCAAGTCAGTAATTACGACATTACCGTCATATCCTTTAAGTTTACCTTCTTTTTTTTCTACCGTTACTCCAGGCCAGTTTCCAACAAACTGGTTGGCTCCGGTTAACGCATTAAAAAGCGTTGTTTTACCCGCATTAGGGTTTCCGGCAAGTGCTATTTTAATCATCATCTCCTCCTACTTTACCTGAATTATTTCTGCGTCCGCTTTACGAACAGAAAGTTCATAACCACGAACTGTGATTTCAACAGGATCTCCAAGAGGCGCAACTTTGCGTACATAAATTTCTGTACCTTTTGTAATACCCATGTCCATAATGCGGCGTTTTACAGCCCCTTCTCCATTGAGCTTTTCTACTGTTACCGTCTGTCCGGTCTTAGTCTCTCTTAATGTCATATACATTTCTCCTGAATTTACGTGCAGAGTTAGTTTTGTCTAACTCTGCACGTAAAAAAAATTACACAATTATTTTCTGAGCCATTTCACGGCTTATAGCAACTCTGCTTTCTTTAATCTGAACGATGACGTTACCGCTTATCTTTGAAACAAGAGAAACCTCTGCTCCACAGACAAAGCCAAGATTTTCAAGAAAACGTCGCACTTCTTCATTTCCAGCAATTTTTTTTATCAAAAACTGCTCTCCAAGATCAGCCATACTCAAAGGCATTTTTATTTCCTCGAAATTTAGTATGTGTATACCCAAGATACCGGGAAGGAAATTGTTTTTTCCGGTTTTGAAATACCGACACAAACGCCGCCGCTGATTGCATTGTGTTCATTGATTGCATATTCAACATAAGGTTTTACAGCAAATACCCATGTATCATCGTTATCAAAGTCTGTTGTAAATGCGCCGTAAAGTTTTACAGCAAGTGCATCATTAACCTGATATCCTGCAAGAACTGCAGTATAAAGATCATTTGTTGTATTATCATCGCTGTCCAGAGAGAAAGCTGCATCTACATTGAGTGCAAATGCATCGCTTTCAAACATAACTGCAGCATTGATAAAATCACCGACTACATTAAAGTCTTCGATTTCTCCATTGTTTGTATAACCTGCATTGAAAGTAAATCCTTCAAGACCTGTATATGAAGCATATACACCGATTGAGCGGTCATCAGAAACAATATTTCTGAACATTGCACCAACTGCAAACATTTCTTCATATTTATATTCTGCACCTGCATTGATAAGCGGGTCTGTATCATCTTTATTAAAGAATGAATCAAAATCAAAACCTGCACTGATTACAAGACCGTCAACAGGACGAACAAAAACACCAAAATCATTTCTTAAGTTTCCGGCTTCGATTTCTGCATCCTGCTGGTCATCAAGACAAGGAAGGAATGCACCTTCTAAAAGCTGTCCCTTGTGGAATCCAATTCCAAGCATATCGATAGGTCTAAATTCGATAAAATAATCATCTACATAAGAATCAGAACCAAGTCTGATTGAGTCATCATCTTCCTGTGTAAGGGAAAATTTAAGAACAAGACCCATATCAAGTTTTTCTGATGTGTATTCTGCTGTAGTTTTATTTTCAAAACCAGCAAACTTGCTGTCTGTATCATCATCTGTGATGCTGATATTTACGATATCTGTTGAAACTTCGTTTTCAAAAGATACTTCCTGTGCAGAAACTGCAGCAAACGCAAAAGCAGATAAAACTGCAGCGCACACGATTTTTCTGGATTTAACCATTTTATTACTCCTTGTTAGATTTTGCTAACTTTTGTTAGTTATTTCTAACGGCGACGATAATAAAACTTTTTAACCCTTTTGTCAATAAATTTTGTTAGATTTTACTAACTTTTTTGTAAATTTGATTAAATTCCGTCTTTTTGAGGCATCTCTTCCCAGAATTTTATAGAACCGGTTTTCTGCTTCATATTTTCTATTTCGCGAAGGAGGGTTTTATCAAGTTCATCTTCATAACCTGTGAGGGCTGCAAAAGGAAGAAATATTTTTGCTCTCTGGCTCACACTCATGCGGTTTTTAAGAGAATTTTCATTCCAGTCGGTGTCCAGTATATCATCGTACTTCACGCCTTGTGTCCTCCTATCTGAGCATTTCTGTCGCGTGCTGTAGCGCCTTCTTCGTAGTCAGTTCCCTTTAAGATTGCGTTTTTGCCGTATTTTTTAATTATCGAAAGACGGGCTTTCTGTAAGCTTTCTTCTTTAGTTGAATTTACTTCAGAATCAAAAAGTGTCGGCTCACGCTCCGTTATATGCTTTGTATTATTTGCAGTTATGTTTATGCGGCGGATAAGCCATAAAGGATTTACGATTTTTTCATAAAGCTCTACAACAGCATCTGCGATTACAGCGGCAAGATTTGTCTCACCTGTAATACCCGAAAAGCCTGTCGTTCCGTGAGCAGGCTTTGGAACAAGACGACCATAATAATCTTTAACTATTTCACCTTCAAAGCGCGCATTACCATCAGAAGCCCCGTCACCCGAACACTTTTCGAGTGTTTCAACATCGTATCCCACATAAAGCGTAACAGACGAGGTCACAAGTTTTTTTTCATACAAATCAAGCGCAAGAGATTCTGCCATCTCGCGCACAACAATACGCGCTTTTTCAAAAGTATACGCACAATGAAGGACCTGGCCGCTTCCAAGACTTTTTGCACCCGAGCGGTAGTTTTTAATATCCTTCATCCCGACACTCTCTCGTCCCCACGCATGATCAATTAAAATCTCAGCATCAATTCCAAACTCGTCGTAAAGAGCAAGAGGCGTTTTAAGGGAGGCGCGCGCTAAATCTCCCATCGTATAGATAAATCTTTTTTCAAGCCGGCGTGCAATACCGTTTCCGATGCGCCAGAAATCCGTGATGGGTTTGTGAGCCCAGAGTTCCCTGCGGTAAGTCATTTCGTCAAGTTCTGCAACGCGCGCGCCGTTTTTGTCGGGTGCGATATGCTTTGCCCAGATATCCATCGCAATCTTACAAAGGTAAAGATTAGGAGCGATGCCTGCAGTGGCTGTAATCCCGGTTTCATCTAAAATGTCACCTATTACTTTTTCTGCAAGCTCACGCGCGCTTAATTTGTAAAAAGAAAGATAGCTTGTAGCATCGATAAAAACTTCATCAATCGAATAAACATGGATGTCTTCCGGTGCAAAATATTTAAGATATATGCTGTAAATTTTTGCAGAGTATTTTATATAAAGAGCCATCCGCGGAACGGCTGTAATATATTCAAGCTCTTTTCCGGTCTGCTTTTTAATTTCGCGCGCCTTAGCTTCTACTTCAAAAAAGCGGCTTCGACCAGAAAGGCCGTATGCTTTAAGCGCGGGAGTGACGGCAAGACAGATTGTTTTACTCGTTCTGCTTTTATCTGCAACGACAAGCTTTGTCGTAAGAGGATCAAGTCCCCTCTCACGACATTCAACAGAGGCATAAAAAGATTTTAAGTCTATTGCAAGATAGGTTTTCATTTAAAAAATTTAAATTTATTTTTCGTTGGCTTTCCGTGGCCGTAATAAAGAGTGCGTTCTCCGAGAGAACGGATTTTTTCTGCGCTCTCTTTTATCGCATCAAGATTTGTATACAAATGGCCCGTCGCAGGAACTATCCAGTTATCAAGTTCATCTCCGACAAGAAGACTTTTTTCTTCTACATCAACTCCGATTGAACCGTTCGTGTGACCTGGAAGCGAAATTATTTTTGCGTCAATTCCGTATGAAGCAAGACTGTCACCATCTTTAATAAAAATAATATTGTGCGGCTTTTCGACCTTTGTATTTCTTAAAACAGTAAGCGAAAGCCCAAGCACAATGCGGCCTGTAAGCCCGTAAGAAAAAAGCGGCTGCTTATCAAAGCTTTCAAAAAGCTCGACATCTTCTTTGCTTACTGCAACCGGAATATTAAAATAGTCTGCAATTTTTGCCGCATTTTCGGCATGATCAAAATGAACATGAGTCAATACAATAAGCTTCATGTTGAATTTACTGCATTCAGCAATGATTTTATCACAGCCGGGCGCACTTGCAGTATCAACAAGAATTGCATCGCGCCCGTTTGAAACGATATAACAGTTGTCCGTTCCGATAGTAATTTTTTTTATTTCGTGCATATTGTTCCCTCTCAGTATGATTAAATTAAAAAAAATAATTAAGCAACACGACCATACAAATCTTTCTGGAAATCAATAAATACTTTGCTGATTTCACCTAATGGACCAAGAACATTCTTGGCATCATTGATTGTTCCATACTTAAGCTTAATAAGTTCAGGCAGATTTTCCAGCGAAAGTTCTGTGTAGCCCTGTTCTACATACTGTTCAAGAACAAAGTTTACAAAATCGCTTTGCTCGGCACTTAAAGAAGAAACAATTTCTGGGCGAACAATTTCTACGCGACGCTGACGTTCAAGTGGGCTTGTGTTATAAGCAAGATATTCCAGAACATCCAGCAAGTCGCATTTTTCCATATTCAAGAATTCCTGAACCTTTGTAAGCTTTTCCAGAGGGAAGCCTTCGTGTTCCATCTGTTCCAGCAAAGCGGCTCTTGTTTCCGGGTTCTGCCATTGCTTACGTAAGTCTTCGTCATCCTTAAAGAACTTAGGAAGGGTCTGATTATTTACAAGCACATCAACAAACTCTTTGATTGTAATGAGTTTGCCGTCATACATAATGCGTTCTTCCCATTCAAAGCCTTTCTTTACCATTCTTTTACGGCCATCGCCCAATTCAATCTCAATAACATCTTTAGGGCAGGTACAAGGAAGATTCCCGCAAATCGGACAAACCTTTGGCGGACAAATACAAGGATACTGACCGCATACAGGACACTTACGAGGCGGTCTTTTACAGATGCACGGCCACTTACCGCAAACCGGACACTTTTCGTGTTTATCACATTCGCAAGGATATTTACCGCAATAAGGACAAACCGGATTCGGATTATCCCATTCTTCATCATAGAATTCTTTATATGCGCCTACAAAGTCGTAAATTGTGAAATAATATTTATCATCAAAGAGACGGGTTCCGCGGCCAATAATCTGTTTGAACTCGATCATGTTCGGAACAGGACGCATCAAAACAATATTGCGGACATTCTGAGCATCTACACCGGTAGAAAGCTTCTGCGAAGTTGTAAGGATTGTTGGTATCGTCTTTTCATTATCCTGGAATTTTTTAAGCTGCTCCTCACCTTCCGCGCCGTCGTCCGCCGTTACACGAACACAATAATTTACTCCGCGTTTTGCCTGCGAGTTTATCATATCGCGAATCTGCATTGCGTGATTCTGGGTCGCACAGAAGACAATCGCCTTTTCATCAGGATTTGCACTTTCTAAGAATTCAGCAACACGAAGTTCATCACGCTGACGGATTTTGATTTTTCCATGATAGAAATCAGACTCCGTGTAAGTTTTATCTTTTTCTAGCAGGTCCTCACCTTGAATGATTTTATCATCTTCATCATAAACATATTCATCAATAATCTGATTTGTACAGCTCTTTACGCGGTAAGGTGTGAGGTAGCCATCTTCAATTCCCTGCTTAAGCGAATATTGATAAACAGGCTCTCCAAAATATTTATAAGTGTCTCCATTTATAGTTCGGCGAGGAGTTGCCGTAAGACCAAGCTGATAAGCCGGCTGGAAGTATTCCATCAG
>JAEEGL010876948.1_pt1 | contig 11894 bp, 13 predicted proteins | sample 9134231 | NCBI WGS metagenome assembly JAEEGL01 (sample SAMN16246548, study PRJNA631951) | gut metagenome | biome: gut microbiome; feature: rumen; material: fiber-attached | host: Bos | place: Iran: Karaj | collected 2018-10 | reverse complement strand
TTCTCGCGCTCCTTCAACTGCATCTTCTCCAACTCATCCTGCTTCACAGAGAGCAGTTTCTTCTCGTTGTCGATGCGCTGCTGCTGGTTGTCAAGGTCATTCTTGCGGCGACCCAGTTCCTCCTGACGCTGGTTCAGGCTGATCTCGCGCTGCTTCAGTTTGTTCTCGCTCTGCTGGATGTGCTGGTTGCGCTGCTGCACCTCCTTCTCAAGTTCTGCTTTCTTGTTCAGGAATTTCTCCTTCACCTCCAGCAGTTTTTTCTCCTTAATCACTTCGGCCTCCTTACCGGCAGCCGTCACCATCTCGTTGTATTTTCCCTTTAGTACATAACGGAAAATCATGTATCCGCATACGCCACCCACAATCAGGGCAGCCACGGCAATGATAATTGATAGAACCATAATTTAAATCTATAATAGGTTAATAATCTTCATTTCAATGCCTCGTCAATCTCAGAAGTCAGGCGTTGAAGAAGAGTATTATATGAGTCGGTGTCTTTGCTGGCGTGCTCCATCTGGTACTTCACCGCCATCTCCAACAGGGCCGTAGCAGCGATGAAACGCTCGCTTTTACGTCCCCGGAACATCTCGGCAAACTTGCCGTAGGTGGTCTGTACCAACTTCTCGGCATCACGGTAGTAGCCCTCAGCATCGGGCTGCACATAGATGTCGATGCGCTCGTCGCAGATATTCAGACTGATATGTTGTTTTTCTTTCTTAACTTCCGCCATTGCTTCTGTCACTATTTCTTATTCTCGTCACTCAGGACGGCTATGCACTTATTGACCTCGCGAATCAGCTTCGACAGCCGGTCTTTGGCTCCCTGCAGGTCGCCGTCGGTAATCTCCACCATACGCGCCATCTTCAGTGCGTTGTAGTCTTGCTCATTACGAGAGAGTTTTTCCTGCAGAGCCTTGATGTCCTCTTCGTTCTTGTCGACCATACGATACAACTCCTCATTCTCTTTCTTCAGTTCCTGAAACCGGAGGATGAGTTGCCGTACACGGCCTTCAAACGCAGCTAAAACTATCTCGTTCTGGGTCATAACTACATCTTTTTGATGCACAAAGGTAGTTATTTTTCGCGTAACCGCCTGCTTCTACGTCAGTTATTTAATAATAATTAAGAAGTTCTTTACTTCTTGGCGTCGTCAGCAGGCTGTTTCTCCTTCTTAGCCAGCATCACCACACGGTAGATGAAGCTGGTGACCCACTGCTGCGAAAAGCCTAATTTCTGGTTGTACTTACGCACGTCGACCACGGCTTTCATCACGCTGGCATCCGTAAAGTCGTTCTTGTTGAAAATGTCGCTGACAGTCTTCTCAGTCATCGTGAAGATGGTCTTCTTGAAGATGCTCGGTACGCGCAGCTTGAACTTCATCAGGTTCGTCGTCAGCATCATCAGTTCCTGCGTAAAGCCCTGGAACTGGTACATATACGTCTGCACGTCCTGCGGCGTCTTGCAGCGGCGACGGATGCTCTGGTCAATCTCCTTGGTGAACGACTCATCCATCTCATACATCTCCACCATCATCTTCGTCACGCGCTGTTTCTCTGCCACGCCGAGGCGGTTGTTCACCGTAGGCACCTTCAGTGTCTGCTTAAACACACGCAGGTCGGGCAGTGCCGCCAAGTTCGAGATATGCAGGTCGGCAGCCATCACTGCCTGAAAATACACGCGGATCAGCGTCATGAAGTCTTCCATGCCGCCAACCTTCTGTTCCTCCTCTTTCTTTCCGAAAAGTTTATTCCAAAATGCCATTTTTCCTAAAATTACAAAAACTGCCTGCAAAGGTACGAATAAAAAACGAGCCGACCAAACAGTCGGCTCGTTTTTCTTCATCGCCAATCACATTGTCATCAAACGGCGACCTACCAAAAGATTTTCAGCTATACCCCAAAGAACGGCAGAAAGATATAGTGCGTGATGCAATGAAAGAACTTGGTTCTGGGCCCCGTCAGATGTCACGAATTACTGGCCTTTCATACACATTGACATACAAACTGGACAAGTAGGCTTGAAGACTATTTTTCGGATAGAATCAAAAACCTCTTGATTTCCAAAATTACGAAAAAAAGAGAGAAAAACCAAATTTATTTGAGTTTTTCCCGATTTTCCTTTGTACTTTAAAAATTATTGCTTATATTTGCAGACAGCAATAACTAAAAATCGTGCGATATGAAAACTAAACTTTTATTATTTATTTTGTTGGCATTCAGTAATTTGTATGTTAATGCTCAGAATTCCAGTGGCAATATCCGGCGTGAGCGGAAAACCGAGGATGACGGCTTCGTGTGGATCTTAACCCTGTATAAGAACAGGGATGATGTCGCTGGTGCCGAAAACAAAAATGGTAAAACAATAATTCCCTTAAGTAGAGGCTATGATTTTATCTCTTATTATAACGGTTTGTTTAAATTTAGTAAGAATAAGAAGGAAGGTGTTTGTGATAAGAACGGTAAGGAAATCATATCAATCAGTCGAGGCTATGACTACGTTTATGTATTATTAGACAACTATATAGAAGTTAAAAAAAACGGGAAGTTGGGTGCATGCGACATGAAAGGAAAGGAGTTTATATCCCCCAGCAGAGGCTATGACGAAATTCTGTACTACGATAAAGACGATATTATATATTATTCAGTAAAAAAGAATGGAAAACAAGGTGTCTGCGACTTGACAGGCAAGGAATTGATAGCACCAATTTACGATGTTGTATATCGTTCAGGCGGTGAATTTAAGTATAATGACTCCAACCATCATACTCATACCATTCCTATTAATTCGACATTATCTAACGCCTCTGCTATATCCAGTTCCAGTTCAAGGACAAGTTCCAGTAGTACAAGTACTACCTCAAGGAATTATAGTTCTACCACCTCATCGTCATCTTCTTCGTCATCATCAACCTCACGCTACGGCAAACTTCTGAAGAGCGGCACCTTCACGTTCACTGGAGTAATGTACGGCGCGGCAGGTTATTCCTCATCAGGACAGCCATTCCTGACATCCTTCAAGATTTATGAAAACTATTTAGTTAATGAACAGGGCAATGCTTACCCCTTCTTTGGGATGCAGACGTTCGACGGAGTAAGCAGTCGTGGATATAAATGCAATGACGACTGTTTCTTCTATTATGGTACAGACGGGGTGTTGCGCCAGCAGGACTTCATGACCGTGATGGGACTAAGGGTTGGCACGATATCTATTATCATGCCAGGCGATGTGAGGGCGGCCTATACAAGTGTAAGCTCTCCTTCTGGAAGCGGGTCTAATTATAGCGGTTCCTCTTCAAGCGGTTCTCAACGTCAAAGGAAGAAAGACTGTCGGGTCTGCTACAACACAGGAATCTGTCAGACATGCAACGGCAGAGGATGGGTAGACAATTCTTATGTCAACAGGACTCACCCCTGCACGGCCTGTAATAATGAACAAGGAAATGCACCTAATAGGAAAAAGTGCCAGGCATGCCTCAATAAATAACTATTGGAAACTGGAGTGTGGACAGATTCTCGAATTTATCCAGAAAGAAGGGATTTAAGGTGATAATAGCTGTTGCAGGTATCGCCATAATGGGATTTCTGTTGCTGATACTCTTTGCGATATTTGTAGTAGGGGGGCTTGGCTTCGGTAAAGGAGTAAGTGAAATTGAAGGTATCATTTGCGGCTCATGGGTCATTGATTCTGATGTCTTAGGCAAGAATCAGCCGGTAGAAGTCTTCAGCAAAGATGGCTCATGGCGACGTGGGAATACGGAAGGTCTACAACGAAAGGGGAAATGGCATTATGTGTGGGACGGCAATCAAATAAAGATCCAGGAGACAGAAGTGACGTTAGGAACCACGCACGAATCCGTGAACAATGAACGCACCATCACCATCCTCTATCTGGGGTATGACAGTATTGTATGCAAAGAGGGCAATCATCAGTTTGTGCTAAAGCGCAAAAGGGAAAAAATCAAGGGGACAGATTCTGTTTTAATCTCCAAATAAAAGAGAACCTGTTCCCTTTATTTCGTCGGAAAGGATTTCTTCTTTAACCTCATTGATTGGGTCAGCGACTTCCTTCGCTCCCTTCTTGAACTCGCTTATACCACGCCCCATGCCACGCATCATCTCAGGTAGTTTCTTTCCACCAAAGAGTAACAAAGCAATACCAGCGATAAGCATCAACTCAGTCGTGCCGATGAATAACAATTGAGTCATTACGTCTTTCCTATTCGTTTACAACCAACGTAATCTCGCGTGTCTGGAAGTTGATTTCCCAGTTGCCTTTAGGGTGGCTCTCCCAGCCATATTGCTTAGCCTTGCTATCCCACCATTGCTGGAACTTGGTGCCTGTCTCGCCCATGTCCTTTACTAATTTCTCATAGAGCTCACCATTGTCAGCGGTCAGAATCTTGGCCAGTTCTGTCAGACCGTTCTTGCGCTCAAAGAGCTTCTGAATCTCATCGCGCTCTTCTGGGGTCACTTGCCCCACAATCTTTTTTATTTCCATCTGTTTACAATATTAAAGGGATCTAATTCTGTCATTTCTTCGATGGGCCGGCTATCCGTCAATCGTATGCCAGCCTCGTCCAGTCTAAGTTGTAGCTCACGTGAGGCGTTACGTTCCAAATGCGCCACCACACATTGCTGGTGCGACGGTGTGTTGGCATCCATCGTTAGTCGTTGGTTCATCCAAATGCAACGTCTACACTGGTAAGCATCGCATTGACGACAGATTGGTGAATGGTCAAGACGTAAAAGCTGAGGGTTCTTGATGTCGAGACCGCTCTTCAAGTCGCCCAAGCTCTGCTTTTCATCTTCGTAGTAGAAAGCAGGACAAAGATAGAACTTTCCGTTCGGTGCCAGCGTCACATTGCTGTCGCCTGCTCTGCAGTTGTTCATCTCTGCCAGCATAAGTCGGTCGGTCAATAAGTTCAGTTGCGCACTCCTACCCTGCTGAAACAATTCTACCATGCCATCAACCAAAGCGTCCAGCGTCTTTTTATAGCAGTCAATGTCACTATCCTTGAACTTATCGACATCAGTAAGGACTACGTTAAGCCGCGTCATTCGTCGTAGCCAGCCATTGATCGTCGCCACATGTCCGTCAAGGTCATCAAAACTGCTGTGTATGATGCATGTTGCACCTTCGGGCACCTCGTCATCCCATCCACCTAACACGACAACATCCGCCCCGTTGCCGTTTGCGATAGGCTTGATATCCGTATGGTCTATGGAATCTATTGCCTCTAAATATGCCGCAGGCAGTTCGTTATCGGGATAGACAAACTGAACGTTCAGGTTCTCCTTCATGGCGAACATAATACCAGCCTTCAGGTCGTCAATATTGATGAGCCTGCGTTCTTTGCAGTTTGCTTCATAATGACAATACGAAACGCTCGTGTCGTCCAGTAATATAATAAGGTATGTCAGCATATCGGCTCCTTCACTTTTGATTTCCGTTTCTCAAACTCCTCACGTCTGCCCTCCAACTCCAGTTTGCGGAACAGTTTGTTCCAGTAGTAGTTGTTGGCACGAACACGCGCTTTGTGCATCTTGCAGATAGCGGTAGAACGCTGAAAAACCGTATGCGTGTCAGCAGCGTCGTAGTTCTCCCCCTGGCACCAGGCACAGCCGCTGGCTACCTCACAGTCAATACATTCCTGTTTGCTTTGCGTGGTGCGATCCAATGTCAGGAACGGACGCAGTTTGTTCTGGTCGATACCATCATGTACATTGCCGACAATCCAGGCAGGCTTGCTGCGCAAGGAGTAAGCTGCAAAACGGGTACATGGATAGAAATTGCCGGCTGCGTCAATGGCCAGCATCCTGCCGGCGCCGCACCAGTTGTTATTATCTTGGGGATCCATGGGCTTACCTATAAACTCCTGATAGAACGAGCAGGCATGGTCATGATAATACCCGTTGTCGATAATAGCGTCTGCCAGTTCCGTCAGCTGCTGCTCGAACAGCATGTCGTCGCCCTCCTTCCACACGTCCTCGAACACGCAGTTAATATTAACCTCCTTGATACCCAGTTCGTAGAGGTGCAACACACTCTCTTTAATATATGGAATGTCAGCCGAAGAAATCGTCACCTTTGTTCCTGCATCAGGGAATTGCGACAGCCAAAGTGGGATGTTCCTCACCACATCCTCATACGAGCCTTTTTCGTCTTCCGACTTCGGCAGGACGCCCTGTTCCATCTCCGACGTCTTCCAGATGCGGTTCAAGTCATGTTTGCGCTTCGTACCGTCGATGGTGATGCCAATGCTCAGATGAGTGTGGTTTTTCTTGACAAAATGCTGCACCTTCTCCGTATGGTAGTTAATGCCATTCGTGGAGAAAGAGAAACGGTAGGAGTTAAACCAATGGTGACCGCGACGATACATCTCCGTCTTCAGGTAGTCGCAGATCTTGTCGATGAGCTCAATCTCCAAGAACGGCTCGCCGCCAATAAAGTCCCATACGACACTTTCCTCGCGGAACTCCTCTTCGCGGTCAAGGATATAGTCGATGGCCTCCTTGGCTACCTCCCAAGACATCCGCTCCTTGGTGTTTTTTCCTACCAGATAGCAGTATTTGCATGCCAGCTGGCAGTCTTTCGTGACGATGAACGTGATGTTCTTCGCCATTCCGTTCTGCCAGCCGGCATCATGTTCTTTGATATCTATCATCACAATGTTTCCTACGAACGTCCTTGAGACCTACACGAGCTGTAACATGCATTACTGCAAGTCTTCGGGCACGAAGAAGAACAAGAACCGTAACACGTGCCGGAACAGCCCGATCTGCTACTGCTGACACATTGCGTCGAGCAGCTCCCTGCACATGTACCGCTGCAGCTTCCTCCACACGTTTTGTTGCATGAACCGCCACATCCGGTAGTACACGAGTTGTCGCACTTACCGCTGCAGGATGAAGAACAGCCTGAGCCACAGCTACCGCTACACCCTCCTGAACATCCACTGCCGCATCCACTGCCACAACTGCCGCTACAGCCAGAGGAGCATCCGCTACTACAATCTGATGCACAGTCGGAACAACCCTGCGAGGACTGTGCCCTGCAGGAGTCGGCACAGGTAGCCGTACAAGCGGAGGAGCAATTGCTGGCACAGTCAGAGCATGAGGATGAAGTGGAAGATCCGCTACATGTGGAGCTGCAATCGTCAGCACAAGTTCTGGTACATGCCGATGAACAGTTTGAGGCGCAGTCTGAGCACCCCGAGCCTGATGCAGCACCCACGCAGCTGCCTGAGCACGTCGTGCTGCAGCTGTCCATACATGCTGCCTCGCAGCCGTCGCAGCCAGGGGAATCGGAGCTGCACGCCGTCAGTGTCGACATCAAGGTCGGACCAGCAATGACTGCACCCAGCATTGGCAACAATCCCTTAGCAGCCTTCTTGAAGAACCGCCTCCGGCTCATTAATTCGTCGTTGTTCATATCTCAGTATTCTGAAAATTCTATTTACGTGAAAACAGAAGCTACTTATCCTTCACCGGTCGGATGTTGTATAAGTATCCGACAGATGTGGAATTGGCTTGTCCAAGGATACCGGCACTTATAACCCACATCGTCCAAGCGCTTTCACCTGTCTCGTCAAGAGTGGAAGACCAATAGTGGGCTGTCTCGCCTTCTTGTATTACCCCACTGGTGAAGGACGTCTTCCATCCGGCGGCGGGCAGGAAAATAGAGTTGCCATTTTTACCCGTAATGCGATGACCTAAGTGACCATCCTGTCTCTCCCAGGTCTTGGTGGTGTTAGAACTCGATATCAACTCTTGGCACTCTTCCCAGGTAGGCATGCGCCAGGAACCGCCCCAATCCACCGCGCTGGTGCTCCAACGGAGATAACTGCCGTAACCGCCAGGGGTGCTCGACCCTAAGTTGGTGGTAGCCCAGCAGACGCTCAGGCCCAGGTCTACCCAGTCATGTCCCTCGTGGGTGCCAGTCGTCTCACGGTCGTTGCCCTTCTGCGTTACGGTGAGGGTTGCCGTCAGCGTTGCAGACTTCACAGTGATGGTAGCTGTACGAGGGCTGGTGCTGGGGTTCTCTTGCTTGGTATAGACAGTGGTTAAATAGCGATTACCTGTTCCCGATTTAATCCATGTGTCGCACCACGTCTGGTCAATGCTTATCGTCCAAGAAGTATTTGAATAAATGGAGAATGTTGCTTCGCCATTATCATCGAGCGTTATACTACTCGGTGTCACAGACAATGTTGGCGTGGAGGTCTGTGTACTGTCACTTGGGGTGTCAGTACCCGGGGTGTCACCCCCCGGATTAACAGGTGTTGTCGATGTCGTCTGCATCACGGCTATCTGTCTGGTGATGCCTTCCGTCTGTACGGTGATGGTAGCTGTACGGTTTGACGGAGTGCCCTTTGCCGTGACAGTAACTTGACTATTGCTCTTGCCACTCAATGTTGAGAGCGACAGCCAGTCGGCGTTAACACTGATAGTCCAAATAGTATTCGACGTAATATAAAAACTACCACTACTGGTATTGCCGTTGAGCGTGATGCTTGTCGGCGAGACATCTAATACTCTTGCCTCACTATCATCGCTGTCGCTAGAGCAGGCAGCGAAGATAATTGCCAAACTCAGCAAAAGACTAATTCTGACCTTGCTTCCGATTCCAAAGTTCCTTCTTTCCATGTTTTGTGTTTTATGAGTTAATAATAATTGACTTATTGCGGTTACAATTAACTGCACAAAAAATGGCGTGGCCACTCTTATGCACTAAACCTTAGGGGTGCGCGTAGGAAATTGGAACCCCTGTACTCTTATAAGAATGCTCCACGCCAAGGCGTGTGCATAGCTTAATGCAAGAGTACAGGATCGTCTTTCCTCGGCTTTCCCTTTGCTTCTCAATCGACTATTCCAATTCTGTTTCCTACGCGTCTTCGGTTTAGTGCGAAATAAAAGCTATTGCATCTGCGACTCCGGATTTCTCCCCCAAGTCGTTGCAAAGATAATAAAAAATCGGAATATGAGAGCAGATTTAGAAAGAAAATTGCTAAAAAAGTTGCATATTCTCCAAAAAGCATTATGTTTGCACCCGAAATGAAGAAGATTCTCGGATAAGACAGTCAGGAACAAACGATAACAGAACCCGTCGGCATCCCGTAGATCTGCTGGCGAGTCACCTTTTTATATAGACAGCAATGAGCAATCAGAAGCCACGCACGATAGAAGAGCAAATCCGTCTGCTACGTTCAAGAGGGATGCAGTTCAGTAGTAAAGATAATGCGAAGGAATGCTTGTCGCATATCAGTTACTTCCGTCTGAAATACTATTGGACTGATATGATTGACAAAGAAACGGAGCAGATTCTGTCCCTGCTGGATAACAACAAAGATATTCCTTACAACAAATTAGGTTTTACAGGCAACTGGCGTAATGAGCCGATTTGGAAGTAAGAGATACTGTTTTGATTCCAAAGTGCAATAATTATGACCTATCAGGTGGAGTACTCCATTCTTCCATTTTAGCGGACTTCATCCGCCATTTCTCAATATATCGACTATCAGTAGCTTGCAATTTTGCAATCACCGATTGCAAAATTCCATTCTCTTGATTATCTGGTAGTTGTAATTTGGCGGTTGATTAACCGCAAAATTGGCGTAGTATTTGAATAAGCAGACAAAACACGATTATTCTGTAAGAATCTGCATATCTCTTCACCTAAGATTGGATAAACATGATATACATGTCTATAATTGCGAAGTCGTCGAGGATTGAAACCTCTTTGATTAAAACTAAAAATAATCGACGATTTCCTTGCTTCTTTCAAAAATAATGTCTATATTTGCAGCGTCAAACGTAAGTTTTTGACTATCCGGTAAGTTTCCGCGTGGGAGCAAGACTTGATCGACACTACTCCAATTTTAAACAAAGAGTCACTTCGCGTGGCTCTTTTGTCATTTTGTATACCGGCGGATAAAAGTACGGAAGAAATTAGTATCTTCCAAACTCTTTCTCGTAATAGAGATTTGCTTCTTTCCTTTGTACACAAGCACCTCTCGTGCATAAGGGTTAAGCTCGAAATATCGCTTGATGCTACGTGCCAATGTGCTAGGATTGTATTCGGCTGTCATGTGAAGAAGAACACGGTTTGTCTGACCTACAGAGTCTGAGAGCCGATTCTCCACAGAGTTCTTTCCTGTAATGGTTTTAAGATCAAACAACTTATACACGCCTTTACGCTCGAAAATAAAATCTGCCGTTCTGATTCCCTTGGGATTAGGCAATATATAGACTCGATAGCCATGATCTACGGCCTTACGGGCTGCATTCAGCAGATTATCGAAGTCGTCACTCTGCTCGCTGATTGCGCTGAAAATATTGACTTCGCTTTCTACCGGATGGAAATCACCATAGTAGATAATCAATTTCAGTTGGTTGATAAACTGGGCACCCTTAAGATAATGCAACTCTTTCAGTTCATCAGCCATGCCTCTCCAGGAACACTCGGCTGCAATCAGCCCAGAGTACTCATCATCTATAGACGACTCAGATTCAAACAACTGATCTTCAATTATAAACTGACTCATATTATATGCAAAGGTACAAAATCTTTTGGAAAGTAATATCCTTTGGCACACAAATCTGCAAATATTAGCCCAAAAGGTTGGAAGATAACGGGAAAAAGACTATCTTTGCAGCGTCAAACGTAAGTTTTTGACTACGCCGCTGAGTGCGGGGAGTAAGACCTTATCGCCCCTGCTCCGTTTTTAAAAGCCACCTGCGGGTGGCTTTTATCTTTCATATTTCTTTCTGAATAAACGGTTGAATCATTACCCACCTTAACCTTGTATAGAAACAATAGGTGACACCTCTTACACCTGGCACTTAACCGATTGATTTTCAGTATTGTTTTACTATAGGTTGGTAGCACCAGTGGTCGCACCAAAAGGTGACACCAGAGTATCATGCCCAACCGTGAAACATTTATGAAAGACTTATATTTTTTTACGAGCGGCTTGTACATTTTTACGAGCGGCTTGTACGTTCCCGGCATTTTCCGTGAAACATTTTCGTCAACACCAGATACACATTTTACAAAAAGAATGGTGCGACACTTGGTGCGACCACTGGTGCGACTTACACCGCCGAAGAAGTATACTGTATATCAATCAGTTAAGTGCCAGGTGTAAGAGGTGTGGGTCATTGATAAATATATGTTTATCACAGTCCTATGACGCCTTGCTGCTCAGTCCTGCGACACCCTGGACTTGGGACGCTTTACTATAAATTTGTTTAACAAAACAAACAAAAGTAGTCAAAAGTTTGGAAAGACATTAAATAATATGTATCTTTGCAATCAAACTTCAAAAAGACTATGAAAGGAATTGTATTAGCTGGCGGTAGCGGCACACGCCTCTACCCTATCACCAAGGGAATATCGAAACAGTTGATTCCCATCTTTGACAAACCGATGATCTACTACCCGGTATCAGCCCTGATGCTGGCAGGCATCCGCGACATCCTGATCATCTCGACACCGCACGACCTGCCGGGATTCCGCCGCCTGCTTGGCACCGGCGAGGAGTTGGGCGTGCATTTTGAGTATGCTGAACAGCCGTCGCCCGACGGTCTGGCACAGGCTTTCATCATCGGCGAGGAGTGCATTGGCGACGACTGCGCCTGTCTCGTACTGGGCGACAACATCTTCTACGGCTCCGGCTTCACCGGTCTGCTGAAGCAGAGTGTGGAGAACGCCGAGAAGCACGGACTGGCAACGGTCTTCGGCTACTATGTCAACGACCCGGAGCGCTACGGCGTGGCAGAGTTCGACGTCAACGGCAACTGCCTCTCCATCGAGGAGAAGCCTGAACACCCGAAGTCGAACTACGCCGTTGTCGGACTGTACTTCTATCCCAACAGCGTGGTGGAGATTGCCAAG
>JAEEGL015709694.1_pt1 | contig 11895 bp, 7 predicted proteins | sample 9134231 | NCBI WGS metagenome assembly JAEEGL01 (sample SAMN16246548, study PRJNA631951) | gut metagenome | biome: gut microbiome; feature: rumen; material: fiber-attached | host: Bos | place: Iran: Karaj | collected 2018-10 | reverse complement strand
CATAGTGTGCAATTCATCAATAAACAAAATGATTTCACCATTTGATTCTTTGACGGCTTTTAATATTGCTTTTAATCTTCCTTCGAATTGACCGCGAAACATAGCGCCGGCCATCAAAGCACCCATATCCAATGACAATAATTTTTTATTCAATAAATTTTCAGGCATATCCCCAGAAACAATACGTTGCGCCAAACCTTCAACAATCGCAGTTTTTCCAACACCTGGATTACCAATTAACACAGGGTTGTTTTTTGTTCTGCGTGATAATACCTGGATAGTACGACGAACTTCGTCTTCACGCCCAATTACTGGGTCTAATTTACCATCCGCCGCCAATTTAGTAAAATCAGTGGTGTATTTTTCAATCGCTTGTTGTGGCGTTTCTTGAACTTCATCAGGATTCATGATTTACCTCTTGTTTTTCTTACTGCTTCTTATATAGTCGCATTTTTTTTTAATTCAAGCCATCGGACAATAAACCCATTACAAACAAACATAGAAAAATATAGAAAACATTACTTGACTTTTGACAAATTATAGTATAAATTATGCCTCAGTAATTAAAGGATTTAATATGCCACGTATATGTAAAGTAACTGGAAAAAAAACAATGGTCGGTATGAATGTATCGCATTCTATGCGTCATACAAAGCGTACATTTTTACCAAATTTACAAAAATTAACATTTCATAGTGATGTTTTGAATCGTGATTTTGCGTTGCGTATTTCAACTGCGGGATTACGTACATTAACAAAACATGGTGGATTGGATGCTTATGTAATGTCCAAACCAATTTCGCGCTTAACACCTGAGATGGCTGAAATTAAAAAAGCCATTGAAAAGAAAAACGGTAAAGCTGAAAAACCTGCGAAAAAACCGGTTCATAAACCAAATCGCAGTGCACGTTTGGTAAAAAAAGTTGAATCCAAAAAAGCAGTCGCAAAGAAAACAAAATAAAAGCGATTGTGATATGTTCTGGCTCTGTGGTGGAACTGGTAGACGCGCTTGACTCAAAATCAAGTTCCGAAAGGAGTGTCGGTTCGATTCCGACCAGAGCCACCAGAAATAAGAAAATCATCCCTTGTGGATGATTTTTTTATTTGTGCTTGGGGTTTTGAGTCGGAAGCGAACCGAAGGTTCGGGACGTAGCGACAGCGGAGTGAAAGGGGCCCGCGACATTTATGTCGTGGGAATTACATTCCGACCAGAGCCACCAGAAATAAAAAACACCATCAACTGATGGTGTTTTTTTAACTGTTTCGCCACACGACATTTTCAAACATTGATTCTATTTTTTTACGTAATTCATCATCATTAAAAAATTGTTCACGCATCGCCGGTGTTGTTTCATTGCCAGGCTCTTCGTGATATGGTGTATATTTTTGCACTGCAAAATTTTTTACACCCATTTTGCTTGATATTTTCGCGATTTCAAATAAATCATCTTTGGATACAAATCGCGGGTCACATGTGGTGCGGACTTCTAATCCACGACCGGTTGACACCCAATATTTCAAAGATTCAATCATACGGTCGTATGCGACATCAATTCCGGTTAATTCTTTGTAACGCGCGCGGGTTGCTTTGAAATCCAATCCAATCCAATCGACAACATCCACAACTTTCTTTAATAAACCAGGATAAAAACCATTTGTATGTAATCCGATTGCGAATCCTAAATCGCGTACACGTTTCATGTATTCGATTGTGGCATCCGCCTGCATCAATGCTTCGCCACCAGAAAAAACGACACCCTCTAATTTACCGACACGGGTACGCAGCCAATCAAAGACTTTATCCGGATCGTATTCACCATCCATAACCGGAATCAGATGTTCATTAGAACAATAAACACAATGAAATGGACATCCCTTTAAAAATAATACAGCGGCCAATTTCCCCGGAAAATCAATTGTCGTAAAGGAAACCAAACCGCCGATTTGTAATTCTTTCATGAAACCGACCCAAAAACTAAGCAGCCTTTTTCAACAATTCTTGATGACGTGCACCAGCAGTCAAAGAATTCGCTTCGGTAAAAGTTTTTCTTTCGCAGAATTCAGCATATTTACCAATATTAAAGTTTTTTACTGGTCTTATATATCCCATAGAGCGTGAAAATGTTTCGCATGGTGTTCTTTGTTGTGGGTTCATGGTTTCCTCCTTTTTCCTTTTTTGTTTTTTTATTTATTATTCGTGATCGTCACATTTGCATTGACAATCGTTATTGTTTGCGGCAATTTCTGCATCACATTTCGGGCAGAAATCATGCCGTCCTGGCAAATAGCCGTGTTTCGGACAAATTGAAAATGTTGGTGTCAATGTCATGTATGGCACTTTGTAATTTTCAAATATGGTCCGCACTATTTTTTCAGCGGCTTCGCCAGATGAAACAGGTTCACCCATATAAAGGTGCAACATTGTACCGCCCGTATATTTGCGTTGTAAATCTTCTTGATGTTCCAATGCGACAAATGGATCATCAGTGAAATATACCGGTAACTGGGTAGAATTCGTATAATATGGTGCATCATCGGTTCCCGCAGTCAAAATATCAGGGAAATTCTTTTTATCTGTTTTGGCGAAACGATACGCACATCCTTCGGCTGGCGTTGCTTCTAAATTATATAAATTGCCCGTTTTTTCTTGGTAATCAGCCAAATTAGTACGTATAAAATCCATCACTTCTAGTACTAAATTTTTACCAAAAACCGTTGCGATATTATCAGAACCATTTGTAAAATTCATTACCATTTCATTGGCACCATTTACACCAATGGTTGAAAAGTGATGATTCCAATTACCCAAATAACGCTTAGTAAATGGGTACAATCCCCTTTCCAAATTTTTTGAAATTATTTTACGCTTGATTTCCAATGAATCACGTGCCAAATCTAATAAATATTTCAATTCACGCAACAATCCTTCACGGTCACCCTTGTGCTTATACCCAAGACGCGCCAAATTAATAGTCACAACGCCAATCGAACCAGTCTTTTCAGCAGATCCAAACAACCCACCACCACGTTTTAATAATTCACGCACATCCAGGCGTAATCTGCAACACATTGAACGCACATCTGTTGGGTTTAAATCTGAATTCAAGAAATTCTGAAAATTAGGGATACCGTATTTTGCAGCCAATTCAAACAAAGGCTTAACATTTGGATGTTCCCATGGGAAATCATCAGTTATATTATATGTTGGTATTGGGAATGTAAATGGACGCCCCAATGCATCACCTTCGGTCATAACTTCCAAGAAAGCTTTGTTGATAATATCCATTTCTGGTTGCAAATCGCCATAGGTGAAATCCACCATTTTTTTGCCAACAAATGGACGCTGATCGCGCAAATCTTTCGGACAAGTCCAATCGAAAGTAAAGTTAATGAATGGTGTCTGGGTTCCCCAACGACATGGCACAGAACAATTAAACACCAATGTCTGCATTGCATTTTTAACATCTGCATAAGACAACTTATCCAAACGAACATACGGTGCCAAATAAGTATCAACCGATGAGAATGCCTGGGCCCCAGCAAATTCATTTTGTAAAGTACCCAAAAAATTAACCATATGAGATACAGCCGTTGCCATATGACGTGCCGGTTCACATTGTAAATATCCCGGAACACCGTTAAATCCTTCGTACAACAATTCACGCAAAGACCAACCAGCACAATACCCAGTCAACCAACCCAAATCATGAATATGTAACGCAGCAGCTTTGTGTGCTTCGCCAATTTCCTTGGGATAAATACTTAACCAATATTCCGCCGTCATACGTTCAGAAGAACGCAAAATCAATCCACCGATAGAATAACCGATATTTGCATTTTCTTTGACACGCCAATCCGCTTCGGAAACATAATCACCGATAACAGACACAGCATCAACCAACGCATTACGTGTCTCTGCACGTTTTTGACGATATATAATATAACTTTCCGCAGTTTTATATGCATGGGCATCCATAAGCGTTTGAACAACTGTATCTTGAATATTTTCTATATCTGGTATTTGCCCAGCATATTTCTTATCCAATCTTGTCAAAACATCTTGGGTGATTTTGGCAATATCTGCATCAGATATCTCACATGTGACAGCAACCGCAGCCTTGATAGCATCAAAAATCTTTTTAGCATCAAACGGAACAATTTCACCCGAACGTTTTTTCACAGAATCCAATTCGCATGTCAATGTGGACACAACCTGAATTTTGATTTCATTTTTATCATTTGCCATTATATACCCCTTCACTTTGACAAAAAATACTATATATAGTGTCTTTTAAGTTTCTTGAAACACAATATACAGTATTTAAAAACAATTCTCATTATAAAAAAAAATTTTTTTTTACATTTTTTACTTGATTTTTAAAAATGCGTATTAGCCGCGGCATTGGGACAGATTTCACACAATCGATTCGGTGCATTTTTGTACACCAAATGATGTTTTGTATACGTTTTTATAAAAAAATGAATAAAAAACGATTCGTATTTTACAAAAAATCAAAATATTGATTGTTTTTTACCGAATCGTATCCACATATTGTGTTTTAATAAAAAAAGGGATGACGGGACAAAGTAAACTTTGAACAAAACGATTTTTTTGCGAAAGCCGCCATCCCATATTCTCTCTTCTCTGCTTTCGCATAGTTTTATTATATCACAAGAAAATATATTTTGCAAAAAAAATGCCCTTTCGGAAAGACGATTGGGCATCACCAAAAAGGGAAAATGTTTTAATCGCGACGACCACGGCTGTTATATTCACACATTGGTTTATCGCCAAAAATCCAAATGAACAGCCATATCAAAGCTGCTACACCGATAACAGCATAAACGAAACGCGTAAAAATCGTCATAGGACCAAACAACCAAGCGACTAAATCGAATTTAAAAAATCCGACCAACCCCCAGTTTAATGCCCCGATTAAAGACAAAGGTTTTAAAACATAATGTGTAAAAGCACCCATTTTTTTCTCCTGTGGTTTTTAAGTATGTTTTTGTAGTCTTGTTTTCAAAGACACACATATTATATCGCATCAACCGTTATAAATCCGCAGGAACGAATTCATGTGGATAAAAAAAACATCCCAGAAGGAAGGGGATGTTTTTTTTGCTTGGCATAAACCAAACAATCCGGTGTTAATTGGCGGGACAAGTTCCCGGACAATTACTGCCTGTGCACCAACCACAGAACTTATGTCCTTGTTTCTTTGGTGCAGTTGGCAAATTAAATGTTGCATCATACACACAGGTCGAAGCGCCGTCCGTATTCGACCATGCGGAACCACCAGGTCTGCCGTTAACGTTACCGCCATTTGCTTCATAGTTAAGGCTGATGTTCTTTGGTGTCCATTTTGCCGTACATATGACATTTGCCGAAGTGTTGTTCCAATTTCCACTGCTGATGCCATTTCCGCTTAGACAACCTGTGGTTGCAGGTGTTGTCCCCGCAACACAGCACCAACTATTAAATGTATACCCTGCTGGTGTACTGCACGCACTCGAAGCTGGATGACTGAACGCAGCATCATAAGTTGCAGTTTGTGTATCAGCACTCCATCCACTAGGTCTGGTCCAAGTGCTGCTAACATTTGCATTAGTTTGTCCACAATTGTACGCAACAGTCGTTGTCTTGGCTACCCAATGGGCATAATACGTTGTATTTGCTGTTAAACAATACGATGTCTTTTTCGTACCACCTGTTGCAGCCGTGTACCAACCATCAAATGTATAACCTGTCAATGATGGTGTATACGCGGTAGCAGTTGCACAGTTAAATTGTGCATACCATGTCCCAGCAGAAGTCAGTGTCTTTGCTTTATTTGTACAATTTGTTGTGATTTTTCCATTTGCATCTATGTATTGTGTTGAACCAGTCGCAGAATTATAAAATCCTTTGAATGTGGCAGCCGGGGTTGTAGATGTCGTTGATGTAATAGTCACTTCTTCGTCTTCGTGTCCGACACTTGATGCATTTTTGGCCATCGTGAATGTATATGTATTACCAGTCGGAATAGTTGTCAAACCATTTGCAGATGTGGTCATCAATTTGGTATAACCAGAATCCAGATACGCACCAGAATCGTATCTTGTGTACAATGTTGCAGGATCAGCATTCGTATTGCCGTTATTTTTATTCAACGTGATTGTTGTTTCTTTTGCTTTCCATTTAGCATGGCATAATACGTCATTATCAACTTTGAATGTGACGCTTTGACCCGCAGTATAGGAAGTTGCGGTATGTGTACCATCTGTCAATTTGTATTCACAAGACCACCCATCAAAGTTCCAACCTGCCAAAGCACATGTATTTGCCGTGCTGGACAATGTGAAACTTGTGTTATACGTCGCATTATTTGTGGTGACAGATGGGGCGCTTCCACTGATTGAGCCACTTGCACCACTTGGTTTTGTTCCACAATCATATGAAACGGTATGCTGATTTTTTGTATAATATGCATACCAAGTGACCTCACTTGTGTTACCTCTTTGTATCGTTGCATCAGCTGTAAATGTACCATCGGCATTTATAACTTTTGTTTTACCGCTTGTGCTTGAACCAGCCGTAATTTTTGTAGTATAAAAGCCGGCAAATGTATAACCCGTTGCCGTTGGGGCAGTTACCGAAGCAATTTTACAAGGTGTCCCAGATGTGCAATTTGACGAAGGTGCATTATAATATAAGGTTGCCTCCGTCCCTGTGGTTGGTTTTGTATAACTGCCACTGTACATAGAATAATCGAACGCACTATAAACTGTTGTTGGGCTTGAATTTGTTGTTGCATTTGTACCAGCGGTATCATAAACCTTGCTGTCCAATGTTATGGTTCCAGAAATAACCGGCAACCATCTGGTGTACCATGTGGATGTGCCACCAGATGCAGAAACTACCTTTGCGGCATTGGCTGTGAATGTACCGTTACCCGTCGTATTTACGACATTTGTACCACTTGCCGCGGTATGTAATATCTGTTTTTGATTATATATGCCGGCAAATGTATAACCTGTCTTTGCTGGTTTTGTTGTTAATGTTTCTAATTTGCCCTCACTTCCACCAGCCGATGCATGTGCCGATGTATCATATATACCTTCTTCATATCTACTGTACACAGTTGCAGGTGCAGCATTCGTTCCAACAACGTAAGAATCATCCGCGGATTTCCACAATTTACTATCTATTGTTATTGCACCAGAGACATGTGGGGTCCAACTAGCATATATCGTTTTGGCCGCAGTTATACATTGATTACCCTGTAATCCAGTACTTCCACCAGTATTAGCATTGGCGACCGTATCATACCATCCATTAAATGTATAACCAGTCAATGTTGGCGTATATGGTGTGTATGATGAACATTGATATTGTGCATACCATGTTTCACCATCTTCGGCTATTTCCGCAGATCTTGTTACACCGCTTGCCGTAAGCCTTTTATTTGTGCCCATATATTGTGTCCCGCCAGTTTGTGCGCTGTAAAAACCTTTGAATGACATAGAAAGATTTTTATATGCAAGATAACCTTCTGAGCCACTTATTTCAGATACTGCGTGACCACTTGGTAAATTCGGGTTCATCGTCAATTTATATGAATTACCGGCTGCATTAGTTGTTATACCATTGGCAGATGCAGTCATTTTATTGGTTTTTGCTGTTCTATTTGCTTCTGTTAAATACGCACCATCCGCATACCGTGCATACAATGTTGTCGGGGTTGAATCTGTCTCACCATGATTGGATGCATTCTTATCCAATGTAATAGTTCTTAACACACCTTCCCAGTTCATTTCACATGTAAGATTGCCATCATGTTCCCCAGTATAACTCCATGGTTCATCTGTGGAACCCGCTGTTTTTGCTGTATACCCCGAAACACCGCAATTCCATGTTCCCGCCGGTGTATAACCAACCTTGCCTGTACATGTACTTTCTGGGTATGTAAGATTTGAATCATAAATCGCATCATAATTTGCAAAACTTGGTGCACCAGTAATACCTTCACCCGTGCCACAGGTAAATGCTAAATGTGTCACATTTGCTTGACATGATGCAGTAAGCGCCAAAGCTTTATCTTCTGTATATTTAAATGCAGTACCGGCAGCACGCAAAGTATTAGCCGTATTATTTTGTATCCAACCAGCAAAATGATATCCCGCATCTATATTCCCCCAAGATGACATATTTACTGGACTGCTGGATTTCCATGTTTGTGGCGTAAAGTTTGCATCGTATGTCACGATATTACTTGAACTGGTAACTGCACTTCCTGTATGTTTTCCATTCGTACAAGGATTATATGTAACTGTATATGTTTTTGGACTCCAACCAGCATATATTGTCTTGGCAGCAGTTATACATTGGTTACCCTGTAATCCAGTACTTCCACCAGCATTAGCATGGGCGGCTGTATCATACCAACCATTAAACGTATAACCAGTCAATGCCGCAGTATATGGTGTGTATGACGAACATTCATATTGTGCATACCATATTTCATTCGCCGTTATACTTGCAGCACGCGCACTACCAGATGCAGTGATCCTTTTGTTAGTCTTATCAATATACTGGGTTCCACCCGTAGCGGAACTATAAAAACCTTTGTATGCCATAGCAAGGCTCTTAGATGCAACTTTTGTACCCGAAGAAGCTGTTACTTGGGAATCCGTATGCCCACTTGGCACATTTGTATTTAATGTCAATGTATATGATTTACCAGTCGGAGCCGATGTCAAACCATTAGCAGATGTGGTCATCAATGTCGTCCGCGCACTGTTTGTATACGCACCAGAATCAAATCGCGTATATAGTTTTGTCGGTGAACCCGCAGAATTTCCATGATTTGACGTATTTATATTCAAAGTAATTTCATATTCTTGTGCCACCCAGTGCGCGGTAAGCGTTATTTCTGCGGGATAATTGTAAAGCACAGCTTCATCTTCCGCATAAACCATCGGCGGATTGCTTGGCGTCTGACCTGTGGCCAAATTAATCTGGGACTCCCAACCAGCAAAATCATAACCCGGTGCCGCTAAATCACCATTTTGTTTCATCATGTATTCTGTACCAAAAGTAGCATTTTCTGCCTCTGGCGCTGTGCCGGTTATATAAGTGTTCCCGTCACCTTCTACATGATTACCAGCTTGACCTTTGGCATAAGTCACCAAGTATTGATTTGCACGCCAACGGGCAAACCATGTATCTGTTCCATTGTTGGCTGTAATTTTCTGTTTACCCGCAGTCTGTGGCGTCCCAGAACCGTTTATCATCAAAGTCCCACTGTTCACACAATTTGCACCATTTGCGGTTAAATCCAATGGCTGTTTGGTCGAACAATAACCCAAAAAAGTATAACCGGTCATGGCAGGCTTTGTTATTGTTGAAAGTTGTGTTGCGGTAAGATATGTGCTACTGGTTGGTTTGGATGAATACAAGGCATAATCGTATGCACTGTATGCAGTTGTAGTCCCAGCAGTTGTTGGTGTTATCGCATTTGCGTCTGTGGTGCTGGTTGTTGCATAGATTTTATTATTCAATGTAATCGCGTTGGAAATATTTGGCGTCCAACGCGCATACCATGTTGAAGCCCCGCTGCTGGTGCGTTGTTTTTTTCCATTATCTGTAAATTCTCCATCTGAATGTGTTGTCCGCGTTCCAGATACTGCTGCATTTACATATTGTTGCGTTGTATAAAATCCATCAAAAGTATACCCAGTTAAAGTCGGTGCCGTTACTGCCGTGATTTTATTCGTACTCGCTGTATAATTACTGCTTGTTGGCTGGGTATTATATATTGCATAATCATACGCACTATACACCGTCGCTGGCGTCGCAGCCGTGGTTGCCGATACCGCAGATGCACCACTTTGTTTATACATCGAACTGTTTAACGTAATCGCATCAGAAATAAAAGGACTCCATCGTGCATACCACGTGGCTGTTCCATTGGGCGATGTGACTTGCTTTGTGGCATCAGACGTAAAAGATTTATTCGTATTAATAACCTTAGTTCCAGAGGCAAGCGATTCTGCATATTGTTTTGTTGTATAAAAACCTTCGAAAACATAACCCGCTTTTACTGGCGCAGTTGTAATTGCCGTAATTTTATTTGTTGTAGTATAGTTGGCGTCTGTTGGTTGTGCAGTTTTGTACATAGAATAATCATACGCACTGTACAAAGGTGTTGGCGCAGCAGCCGTTGATGCAGCAGTTCCAGAAGTATCACTGCTGTTTTTGTATATTTTGCTGTCCAATGCTATTTGACCAGAAATAGCCGGTTTCCATTTTGCTTCGAATGATGCGGCACCATCATCAACCCCCAATGTGGATTCCACGCAAGATGCACTGGTGGCACTGGATCCCAAATCTGCATACGCAGTCTGTGCAGCCATGCATAATATTATCCCCGACGTCAAAAATGCTTTTTTCATGATTTCCTTCTTTCCTTCTTTATAGATTTATTATATCACAAAGAAAATTATTTTCCAAACAACAAAAATCGTTTTTTAAAAAAAATTTTTTTATACTTGACTTTTTCGCAAAGCATCAGATTTCCGGGAATTTCATCAATTTTTTCTTAACCACAAAAAAAACACCCCGGAAGGAAGGAAGGGTGTTTTTTTGCTTGATACAAAACTTACGTTTAATTGTTGCCCGATGCAACTGTCCAACCCTTAAAGGTGTAACCAGTTTTTGCTGGCTGAGTTGGCAAGTTAAACGTTGTATCATATGTACACTGAGTAGCCGCGTCATTAGACCAACTTGCACATGTTGTACCCGAAGCACAGTTCGCGTTATAGTTAAGGTTGATTTCGTTCTGTGTCCATTTCGCTGTACATGTGACGTTCGCCATATCCGCGCTCCATTTACCACTTGTTATACCATTGTTCGTGATTGTGCTACCAGATATAGATGGTGTTGTGCCTTGGACACAATGCCAACTGGCAAACGTGTACCCCGCCATTTGACAGGTATTTGCACCAACTGGATGTGTATAACTTGCATCATATGTGGCTGTATTTGAATGATTTGAAGGATTATCAAATACCGTTGCCCCAGAACCACTCTTAAAGCTGGCCGTGGAAGCACTGCCACTTACTGGATTACCACAATTATAAGTCACAGTTGTCGTTTTTGGACTATAGCTTGCATACCATATAGCCGTTCCACCAGTACTTGCAACCTGTGTTTTTGCAGCAGACTGAACAACACCACTGGCGTTTATCATTTGGGTACCTGTTGCGGCATTACCAAGAACCTGTTCTGCATTATAAAAACCATTGAACGTATAACCAGTTTTTACAGGTACTGTTATCGAAGACACTACACCCGTAGAACCACCAGACGTAGCATGTGCAGCTGTATCATACAAATTTACGTTATATTTGCTGTATACAGAACCTGGGTTTACGTGTGTTGTGATGTTGTTATTAGAATTCGTCGAATAAGTGGCGCCTGAACCACTTGTCGCTGTTCTATAATTTTCTTGCAATGTTATCGCCCCAGAAATGTTTGAATTCCAATTTGGAACACATGCAAGCGAGCCACCGTTTGCACCAGTATATGTCCATGGATTGTCGGTAGATCCGACACCTTTTGCTGTATAACCTGTGGCTGTACAATTCCATGTATCAAAATTATAACCTGTTTTTGCACAAGTTCCGGCGGCTGAATATGTATAAGATGAACCATATACCGCAGTTGATGCAGCTGTTCCAGCAGAACCAGTCGCACCGGTACCACAAGTATATGTCACATTCGTAGCATCCCCATCACATTGTGCATAAAGTTTTAATGCGCCATCGGTTGTATATTTAAATGCCGTTCCTGGCGCCCTGGCCGTACCCGACGCAGAACCTTGATGCCATGTGACAAAATGATAATGATCT
>JAEEGL014250237.1_pt1 | contig 11895 bp, 9 predicted proteins | sample 9134231 | NCBI WGS metagenome assembly JAEEGL01 (sample SAMN16246548, study PRJNA631951) | gut metagenome | biome: gut microbiome; feature: rumen; material: fiber-attached | host: Bos | place: Iran: Karaj | collected 2018-10 | reverse complement strand
CTGGTTTCTGAGGTTGTTCTTGTTGTTCTCTTTGTCAACAGGCGACAGTCCGGCATGGCGGAAAGTGATTTTCCCTTTAAGGCACTCATCAATGAGGAATGTCTTGCCAACACGCCGGCGGCCATAGACAGCGACAAACTCTGCCTTACCGCTTTCATACACTTGATTCAGCTCCCGAATCTCCTTCTGACGACCAATGATATTATCCATAAAAATATGCTTTTATTTTTCTGCAAAGGTATAAAAAACATCAGTTCCAGAAAAATAAAACGATGTTTTTGGCCAATATTCTCTTTAAAAGTCAGTGAAAATGAAGATTTTTTGTTAAAAATGGCTGAGATTTCAGGTTCAAAATGTGCTTTTGTTTTTCTGGAATAAGGGTAAAATGGGTCCTGGCCTTGAGGGAATAACTTCTGAGCAAGATCTCCTATTATATGTCCGCGATTAAACTTTTCTTGCGTTTCTTCTGACACACGGCGAATATTATACCTGTTTTTATAAAGCCATAGCGCCTTTAGACATTGACAACCCTTAATATAGGTTGTCTTTGAAAGATAAGCATACTTAAGCTTTTTTTGCAATTTAAGACTCTTAGATAAAGCCATTCTTGCAGTTTCCGCATCCATTCCATACGGGAAATCGCTATCCTCAAAATACTGATAATACATCAAGTATTCTTGAGCCGCAGCTGCATAGTTACCATTTCCCCGTTCTCTCTTGGTAATCTTTCTTTAGTCCATGTAGCCATATGAAATCCGCTAACACTTTAATGTAGTATTTAAAAGATCCTAGAAGCAATTAAAAAAAATTATAATCCTCTAAGACTTTGCTATAATAGAATCTAATTAGAAGGAGATTCTTCTAGCATTTGTATTTGCAAAGATACACATATTGCTATGATAAAACAAATTTTGTACTCAAAATGTCTTTCGAATATCTAAAGCTTGAGAAATCAGCCTATGTTGATTTTATTGAATTAGGATTATACCTTTCTTTATTTCAATCAAATAATTCCTTTCCAAAGGAGGTTGAGTACTTTTAAAAATCGAAACTAAGGAGGCTTTTGATGGTTTCGTAGGCATTGTCTTCAGTGATGCCTACTCTCGGGTCGGCTTGGACGAAATGAGATTGTTGTTCGGGAAGCATGTCAGGCACGTCGTCGAGGATGGCATAGTTGATTACTTGGCTGCCTTTTGTGTCGAGCCATTCCTTGATTTCGTTGCCTTTACCGGCTAGCATATCCATCAGGCTTAGCTCCACACTCAATAGCAGTTCGTCGCTTACATTATCGGGTGTCACGTCAACCACCTTCCCAGGCAACTCACGACTTGCCCAAAGCTTTTGCATGGTGGAGAGACCCCAGAATTTCCACGATAATGAAATCACGATATCTGTGCCGGTCTCGCCTTTTTTTCGGATTGTATGATGAAGATTAGTTGTTTATTTGATGTGGATTCATTATCTTTGCGATAGAATTCTAATCGAGCAGTCAATATGGATCAACCCAAAAGGATTATCACAGAAACTTTTACTTACGATGATATCATTGATGTCATGATGAAGGACAGAGCATTTGTCGTCCACAAATTGGAAGATTTAAATAACAAGTGTGAAAGGTATATCAAAAAGAAGAAACCAAAAGATCCTTTCAATTTTAAGCCAGTCCACTTTGTTAGTAATAGAGGGCTAAACTATTCAATTACAATTCATTTCCATGGTATAAAAGATTATAAGGCATATGGACCAACATACAGCATCTATGCGTATCAAAGGAAGAGTGATGGTTATCACGCTTTTTTCTATGCGTCTGGTGAAATGAAGCAGACGGAGTTTCTTATTTATACGCCTCACTTTTTCAATAGATATCGAGAACGGCAACTTAAAGACATGACGGTGCCGATGAAGGATGTGATGGACACATTCTTCTGCAATAATTCTAGAACATTTAAGCAAGATCAAAATAATGAACGATATCCTGACGGTATTATAATCGAGTCTCCAGAAGGCATTGGGCTTGGGTTAAAATATAATACCAGCGATTCCATCCATGTTATTAAAACGTTCATTAGTATTGAGATGTTGAAGGGAGCACAAATTGAGATGAGTGAGAACGCGAGAGATGAATTACAAAAGATTGTCGACGACATAGTTAATTTGAGAGGTCAAAACTCAATTTACTATGGCTATAGTCCTCCTTACTTGCAATAAGGTTGGGCGCATAGATTATAGCGATATCAGTACCGAAGAGGTGCCGGTCTCGCTTTTTTTCGTCGTAAACATTAGCAGGGCCAGCAGTCTAATCATAATTCGGATTACTAGCAGACATCAATGGTATATGGTTTCGGTCTTGGATATGGAGTTACGATAAAGAAAAAGAGATCAGGATTACTCCCAATCTCTTTCAGTTCGTTTCCAAGGTAAGAACTACTCGAGATCTAATGCATCTATTACATCTCTAAATAAAGCGCGCTCTTTTTCATCAGTGAGATTCTCAACAGATTCTTTGAGTTTGGTTAGACTTCTTTCAATCTCTTCTGCTTGAATCTCATCTAAAAGATCGAACACCCTTTCTGCTACACTCTTAGGATCCACACCGATATTCTCAATAAAGTCATAACAGGCCGCACCAATATCAAAACAAATGTATTTTGTATTGATTCGCTCTACCTGTGAGATGAGATCCTCAATGCTAGAAGCCTCAATTCTGGGGTCATCCCCAAAACTCTGATGGCTTTCAAAATGGTACTTAATGGCAGTGATGTGGTCATCGTCCCAGTCTTTGGCATTAAGTACCTCTTCCAGAGTGTAACAATAGTTCTTACTCTTTTCGCCACAATTTGCAGCATTTTCAAAAATCGCTTTTTTCATGTTGTTTGTTTTAAAATAAATAATAAATAAAATTAGAAGTTGAATTTATTATCATATTAAAACAAATTTAAGTTAAACAAAAATGTAATTAACACATACAAACAACATGTCAAAGGCGTTGCAAAATTACAACAAATATCCCCTATGACCAAATTTTTTTATAAAAATCCGTATTGACTTCCGTCATCCATCGAGGCATCATCCATCTAGTGTGCTCATTTTTAGGTTCTAATGCGGGTTCTCGACCAGTTGCTTCAATATGTGAGCCCAGATTTCAACAAACATAAAAAAGAACGGCACATATCGTTCTTCATAGGTTAGGATGCGCTGGATATCGGTAGTCGGTTAGCCTTCCCGGTCCTCGATGAACTCGTGGAAGCTATACCAAGCGTCGTTGTCTTCGTGCTCAGCTAGGTTTCCGTCGAGGCCTTGGTCAATGGCTTCGACGTTGGTTTCATATCTGATACGCACTTGGCCCCGACAGAACCGAAAAAAAAGAAGAGCGACATCAACACCTCTCCAGCATTGATATCACACTTCGATCGGACTCTCTTTATTTGAATCGACGGTGGCAGCTTAAGGCCGGTGTCTATCCAAAACAAGATAATAGCGTCCGGGATGGTGGTTTTCCGACTAACTCTTCGCTAGTCGGTCCTTTTCCATCATTATATTGTTGTCGCCCCTAACATCCGCCAGCATGTCTCTTCTATTAAAGCCAGCAGTCCAAAACGGGGCGTAATTCTCTTTAGTTATTTATAAGGCAGCTGGGGGATTTGAGGCGGAGGAATTTTGAATTATCACAATAAATGATAGAAATTGCCTAATAATCAGTAAAAATCATAGTTTTTTGATTCAGACAGTAGACTCCAGTAAAACCTACTCGTAAAAAAGACACTTTCCATTTTAGTTTTTATTATAGTCAAAGTCCAATTATAATCATTGACATTTATCGAGAACTATTTAATACACTAATAATTCTTTTTTTTAATTTGGTATCAAGTTCATATATGGAGTTACTATCAGGAGTATTCTCTCCACTAAACTTAGAAATCATAAATTTTATAATACCTGGTTTTTTCTTTTTATTGTGTTTATAGAGATAAAGAGGCAGAAACATGTTCTTATTTTTCTTTTTTATTTCAACACTATCAATTAAAGTCTTCATTTCATCCATAAAATTCTCATGCTTAAATCTCCACCAAATTCTTTTTGCACAATCAGCAGTTAATACTATGATTATAAAACAATCATCTCTAAGGATGTCTTGTTTTATCTCTTCCGGGTTTAAAGTGTTTTGATGAGCCTTTCTAATGTATCCAATTTTTCTTGACCTAGATTTTTTGTTTATTGCTTTTTTTAATTGTATGAGTTTCGTGTAAATTAATTCGCTATAAACATCCGCTGTTCTTAATTCCTCATCAGTATATTCCGGATATAGAATTCGAATATCAATTATAGATTTCTTTGATACTCCTCCATATTGTTTTATTGTATTATCACAAATTGATAGTAGAGATTTTGCATTAATCTCTACAATATCCGTCTTCGGATCTTGTTTGGGGTCAGGAAAATAGGTTGGAGCAAGCCATTGGCCTATTATCTTAACGATATTATTATCATTCCAACTCATATAGATCAACGGTTTCAATAATTGAATCATTAGGTCCCATACGCTTCCCTCTACGTGGAGCCCAGTAAAGAAAGAGCTTATCTGATGATTTTTTAATGATCATTTGATGGTGATGGTCACATATGATTCTATAGGTACCTTCTCCAACCTGACATTTCTTTAGTTCGTCATCATTCAACTGAACTATTCCATCTTGCCTTGTCACTCCATGTAAATGTCGGTCAGAATAATAGTTGTTTATATTGAGAAAGTTCCAAATCAAATTGTTGTCATTCAAAATATCTTCTAGAGTCTTTCCTTTGGGAATGCATGAAGGGCATGTGAGTAATCGATTATTGACAAAGGACTCATCATAGACATGCGACCAAATGCTTTCTTCAAAATGTTTAAATGGATAATCCTTAAAATCATCTCCAATTCCAACGTTTGGCCAGATAAATCTCTTCATCAACAAGAAGTAAGGATATCTGAGCAATTTTGTCCAATTCCGTTTCTTTCGCATACCAGCCATTGATTCCAATCCAGATTCCAAGAAGTCTCCATTTGCAAAGTATCTTGATAACTCCCTGTTCTGCTCTTCGGTCATTCTCGGTATTTTATCAATTGATAGTTCAATCGGATCTTCAATCGGATCTTCTTTGTCTGGATTAAAAATCATCACTCTAAAAACGTTTTCATTCGTTCTTCCGTCTGTATTCTCTTTAATTTGGTCTAATGCTGTCCAGTCTTTCTTGTGGTATTGGCCTTTCTCATCAGCGACTAATTGCCCATCATGCTTCATACGGACAATAGTTAAAAATTCACCAATACACCACCATGAGTCCCAATAGCCAACTTCACCGTTTTCTCCATTCTCATCTTCAGGTTGATACTTGGTGTCAAATATCCAAAATTCATCACATTCACGGATTTTTCTGTCAGGAATACTGACAAAAGCCCAGCGTCTGATTTCGGGCATGAATTCATTGGATATCACACCATTGGGATAATAAAATGGTTTCTCCCATTCATCAGCGTCTCCCTTCCTAAGGTGGTATTCCTCTATCTTGTTAGCCACATCCCTAATGCTGTATTTTCCTTTATATTTTGACTTCTTAGAGGTCTCTTTTTCTTCAGATTCTTTTGTTAGATCATACTGTGTGCGATAACTAATGAAAATCTTTTTCTTTGGTTTGCCTTTTGAATCTAACTCCGTTTTTTCTTCTGCAAGGGCACGGAGATTCTCATCCATTACCTCCATTTCTTTCTTCATCAAATCGCCAAAATGAAGTTTCATATCTATAATCGGTATATGTGTTCGAACTAACCGATTATTATTGTTCATACTGATTAATTCCTTGAGAAGCCATTCTTTAATCTGTATATTCTTATATTTTTTTGTGTACCCCTGAATAATGTTATTATCAGGGTTGAGAGTATCATATTCTCCAAGAGGGGTAACATTTGATCTACATGCGATTAAATTAAGCGGAAGCTGAGTCCTGCTAACAATTAGGATGTTATCTAAGGACGAAACAACGGGTGTAATGCAGTCATAGTTGATACCCAGTTCATATCCGCTTGCGTCTTCAATTGAGCCGTCAATAATGACAATCTCATTATTGAATGCAGCAGAAACCATTTCAATAGAAGAATCTGGAAATCCTTTTGACTCACATACAGTAAAGGTCGATTCAATATTAAGTTGATCGCGAAGGTCGACCACAAGTGAAGTCAATAGCATATCCTCGAGTTTTTTTGCTTCTATAGAGTAGGCTCTGAAAAATTTTATTGAAATTGGTTTCATCATATTTGAATAGGGTCTAGAATCTGTTGTGGATGAAAAACACTAGTAATTTTGTAAATCACCCATTAAATACGAAATTATAAATTTCATTCCAATTAATAATAATAGTGAGAAACACTACGATTACTAAAGGAATACAATAAAAAGGAGCTATAGATCGTGAGAACCAACGTCCTTTTGTTTTGACAAATCCCTTTATTTCATCATCTGCTTCACACTTAAGGGGGCAAAGATTATACAATGCTTCTTCGTACTCATCATTGTTTCCTGATTTATGCTTATTCAAGAAATCACGTTCGCGATTTCTCATACCACGTTCTAAATGTAAATAATACTTATCTATGTACCAAAAGAGGATTATTGGAATGATCCCCAAAAACAACCAACCCCTCATACTTGGAATTAGACTGCCAATTGTGACAAAAGCTGTGATTAGGTTAATCATCCATATCTTGCAGTTAGCAGAGTTGGCTGCCATGCGTTCGATGTTAGCCTGCATCATCTGCAAATACTGGCGATCATCATCATTATACAAATTAGCTCTCATAATTTTTTGTTGTTTGGTTTTGTCTTTTTTATCCATAATTCGATTGGTATTATTTCATCTTGATCGTCAACCAATATTTCATCACCCAAAAGTGACGCTCTATCATAAATATCAAGATATGCTGGAAGGTTTAGTATGTATTCTAATGGAAGCACACAAATCTTCTTCCCTAAAGCGCTTGCATATCCGAGTTCCCATGGAGCCCAAAGTGATAGCGCACTGGATCCTGTCTGCACATAGATAACAGCTTTTGTATGCTTGATTCGCTCAATTATCACTCTTGCTGTATCTGCATTGGTAAGTTCACGCTTCAATGAATCTCGATCTTCAATCCAATCAATATAAACAGACAAGTTTTTACTGTTCAGGAGCGTTTTTAATTTAAGAATATCTTCTTTATCTGCAGAACTATGAGATAAGAACACATCGAATGACTTGTGTCGCTCTAAGTCAAATTGAGAATTTTGTATTTCAGCCATAAGTGATTCTGGAGTATCCAACAGTTTAGGGACAGAGTCATCTCCTGGCCGTTTCTTTCCTTTTCGATTTCGATGAAGATGAATCTGTGGATAGCCAAATTCTTTTTGCAGTGTTCGGTACGCAAACTCCCTTAAATGAATATTACGCTCTGATGCATTAACCTTAAAGAGAAAGGAAACCGTTTCTTTACATTTGAATTTAGCTGCCTCTTGTAAGATTCGCATTCGGGTATTAACATCCTCTGGGTGATTATGCTTAATCTTAAAATATGTACTGATAAAATAGTTCGTATGGTCCGGAACAATCAATTGTTGATATTGCTCTATTTTAATTAGTTCAGCATTTTTATCTGCTTGCCGTTTTTTACTCCGTTGCTCATACTTTGTCCAAAGCTGTAATCTTTCTTCATCAGATAGGATATGGCCCTGTATGTGCTTTGTTCTGATGATATTTAATGCAGCACGAGACCGTTGCTGAAGAAAAACAACTGGAGTAGGAAAATGGTATATTGGGCGTTGATGCTTGCGGATTCTTTCTTTATCCATCATATCGTACTGCCCTTTTTTCTCCACGATTTCTTCCCATAATCCTTGAAAGCATCTTTTAAATGTGGAGTAAAATTCATCATCAGAGAAGCCAAGTGGCATCATATCTGCCACTTTTCTTAAGGGAAGACCAAACCTCTTTCTGAAGTTCTTCATCTCACGAAAGTATGCCCTTTCAGCGACGCTCATTAAAAATATGAACTACTATAACATTAATAAACACTTAATTGATATAAATCAAATTCATTATAGAATTATCGCAAAAGTAATATAAATCTTTGATTTGCATACGCGAGTTAAGTATTTTTCTTACGAATAATCTTAATAAATAAAAGCCTTACTAAGTAATTTGCTTGAAAAAACAATATTTGAATGTAGTTAATGGATTAATAGTATCTATTTATAGATTAATTATTTCAAATATCATGGTTTTATTAGAAAAAGAACTAACTGTGCAAAAACAGTTTTTTAATACAATATGGAGAGCTATACTATTTTTTATTCTTGGCAGAGTGATTATGATTACTCTAAAACCCATATAAAAGGGCTAAAAAATGGGTCACTTGCAAAATCATGTATCTGATTATAAGAGACGTCTAACCCGAAGGGTGTCCTTTTAGTAACCGGCAGTGCCGGTAATGCAGCGTGTGACATCGTCGCTGGAAGCGACCCCATTGTTCAGGGCCACCGCACCAAAATAAAAACTAATGCCTAGAATTATAGATCGGCCTTACGGCCGAGAAAAATTTTAATAAAAATTTATTTAGTTTGATTTTCCGTGCGATAGCACGGCCACCGTTTCTAGGCGATAGTATCCTTTCTGTGCGCTGGCTCCAAAAAACTAGGGGCTAGGGACTGTAAATCTGAAACTTTGTAGTACCTTTGTGGACATCATCATTTGTGGATTGCAGCATGGGAACGAAAAAGACCTGTAAAATCTTTCTGGCATCGTCGATTGACGAGATGCAGCAGCAGCGTTTGGAATTCGGTGATTTCATCCGCAAGTTATCAGATATCTACCGTCCCCGCGGTGTGGACATCACTGTGAAGAAATGCGAGGACTCGCATCATGCATACTCCGGCCGTCCCACCGAAGAGGAACTCCACGATGAGGTCCGCAACAGTGACGTGCTGGTGGCATTATTTTACCAAAAATGCGGAGAATATACGGTCCAAGAGTTTGACGTCGCCTGCAAATCATTGGCGGCTAATAACAAGCCGATTGTCATTGTCGCTATCCAGAATGCAGAAACCAGGACACCCGAACTGGAAGCATTCATCGAGAAGGTGGATAAAGACAAGGGCATCTTCCACTGGAGATTTGACACCAAGGAAAAACTGCATTTCGATTTTGTGATGTGGTTCCTGCAATCTGAATTTGCTGTAGGCGACTCAGTGACTGTCGAGGATGGGACAGTGAAAATCGGCGACTTGACGGTAGCACAATTCTCACAATTGCCCTTCGCCGCCAACAACGAGGAATACCAGCGCCTAGAAGATTCGCTCACATCGCTGAATGAGGACATTGAGCAGATTAGACAGGATATTCAAGATTATCCTGATAATACAAAGTTCCCCGAAAGGCTCAGTAAGAAGGTCATGGAACGCGAAAAAGTTCAGGAAGAACTTAAGCGTCAGCAAGAGTCACTATTGGGCGCTGCCAAGCGGATTGCTCAGATTGAGAAGGAAAAAGTCAGCAAAAAGCTGCAAGAAGCCATCGATGCCTTTGACGCCGGTCAACTGGAGCGCGCCAATACGCTGTTGGACCAAATTGTCAAAGATGCCGAAGGTCATGTTGAACAATTAGACCAGAACAGAGACCTTGTGCACCAAGACATCGACGCCCTCCTGCTAAAAACCCAGACCGTGATGGCAGAAGCAGAGAAGCCCATCGATGAGCGCATCGCCCGTGTCGCTGAAATCTATGTCAAGGCTGACGATTGGGCAAGACGAAGCTACTACGACAAAGGAAAATACGTAAAACTGCTTTTTGATTATGCACAGTTCTATTACAAATATGGACCCTACGACAAAGGTATTCGGATTTACACCCAGCAAATCGCCCTATCCGAAGAGCTTTTTGGCAAGGACAGCCCAGATACAGCCACTTCCTACAACAATATCGGTACAATTTACTTTTATCAAAGCAACTTTGGCAAAGCACTGGAGTTCCTTTTCAAGGCTTTGGAAATCCGAGAGAAAGCCTTAGGCTCGACCCACCGCGATACTGCAGAATCATACAACAACATCGGCTTGGTTTACAACGATCAAGGCAATTATCTTAAGGCTCTTGAATTCCACTTCAAAGCGCTCGAAATCCTTAAAAGAGTTTTTATCACTGAACATTCAGATTTTGCCACTTCCTACAATAATATTGGCTTGGCATACTACAAATTAGGCAAATATGAAAAAGCGTTGGAGTTCCACTTCAAAGCATTGAAAATCGATGAGAAAGTTTTGGGTCCAGACAATCCTGATACAGCCATGGACTATGACAACATAAACAATGTTTACCATATCATGGGCGATTATGATAAAGCACTAATGTATTGTACCGAAGCACTGAATATCAGAGAGAAAGCATTGGGCGTAAATCACAAAAACACGGCCTTGTCCTACAACAATATTGGCTCAATTTATAATGACAAAGGTGATTATGGCAAGGCACTGGCATACCATCGTAAAGCTCTGGCCATTTATCTGAAAATACTTGGCTCAGACCATCAATACACTGCCGCATCCTATTACAATATCGGCTTGGTTTACTATCACCAAGGCAACTATGACAAGGCGCTGGTGCATTATCTCAAGGCACTGGAAATTGACGAAGGAGTCTCGGGTGCTGAGCACCCTGACACAGCCTTTGATTACAACAGTATCGGCATGGTTTACTATTGCATGGGCAACTATTCTAAAGCTTTGGAGAATTTGAACAAAGCAATGGATATAAGGGGGGGGAAATTAGGTCACGATCATCCTCTTACCGAAAAAACTCGAAATAATATCGAAATTGTGAATAGAGCAATGAACAAGTCGAAATAATAGGGTATGTTCTTTTGATAAATTGATAAGAATAGCTCTATCTGAAACATTTAAATTCAATCATTGTTATCCACTAAAATAACTAAATCAAGAAAATGCTGATTAATTGACTAGCGTTTTTGCTAAACTATCTGATAATGAACAAAAAGAACTTATTGGGGTTGTAGAAGAAGTATGTTCCGAGTGTGGTCTAGATGATGCGATAAGTGAATCTCTTCAAAAATGGTTACTTTATATTTATCACTGTGTTTCCGATTATTAATAACGATGTATTATTATAACTAAACGATATCATGAAAGTTCTATTATATTATACTAAACAATAAGGACAAAAGAAAAACGGCTTTAAACCTGCCGTTTCTCTCATTATAGTCCTCACTCCACTTGGATTACGTGGAATGATCAATCGTCTAAATCTGTAATAGGGCCTTTAGTCAGTATTGCCTTTTTCGACTGACTACTCGGATATACTTGGCATCGGGGAATCTCCTCCTAGCCTTGTAGTGAATGTACATCCTGCTTCTGCTCATACTCTTGATTTGTATTTGCCTGCCATCCACGCTGACTTCATAGGTGTAAATCGTGGGGATAGGCAGCTTGGTAGTAGTGCTTTCTGCCCACCACTCAATAATCAGTTCTTTAATAGTCTTGATCATTTCAGTTGGTATCGGTTTATGAGGATCGAGACCTGCTTGGCGGTGAACTTGCCTCCTCTGCTGGTCGTGAAACCCTCGTTGTTTAGTGTTCTGGCCATCTCGCTCAGGTTGTTGGTTTCTCGTACCAGGATCTTCAGCATGGCAACCGCTCGTTTATTGTGAGGATTGTTAGCTGCTTTCTCCTGGTTCGTCTGTCGGCTGTTAGAGATAGCTTTTTCCATATTGCCCGTCAAGTTCTCAGGTTTACCAAGTTGACACCCATGTTCCTTTTTCACTTGTAGGGCTGCTCTGGTACGCTGACGTATCAATCCAGCCTCATATTCGCTTATGGCTGCGATTAT
>JAEEGL014055294.1_pt1 | contig 11895 bp, 10 predicted proteins | sample 9134231 | NCBI WGS metagenome assembly JAEEGL01 (sample SAMN16246548, study PRJNA631951) | gut metagenome | biome: gut microbiome; feature: rumen; material: fiber-attached | host: Bos | place: Iran: Karaj | collected 2018-10 | reverse complement strand
TGACTCCTACTCGATTTCGCACACGAACATTCCGCACTTAGTGCTCCATGTTCTTACGACCGGCAAATGAATTTGTATGCAAGCATCCATTCGCTTGCCGGTCTTGTGCATCAAAAAAGGAAAGCGATCGGCGCTTTCCTTTTTTATTGCTATTTTTAGACAGCAAAAAAGACAGCTTTAGGGGTTGCTGTCTTTTTTAGAGAAGGTATTTCTTTCTTATGGGGTATAGCAAAAAACTATATAATATTGGGGGGTTACGAGTATTATAATAGCATCCGTCCCCCATACTCACAATGAACAGGTTCAACAAAATTACCAAAGAGGTATGGGGTTTTTTGGTCATTTTTTCAGGCATTTCGTGTAAACGTTTACATCTCTTGTGATTATCACCAATTATCCTAAAAAACCCCCGAAAATCTGCATTTCGGCAGACCTCCGGGGATTTCAGTTTCTTGATTTTTGTAATTTTGTAAGCGAAATTTTTATGTAAGTGAAAATTCCGGCTTAGAAAGATCAATAGAAGACTCGTTTCTGTTAAAAAGTGCCTCGAATTCTTCTCTTCCAATCTTTTCTTTCTCAATAAGAAGATTAGCTGACTTATGAAGTACGTCCTGATTGTCCATAATGATCTGCTTAGCCTTCTTGTAGCATTCATCAATGATAGACTTAACTTCTCTGTCAATCTCTCCGCTCATAAGTTCTGAGTGGCTCTTTCTGTGGCCTATATCATAACCGATGAATACGTCATCTTCATTCTCATCATAGTTGATAACACCGATATTAGATGACATACCATACTTGGTTACCATATTTCTTGCCATATTGGTAGCTTTCTGAATATCATTGGAAGCCCCTGTTGTTATATCATCGAAGACGATCTCTTCTGCGATACGACCACCAAGGTCAACCATGATCTCTTCAAGCATCTTAGTCTTTGTAAGGAACATTTCATCCTTTTCAGGAAGTGGCATTGTATAACCTGCTGCACCTGCACCTGTAGGAATAACTGATACTGTGTATACAGGGCCCACGTGAGGAAGCACATGAAAAAGAATTGCGTGACCGGACTCGTGATAAGCTGTGATCTTCTTTTCCTCAGGAGAAATAAGATGGCTCTTCTTCTCAGTTCCGATACCAACCTGAACAAATGCCTTCTTGATATCTTCCTGGAGAATGTATGGACGCTTGTCCATTGCAGCATTGATTGCAGCTTCATTGAGAAGGTTCTCAAGATCTGCACCTGTAAATCCAGCTGTTGTCTGAGCAATCTGGCTAAGATCTACGTCATCTCCAAGAGGCTTGTTCTTGGCATGTACATTAAGGATCTCTTCACGACCTCTTATATCAGGACGGCCAACAGTTATCTTTCTGTCAAAACGTCCCGGACGAAGGATAGCAGGATCAAGGATATCAACACGGTTGGTTGCTGCCATAACAATGATTCCTTCATTGACGCCGAAACCATCCATCTCTACAAGGAGCTGGTTAAGAGTCTGCTCACGTTCATCGTGACCACCTCCCATACCGGTTCCTCTACGTCTTGCTACCGCATCTATCTCATCGATAAAGATGATACATGGGCTGTTCTTCTTGGCCTCTTCAAAAAGGTCACGCACACGGGATGCACCAACGCCGACGAACATCTCTACGAAATCAGAACCTGAAATGGAGAAGAACGGAACACCGGCTTCACCTGCAACAGCTCTTGCAAGAAGTGTCTTACCTGTACCAGGAGCACCTTCAAGAAGTACGCCCTTAGGAATACGCGCTCCGACTTTAGTGAACTGGTCAGGATTCTTAAGAAACTCAATGATCTCTGCAAGCTGCTCTTTCTCTTCCTGAAGACCTGCAACATCATCAAGCTTGACCTTGTTGTCATCACCAACAGTCATCCTTGCTCTGCTTCTTCCAAAGTTCAGCATTCTGTTGTTGGTGGCGCTTCCTGATGACTGGGATCCATTCATCATGGACAGGAACATTACAAATATGATCACTACGACCAGTATCGGCAATGCCCAGTTAAAGAGCCAGCTGTCATCAGACACATCCCTGACTTCAGCATCAACGCCATATTCATTAAGCAGTTTTCTTACCTCTGTAACATTAGTAACATACAGAGTCTCGGTATTCTTAGTTCCATCTTTGAATTCAATGTTTACAGCACCAGTAGCATTATCGCCATTAGGAAGGATCACAGCGCTCTTTATATCACCTTCCGCCAGATCCGTCTGGAGTTTCCCGATAGTGTATGCCTGTGCGTCTGCCGTACGATTGCTGTCTCCGAAAAACTCAAGGACAACCAACAGCAGTAGCAGAACTATGATAAATCCGAAGATCGTTCCAAAACTTCTTCTGCGATTTTCCACTACTTCCTCCTTTATCTATCATCCGCTTTCTGCGGAATTGAACTTTTTTCATATTTCCGTAGATTTGAATTACAGGATGTAATTTGCACCTGTTCAGAAGTACATGGATGTACTTCTAGGTGCCTGAATTACAGGATGTAATTTGTACCTGTTCAGAAGTACATGGATGTACTTCTAGGTGCCTGAATTACACGATGTAATTTGCACCTGTTCAGAAGTACATGGATGTACTTCTAGGTGCCTGAATTACACGATGTAATTTGCACCTGTTCAGAAGTACATGGATGTACTTCTAGGTGCCTTAGTCAAACTCTACAACTCCGATATAAGGAAGGTTACGATATCTCTGATCATAGTCAAGACCATAACCTACAACGAACTCATCCGGAATAACAAATCCTGTATAATCAACCTTGATATCTGTAACACGGCGATCAGGCTTATCAAGAAGAGTTGTAAGCTTGATGCTGGACGGACCTCTGTCTCCAAGCATCTTCATAAGATAGCTGAGTGTACGTCCTGAATCTACGATATCTTCAACAATAAGAACGTCTTTATCCTTAAGAGGCTCATCAAGATCCTTAACGATCTTTACAACGCCGCTTGACTTAGTGGATGAACCATAGCTTGATGCGCTCATGAAATCAAGAGTTACCGGAACTGTGATTCGCTTGGCAAGCTCTGTCATATAAAAGCTTCCACCCTTAAGAACACAAATAAGATGTACTGTCTTGCCTGCATAATCTTTGCTGATCTGTTCACCGAGTTCTCTGATTCTCTTATCAACTTCCTCTTCAGTGAACATAACTCTAACTCTTTCTGCCATTACTGTTACTACCTCATTCCTTTTTAATTTACTGATAACGCATCTATTTCAAGGATGTGTTTTGTATTTTCTGAAATCTCATAAGCACAGCTCGACCGATGACCTATGGCCCACATAATGTTGTCGCCATCTGCCAAAAGTACTACACTGTTTCTGGATTTTTCAGGGATTTTTGCATCTGTCATAAACTTCTTAAGGCTCTTCTTATGACCCTGTCTGTCTACAACGATATAATCGCCCGGTTTACGAAAGCGAAAAGTCGGGCACGATAGTATTTTATCATAATCGAACCATTTAGTATATGGCAAGCGGGGAACCTTTGAAATAAAATCTTGTGCTTTGCCATCGGGTATTTCGTACAGTCGTGCGCGATAATCTGTTCCATTATAAGAAAAAAAACTTTCATTTTTTATTCTCATATCATCGCAAGAAGAAGCTTCTTCTGCCTTATCTGACTGGAATTCAAGAACATATTCATCGCCATTATCATCACGATCTTCAGTTTCATCGTTTTCATCAAGGATCACGATCTTAAGATCATCATAAGCTCTCAAAACACGGATCCCGTAAGGAAGGTGAAGCTCTTCACTTCCGCTTTTATTCATGCAAAGCTTGTCTATAGCTTCAATATGAGTTCCTGTTATATCCTTGCGCATGCTTGTAACAAGGTTAAGTAGCTCCATAATGATGTATTTACGGATTATATAGGGCTCTGTCCTTAACTCTTTAAGGTCAATGACAGGAGGCCTTTTGCTTTCAGATAAATCGATCTTCCTGTCTTTAAGCCACTTTCCAGCCTGCATTTCCATATATTCCTGAGCATAAGAAAGCTCATTAGCAGCGCTTGATATATGAAGGAGAGTTTCTGAATTGATCTCTTTTTCCAGATAAGGAAGGACATGGTGACGGATCCTGTTCCTTGTATGCTCATCTTCAAGATTGGTCGCATCTGTCATAAATGATATATTATTTTCTTTAAGATATACCTCAATATCCTCACGACTTGTAAGAAGGAGGGGTCTTATGATCCTGTCTCTTACTGCCCTGATCCCTGAAAGACCGCGAAGACCGCTCCCTCTTGCGAGGTTCATGATAAAGGTCTCAGCCTGATCGTTCATATTGTGGGCTATTGCAAGCTTAGAAGCTCCGATCTCATCCATCTTTTTGTAAAAAAGATCGTACCTTGCAAATCTTCCTGCTTCTTCCTCTCCAACGGACATCTCTTTGGACAGGGCAGGCACATCCACTTCCTCTATGAAACAGGGAATGTTGTGCTGACTGCACAAATTCCTGACAAAATCAGCATCACAGGATGCCTCCTGCCTGATGCCGTGATTAACATGAAGGACTGAAAGCTTAAAATCAAGCTCCTTCATAAGTGAATGCAGCAAAATAAAAAGGCATACCGAATCAGCCCCGCCGGAAACCCCTGCGAGAACGTGGTCGCCTTTTTCTATCATATTCTCTTTCCTTATGTACTCAAGAACGCTCTGCCTTAAATTCATATCACTTAAACAATCCCTTAACGTAAACAGTGCAAACTCCCGAAAACCCAGAAGTTTGCACCCCTAATTCGATTTTTTTTCAAAAATAATCTCGCCAGGATAAACAAGTCCCAGCTTCTGTCTTGCTATATCTTCTATATATTTACGCGTTTGCGTCTCTTTTACGAAATCATCGATCTCGGTGCTTCTTAGCTCCTCTTTTGCCATCTCACTCTGAAGCTGTTCTATCCTTGTCTCATTCTCACGGACCTGCCTCAGTAAGTCTATACTCCTGACTGACACTACAAAAGTAAGTAACAGCACCACAATCGCAGCAAGGAGGATACCAAAGCGGTTCTCCCTGCGTCTTGTTCTATATCTTGCTTTCATATAGAACTCCTCTCTGCGGTCTGGATTATATTCTAAATTACATGGTAAAGATCAATTTCTGAAACAATATAGACAATTAGCTATATTAATCTTACCACCTCAGGAGTTTCGGCGCAACGACGTTTTGTTATCAATATTAAATATATTTGTATAATTCTCCTGCATTTTCCTTGTGTACAGTTTCCTGAACATCAAGTACTTCTACATTTACGTCCTTGTTACCAAACTGAATCGTAAGGTGGTCTCCAACCTTAACCTCTGTACCTGCCTTGGCCGGTCTTCCGTTGATCTGAACACGGCCTGCATCACAGGCTTCATTTGCAACACTTCTTCTTTTAATAAGGCGTGATACCTTTAAATACTTATCAAGTCTCATACTTAAACCCCGTATCCGGAAATGATCCGGAACTTTTACAAAAGCCTGCAGAGTTAAATCTCCGCAGGCCTCAAACTCGTGTATTAACACTTGTCGCTGATATTAGAAATGGTATATTGACCAATTCTATAAAAACAATTCAATTAGTGAATTATTTCTTGTTTACAGCGTCCTTAAGTGCCTTACCAGCTTTGAACTTAGGAGCAACTGATGCTGCGATCTTCATTGTAGCACCTGTCTGAGGATTTCTGCCCTGTCTTGCTGCTCTCTTAGCAACTTCGAATGTACCGAAGCCTACAAGCTGAACCTTACCCTTTTTCTTAAGCTCTGCTGTAACTGCGTCTGTGAATGCCTTAAGAGCCTTCTCAGCGTCCTTCTTTGATAATCCTGCATCTTCTGCAATTGCTGCTACTAATTCTGTCTTGTTCATTAGGAAATTCCTCCTGTAAGTATATTGCGCTTTTTAGCGCCGCTTTATAGCATCGCTTTATAGCACCGCTAAAATAGCGCTTTTGTGTACCAGCTCTGTGTGGTATATATTTACTTATATACGTTTTTGCAAAAGTTGTCAAGGAAAACCCTTATTTTAAGCCATTTTTTAGACTTTTCGTTCCAATTTGCTCCTAGTTTACTGCGTTTAAGCAGCTTCGTTTTTTCGATTTTTAGTCAGAATCTGGATTTGCGTCGTTTTCATTATCAGCAGTACTATTATCAGGATTTTCCGGTGCTGCTTCACCTCCTCCAGACTCCTCACCTCCAGTATCATTGCCGTTTTCAGCGTTTTGATCACCCTGGTTTGTATCGCCTGATTCTTCGTCTGCGTTTCCATTTTCTGTTGTTCCGCCGGCATTTGATGATGCACTTGTTGAATCATCACTTCCCGTATCGCCGCTTTGAGATCCGGAACCAGAATTATCATCAGGATCCTGACCTTCGTCACCTGTCCCTTCACCTGTAGTATCAGAATCAGATGCATCAGAAGAAGAGCCTGTCGACGCTTCTTCTGAAGAATCCGTTGACGCAGTGCTGGCGCTATCAGATGAGTCACCGCTTCCAGGATCATCTTCGCCCGAAGATTCTTTTTCCTGCCTGTCAGCATAATAGTGGGAATCTACGCCGTCGTAATTACTTACGTTTATCTCTTCTTCTATAGTCTTGTAGCCTTCAAGCTCAAGCTTTATGGTAGACGGGCCGTCGCACTGAGAATCCGGAACCTTGGTAAAGCTTACCGGATTACCATCTTCTATAACGCCTATGGATTCTCCATCAATATAAACTTCTGTCCCGTCAAGTGCATATACATCAACATTTCTTTCAAGAGCCGGGAATTCGTATACCTTGTCTTTCTTATTCCCGTCAATATATACGGAATAACTTTTTGTGACATATCCGTCTCTAGTAAGGGTTATGGTATGGCTTCCCTTAACCTTATCAAAGGAACACGGAACACTTCCCACCTCTTCTCCGTCAACATAGAGGGTCGAGCCGTAAGGAGCATCAACATATACTCCATAGCCTTCTATCTTGGTTCCGTCAGGTTCTTCCGTGCTGGCCGTACTTGCAGCTGCAGCAGGATCTACTTTCAGTTCCTCAAAAGCATACTCTTTATCTTTTTTCTCAGAATCTATACTAATGGTATAGTCCTTGGTCAGATAACCTTCCTTCTTAAGTCTTATTACATGATCACCTGTTATCTTGGTAAAAGAGCATGGAGTTATTCCAATGTAGGTGCCGTCATCATCCTTTTTGTTCTTATCAGGATCAAGATAGACTTCTACTCCCTTGGGGGCTGTGATCCTTACATAATATCCGCTTATAAGAGTTCCGGGCTTAACTGTCGCAGCTGTTGTAGCTGCTGTCGGTGTCTTGGTCTTAGTCTTGGATTTACCTGTAGAACTGTTATTGCTGTTATTTGTTTCTTTGCTGCTATCATTGGCAGAATCATTAGATGGTGTATTATCGATTGAGGCCGCCGTCGTGCTTGTATCTTCTTCCTTCTTATAATTCTCATCAACAGGAAGAGTGATCTCAACTTCTGCCTTGGATGAACCTACATGAAGATACTCTGAGCAGGGAAGATATCCTTCTGCCGTAGCTTCTATCTTGTGGGTTCCATATGTAAGTTCAATAGGCCATGCAGGATTTATTTCCTCGCCGTCTACATAAAGGCGCGCCTCAGCCGGTACTACCGTAAATGTAACAAGGCCATAATTATATTCAATCTCTATCTGGCTTGTATCTACTATAGTCTCTTTATCGCGGTCTACTGTGATCGTAGTCTCATAATCAACTCCTTTTCCCGTAAGATAGAGCTGATATGTGCCTTCAGGAACGCTTACAAGCATTCCGTCAGTAACACGGTAAACATTTCTTTCACCGATCTCAAGATAAGCTCCTGATATACTTTCATCACCTATCATGCTGGAAGAAAGAGATACATAGCCGTGTCCCTGTTTTACTTCCACACAGTATATCTCTGTGCCTACGCCCGAGACTTTAATACTGTCACCCGGAAGTACGTCTGCAATTCGCCCTGCCCTGCCGTCTATCAGAACCAGTGATCTGTCTGTAATATGATAATAACTTGTACCGATCTGCGCCGTTTCAGGTCCAGTCTGAAGGTCATAACCATAAGACCTTTCTATACTAAAGGCATCAGCACTTATATCAAGAGTATTAAGGTGCCTTGAACCTGACAAAAAGGTGATATCAGCTATTTCTCCAACTTCAAGGAGTGCAGCCGACAGCGCCCTTCCATATTCACTATAAATAAAAGTGGTATTGTCATAAGAAAGCGTGTAGTCACGCCCTGTATCGATATTTCGGAAGGTAATTGTCTTACCCTCCGTATCAACTGATTTGATGATGGCAAGATCCGATGAATCGTACTTGCCAACCAAAGAGACTGTATTAACAGTCTGAGCATATGAAACCGTCTGGCCTATAAAACCAGCTGGAAAAAAAGCTATAGCCACAGCTAAAGTAATAACAACAGTGAAAGTTTTTCTGAAGAAATTACGCATATCCATCTCCCCTTTATATATAACCCTTTGGTTTAACGGCATATTACAATTTCATAAACAGACATTCCATGTCATTAATATATCGGCTATTATTATCTGTGTCTTAAGGCTTAAATCTCAGGTTTATTATAGTTCTTTAAATGCCTGATCAGATATTCTTTGTCATTATGATTAGGGTGCCTTAAAACATCCATAAGCATATTGTTAAGAATTGTTCCTATTTCCTTACCCGGAGTAACTCCTAGTGAAAGAAGGTCCTTACCTCCAACTGCAAGTTCTTTTAAAGACAGACAGTCTTTTCTTTCAAGGATTTCATGGCCAATTTTTTCAAGAAGCTTAAGTCGTCTTTCTTTTTCTTCACGCTCGAAAGTACTCTGAGCCAGCATATCAGCTCTTTTTACCTTAATAAGGTCCTCAAAATTATCCGGTCCTACATAGTAAAGAGTTCTGCGGACATTTACATCATTAGGCTCATCCTTCATGAAGATATCATGGCATCTTACAAGATTACGCACAGCATTGGTTGTTGCATTATCAAACTTAAGCCTTCTCATGATCTCTTCAACCATCATTGAACCCTCAAGTGCATGGCCCTTAAAATGGTCTCCGCGCTCATCCGTGGTCTTACATTTTGGCTTTGCTATATCATGCAGGATCATAGTGAGCCTTAAAACCTTATCAGCAGGAACCTCCATTACAGAATGGATCATATGCTCGCCAACTGTATAGCAGTGGTGCTCAGTGTTTTGCTCACATTCCATACACTCATCAAACTCCGGCAAAAAAACTTTCGTAATGCCAAGTTTATAAGCATCCCTGATAACTTCAGGATGCGCAGATGTCATCATCTTGATAAATTCTGTCTGTATACGCTCTGCACTGATATTGGAAAGTGTAGGTGCAAGCTCCCCTGCCGCTTTGGCAGTTTCAGGATCTATAGTATAACCAAGCTGACCAGAAAATCTTACTGCTCTTAAAATACGAAGAGCATCCTCTTCAAATCTTTTAACAGGATCTCCTACACATCTTATAATTTTATTTTCAAGGTCACTGATTCCATCAAATTCATCAACAAGGCCTTCTTTATCGTTGTAGGCCATTGCATTTATAGTAAAATCTCGTCTCTTAAGATCTTCTATCAGACTTCTTGTAAATGTAACTTCCTTGGGGTGTCTGTGATCTTCATAAACACCGTCAAGGCGGTAAGTAGTTACTTCATAGCCTTCCTTACCCTTCATTATAGTCACGGTACCGTGCTTAATACCTGTATCAATGGTACGTTTAAAAAGCTTTTTTACTTCCTGGGGAAGGGCACTTGTAGTGATATCCCAGTCTCCGGGCACTCTGCCAAGGATACTGTCACGAACGCATCCGCCTACAATGTAAGCTTCGTATCCGGCTTCATGTAATGTGTTTAATATTTCTGCTGCCGCACTGGGCATTTCAATTTTTATATCTTCTATACGCATGTTATTACTCCTACGCATATTGTACCAAATCGTTTAAAAATAGACAAAAAAGGGCGCCGCACCAAGGTGTGACGCCCACAGTAAGTTTCTTTTGGCAGACGACGCAAAGCAATAAGCTTTCTGTCATCTCAAAAAACGCTTAATAACAATATCAATAAGCTCTGCCCCAGTAAACCATCTTAGTTGCAGGTTTTCCGCAGATCACGCACTTATCTGAGATGTTCTCCTGCTCGAAAGGTATACAACGGCTTGTAACATTGTAATCTTCCTTGATCTTGTCTTCACATTCGCGGCATCCGCACCACATAGCCTTAACAAAGCCCTTTGTCTCCTTGAAGTTCTCAGCAAACTCGTCTTTGTCATGTGCAACATATGTATGTGCTTCAAGATGAGCCTTAGCGCGGTTGTACATATCCTTCTGGATTGTCTCAAGAAGCTCTCCAACCTTTGAAGGAACTTCATCAATAGCGCACTCGTATTTCTCACGTGTATCACGTCTTACAAGAACGCACTTACCAGCTTCCATATCCTTAGGTCCGATCTCAACACGGATCGGGATACCATGCATTTCCTGTTCAGCGAACTTGAATCCAGGGCTTCTGTCTGTAAGATCGATAGATGCTCTGAAGTCGTTAAGGCTTTCATAGATCTTCTGTGCACAGTCAAGAACGCCTTCCTTCTTCTGCTGGATCGGAATTACAACTACCTGAGTAGGAGCAATCTTAGGAGGCATTACAAGGCCTTCGTTATCACCGTGAACCATGATCATAGCGCCAATAGTTCTTGTTGTAAGACCCCATGATGTCTGGAATACGTAGTGAGGCTTATTGTCTTTACCCTGATACTGAATCTCAAATGCCTTAGCAAAACCATCACCAAAGTTGTGAGATGTAGCTGACTGAAGAGCACGGCAGTCATGCATAAGAGCTTCTACTGTGTATGTATGCTCAGCACCTGCAAACTTCTCTTTTTCTGTCTTCTGACCCTTGATAACAGGGATAGCCATATCGTTCTCTAAGAAGTCAGCATATACATTGAGCATCTGAACTGTACGCTCTTCTGCCTCTTCAAGAGTAGCATGAGCTGTGTGGCCTTCCTGCCATAAGAACTCACGTGAACGAAGGAAAGGACGTGTCTCCTTCTCCCATCTGACTACTGAACACCACTGGTTGAGAACCTGTGGAAGATCCTTGTAGGAGTGGATCTCTCCCTTATAATAATCGCAGAATAATGTCTCTGATGTAGGACGAACACAGTAACGCTCTGCAAGTGGCTCAAGTCCACCATGAGTTACCCATGCAACTTCAGGAGCGAAGCCCTCTACGTGATCCTTCTCCTTCTGAAGAAGTGATTCAGGAATGAACATTGGTAAATAAACATTTTTTACCCCTGTCTTTTTGAATCTCTCATCAAGATGCTTCTGGATAAGCTCCCAGATTGCATAACCTGAAGGCTTGATAACCATGCAGCCCTTGATATTAGAGTAGCTGATAAGACCTGCTTTGATACACACATCTGTGTACCACTGTGTGAAATCCTCATCCATGGATGTGATCTCAGATACCATTTTCTTCTTTTCGTTTGCCATAGTATTCTCCTTATTTGTACCCAGGACCAAGGCCTTTTCATTACATCCGGCAATAATATGCATAAAAAAACCTTCAGTCCATGTTTAATTAAAAACAGGGACCAAAGGTTATAAATTCATCTTCGGCGGTACCACCCTATTTAAATCTGCTTTTAGAAAAAGAAAAACAGATTTCTCTCAACTATCCCTTAACGCGGGAAACGCTATGCTTACGTCATAACACGTTTATATTATAACTTTCACATAGAACTCCAAGGCAGGTTCACGGACATCTCTGTGAAGACTTCGCACCAGATCAGTCTTCTCTCTGGGACAGGACAGTTCCATTACTATTCCTCTTCAACGTTACGTTTGATTGTAATCAATTCATCAT
>JAEEGL013071647.1_pt1 | contig 11895 bp, 9 predicted proteins | sample 9134231 | NCBI WGS metagenome assembly JAEEGL01 (sample SAMN16246548, study PRJNA631951) | gut metagenome | biome: gut microbiome; feature: rumen; material: fiber-attached | host: Bos | place: Iran: Karaj | collected 2018-10 | reverse complement strand
GAAGACCGCGTCTTCGCCGTCAAGCCCATGAACTGCCCCGGCGCGCTCGAGATCTTCAACAGCCGCCTCCGCAGCTACAAGGACCTGCCGCTCCGCCTCGCCGAGTTCGGCCACTGCGCCCGCAACGAACCCAGCGGCTCGCTGCACGGCATCATGCGCGTCCGCGGCTTCGTGCAGGACGACGCCCACATCCTCTGCACCGAGGAGCAGATCGAGGAGGAGGTCGCCAAGTTCTGCCGTCTCCTCAAGGATGTTTACAGCGACTTCGGTTTCGACAAGAACCTCACCGTCAAGCTCTCCACCATGCCTGACGACCATGTCGGCGACGAGGCCACCTGGCAGCACGCCGAGGAGGCGCTCGCCCAGGCATGCAAGGCCGTTGGCATGGACTACGAGATCCAGCCCGGCGAAGGCGCCTTCTACGGCCCGAAGCTCGAGTTCACACTCATCGACGCCCTCGGGCGGCCCTGGCAGTGCGGCACCATCCAGCTCGACTACCAGCTGCCGAGCGCCGAGCGCCTCAATGCGCAATACATCGGCGCCGACAACCAGAAGCACCACCCCGTGATGCTCCACCGCGCCGTGCTGGGTTCGCTGGAGCGCTTCCTGGGCATCCTCATCGAGCACTACGCCGGGGCCTTCCCGGTCTGGCTGGCGCCCGTCCAGGCGCGAGTCCTCCCGCTCAACGACAAGCTCGCCGCCTACGCGGCCCAGGTCTGCGCCACGCTGCGCGAGGCCGGCTTCCGCGCCGAGGTCGATGGCGAGAACGACAAGCTCGGCGCCAAGATCCGCCGCGCGCAGGTCGAGAAAATCCCCTACATGCTAGTCGTCGGCGGCCGCGAGGCCGAAGCCGGCGCTGTCTCGGTTCGCAGTCGCGAAAAGGGCGACCAGGGCACCATGCCCCTGGCCGAATTCCTTGAAAAAATCCGCATGGAAGCCAAGGCGTAATCTTGCGCCAAACACCGGAGGTGAGCCATCGGCTCCTTCATTAGAACGAACCAGAAAATCCGAGTCCCGTCCGTCAAGGTAATAGGACCTACCGGGGAACTGCTCGGAATCATGCAGACGAGGGAAGCGCTTTACATCGCGCAGAGGCAGGGCCTCGACCTCGTCGAAATGCAGCCCAACGCGGAGCCGCCCGTTTGCCGCATCATGGACTACGGCAAATACCGCTACGACGAGGGCATGAAGAAGAAGGCCGCGCGCAAGCAGCAGCAGCGGCAGGTGGTGAAGGAAATCAAGTTCCACGCGAATGTGGACCGTCACGACCTGGAGACGAAGCTGAAGCAGATGCGTGCCTTCATAGCCGATGGCAACAAGGTGAAGCTTACGCTGGCCTACCGTGGCCGCGAGAACGCGCACAAGGATCTGGGCATCGAGGTGATGCAGCAGGTGGTGCAGGAGATGGCCGACGTGGCCATCTGCGAGCAGCAGCCCAAGGTGCTTGGGCGCCTGCTCGGCTGCCTGCTTGCGCCGAAGCCGACCAAGGGCAAGGCCCCTAAGAAGCCGCAGCCCGGCGCCGAGGGCGCACAGCCCCCGCCGCCCGCCGCCCCCGCTCCCTAACGGCCCAACTTACATTCCATCCATCCAGCCCCGCGCCATCCCTGGCGCGGGCCTTCTCGTTCTGTGCTGCGCCATCCTTGGCGCAGTTCTTCCCTTGCTGTTGTCCGCTTGCTGTCCCTTCGTCCTGTGCTGCGCCATTCTTGGCGCAGTTCTGTCCTGTCGGGGCCCCGTTCCCCATTCCCCGTTCCCCGTTCCCCGTTCCCCATTCCCCATTCCCCCATTTTCACATTGGCTGTTGGCTGCTTCCACACTTTCACATTTCCACATTCTTCCCCGTTCCCCGTTCCCTGTTCCCCGTTCCCCCAGCACCCTACCTCTTCACCGGCCTAAACGCGATGCGTTTTGGCCGGTCGGCGGCCTCGCCCAGCTCTTTGCGGCGCGCCTCGTGGTAGTCCTGGTAGTTGCCCTCGAAGAATCGCACCTTTGAGTCGCCCTCGAAGGCCAGTATGTGCGTGGCAATGCGGTCCAGGAACCAGCGGTCGTGCGAAACCACCACCACGCACCCGCCGAAGTCGGCGATGCCCTCCTCCAGCGCGCGCAGCGTGGCCACGTCTAGGTCGTTGGTAGGCTCGTCGAGCAGCAGCAGGTTGCCGCCAGAGCGCAGCAGCTTTGCCAGGTGCACGCGGTTCCGCTCGCCGCCGGAAAGCACGCCCACCTTCTTGTTCTGCTCCGCCCCCTTGAAGTTGAAGCGCGAGCAGTAGGCGCGCCCGTTCATCTGGCGGCCGCCAAGGTCCACGTTCTCGTTGCCGCCGGTAATCTCCTCGTAGATGGTCTTGTTGTCGTCGAGCGCGTCGCGCAGCTGGTCCACATACGACACCACCACCGTCGGCCCCACGGTAAGAGAGCCCGCCAGCGGCTTCGCCTTGCCGGTGATGAGGTTCATGAGAGTCGTCTTGCCGGCGCCGTTGCCGCCGATCACGCCCACGATGCCGCCGCGCGGCAGGTCGAAGTTCACATCCTCGAAAAGAAGCCGGTCGCCGTAGCCCATCGCCAGGTTCTCCGCCTTCACCACCAGCTCGCCCAGATGCGGGCCCGGCGGGATTGAAATCTTGAGGTCGTCCTCGCGCACGTCCACCTGCTGCTTGGCCAGCTCCTCGTAACGGGCGATGCGCGCCTTGCTCTTGGCGCGGCGGCCAGAGGGGTTGGTGCGCACCCACGCAAGCTCGTTCTCAAGCAGCTTGCGGCGGCTCTCGCTCTGCTTCTGCGCGCGCGCCATCATCTCCTGCTTCTGCACCAGCCACTCCTCGTAGTTGCCCTTCCACGGGTAGGCGCGCCCCTGGTCGAGCTCGAGGATCCACGAAGTTACGTCGTTGAGGAAGTAGCGGTCGTGCGTCACCACCACCAGCGTGCCGGTGAAGCGCTTCAGGTATTCCTCGAGCCAGGCCACCGACTCCGCGTCAAGGTGGTTGGTAGGTTCGTCGAGCAGCAGTACATCGGGGTTCGAGATCAGCAGACGGCACAGCGCCACGCGGCGGCGCTCGCCGCCGGAGAGGTTCGCGGTCGGGGTTTCCGGGGGCGGCGTCCTCAGCGCCTCCATCGCCATCTCCACCGTGTGGTCCAGCGACCACAGGTCATTGCTGTCGATGATGTCCTGGAGCCGCCCCATCTCGTCGCCGAGCCGGTCCATCTCCTCGTCGGACACGCCCTCCTCGCCCATGCGGTCGCAGACGGCGTCGTAGCGGTCGAGAATCGCCTGAGACTCCGCCACGCCCTCCTGGATGCACTCGCCTACGGTCTTCGTCGGGTCGAGCTGCGGCTCCTGTTCGAGGTAGCCGATTCGGACGCCCTTTGCGATCTGGCACTCGCCCATGAAGTCCTTGTCGAGGCCGGCCAGGATCTTCAGCAGCGACGACTTGCCCGCGCCATTGGCGCCGATGACGCCGATATGCGCCCCGAAGAAGAAGGCAAGGGAAACATCATCGAGGATAGTCTTGGTATTGTGCTGCTTTGTTACGCGCTGGAGGTTGAAAACGTATTCGCCTGGCATGCTATTCTACTCCTTTTAGCTTGAATAATTGAACGGTCAATTCTACCAAAATCCGCCGCCCTGCGTCCTGCGCCGCGCCATTCTTGGCGCGGTCCGTTCTTGCTGTTGTCCGCTTGCTGTCCTCTTGTCCAGCCCCGCGCCATCCTTGGCGCGGTCCGTTCCCTATTCCCTGTTCCCTGTTCCCTGTTCCCCGTTTTTCAGCCCCAGCCTCCAGTGCCAACTTGCTGGCAGGCCCTTGCGGCCTACCAGTTGTCGCCCCATTCCCCGTTCCCCAAAAATTTGCTAGAATATTCCCATGAAAATTGGAATTATCGTCGCTATGCAAAGCGAGTTCGACCAGGTGGAGTCGCTGAAGAACGCCGACGGCTGCATCGGTGGCAAGGAAGTCGCCCTGGCGCTGTGCGGCATTGGCAAGGTCAATGCCGCGATTTCCACCATGCGCATGATCGACGCCTCCGCGCCCGACATCATTGTCAGCACGGGCATTGCCGGCGGCGCCAATGAAAAAGCTGCGGCGGTTATGGATGTCGTCGTCGGCGAGCAGATCGCCTACCACGATGTTGATTGCGGCCCCGAGTCGGAAGAAGGTCTGGGGCAGGTGCAGGGGTTGCCGCGCATCTTCAAGGGTGATCCGGCGCTTGTGGACCTCGCGGCGCAGTGCGGAGTCGATGGCGTGCGCGTCGTGCGCGGTTTAATTGCCACCGGCGACCAGTTCGTCTCAACCGTTGAGGCGGTGTCGCGCATCAGGTCTCTCTACCCCAATGTGGCGGCGGTTGACATGGAATCTGCGGCGATAGCGCATGTCTGCTACCTGCGCGGGGTAAAGTTCCTCTCCATGCGGGTAGTCAGCGACATCCCCGGCGCAGTCAATCAGGCGGCGCAATACGGCAACTTCTGGTCGCTCCTCGGCGGCCGCTCATTCTCGGCCCTCCGCGAGTTCCTCCGCCGGGTCTAGCAAGCCCCGTCCTTGCCGTTCCCCGTTCCCTCTTGCTGTCGTCCGCTTGCTGTCCTTCCGTTCCCCGTTCCCTGTTCCCCGTTCCCCCTCTTGCTGTTGTCCGCTTGTTGTCCTTCCCCGTCCAGCGCTGCGCCATTTTGGGCGCAGTTCCCCTGTCCTGATTCGCGGGCTCTGCCCCGCGTATTTGCTCCGTTCCCTGTTCCCCGTTCCCTGTTCCCCGTTCCCTGTTCCCCTGTGCGCCCGCCGTGCAAACGGCGGGGCCTTCGCAAAGAAACAGGCCGCGCAAACGCGCGGCCTGTCATGTGGCTTGCGGCAATGCCTCGGCGCTACTGCGCCGCAGCTCCATCTCCGCCATTCGCGGCGCGCGCAGCCATCCGCGCCTTCTCGTCCTCCCACACGGCGCGCTGCAAGTCGTTGGTCGGCGCAGGCGCCCAGCCCTGCCGGACGGCGTTCCGGTAGGAGACGCGCGTTCCCTTTTTCACGCCGAACTTGTTGAAAAGCGGCGCCAGCTGCCCGATCGTGGCCATGTTCACGCCGCGGGAGTCTATCGCGTCAAGTTCCTCCTGGCTCCGTATCGGCTGCGCAAGGCTGTTGGTCGAGGCCGAGTAGCCGGCGCCGCCTATGAAGCAGATCGCGCGCCAGAGTTCGCGCTCCAGCCGTACGGGGCGGTTGCGCTCGCCAAGCGCCGCGCAGTTCACCACCGCCCTCATCTCTTCCGGGAATACCGTCAGCGCCGGAAGCCCCGTCGCCTCGTCGACGACCTCCACCATCGCCAGCACTTCCGCCGGGTCGGCCGCCTCGCCGACCTCGACCCCAATCTTGAAGTTCCTCAGGAAGTCCGCCGAAACCTTGGCGGGGATGCCGTCCTTCTCGGCGCGCCTGTCTATTATGTGGAACTTCGGCCCCGAGGGCTCGACCTCGATCATCCCGCCCTGGAATTCGAGTATCTTCTGCCGGCGGGCCTCCTTCTCCGCCTCAGTCAGCTTGGAGAACGGCTTGCCCATTATCGGGTCGTCGGCCTCGGCATGGGCCAGGGGCGCCGTGCATGGCGCGAGCGCGAGCGCCGCCGCCAGGACCGCGATTTGCCGCATTGGGTTGAGTCTCATTCCAATCATTCCTTTCCGTTGTTCAGGCCGAGCCTTTCGGCCAGGCCGAGTTGAAGCTTCAGGGCGGAGTAGCCGCTCTCCTGTAGAACCCTGTTGAAAGTCTCGTAGTAGTCGCGCGCGCCTTCGGCGTCGCCCGCGTCCAGCATAGCCGCGATCTTCCTGATGCCGTCGCGCTTCATCGCCCGCTCCTGCCGCGCCATCGAGGCCGCCTCCGTAACATACTCCTCGTAGGTGCCGCCCTGCGCCATGAAGTCGAGGATGTCGCGCTTCAGTTCGGCGACGGCCTCCTTCTTCGCCCGCACCTCCTCCGAGTCGTCAGGCAATATCTCCACGGGCTTGTTCAGGGCCTCCATGATCTCCTCGTCGGAATGGCGCAACATAAGGCCGGGGGAGAAGGAGCCGCCCTCGACCGCCATCCCGACAAGCTTGTTCTCCACGGGGTTGTCGAAGACCTTTGGCTTGGAGATGTCCTGGAAGTTGCCCTCGCTGTCGAAGCGGTAGAGGACGCCCTTCACCTTCAGCGAGGCCGTCTCACCTTCGGGCGGCAGCTTGAACCTGAACTCCGTCCCGTCGGGAAGCGCCCAGTAGCCGGGCTTCGACCCCGGGACGATGCGCCGCACCTCTTGCGCCTCTTCTTCCTGCTGCGGTTCCCCGTTCCCTGTTCCCCATTCCCCATTCCCCGTTCCCCGTTCCCCCTTTTCCACATTGGCTGTTGGCTGTTTCCACACTTTCACATTTTCACATTCTTCCCCATCGTCCTCATGCGCGGGCTCCGCCCCGCGTAATTGCTCTTTCCCGCGTGCTCTCTCCGCCCAGAGCCACCACACGGCGGCGCCAACGCACAGCACAGCAACCAGCGCCCACGCGCCAGTCCTGATGCGCGGGCTCAGCCCCGCGCAAATGCCGCCTTTGCCACCCTTGGCCTTCTTCTTAGTCACAATCGCCATGTCCTCTCCTTAAAGTTCCCTGTTCCCCGTTCCCTGTTCCCCACCTTGCTGTTGTCCGCTTGTTGTCCTTCCCCGTCCAGCCCCGCGCCATTTTTGGCGCGGTTCGTCTTTTCCGTTCCCTGTTCCCCGTTCCCTGTTCCCCGTTCCCTCACTTACTTTTCAACCTTTCAACTTCCCAACTTTTCAACTCCCCCGTTCCCCGTTCCCACTGTGCGCCCGCCGTGCAAACGGCGGGGCTTTCCACAAAAAAAGGCCGCGCACCCGCGCGGCCTTTTTGGCTTATGACAAGGCGGCAGTGGCTGCCGCCTCTAAACCGTTAGTTAGGCGACCTTGCGCTTCAGGCCAACAGCCGCGAGGCCGAGGGCGAGCAGGGCAACCGTCGTAGGCTCCGGAACTGCAGCCGACTGCCAGCCACCGGTGATGTTCCCAGCGTTGACAGAGACTGAAACATTCGATGTCTTGGTCGTCTTGCTGGCAACCGTGCTGGCAATGTAGTGCGCAGGCGAGGTCGCGTTGTCATAGACAAGCACGAACCAGTCAAACGAGCTGTTGTCAGCGGCTGTAACACCAGATTGTGCTGCTGTAGCAGAAACTCGGCCACCACCTGTTGTTGGGTCAATTGCCGTCGTGCCGGAAGCGTAGGCAGAGACATCCTTGCCTTCTTTGGCGAGGTTGATGATGTCGTCGTATGTCTTCGTGCCCATGGCGTCGGAGCCGACGATGAAGAGATAGCCGGCACCGGCGGATGTGATGGAAACCGAGGAGTCGAACGAGAGGTTGGACATAGTCCAGCCTACAGCGACTGCCTGGGCCATCGTGCCAACGAGGACGGCGGATGCGAGAATTGCGAGTTTTTTCATGGTTTGTAGTTCCTTATTGTTATTAGGTTAGAGGGAATAGGGCTTGGCAATTGTAACCTCAATGCTATCAAGGTTCTCAATCAGGAAACCTTCGCTAGCGGCGAAATCACGGTCAGCGGGATCGCCGTTACCATCGTTCCACTGGAAGACGCCTGTTGAAATTTCCTGATAGTAGTAATCTTCATCCGTATAGGCATCAGCATCAAGAACCTGAAGGCAGTTATCAGAAATGTAATATTGCCCGCCATCATCAAGGGTGATATCAGTAATGCTAATCGTTTGCGGATAGGGGTTACCATACCAATTATAGCCATCACCACCATCATCCCGAACAACATCCGTTTCAGGAACTTGCCCGGCAATTATGGTTTTGATGCTGTCGAGGTTCTCAATCAGGAAACCTTCGCTAGCAGAAAACACGCGGTCAGCGGGGTCGCCGTTACCATCGTTCCACTGGAAGACGCCTGTTGAAATTTCTTGATAGTAGTAGTCCTCATCAGTATAGCCATCAGCATCAAGAACCTGAAGGCAGTTATCAGAAATATAGTACTGGCCGCCATCATTAAGGGTGATATCGTTGATGGAGAAGTTGCCGCCACCAACTGCATCGAAGGTGCCGCAAGTCCAGTTGTAGCCATCGACGCCATCTTCGCGCTCGACAACGCCAACTATATTCTCGCTTGACACGGCCATTGCGCCGGCCGCCACGGCCGCCGCCGACATTGAAACTAACCACTTATTAGTTTTTACCCCAAATCTCAGCTTGTAAGAACTGTCCTTTTTATGGGCAAGGCATTGGTTTTCGCGCCTTTCTTGAAGATAAGGCGGTGTTGCGGTAAAATGGTCTATTTCAACAACTCTAACCAAAAGGATTGCTAAAATGCACAAAATAAACGGTATATGGCCGGAATTCACCGAGCGCTACGAGGCTGCCAAGGCTAGCATCGAAACCTACCACCAGAAGTACATGGTCTTCATCAAGTGGCTTGACACTAGAAATCTGGAGGCTGAAAGGACTGGCGCGCCACCTATCCTCGACATGGAGGACCTCACCCGCGAGGTCGCCGAGGACTACGCCCGCTATATCTACAAGCGCAAATACACTGCCCGAAAGGACATCGAAAGCCTCCGCCGCCTGTGGGAGGTCATGCTTCCCGACCAGGACCGCAACCCATGGCGCATCGGCCTCCACCTGCGCCCCGCCCTTCCGCCCCGCCCCTGCAACTACCGACCCCTCACCGTCGATGAGGCCAGGCGCTTCATCCGCGCCACCCGCCGCTGCGCCGAAATGTCCAATGACGCCTCCCCCATCCACGATCCCCGCTTCACCGCAGGCGCCGACAAGTTCCTCGACCTCGCCGACGCCGCCGTCTTCGCCTGGCACTACGGCATGCGCATGGGATCGCTCGCCTCCTTGAACTGGCGCGAACTCTCCACCTGGCGGCGGGGCTTCTTCCTCCATGTTCCGCCGAAGACCCGCTACACCAAGCCCTGGCCGCTGGAGATCCCCGTCGTCGGCGAAGTCCGCGAGGTTCTTGAAGAGCGCTCGGAACTCGCCCGCGCCGCTGCGGTGGCGGCGTCTGCCGCTCCAGATGCGGCCGCCAGCGGCGAACGCCGTTCCCGCCGCGCCACGCCGACGGGGCCGGTCTTCCCTGCGCTCGCCGCCGAATACAGACGCTCCGCGGCGAACCTGGCCGCATCGGTGAAAGGCGTGTTCAAGGCGGCGGGGATTGGCGACACCGCCAAGGGCCGCGCCCAGATGCACTCCTTCCGCGCCTCGTTCATCACGCAGATGGACGAGGCGGGCGCGCCAAGCGGCGTAACCGACTCCATCACCGGCCACGCGCCAAAGTCGATCCACGACCGCTACTCGCACGCCCGCACGCCGGCCCTGCGCCGCTGGCTCGACCGCGCCATCCCCGCCATTGGCGCCTAGCTTGCTGCCGTCGCCGCCAGTGCGGCGGCGTTTAGGAGCAACAATTTTACTGTGCCTTACGGCACGACGATGGGAACGGATTTTAAGGCGCGGGTTCCGCAGCGATGGCTCTCGTCGCGGGCCGGATTGCCTGCGGCGCCCGCGTCTCGCAGCCATCAGCTTGCTGCGAAATCCGCGCCTTCGACATGCGCATTTCCAAAACTTGACATTTCATCATTGGTTTGCTAGAATCGCTCCGTATTTATTTGGGGAGAAAAACCATGGCCACTTGCAGTATAAGTGACAACTTTACAATCACAGAAGCCGACGAAGCCCGGCGCTTTATCCGCGCGCTCTGCGCTGCGGAGAAAGCTGCTGCGCCTTCACGGCCAAGAGTCACGCCATCGGTCTCCGGGCGCGATGCCGTCCGCGCCTTCTTCGCCGGGAAGGCGGCTCCTAAGTGAGGCCGCTTGCCACCATCCAGGTTCTTGAACTCTTGCGCTGGAAAGGCGAGCTTTTTACTTCATCGCTTTTAAATTCTTTCGCCTGCCCGCGCAACGCTGATGTTGAGGATTTCCTAAAGCACAATGCCATTTCGTTCACGCAGAAAAAGTCATCTGTGACTCATCTCGTGTTTGATCAAGAAACCCGTGACTGCGTTGGCTACTTCACCATTGCCCACAAGCCATTCTCCTTCCGCGCAGAAGTCCTCTCTAATACCGAGCGCCGCCGCGCCGAGCGTTTCGCCCGTCTCGATCCCTCGCTAGGTTCATATACGCTCTCGGCATTTCTATTGGCGCAATTTGCCAAGAACCATGCGCTGCCAGAGGATCGCCGCGCCGATGGCGCAGAGTTGATGAGCGTTGCGCTGGGCAAACTCCGTGCCGTGCAGAATGAGATAGGCGGACAGGCCGTTTTCCTTGAATGTGAGGATGGATGCCCGGGGTTGCTGCGCTTTTATGGACGCTGTGGCTTCAAGGTTTGCTCGTCTCGGACATCAGAAAGTGATGGACGGCGTTATCTCCAGCTCCTCACCTTCGTCAAATAGCGCTTTGGTTCCGTATCGCCAGGTTCGGCGCACTGGCGCGAAACATCCCGACCGCGCCATCCCCGCCATTGGCGCCTAGCTTCGCCTTTCGTCAACTGAAAACAACTTGACATTCAACCACGATGGTGGTAAAATTAATGCAATCTCATTCTCATGGGATTTTCGAGAAGCGGAGAAAGTTCTTCGCCTTAGGCGGCGGGGCATGCCCCGCCGCTAATGCCGACGCGGCGCAAGGCCGGGGTAAAACCCGGCCTTAGCATTTCAAACAATTCGGCCAATAGACTGCGTCAAACGCAACCGGCCGAGGCCGGACGCTAAAGCTGCGTCAAAACCGATGTGGCTACGACGCCGCCCCACTGGCGGCTACGCCACAATCGCTTTTGCCGCAAGGCGCATCGCCACCTTGGCCCTTTCGCCCCTACGCGAGGATCGATTGTGGCGTAGGGCGGCCTGCCGCCCGTCGTAGCCACATCGATGCGAGCGTCCACCATTGCGTGTCGCGAAGCGACTTGCGTTCAATTCCCAGCCCCCTCCCCGCTGCCACCCTAACGCAACCGGCCAATCGTTCATTCTCCCTCGCGCGAGGATCGATTGTGGCGTAGGGCGGCTGGCCGCCCGTCGTAGCCACATCGATGCGAGCGCCCACCATTGCGTGTCGCGAAGCGACTTGCGTTCATCTCCCAGCCCTCCACTCCCCGCCGCCATCATAAACGCAACCGGTCCTGCGCCGCTTGGCTGGCGGCTTTGGTGTTAACTTTAAAGGTGTTAACTTTAAAAACCAGGCAGGGCCGCCGGGATTCCCTAACTTAATGCCAGCGCCTGCGAGCGGGCATTAGATAAAGAACAGAAAAAAAATTTTAAAAAAATTAAAAAAAAACTTGACAGTAGACCCCGATAGTGGTAGAATAGATGTGCCAAGTTGGAGAAGGATTTCAATTGGTGAATGGCCTCGCGGCCAGTATCCATGCGGGTCCGGAAGCAATAAGGCATCTGGCGGAAAAAATAATTCAAGGGCGAGAAAAACCTTCTCAAGCGCGAAAAATTTTTTTCAAAGGATTGGAATCTTGACTATGGCGTCAAAGGCCGGGTGGCCAAAGGCGATCAACTTCTAAAACTGCCCGCAACGGCGGGCGTAACAAAGGAAAAACAATGAATAAGTGGTTAGTTTCAATGTCGGCGGCGGCCGTGGCGGCCGGCGCAATGGCCGTGGAAAGCGCCAATGTAGTGGGCGTCACAAGTGGCACAACAGGCGATACTTTTAATTTCATAGCCGTGCCGTTCAACAACGTTGGATACAATACAGCCGATATCCAGCAGATTAAGTTGAGCGACGGCGGTGCCCAGGGCATTGGCTGGGGCGGTGAAATCTTTGAAGTTTGGCAGGGCGCACCTAGTGTTGTCGCTGGTTCTGGCTTCTTCTACTATGATCCATCCATGGATCCTAATGCTGAAGCAACCGACTATTACTGGGGCAACGAGATTGGTGAAAAAGCCACATACGCAATTGCACCGGG
>JAEEGL012900843.1_pt1 | contig 11895 bp, 9 predicted proteins | sample 9134231 | NCBI WGS metagenome assembly JAEEGL01 (sample SAMN16246548, study PRJNA631951) | gut metagenome | biome: gut microbiome; feature: rumen; material: fiber-attached | host: Bos | place: Iran: Karaj | collected 2018-10 | reverse complement strand
GCCAAAGCCATCAAGGCTATGGGCTTTGAACTTGGTTTCAATTGCATGTATATGAGCCGTTGGCTTTCGGATTATCCTAACTTCCTAAAGAAACTTAACCAGATTAACGGTGTAGCAGACCTTTTCTGTATGGTGGATAGTTTTGGCGGGATGACACCTGAGGAACTGACCACCATTGTAAAAGAGGTAAAGGCAAATACCACTGTTCCTGTTGGCTTTCACGGCCATAACAACCTTCAGTTAGGTCTTATCAATACGTTGACTGCTATTGACCTTGGGCTGGAATATGTGGATTGTACCGTTCTGGGTATGGGTCGTGGCGCTGGTAATCTGAATACAGAACTGTTGCTTACCTATCTGAATGCACAACAGGGTTTTGAAGTGGATTTCAATGTCCTAGGTGATGTGATTACGGCTTTTACTCCTTTGTATGAGAAGTACCGCTGGGGTACTCAGCTTCCTTATATGATTTCAGGAGCGAATTCCATTCCTCAGAAGGAGGTGATGGAGCTGGTAACCAACCGTATCTATTCATTTGATAGCATTGTCCGTGGTCTTCAGAACCGTAAAGATAATGTGAAGGATAATGCCAAATATCCCATCCTGCATGAGCAGAAATATGAGGATGTGATTATTATTGGTGGCGGTCAATCACCGCTTGAGCATAAAGATGCAATCACGGAATTTATCGAGCAGAAGAAGTCTGTAGCATTGGTATTTGCAACTGCCCGCCATGCTGCTGAATATCAAGACTTGGATGTGCCTAAATTCTTCTGTCTTGTAGGTCGTGAAGCAAAGCGACTTGTGGAAAAGGCCAGACTGCCGTTTAGTGATAAGTGCGTATTGCCCCCATATCCTAGAAAGCTTGGAACCGACGTGCCAGACTTTGCGGAGGATAAGACCTTCGAGTTGGCAGAAATAAAGTTCACGGAACATTATTTTGACTCATGTACAACGGTTGCTATAGAGACCGCAATCAATCTGTCAAGCAAGAATATCTACATTGTAGGCTATGACGGTTACCCGTCAACCATTCTCTCTGAGAAGGAGATGGCTTTGACAATAGAGAATCGTACTCTTTTTGTAGATTATCATGCCTTTGCAGGCCAGAAACTCATATCACTAACACGATCACTTTACGATGAGCTGGATGTAGAATCCATTTATCAGTACATTTAAAACGAACAAATGAAAGTAGTAACCTTTGGTGAGATAATGGTGCGTTTGGGCGCACCCGATTACCTCAAACTTATTCAAGCGAATAGGTTTGACGTGAGTTATGCCGGTGCAGAAGCCAATGTGGCTGTATCGCTGGCCAACTATGGTTTAGAAACGGACTATATCACCTGCTTGCCTGACAATCCTATTGCAGAACGTTGCATCATGGATTTACGCGGGCATAAGGTTGGTGTTGATCATATCCAGAGAACCGGAAAACGTATGGGTATTCTCTATCTGGAAACAGGAAGCAATGCCCGTCCATCAAAGGTTTACTATGATCGTGAGGACAGTTCCATTGCAACTGTTGTTTCTGGTTCTATTGATTGGAAAGAGATTCTGAAAGATGCTACCTGGTTTCACTGGACGGGTATTACTCCGGCACTTTCTGCAAATGCTGCTGCAGAGTGTTTGAAGGCTATCAAGACTGCCAATGAACTCGGTGTAACTGTAAGTTGTGATATTAACTATCGTGGTAACCTATGGAAATATGGTAAGACGGCTGCTGAGGTGATGCCAGAGATGGTAGCAGGGGCTGATATTATTCTAGGTAATGAAGAAGACTGCGAGAAAGTCTTTAGGATTAAGCCTAAGGACTTTGATGCAGCCAAGACCAATGGTAATGTGGATCAGAGCAGTTTCCTAAGTGTCTGCCAACAGATGATGGAACGATTCCCTCGTTGTAAGAAGATGGTGGTTACACTTCGTGGTGCTATTAATGCCAATCACAACACATGGGGTGGAGTGCTGTATAATGGCAAGGAAATGATAGAATCCCGTCGCTATGACATCACAGATGTAGTGGATAGAGTAGGTGGAGGGGATTCTTTTATGGGTGGTCTTATCTTTGGCCTGCATCATTATAAAGATGACAGCAAGGCATTGGAGTTTGCAACTGCAGCTAGTTGTTTAAAGCATACGTTGAAGGGAGATTATAACTGGGTAACTATTCAAGAGGTAGAGAACCTTATGGGTGGGGATGCAAGTGGTAGAGTGAAAAGATGAATAATAACAACAAATTTATTATACCTATTGCATTACTGATCCTTCCTCATTTTGATCCTAATCTTTTGACTCAGGATTTTATGCCGGGATGGATAGATTTTTTCTTAAAGATACTTCAATGTTTAAGTATAGTGGCGAGTGTCTTTATGATAAAGAGCGTATTATCCTTTCCGAGATTTAAGGTGATATATGCATTTTATATTATTTGTACTTTCATAGCATTACTTATATCTACATTTATTAATGGGAATGGTGTCATTAAGCCTTTTTTCTATTTAGCCGAAATAATCGCTATTTTAACAATATCTTCATTTTTCATATACCGTAAAAATGCATTGAAGACCTTAATTGGTGTTATTTCAGGATACTTTTTTATTCTTGCGGTTTTTGATATTATGAGCTTACTAGTGATACCCAAAACTATGGAAAACTATTGGTTGTTTGGAGGTAAGAATAATCATATTTACTTTGTTCTTCCATTTCTCTTTTTTCAAATAGTTAATATAGGCTTAAATATGAAATTATCTTTTAAGAGTATATTATTACATGTCTTCATGGCATTCTTGATTATTAAATTGGAAGGTTCAGTTACAGCTTTATTTGCTCTTGTATTAACTTCTTTATTTTTACTATATTATTCTAATAAGACGGATTTGCAAGCAAAACATTCTTTATTCCATATTAAATATGTTTTCTTGGGTTCCTTGGTAATAAGCATAGTCTTTATTATATCACAACAAATATCTATATTAGAAATGTTGATTATATATTTTGATAAAGAAGAGACGTTTGGTAGATTCGGAATATGGGAGATGGCACTAGATTTTATTAAACAAAGACCGTTGTTAGGCTATGGCTATTCTGGCGTAGATGAAATGTCAGAAATATTTAGATTAGATATCAGTCATTGTCATAATAAATTTGTTGACGTTCTTTATATGACTGGTATTGTTGGATTTGTTTGTTTCATTTTGTCGTTATTTTTTTCTTTTACTAAAGCAAAACGAGGAAAGATTCAGTTGTTGTTGTCAATTGTAATATCAGCATATGCAATAGAATTCATGACAGAAGGTAAAAGGGTCAATTTGGCTTTTTATTTTATGTTGTTCTTATATCCAGTAATAACAAATGAGATAGATTCAGCAAAATCGATAAAAAAATAGCAGAAAATGAAGGAAACGTATATTAAGTTTGATAATTTACATTTATTTGGAATACCTAAATGTGTGAATCTTAGGAGTGTCCTGTCATTAAAAGCAGCGGATGCAGAGTCTAATCCAATAAGATTATATAACTCTTTAGGAGGGCTCTATTATTATTTCCACGATAGTTTAATTAAAGAAAGACACTACCAAAGTATAAAAAAAGAGGGCTCTCATTTCTTATTATTCTATGGCATTTATAACTTGCGTAAGGATCACCAGAAAACTTTTTTGGGTTTTGCAGATAGATTTATTGATGCCGATGTCTTCTATGCAAGTTTCCTTGAAAAGAAAAAGATAACTATAGGTCGATTCTTTAAATGTTTGTGTTTTTTTTTGATTTGGATGGCCCAGATGTTATTACATCGCATTTCTTTGTACGAAGCTTGCAATGCATTGCCATTTGTTCTTTTATGCTATGATACTAACAAGAATGTAAAGCAGTTATTGACTAGAAAATATAGATTTGTTGTTGTCTATTATGACGCATCCCCTGATGAAAACTGTTTTGTTCAGATGTGTAAGGAAAAAAGAATAACCTCAATGACTTTGCAACATGGCATATTTGCACGAAAATCAGTTGTTCATACTATTACTGATACGGCATTTGAACTATCCTCCTCAATTTCCGACTATTATTTGGCATGGAACGAGTATACTAAGGATGAGGCCATAAAAGTAGGGCTAAAGCCAGAAAGAGTCATTGTGTTAGGTGCTCCTAAATATATTAATACTAAAGAACCAGAATTACCTTATAAAGCTGACAATGATATATTTGGTGTAATATTAAATAATAGTGCTTTTGATACGCATAATAGGCATTTGATAGATATGGCCAACCAGATATACAAGATTACAGGTAAGAGGTATATTTTACGTTATCATCCGCAGATGAAAGGAGATGAGTATAGGAATTTATATGGTGATGGTTTCTTAAAGAAAGATGATAACGCACATACTATCGGTGAATACGCAAAAGAAGTTTCTTTTACTATTATCTCAAGCTCTAGTGTTTTCGTGGATCTCTTACTTTTAAAACATCCAACATATCGTTTAAAGGTTTTTGAAGAAGATACTTATTCTTCTGTTGATTTTAATTCTTTCAGTACCGTAGAAGAATTATTAGAAGTAATGAAAAGTAAAACTGTAGATAACAAAGCTTTTTTATATTTGTGCAATTCCTACAATACCTTTGATAATTATCGGTCGTTTTTCGATAATGTTTTGTTGGATATTGAGTAAACCGATATGCTGTATACAAGGCTTTTAACAAAATATCGATCAATGCCTTTCCCTGTAAAAGCGGGATTTTGGTTTACTGTGTCTAGCTTTCTCCAGAAGACGATATCGTTTTTAACGATGCCAATTTTTACACGTATTCTTAATACAGAAGAATATGGAGCGGTAACCATATTTAACTCATGGGAAAGCATTTTTCTCCTTTTCGTTACTTTGAATGTGTTTTATGGCGCATTTAATACTGCGATGGTTGATTTTGAGGGCGAGAGAGACAAATATTCATCAAGTCTTGTTGGCTTTATTTTTCTTACTAGCATTATTGGTCTTTGTGTTTACAATGTTTTCCAATCTCTAATAGATATGCTAACCGGCATGTCATATTTGTTGACATGCATTATGTTTTGCCAAATCCTGTTTCAGGGGATAGTAAGTATCTGGTTTGCACGATTAAAATTTTGTTATAATTATATTCCTGTCACTATTGCCACCATTGTACTCTTTGGACTTTCCCCAATTTTTTCAATTATCGGAATTAAACTATTTCCAGATTATAAGGTAGAGGCAAAGCTGATCGGTAATTTAATTGCTTATATTATAGTTGGTTCAGTTGCCTTTTTTTCATTATACTCTAAAGGCAGAATTCTTATTTCATCGAAGTATTGGAAGTATGCAATAGCATTCAGTGCGCCGCTTATTGTTCATTATTTAGCTTCTATGGTTCTGGGGCAAGCGGATAGAATAATGATCAGTAAATTCATTAATGATTCAGCAGCAGCAGTTTACGCTGTAGCCTACAGTGTCTCAATGATTCTTACTATATTAACGACATCAGCAAATCAGGCTGTAGTTCCATGGTTATTTGAGAGTATAAAAGCAAATATGTTGTATAAAACGCAAAAAACTATTTATATTCTTCTTTTACTAACAGTCATGGCTCTTTTATTGGTAATGCTAGTTGGTCCAGAAATAATAAAGATTTTAGCCACACCTGATTACTATGATGCTTGGTGGATTATCCCACCTCTAATGGCTAGTTTGTTCTTTACTTTTGTGTATCAGTTATTTGCGAATATTGAGTTCTATTTTAAAAAAAATATCTATATCATTTCTGCATCAATAGTTGCTGCAATTGTTAATATTGTACTTAATTCACTTTTTATTCCTATTTATGGATATAAAGCGGCAGCATATACAACTTTGATTTGTTATATGTTATTCAGCATGTTCCATTATAATTGCGCAAGAAAAGTCGCTATCCGCGAAGGCTTGGGTTGGCCATTTAACTTATTTGTTGTTATTGGCTTGTCATTGATGTTGCTTTTGCTTACAGGAGTAGTTTTATTTGTGTATAATAACTCGAGAATTCGATATGGCCTCCTGCTATCCTCTGCTATTTTATTAGCCATTTATTATAGAACTATTATTGGATTAATAAGACAAATACTTATTAAAAATGATTACACTAAGTAATAAGGCGACTATTTTAGTTTGCACATGTGATAGTTATTCAGATTTATGGTATCCTTTTTTTAAATTGTTGGCCTACTATTGGCCTAATCTAGATTGTAAAATAATTCTGAATACAGAGACTAAGTCTTTTGCATTTGAAGGATTGCAAATAGATTGTTATTCTATGGGTAGCGATTCTTATGGGCAGAGGATGATAGATCATCTTGAAAAGATTACGACCGATTATACCATATTATTATTAGATGATTTCTTTTTAAGAAGGCCTGTTAATGTTAATACGTTGGAAAAAATTGTGGATAGAATGGATAATGATCCAGATATTGCCGCATTTTATTGTAATAAAAGTGAATTCTGTAAAGATGGTGATAATATTTGTGGCTTTTATGAATTAAAAAGATATGCTCCTTATAGGTTAAATATGCAGGCTGCTGTTTGGAGAACAGAAAAATTAGCAAAGTATTGGGAACCCAAAGATAATCCATGGATTTGGGAAATATTTGTTAATTATTTAACATTTGACACAGCTGATAAATTTTACTCATTAAGAGATTTGTCAGAATCTCCTATTTATTATGGCTATAATCCAGATGGTATGGGCGTTTTTAGAGGTAAATGGGTCGAAAATGATGTGAAGCCGTTATTTGAAAAACATAATATTGTAGTGGATTATTCAAAACGAGGATTTTATGAACCTGATAGGGCAATAGCTAGATTGCCTATCATGAAAACTATGCCATATGTTTTTAAGAGACTACCTCTTAAATATGCATTTTTGTTTTCTCTCTATGAAATAATGAAAAGAATTCTTCGGCTAATAGGATTAAGGCCTAGGTATCTAAATTATAATGAATATCTTTGTTATTCTCATGCATATTGACAAATTGATTGTCATGCATTTCTGTTAGTCAAAAAATACGTACAATAGATGTAGACAGTGAAAGATATGGAAGCTCCTTTGATATCTATTATTATAGCATGTTATAATGCTGAAAAATACATTGATCAGTGTATGGAGGAACTTGTCAACCAGACTTATGCGAATATAGAGGTGATAGTCTGCGACGATGCTTCTACTGATGAGAGTTTGATGATGCTGAGAAAATGGGCAAAGAAAGATGCTAGAATTAAGGTTCTTAATAATGATAAGAATCTCTTCGCAGCTAAAACACGAAATAAATGTTTTAAAGAGGCGAAGGGTGACTATTTCTGTATTCAGGACATTGATGATATAAGTAGGCGAAATAGAGTCGAGAAATTATTGGAGGAGATCCAGAAAGGACATATAGATTTCGTAAGTAGTGCTATGCAGTGTTTTAATGGATACCAAGATAATCTTGCCGATATATTATCTCCTCCCAAAGAATATCCTACAAAGACAGATTTCTTGAGTGGAATATCTTTCTGCCATCCTGCTACCATGTTTACTCGTGAATGTATAGAGGCAGTTGGTGGTTATAGGGTATCTCGAAATACAAGGAGATGCCAAGACTACGATTTGTTCATGCGACTTTATGCTAAAGGCTATAGGGGAAAAAATATAAGGACTCCTCTTTATTTGTACCGCAGAAATGAAGACACGTTAAAAAGAGGTTGGACATTATCTGCGACAATGTGTGAGTATAAAGTAAGAAAATATGGATATAAAGAGATGAAGTTACCTTTATTTCCCTCTTTTTTATATAGTTTAAGGCCGTGGACGAGTTTCCTTTACCATAAGATTATGTATCTATTTAAATATTTTGCTTCATAGGTGGCTGGTTTTTTACTTACCAATTAAATTACTGATTAATCTGCAACCTATGAGCTCTAATTAGAGTTTCATGGTTGACAGTGAAAATATAATAAAAACAAATAATATGAATAAAGAAAGAGTCTCTAACATTGAATTGCTTCGAATAGTAGCATTATGGATGATAGTTGTTTTTCATATATTAGCCTTTACCATTTGCCAAGTATTTTCTGATGCAAGTTATATATACAAGGCAATTTGGCTACCACTACATGTGGGCGTTGTACTGTTTATTCTCATAAGTGGATATTTTCGAATTAAACCTTCTACGAAGGGTATAATAAAACTTTTGTCGTATATGTTTGTATATACTGTACCGGTTGGATTAATCAAAATATATTATGATGGGGGGGGTATGATAGATATTGTCAAAACTTGTTTGTTCGTATCTAATTCCCCATATTGGTTCATGCGAACATATTTGTGTTTATATGTTGCTTCTCCTATTATTAATAAATTATTGGATATTTCTGGAGCAAAACAGAATCTTACAATTATATTGATTCTCTCGTTCATAGCTTTATATTTAGGCTTGGCTCACTTTGACGAATCATTAAACTCTGGAAAAAATGTTGTAAATTTCAGCCTGATATATATTCTAGGTGCTATGATTAATAAATATAAAATATGGGAGAAATATAGTAGATGGTCGTATCTTTGGATTTTTCTTTCTATGAATTTATTGGAAATCTTTATATATTCTGTATTTGCAGGAAACTTAATTGGGGAAGGTTTCTTCTATATATGCTTCCACTATTGTAGCCCAATTTTAATATTCAATGCCATTATGCTGTTTTGTTTTACACTGAATTTTAAATTTAAATCTAGGATTGTGAATTGGGCAGCGCGCTCGGCTTTGGCTATATATTTATTTCATCCAATTATAGTACATAGTATAATTGAGCCTGTTACACATTACCTTTATGATTATAATTCAAGTTTTTTATTTGTATTTCCACTAATTTTGATTATTGGTGCTGTTACTGCGATAGTTTGTATTATGGTTGACAAACTGCTTTCGCCTATATATTACATTTCAGGATTATTAATTCCATTTTTTAATAGAATGATAGCCCGAATTGAAACGAAGTTGGATTTATTGTCTGAAAGGATTGAAAGGATAGCATAATAGAATACAAAATAATAGTATTTTAATTGTGATTATATTAGGAAATATCTGATATATAATGAATAAGAAAAAGAAAATCTGTGGGCTTACAACACAGCCCATCACGATTAAAGCGTTCATGCTTGAGAATTTTAAGTATGTTGCGGAGCATGGTTGGGTGCCTTATGCTATCAGTCAGCCCACGGAGATGTTGACAAAAGAAATGTTAGGTCCAGTCAATTATATTCCTGTTAATATTAAGTGGGGTAATGTTTCTCCTTGGGAGGTCGCAAAAACCGTTTGGAGGTTGTATAAAATATTTAAGAAAGAACGGTTTGATGTAATACAGTATGCAACATCAAATGCAGCTCTCTATGCAAGTATAGCAGGATGGATGGCAAGAATTCCTGTTAGAATTTACTGTCAGTGGGGAATTTCTTATACTGATTTTACAGGCATAAAACTGTGGTTCTATAAGACGGCGGAGAAAGTTACATGTTTGTTCTCAACAAGCGTACAACCGGATAGCAAGGCGAACCTCAAATTCTCATTAGAAGAGGGACTCTATTCCGCTAAAAAAGGCAGTGTCCTGTTTAATGGCAGTGCCTGTGGTGCAGACATGGTGAAATACGACATCAAGAAGAAAAAAGAGTGGGCAGAGGAAATATCGGAAGGCTATGGTACCCGTAAATATCGGAAGGTGTTTGGCTATGTTGGTCGTGTTGTACCAGAGAAAGGAATCAACGAACTGTTAGAAGCTTTTATGGCTATCAATGATCAAGAAAACCTGCTGATGATAGTTGGCCCGACAGAGGATGTGGGGAGGCTGAATCAGGATTTGTATCAGAAATCTCTATCACAAGAAAATATTGTCTATGTCGGACCTGTTCCTAATGCGGCAAAGTTTTTCGCAGTTTTCGATTATATGATGTTGCCAAGCTACCGCGAGGGATTTGGCATGACAGTACTTGAGGCGGCGGCTATGGGCGTGCCGTCTATCATCAGTAATATCAAAGGACCTACAGACCTAATTCGTGATGGTTTTAATGGTTTAGTATGTGAAGTGAAGTCGGCTGAGAGTTTAGGGAAAACTATGCTGAAAGCACTTCATTTGAGTGATGAAGAATATAAAGTGCTTTGTGACAATGCATATCAAGAAGTCTTGGAGAAGTTTGACGCCAAGAAATTTAAACAACTTTTCTTAGAAAACAGGAATAGATTGCTTGATAATGCATATTTTAATTAATGTTCAACGATATAAATTTTTGAGAGATGGATAAACAAACAATAGAAAAATTAGTAAAAGAATATGGTAGCCCTCTTTACGTGTTTGAAAAAGAGAGGCTTATAAATGATTATATAAATCTAAGAGATGCATTCCAAAACATCTACCCTAAATATCAAGTAGCATATTCTTATAAGACAAATTATGCACCAAGAATTTGTAAGATAATGAAAGAACTTGGTGCTTTGGCAGAAGTCGTTTCAGATATGGAGATGTCAATTGCCAAACGAGTAGGGTATAAAAGTAGTGAGATTATCTACAACGGCCCCATGAAAGGGCCGCTGATGGAAGACTTTCTTTTAGATGGTGGGGTTGTGAATGTGGATAACCCAGCGGAGGCTGATCGTATCATTCAACTAGCAAACACAAACCCTTCAAAAAAATTATCCGTAGGAATAAGAGTAAATATGGATGTAGGTCAGAGCTTCATCTCTCGATTTGGAATGGAAGCTTTTACCGACGAGTTTGATGGTGTTATAAATAAATTGAAGGCTGTTGATAACGTCAATATCATAGGCCTTCATTGCCATATTGGGCATTCACGCCATCTCGAAGCATGGAAACAAAGAGCGTGCTATATGCTGAAGGTTTTGGACCATTATTTCGATAAGCCATTAAAGTTTATCGATTTGGGTAGTGGTATGTTTGGTAATGTAGAGGAATCATTTGGAAAACAGTTTGGTGATTGTATCCCTTCATTTGAAGATTATGCACGTGTTGTTGCAGGCGCATTTGCAGAACATTTTGATGGTATGCCTGATTCTGATAAGCCTTACCTGATAACAGAGCCTGGAACAACGATAATATCTGCTAACATTGATGTAATTACTACAGTTACTGGGTTAAAAACTGTACGAGGAAAACAGTTTGCGAATCTTGATTGTTGTATTTATAATGTGGGAGAACTTTGCCGCATTAAGAATTTACCGATTAAGGTAGTTAATTGCAGTAAAGATGCTAAGTATTATGATGATATAACCCTATCCGGTTATACTTGCCTTGAATATGATGTCATATATCCAAATTTCAAAGGAACCATAGGTTTTGGTGATCATCTCATCGTAGGTAATTGTGGTGGTTATACTAATGTCTCAAAACCTCCATTTATTGGGCCGCAAGTTGCAATGATAGAACTGGATTCAAATGGAAATACATTCCTGTTTAAACGTTCTGAGACAGTAGATGATATTCTTTCAACATACATTTATTAGAAACATAAAGCAATGAAAAATTTGAGAGTATTATTAACTGCAGCTGGATCGCCAAGCGCACCAGGGTTAATTAAGTGTCTGAAAAACAATGGAGAACGTGAGATATATGTAGTTGGAACCGATATGAAAACTGACCCAACCATTTTGCAGATGGTAGATAAGTGTAGGTTGGTTCCTGCTTCAAATGCCCCAGAATACATTGATGTCCTTTTAAATATTTGTAAAGAGGAAAAAATTGACGTGCTTATACCTGGAGTATCAGCAGAACTCATGGGGCTTTCCAGAAGAATTAAAGAGTTTGAGGCAGTTGGTACTAAAGTGTCGGTTTCATCACCTTACTCTATAGATGTTTGTAACAACAAGTTTTT
>JAEEGL012874189.1_pt1 | contig 11895 bp, 6 predicted proteins | sample 9134231 | NCBI WGS metagenome assembly JAEEGL01 (sample SAMN16246548, study PRJNA631951) | gut metagenome | biome: gut microbiome; feature: rumen; material: fiber-attached | host: Bos | place: Iran: Karaj | collected 2018-10 | reverse complement strand
TTCCATGTAAAGTCTGATAAATATAAGGTCCCCAAAGTGCGTGATTTCTACCGTTCCATGGCGGCACATCTTGCGAAGGGAATCAATGTACCTCTGTATTCAGCTGATTCTGTAAAGGATATTGAACGTCTAAAAGAACAGATGGATGTAACGCATATTTTCATGGGTCAGGAGGAATATGAAGAAAACCCCAAATATTTTGATGACTTAAGCAAGGGCGATATAGTAGTCGCAGTTTCGGCATATGCAGGATTTGAGACGAAACCGGGAAGCAGGGTTATCGTAATGCCGAAGCCCCTGTATGCTTATCCTGCCATAAAGATACTTAATGAAGGTAAAAACGTAAAGAATATTGAATTTTCCGAGTCGGTATCAAGACCAAAGTTCAAAGGAGTTAAGGCTCTGATAGTAGATGATGAGCCGATGAATCTGGTGGTGGCAACAAGTCTGTTCTCAGATTATGATATCGAGATCGACACTGCCGGCAGCGGAAGAGAGGCTATAAACAAGTTCAGTAACGAAGATTACGATATCGTATTCATGGACCATATGATGCCCGAAATGGATGGCGTTGAAGCCATGAAGATCATCAAAAAGATGGCACAGGAAACGTATAAAAATATACTTGTGGTGGCTCTCACTGCGAATGCTGTATCCGGTGCCCGTGAAATGTTTATAAAAGAGGGATTTGACGGATTTATAGCAAAGCCGATAAATATGTCTGAATTTGAAAGAGTGATGGTTCAGATACTTCCCGATTCACTGATAGATAAGGGAGGTGAAGAGGCATGAAGAGTTCAGGATTTTTTAAATATGTGAAGTCAGCGATCATGGATCCCGAAAGGGATTTCTCAGAGAGAGTGTTCCTGATACTGACCATTATATCTGAACTTACAGTACCGATGGGTCTGATAGGGGATATTATCCTGGGAGAAAATATAGCTGAGATTATCGTCTTGACGGCAGTCGTCATTCTGGTACCCATAATCACTTTTACATGTCTGTATCTGGACAAGATGAAATTTGCCATCAGGCTGATTGTTACCAGTCTGGTATTTGCGATACTCCCGGCGCTGTTCTTCTTCGGCGGCGGGATAAAAGGAGGCGGATTCGTATGGTTCGTCTTCGGTTTCCTGTATGTAGGTCTGGCATTAACAGGAGCATGGCGAAAGGTAATGCTCGTGTCTCTGGTTATCGTGTCTTCTCTATGTTTTCTGTGTCAGTATCATTTTCCTGATCTGATCTGGGATCATTCGGATGACATGGTCATCGCTGACATTTTTGTCTCCATTCTACTTGTGGGTATAGTGGGCTGTGTTATGACTCTGTCACAGAACATGCTTTTTATGGATGAGAATAAGAGAGCCAAAAAAGAGGCTGAAAGAGCGGAAGAACTGACTACCGCTCAAAACCGTTTCTTCTCGAGTATGAGCCATGAGATTCGTACGCCTATAAACTCCATACTGGGACTTAATGAGCTGATATTAAGGGATGAAAGCGCTTCAGACGAGATAGTGAAGGATGCTACAGGTATTCAGGGTTCGGGCAAGATGCTGCTTTCACTTATCAACGACATTCTGGATTTCTCGAAAATGGAAGCAGGCAGCATGGATATAGTTTCTGTGGATTATCGTGTCGGCGACATGATCTCAGAGATTGTAAACATGATATGGATAAAAGCTCATGACAAGGGACTTAAGTTTGAAGTTAGCATTGACCCGAAAGTTCCGTCGAGCCTGTACGGTGATGAAGTAAGAATCAAGCAGATTATTATAAATCTGCTGAACAATGCGGTAAAATATACCTCTGAGGGAACAATCGGTCTGCATATTGAAAGTGAGCAGGCTGATGAAAAGACAGCTGTTTTAAGTATTTCCGTATCCGATACCGGTATGGGTATCAAGAAAGAAGTCATCCCCTTATTGTTTACAGCTTTTAAGCGTGTGGATGAAGAAAAGAACCGTAACATAGAAGGAACAGGTCTGGGTCTGAGCATTGTCAAGCAGCTTACCGAGCTCATGGGCGGAACCGTGACTGTGAATAGTGTTTACGGAGAAGGAACCACATTTAACGTTACCCTGAAGCAGACGATAATGGATGGAACTCAGATAGGCGAGCTGAATATCCATAACAAGGAGATGGCAAAGCGTGAAAAGTATGAGAGCAGCTTCAAAGCTCCGGACGCGAGAATACTTATCGTCGATGATAATGAGATGAATCTGGAGGTTGAGCGTAAGCTTCTTCTGGACACGCAGATGACTATAGATGTAGCATTAAGCGGAAAAGAAGCTTTGGAACGTACTATAGAAAAGCGGTATGATGTGATATTTATGGATCATTTGATGCCGGTGATGGACGGAATAGAGTGTCTGGAGCGTATACGTAATCAGACCGGCGGACTTAACAGAGGTGTGCCTGTTATAGTTCTGACCGCAAATGCAGGAAGTGATAACAGAAATCTGTACAGCAGTTCAGGATTTGACGGGTATCTGGTAAAACCTGTATCAGGCGAGGCTCTCGAGGATATCCTTATGAAGCATATCGCGAAGGATAAGCTGATAGTAGCCGGAAGAATGATGCGCATGCGTGAAGATATAAATACTACCGCGGGCTACACCAGAAAAATACCTGTTATAATTACATCGACCAGTATGTCGGATATTCCTGACAAGATAGTGAAGAAGCTCAATATACCTATTATTCCGTATACCATTACTACTGAAGAAGGGTGCTTTAAGGATGGAACCCAGATGGATGCAAACGAGCTGATCCGGTATATAGCACGCGGGAAAAACGCTGTTTCAGCGCCTCCCAGTATAAGTGCATATACTGAGTTCTTTGCGCATTCTTTGAGGAAGGCTCATCATTTGATCCATATCTCAATTACCAGTAAGATGAGTGAGGATTACAGTATAGCTTTAGAAGCTGCAAAGTCTTTTGATAATGTAACAGTCATAAACTCAGGTTGTATTTCTTCATCTACGGGTCTGCTGGTTCTCATAGCTTATAAGCTGGCACAGCAGAATATCCCTGTCGAAGATATAGTATCGGAACTTGAAGAAATGAAGGCCAGACTGCGTTGCGGATTTATAGTAGATACTACCGAATATATGGTAAGAAGAAGGTTTGTAAGTCAGCGTGTTCACAGGATTGCGAAAGCCCTGAGTCTCCATACCAGCCTAAAGGTTATGCAGGATAAAACCGGAATAGGTCATATCTGGATGGGAAGTACGGAAAGAGCTTACAAAAAATATATACATAGCGCTTTCCCTGTAGATATTATTCCCGATTCGGATGTTGTGTTTATCACCTATGTTGACGTTTCAACGGAGATGCTTGAAAGGATCAAAGATGAAATAAGCAAAATCACATATTTTGAACATGTTGTATTTATGCAGGCATCCGCATCCATATCCTCAAACTGCGGTCCCGGAACGTTCGGAATACTGTATTTTGTTAAGTCAAATAAATCCTACAATATCGGTTCGTTTATTGATGATGAAAAGAGTGAAGATGAACCGACGGTTTATGTTGAAGATGAAAAATCAGCCGAAGCACATGATACAAGCACTGCACTTTTAACTTCTGACAGTGGTTCGGATGACACTACAGAAGATACTGAAAAATGGTATCATGGAATAAACTATATCGACGGAGAAACTGCTATAAGGAACAGTGGATCTGAGGAAGCCTTTAAGTCAGTAATTAAGATTTTCCGTGACTCGGCAAAGGAAAAATCAGAGGAACTCCAAAATTTTTATAATGAGGAGGACTGGAAGAATTATACTGTCAAGGTTCATGCCATGAAGAGCTCCTGCAAACTTATAGGAGCCATGCAGATTTCAGAAATGGCATTCGAACTTGAAAAGGCCGGTGAAAGAAAGGATACCGCGTTTATTAACGACCACCATGATGCGTTTATCCGAGAGTATGACATGCTGGGTGAAGAACTTAAAAAACTAGATTTTGAACCTATACAAAAGCAGGATGAACCGGACGAAGAAAAACCGGTAGCGGATGAATTCCTGATGAACAGTGTATACGAGGAACTAAAGGCCGCTGCCGATGATATGGACAGTGATGCCATAGTAGGAATTCTAAAAGAACTTGAAGAGTATATCATACCTGAAGAGGAAAGAGCAAAATATGATGCCGTTTGTGAAAAAGCCAGAAAATACGACTATGACGGTATTCTGCAGATTTTACAATGAATTGATACTTTTTACGGCCTGCTGATGATACCAAATCTAATTGGGATGTTGACATTGACGCCGCTTATTGTTAAACTTACAAGGAATTAGACCGTAGAATAAAGAATAAGGATATTCCGCCTATGTTGTCATATGACCCGGATATACAGAGAGATGCTGTAAAAGCCGTCAAAAATGGAAGGGATTAATATTTTGGAGGATATTTATATATGAACGAAACAAAAAAGATTGTTATTCTGTTATATCAATTTAGCGTCGTAGTGAAGGGTATAGAACGAAAGCTGGTTGAACTCGGATATAATGTGGAAATTCTCACGGAGGACTTCGCAAAAATAGAAGAAGCGGTAGCGGATACAGATCTGTTCCTTTTGTACCTTCCCGCGGATATAACGGATGACTTTGGTAAGGTGAAGATTTTGGAGGAAATCTGTAAAACCATAAAGAAATATAATCAGAAAATGATAATCCTCGGAGAAAAGAAATATCATCCCGACCTGATGCGCACGCTTCCTTTGATAAATGATTTTGGCTGGATGGACCGTCCTATAGACAATAATGAACTCGGAATGGCTGTGGATAAGGCAATATCGGGTTCGGGTCTTGTCGGAGTCTTGAAAAGAATCCTGATAATCGATGATGATTCTTCCTATGCCGGAATGGTAAAGGAATGGATAAAGGATCTGTATAAGACGGATATCGTAACGGACGGATTGCAGGGAATCAGGTTCCTTATGAAGAAACCTGTGGATCTGGTTCTGCTAGACTATGAGATGCCGGAAGTGGACGGACCTATGGTCCTGGAGAGATTGAGACAGGTTCCCCAGACTCAGGATATTCCTGTCGTATTCCTGACAGGAGTTGGCACAAAAGAGCATGTGGCTAGGGTCATGGGACTGAAGCCGAACGGGTATATCTTAAAAACAACTACGAGGGAGAATCTCCTGGAATACATAAAAAGTAAGCTTGATTGATCCTATACGAGAGCGGGACATGAGCGGTGTCGAAAAAAAAGTTGAATAAATTTCAAAATTATGCTATAATAACACAGAATGTGTTTTATTATGGCATTTTTTTGTTGAGCTTAAGTAGTTAACTGCTTCAAAATTCATGCATAAAAATGCAAAAAAGAGGAGAATATAATGGCCAAAATAGTTAAAGGAGCGGATGTTGCTGCAAAGATCAAAGAGGATATTGCTTTGAGACTTGCGAAGCTGCGTGCTGAGAATAAAGACGCCAAACTCGCTATACTGAGCGTGGGTGACGATCCTGCTAATGCATCGTATGAACGCGGCATTATAAAGGTATTTGACGGTCTGGGTATAGCTCATGAGAAAACAGTTCTCGATGCGGGATGTTCACAGGATGAGTTCGATAAGACCTTTACCCGGATAAACGAAGATACGACTGTTACGGGTATACTGGTATTCAGACCCCTTCCGAAGCCTTTGAGCGTTGAGTTTGCAGCCCGTACCATCAATCCTTCAAAGGACATAGACTGTATGGGATATTACAATCAGGCATCTACCGCCATGGGAAGCAAGGATTGCTTCTATCCCTGTACGGCTGAAGCAGTTTTAAAGTTCCTGGACTATGAGAACATCGACCTCGCATATAAAAATGTAGTAGTTATAGGAAGAAGTACTGTAGTCGGAAGACCGCTGGTATCGATGCTCATATCAAGGAATGCTACAGTTACCTGTTGTCATACGAAGACAGCCGATATAACAGACAGAATATCGAATGCCGATATAGTTGTGACCGCAGCAGGTTCGAGAGCTCTCTTAAAGGGAGATATGCTTAAAAATGCGAAGAAAGAGTGTTTTTGCATAGATGTCGGCATCAACATGAGAGAAGACGGTCAGGGTATCTGCGGAGATATTGATTTTGACAGTGTAGAGCCTCTGGTAGAAAGGATTACCACAGTTCCTGGCGGCGTAGGTTCCGTAACCAGTACTTTGCTGGCTGAACATGTGGTTAGGGGCGCTGAAGAGTTATTCCTGTAATTGATATGATCCCTTGAAAGGAGAAAATCCATGAACTTAGATGATATAAAGCAGAAGGCAAATGATATCAGAAACGATCTGGAGCCGAAGGTAAAGGAAACTGCACGCAAAGCAGGTTCAAAGATGAAGTATGCCGGTGAAAAAGTATCTGATTTTGCTACCGATACTTTTAACAAGATAAAAAACAGTACCAAAAATATTGATGAGAGAGATATCGTCGACGGTGAATATAAGGATATCACAGATTTAGATTCCGATGACGATGATTCTCACCAACGAGGGTCGGGTGATGATATGGCAGAAAACAACGAAGTAAATGAAAATGAAAAAGTTGAGGGTGAGGTAGTCGAAGAAGTTGTGAATACTTCTGCTATCGACGAGTCAACGGATACCGGTAAGGGAAACAAGAAAAAGCCAAAGAAGAACAACAAGCGTAATTCAAAAAAGAACTCAAAGAAGAGCGCAGAAGCCGAGAGCTCTGAAGCCGAGAGTACTGAAAATGTTAATAAAGGTCAAAATACGACTTCGGAAGATATAAAAGAGAGTAATCTCACATCTGAGAACGAAGAAAACACAGAAAATAACCGGTCTGAAATTAATTCTGATACTAAAAACGGTTCCGGAGAACCTGCAGGTACCGAAAATGCTGACAATTCCGGGACATTCGGAGCTGATTCGGGTATATCTGATGACAACGATGGATCAAAAGAAGATAAGGCATCTGATGCTGATGAATCCGATAAGACAGAGATAGAACGTATCGAAGGCGTTGTGGTCGGTACGATGAAGGATAAGATAGAACAGTTTAAGACCAATGTACTTCCCAAAGTAAAGGATGCCGCTTCAAATGTCGGAAACAAGGTGGCCGATACTGCGACAAGCATTGCACCTAAGACTGTGGAAACCGTACATAATGTTGGTCATAAGGTAAAAGAGACTGTGACGGATCTGGCACCAAAGGCAAAAGAAACATTACAGAATATCGGTCCCAAAGCGAAAGAGACAGTTCAGAACTTTGGTCCGAAAGCAAAGGAAACTGCAAAAAATATCGGGAATTCGGTAAAAAAGACAGGTCCTTTTGTATATGAGAATGCAAAAAAGGCAGGAGAGACCATCAGTTTCCAGGGATACAGAATCCGAAAAACCCTCGGCAAAAAGATGAAGAATTCCATTAAGAGAAAGCTTGGATTTGATGTGGAGACCGATTCTGATATCAAATACGTGCATAAGAAACATAAGAAGACCAATAAATTTACGGCTCATTTCAGAACCGTTATGAATCACAAGAAGCTGGTATTTAAGCATTGCGTAAAGGCAGGCATACCGCTTCAGGGTCTTACTCATGACTTATCAAAATTCTCACCTACAGAATTTTTCTATGGAGTAAAGTTCTACAGGGGAGACAAGAGCCCGAATGAAGGAGAACGTGAAGATCACGGATTCTCATACGCATGGATGCACCATAAGGGCAGAAACAAGCATCATTTTGAATACTGGAATGATTATAATATCGAGGCAAACAAGGCGTTGCCCGTAAAGATGCCGCTTAAGTATGTTATAGAGATGTTCTGTGACAGAGTGGCAGCCAGCAAGGTATACCTGAAACAGCAGTACACCAACAAGTGTCCTTATGACTATTTTGATAAGGGCAGATCGCGCAGAACCATTCACCAGGAGACCAGTGATTTCCTGGAGAAGCTGCTAAAGATGCTGGCAGATAAGGGTGAGCCCTATACATTCCTGTATATCAGATGGTACATGAAGCATCATAAGGACTATTAAAAAAATGAAATCGGAAGGAAAACAACACAATGGACTTAATCAAGAGTAAAGTATTTTACGTGGACGGAGAATTGATCGAAGCTGATGAGGCAGGTATTGCAAAGCTTCAAAGTAAAGGTGTAAATGCAAATGATGCTACACTTCGCGACAACACCATAGCTTATTCTATAATGAGCAAACATAATGTGTCGGGCAATCCTGAAAAACTGAAGATAAAGTTTGACAAGATCACTTCACATGATATCACATATGTAGGTATCATACAGACTGCCAGGGCCAGCGGACTTGAGAAATTCCCAATTCCCTATGTTCTCACAAACTGCCACAACTCACTGTGTGCGGTAGGCGGTACTATTAACGAGGATGACCACATGTTTGGTCTGACCGCTGCAAAGAAGTACGGCGGAGTATATGTACCCCCTCATCAGGCAGTTATTCATCAGTTTGCGCGTGAAATGCTTGCAGGCTGCGGAGATATGATACTTGGCTCTGACTCACATACGAGGTACGGTGCACTCGGTACCATGGCCGTGGGTGAAGGCGGCGGAGAACTGGCAAAGCAGTTACTCGGACGTACATATGACGTAAACAGACCTGAAGTTATCTGTATATATCTTACCGGCAAGCCCAATTTCGGCGTAGGACCTCATGATGTGGCTCTGGCTCTGGTAGGTGCTACATTTGACTCAGGCTTTGTAAAGAACAAGGTGCTCGAATTCGTAGGCCCCGGAATCAAAAATTTAAGTGTTGATTTCCGTATCGGTATTGATGTTATGACTACTGAGACCACATGTCTGTCATCTATCTGGGAGACAGATTCTGATGTAGAAGAGTGGCTCGAAATACATGGAAGAAAGAATGCATATAAGCCTCTGTCCGTAAACGGAGCTGCATGCTATGACGGAGCTGTAGTAATCGATCTCTCACAGATAAAGCCCATGATAGCTATGCCTTTCCATCCTTCAAAGGCTTACGCTATAGCTGATGTAAAGGCAAACCTTAAGGACTATCTCCATGAGTGTGAAGAAAGAGCAAAGGTAAGCTTCGGTGACAAGTGCGAATACTCACTGATGGACAAGATTATAGATGGCAAGCTCTATGTAGAACAGGGCATCATCGCAGGCTGTGCCGGCGGCGGATTTGAAAACATCTGTGAAGCAGCTGATATACTTAAGGGTGCCGATATCGGAAACGGCAAGTTCTCACTCAGCGTATATCCTGCATCTATGCCTGTATACATGGAACTCGTAAAGAACGGTGCCGCAGCAAACCTCATCGAGGCCGGTGCAGTCATCAAGACAGCATTCTGCGGTCCCTGCTTCGGTGCAGGAGATACACCCGCAAACAATGCGTTCAGTATCAGACACAGCACACGTAACTTCCCGAACCGTGAAGGTTCGAAGATCCAGAACGGCCAGATATCATCTGTTGCCCTTATGGATGCGAGATCTATCGCCGCTACCGCTGCAAACAAGGGCTTCCTGACCGGTGCTGATGAACTTGAAGGTATCGAGATCAACAAGTATAAGTATTTCTTTGATAAGACCATATATGACAGACGTGTTCTGGACTGTGTAGGAAAAGCTGATACATCATCTGAAATACATTTCGGTCCCAACATCAAGGACTGGCCCAGAATGAATGCTTTAGCAGACAATCTGTTGATCAAGTGTGTAAGCGAGATCCACGATCCCGTAACTACGACTGATGAGCTGATCCCTTCCGGTGAGACTTCTTCATACAGATCGAATCCTCTGGGTCTTGCAGAATTTGCATTATCACGTAGGGACCCTGAATACGTAGGAGAGTCGAAGAAGGTACGTGCGGTAGAAAAAGACCGTCAGATCAGAATGGCAAAAGCCGCAGGACTTAATACTCCCGACTCTGAGATAGACCAGTACGGTTTTGCAAAGGATGCAGCTGAGCTTAAGGCTGAATATGACACAGTACTCAAGAAAGTATCGGGAAACTTCAGCGTAGAAGAAAAGGATATATGTCTTGGAAGCACCATCTTCTGTACAAAGCCAGGTGACGGTTCTGCACGTGAGCAGGCAGCATCCTGTCAGAAGGTACTCGGAGCGTGGGCAAATATCGCCGGTGAGTATGCTACAAAGCGTTATCGTTCGAACCTCATTAACTGGGGTATGCTTCCTTTCCTTTACAACGGACAGGAAATCCATAAGGGCGACTATGTATTCGTTCCGGATGTAAGAAAAGCTCTGACAGAGAAGATTGATGAGATAAAGGCATATGTATTGAGCGCCAATGCAGACGGTACATTTGCAGATGCAAAGGAAGTAGTATTTACTCTCGGTTCTCTGAGCGATGATGAGAGACAGATAATACTTGACGGCTGCCTTATTAATTTCTATAAGACAAAATGATAAAAATAAGAATAAAAAACCGACCGTATGATTTTATATATTCGGAGTCACTTCCGAAAATGGGGTATACCGAGATAAGTATCCCCGTAGCATTAGAGCGTATAGCAGTTACGGGGGATTATTTCGATATAGCCGATAATCACTGTGCCGCCATATGCTGCATGAATATAATGCAGCTTCTGCGTCAGCATGGGAAGGGCGATGTGAGAAGACACCGCTTCGGGAATGATTTCAGGCAGATATTTAACGATATCCATAAGTTTATAGGCAATGGTCCGATAGTATTTTTTAAGCCGAAATTCAACAGGTTTTTTAAGTCTAAAGGATCTAGAGTGAGACTCATGCCAATCTCGAGACTCTGCGAGATAGAAGCCGCAGTAAGAGATAAAACTCCTGTGGCTCTGCTGGTAAATGCGGGAATCACAAAGTGGCACTGGATACTGGTGGTCGGGATCAGAAAATATATGAACGGAGATATCTATCTCAATATTCTGGACGGATGGAATAAGAGAAGGGACAGATATCTGAAGTTTACGGGACGCGAGTCGTTTATAAGGGCTCTGCGGCCCATATGGTGATAATGAAATTATACGTTGAACCTTTCCTTAAATGAAAGGTGGCTGAAAACAGCCGATGAAGTGTAAATAAATTATTTTGGAGGAACCGAAATGGACAAGATCAAAATGACGACTCCACTTGTGGAGATGGACGGAGACGAGATGACCAGAGTCATCTGGAAAATGATAAAGGATGAACTCCTGTGCCCCTTTATCGAGCTGAACACCGAGTATTACGACCTGGGACTTAAGTACAGGGATGAGACCGACGATCAGGTGACTATTGATTCGGCAAATGCTATAAAGAAGTATGGCGTAGGCGTAAAATGTGCTACCATTACTCCCAATGCTGCCAGAATGACAGAATATAACTTAAAGCAGATATGGAAGAGCCCTAACGGAACTATCCGTGCCATTCTTGACGGAACCGTTTTCAGAGCTCCCATAATAGTAAAGGGTATCGATCCTTATGTTCCTCACTGGAAGAAGCCTATCACTATAGCCCGTCATGCATACGGTGATATTTATAAGGCTACCGAAATGAAGATAGATAAGCCCGGCAAGGCTGAACTCGTATTTACCGATAAAGACGGTAACGAGACCAGGGAACTGATCCATGATTTCAAGGCTCCCGGAATCATTCAGGGCGTTCATAACCTCGATGCATCCATCGAAGGATTTGCCAGAAGCTGCTTTAATTTCGCTCTTGATACAAAGCAGGATCTCTGGTTTGCTTCGAAGGATACCATTTCAAAGAAATACGATCATAATTTCAAAGATATCTTTGCAGATCTCTATGAAAAGGAATACAAGGAAAAGTTTGAAGCTGCAGGAATCACATATTTCTATACACTGATAGATGATGTGGTAGCGCGTGTTATAAAGTCAGATGGCGGATTCATCTGGGCATGCAAGAACTACGACGGAGATGTAATGAGCGATCTCTTGGCTACAGCAT
>JAEEGL011645409.1_pt1 | contig 11895 bp, 12 predicted proteins | sample 9134231 | NCBI WGS metagenome assembly JAEEGL01 (sample SAMN16246548, study PRJNA631951) | gut metagenome | biome: gut microbiome; feature: rumen; material: fiber-attached | host: Bos | place: Iran: Karaj | collected 2018-10 | reverse complement strand
CCCCGGGATTATCCGGGGTTTCTGTCCTGCCATTCCTTCCGGGTAAGAATGCCCGTATCATCATCCACCCAGGTGTCCATCAGCGTATGGTATCTGCCGAAGGAATAATGCCGGAATCCGTTCTTCTGCTTGACGCGTGCCGAACGGATATTGCCGATGAAATGACTGCAGAGGATAACGTCCAGTTTCACATCCTCAAACAGATACTGGATCAATTCCCTGACAGCTTCCGTCATCAGCCCCTGTCCCCAGTAGTCCCTGCCGAGGACATAGCCGATTTCCCGGCACTGCATCGTTTCAAATTCAGGGAAACGTTCTTCATTGTACCGTTCGATTCCCAGCGAACCGATGGCTTTGCCATTGTATTCCAGGGCAAATTCGTTCTTTCCTTCGATGAACATCGTGAGGATCATCCGGGATTCATCGATGGATTGATGCGGTGACCAACCGGCTGCCTGACCGACACCGTCGGCCGATGCGTATTCATAGAAGTCCGCCAGGTCCGCCATGCGCCAGGGACGGATGGTCAGTCTCTCCGTCTTCAGTGTTACACCGTTGATATCGATTTCCGCATTCATGTTATTTGTGTTTCGGACCGAAGCGTTCCAGAAGCCGCTTCGTCGCATCTTCCATCGTTGCCTGCTTCGGTGCCGGCTTTTTCTTTTTCGGGCGGTCATTGTGCCGTTTGTTCCGGTTGGCAAGCACATCCAGCGGCAGCAGGCTCAAGGCTACTTTCTGCCTCTCCTCATCCACTTCGTAGATGTATACATCCACGATATCGCCGACGGAAAGGACCTCCGAAGGATGGCTGATGCGCTGCACGGACATCCGGGAAACATGCACCAGTCCGTCATCGTGAAGGCCGATGTCCACAAAGGCACCGAAATCCACGACATTGCGCACCGTGCCGGAAAGCTTGTCTCCGGTGTGGAGATCACTGAGCTCCAGTACATCACTGCGCAGAAGCGCGCCGTCAAACTGCTCACGGTAATCCCGCAGCGGCTGCCGGATCGCGTCTTCAATATCCTTGAGGGTGTAGTCGTCAATGCCGAGATCACTGCCCTTCACATTGAACGCAATGTCCGGCTGTCCCAGGGCTGTGATTCCGCATTGCGACATCAGCTTCCTTGCGGCTTCGTAGGACTCCGGATGGATTGCGGTAGCGTCCAGCGGCTCTTCACCGCCGACAATGCGCAGGAAGCCGGCACACTGGGTGTATGCTTTCGGTCCGAGCCGCTTGACATCCATCAGCTGGGTACGGCTGGTAAACCGGCCGTGTTCATCCCGGTAGCTGACAATCTCCTTGGCAATCGCACTGTTCAGTCCGGAGATATGCTTCAGAAGCGCTTCGGACGCTGTGTTCAGATCGGCGCCGGTCCGGTTGACGCACTTCATGATGGCTTCATCCAAACGTTCATTCAATTCCTTGACCGGCAGATCATGCTGGTACTGGCCGACACCGATGGCCTTCGGATCAATCTTGATGAGTTCTGCCAGAGGATCCAGCAGCCTTCTGCCGATGGAGACCGCTGAGCGCTCTTCAACAGCCAGGTCCGGGAACTCCTTGCGGGCATCTTCCTGGGCGGACCACACGGATGCACCGGCTTCGGATACGATGGCGTAGCTGACCGGGAGATTGTTCTTCCGGATGACTTCCGCGACCAGCTTCTCGCTTTCACGGGAGGCTGTACCGTTGCCGATCGCGATCAATCTGACACCGTACCTGCGGATCAGTGCCAGGAGCTTCTTTTCCGAACCCTCTGCGTCACCGTTCTTCCGGAACGGGTAGATCTTGTCAACTACCAGCATCTTTCCGGTTTCATCCAGCACCGCAAGCTTGCAGCCGTTGTAGAAGCCAGGATCAAAGCCAAGTACCGTTCTCCCTTTGATCGGCGGCTGCAGCAGCAGCTTTTCGAGGTTCATGGAGAAAACCTCTATGGAAGCTTTCTGTGCCCGTTCGCTCAGATCCGAACGGATCTCATTCTCTATGCTCGGGAACAGAAGGCGTTCACAGCCGTCCCTGACTGCGTCACGGACGATCTGCCTGCGGTCTTCCGGCAGGTTTCCTGCGTATTCCCGGCAGGCTTCTTCGATCAGGCGATCATGGTCGTAGTCGATCGTTACAGCCAGTACCTTTTCCTTCTCTGCCCGGTCCACGGCCATGATCCGGTGATCCGCACAGCAGCGCAGCGCTTCCCGGCGGTCGTAGTACATTTCATAGATCTTCTTTTCATCCTTGGCATCCTTTTTCAGCTTTGTCGCAAGTATGCCTTCCTTCTGGATGATCTCTTTGAAGTGCCACCGCAGCTTTGCCTGGTCGCTGACCATCTCCGCAATGATGTCCTTTGCGCCCTGCAGTGCGTCTTCAGCGCTCTGCACTTCCTCATTCAGGTATTTCCCTGCTTCCTGCAGTACATCGCCCGGCACACTGCTCAGCAGATACTCCGCCAGCGGCTGCAGTCCCTTGCGGACGGCTTCCGCTGCCCGTGTCTTTTTCTTCTGCTTGTACGGTTTGTACAGATCCTCCACTTCGGAGAGTCTGGTACAGGCCATGACGGCTGTACGGATCTCTTCCGTCAGCTTTCCCTGCTGTTCGATCAGGTTCAGCACTGCTTCCTTGCGCTCCGCCAGTTTCTGTTCATACCGGTACTGTTTTTCTATGAACAGGATCTGCTCTTCATCCAGTCCGTGGGTTGCGTCCTTGCGGTATCTGGCGATGAACGGTACGGTATTCTCTTCCAGAAGATCCAGTGTCTTCTGGACCTGGTCTTCACCGATGTGCAGTTCTGCTGCAATTGCTTTGATGGTTCTGTTGTCCATTTGTCCTCCTGGGCTGAAAAACGGAGAGTGTTCTCCGTCAGTCTTCTGATTTCAGTTCAAAGATGATATCCCTGAGCTGAGCGGCTCGTTCGAAGTCAAGCACCTTGGCGGCATCCCGCATCTCCTTCTCCAGATCTGCGATCATCCGGCTCATGTCCTGCTTCGACATCTTTGTCTTGCGGCTAAGATACTTCGCCGTCATTTCCTTGGTTTCTATGCCGCGGATTGCGTCCTCCACCGGCTTTACAACTGTGTGGGGGATGATTCCGTTGCGTTCGTTGTACGCTTCCTGGATGGAGCGTCTGCGGTTGGTCTCATCAATCGCCTTCTTCATGGAATCGGTGATGGTATCCGCGTACATGTACACTTCACCGTGTTCGTTTCTGGCAGCGCGGCCGATGGTCTGGATCAAGGAGCGTTCGCTGCGCAGGAAGCCTTCCTTGTCCGCATCCAGGATGCAGACGAGGGAGACTTCGGGAATATCCAGTCCTTCCCGCAGCAGGTTGATGCCGATGATGGCGTCGATCTTCCCCAGACGAAGCTGGCGGATGATCTCGGTGCGCTCCAGGGTCTTTGTTTCATGGTGCAGGTAGGCGACCTTGTAGTTCCTTTCCTTCAGATACTCCGTCAGGTCTTCTGCCATGCGTACGGTCAGGGTTGTGATCAGTACACGTTCTCCCCGGTCAATCCTCAGGTCAAGCTGTTCACAGATATCATCGATCTGTCCGTGGGTAGGACGAACGGTGATCTTCGGGTCCAGCAGACCTGTCGGACGGATTACCTGCTCCGTAACATGCTCCACCCGGTTCAGTTCATAGTCTCCCGGTGTTGCGCTGCAGTAGATGACCTGATTGATCATCCCTTCGAATTCATCAAAGCGCATGGGACGGTTGTCCAGAGCGCTGGGCAGGCGGAATCCGTAGTCCACCAGTGTCTGTTTGCGCTGGTGGTCTCCGTTGTACATGCCCCGGATCTGGGGCAGGCTGGTGTGGCTTTCATCCACGATCAGCAGATAGTCATCCGGGAAGTAGTCGAACAGGTTCCAGGGCCTCTGCCCGGGCTTCCTGCCGTCAATATGCATGGAATAGTTCTCAATGCCCGAGCAGTAGCCGTTCTCCCGCAGCGCTTCCAGATCAAACATTGTACGCTGTTCCAGACGCTCCTTCTCCAGCGGTTTGCCGGCTTCTTCAAAGTACTTCAGGCGCTCCTTCAGCTCTGCCTCAATATCATCGCAGGCCCGCATCATGGTTTCATGCGACCTGGCATAGCCGCTGGCCGGGAAGATGTTGTAGAACTGATAGGCATTCAGGGTTCTTCCCGTTACGGGATCCACTTCGGTGATACGGTCAATCTCATCGCCGAAGAGTTCGATGCGGATCGTAAACTGATCCGTCCAGGACGGCGTCAGTTCGATGACATCGCCGCGGACCCGCATCGTACCGCGCTGCCGGTCCATATCATTGCGGGTGTACTGCAGCTCGACAAAGCGCCTCAGCAAGGCATTGCGCTCATATTCCTCGCCTACCCGTACCGTAACGAACATGTTCCGGTACTCCACCGGGTCACTGGCCGCGTAGATGCAGGCAACGGACGCAACGACGATGGTATCCCTTCTTTCGCTGAGGGAGTTCAGGGTGGATTCCCGGAACATATCGAGCTCTTCGTTGATATCCGCTGTCTTTTCAATGTACATATCGGTACGCGGTACATAGGCTTCCGGCTGGTAGTAGTCGAAGTTGGACACGAAGAACTCCACCCGGTTGTGCGGGAAGAGTTCCTTGAATTCACTGTAAAGCTGGCCGGCCAGGGTCTTATTGTGAGAGAAGACCAGCGTAGGGCGGTTCACCCGGGCAATGATATTTGCCATGGTAAACGTCTTGCCGGTGCCGGTCGCGCCTTCCAGGACCTGTTCCTTCTTTCCTGACAGCAGTCCTTCCACCAGCTCATCAATGGCCTGCGGCTGGTCTCCGGTCGGATGGAACGGTGATACCAGTTCAAAATGTCTCTCTTCAGCCATTCAGGATCTCCATTGCCCTCTGGAACTGGGTGTCATGTGTTTTTTCCGTCATCCAGTCATACAGGACAGCCTGGATCAACTGGTTGAGCAGGTCCTCATCCAGCGTACCGTCACAGCTGTAATCCTTATCCTGGGCGAACGCATACAAGGCTCTTTCGGTCTGTGCGGAGAAATAGCCGTCCGTGCGGTCGACTTCATATCCCAGATACTCCAGTGCGTATTGGGCGATCTGTACGGCCTGTCCGACGGAATCATGCCGGTAGATATCGTCTTCACCGGTGAATGTATAGGCTGTGATATTCAGGATGTAGGGCAGCTCTACGACCTCATCCGGTGTGATTCCTGTTCCATTGATCCAGTTTCCGCCCGGTGATAGCCACTTGGCATAGGTGTACTTCAGATAGGACCCGTCTCCCAGAGGATAGGAAACCTGGGCTGTGCCCTTGCCGTAGGTCACTGTGCCGAGCACTGTGACATTGTCCCGCTGCTCCTTCAGCGCAAGGGTAAAGGCTTCTGCAGCGCTGGCTGTTCCCTCATTGACCAGGATGATGATCGGTGCTGCCGTATTCCAGATCCGTTTGCCGGCAACACTTTCGATGGTCTGCTTTCCGGCACTGTCTTCCTCAATCAGGGCGACTGCACCGCGGTCCAGGAACAGGCCGGCTGTCTTCTGCAGGGACAGGACATAGCCGCCGCCATTGTCCCGAAGATCAATGATCAGCTTTTCAATGCCGTCATCCATGAATTCCTGCAGGAAGACGGCTGTTTCATCGGCTGTAGAGTTGCCGAACTGGCTGATTACCAGGATTCCGGCGTCTCCTTCCTTTTCACCGTAGACTGTCGTAGCGATCTCCCGCCGGGTGATGTTTATCGAAAGAATCTCCTCGCCCCGTTTGAACTGCATATGTACGACTGTGCCGGCTTCTCCGCGGACGAGATCAACGATCTCATCGTTGGACAATCCCTGCACCAGGATGCCTTCCACGCTGTAGATGATATCTCCCGGCAGGACACCGGCTTCTTCCGCAGGGGCCCCTTTGAAGACCCGTTCGATCATCGGTGTTTCATCCGCAAGCTGGAAGAACTGGACGCCGATCCCGACAAAGTTCCGGTTGATGCCCTGAACGAATTCTTCCTGTTCCTGGCGGGTCATATAGGAAGTATGCGGGTCTTCTTCGTTGGTGGTCATGCCTTTGAGCGCCTGGTCCGTCAGGCGTTCATGCGCGTTTTCGATCCCTTCTGCAAAGAACCAGTCATTCTCCATGATGCCCAGCGCCTGTCCGAACTTTTCCGATGCCTCATAGTTTCTGTGCGTTGTGGCATAGAAAAGACCGCCGAGTGCACCGGCCATCATGACACATAGCGTAAGCAGTGCGAGACAGAGCAGTTTCAGTCTTCTGATCTTCAGTTCGTACTGTGACTCTCTTTCATCTATGAATGTATGTCTGGGGATATCCAGATATTCTTCTTCGTTGTATTCCGGCATAGTTCCTACCTCATATGAAAGAAAGGGATGGACCCCTTTCTCACTGTCAGCCTCCGAATACGGATTCCGGACGGACCCGGCATGGTGCGCCTGATCCGTTTTCACAGATATGGTTCAGCGCCGCTGAATACCATCCGCAGCCGAACGACAGATCACCGTTCCAATGCTGTGCGTAGTATGTGAAGTTGTCTGCGCTGCCCAGGTAGTAGACTTCCAGATGGCAGTGCGGACCCGTGGAGTTTCCGCTCGTACCCACTTCACCGACCTTGTCGCCGGCATGGACAACCGTTCCCTTCGGTATAGGTGTATTGATCAGCATATGGCTGTAGCTCACTGCGTACAGTCCGCCGTTGATCTTGTACAGGGCATGGATCTGGTTGCCGCCGCCCCAGGATCCACCCGGGCCGACACAGCCGTTGCCCAGCCAGCCGTCGCCGCAGCCATTGACACTGTTGAGGATAACCCCGTTGCCTGCCGCGAGGAGCGCTGTACCTTTATTCGCCACGAAATCCGCACCGAGGTGCAGACCGCCCGAAGCGTAGTACCAGGTGCCGGCCACCGGGTTGATGAAGCCTGCCGCGACAGGATAGGTCCAGCCGGGTGCCGGTGCGATTTCATTCAGTTTGTCGGCGATACTGTTCATCATGGCCTGCAGTTCTTCAATGCCGGCTGCGACGTTCGCCGCTTCTGCCTGCAGCGCTGCTGCCTGGCGCCGGTATTCCTCTTCGACTACCTGCACCTGGTACATCATGACCAGAATTTCGTTCTGGGCATCCACGACCTTCTGCCGCGCTTCCGCAAGCGCTACCTTCTCTTCCTCCATGACGACGATGTCCTTGTTCATCTGTTCGATCAGATCAGCGAGCTTGGCCATCTGTGCATTGTCATAGGCAGTAATGTCATCCAGTCCCTTGGCGATGCGGATGAAGTCATTGAAGCTTCTGGCACCCATCAGGATGTCCAGGTACTTGTTCAGCCGCATGGTAGGCTGGGAAAGCACCATCCGTTCGGTAATGCGGGACTGTACTTCATCGATCTGCGCCTGGCTCTGGGCAATCTTCTCCTCCAGTTCCTGGATCAGGGCTTCCTTGACCGCAATTTCCTGGTTGTACTGCGCGATTTCCGCATTCAGAGCGTTTGCCTGGGCCTGGTAGCCTGCGACCTGCTGACCGTAGTAGGACAGGTTCTGCATGACTTCCGAACGCTGGGATTCAATGTCCTTCAGACGCCGGTTCAGATCCGAGCTCTGGGAACCGACATAGTTCATGTATGCTGTACAGGCTTTCTTCTGATCATCCGTCAGATGATGCTGGCCGGTGCAGAGATCCGTCCAGTACGAGCGGTCGGAAAAATCGTACTCATCTTCCGCCTGTACATGGTACGGCAGGAATGCACAGGTGCAGAGTACAAGGGACAGCGCGATTCTTGTCAGTTTCTTCAGCGCTTCCATCTCAGACGCCTCGTTACGGAAATATAGGAACCCAGGAAACCGACGAATACACCCATTGCCAGCAAAGCAAGGGAAAGCTGCTTGGCAAACGGTTCCGGATCCAGCAGTACAAACATGTCGGAGACCAGGTGTCCGCCGGTAATCCCGTAGAGATAACGGTAACCGAAATAGGTCATCAGGATCGGTACGATCGAACCGAGCAGGCCGATGATGATTCCTTCGATCAGGAACGGACCGCGGATAAAGCTGTTCTTGGCACCGACATTGCGCATGATGCCCAGCTCCATGGAACGGTTCTCAATGGTTGTATTGATGGTGTTGGCAATCAGGAATACAGCCAGCAGGGACAATGCCCCTGTCAGGCCCATACCGATCAGACGGACCAGGTTCAGCGCGGAGACCAGCTTGGTAGCGCTCGCTCCGCCGTACTCGACTTCATCCACGCCTTCGATCTGTTCGATCTGGTGGGTAATCTCTTCCAGCCGGCTGCCGTCATCCACTTCTACGTAAAACGCATCGTGCATCGGGTTCTTGCCGTCTTCACGGTACGGTTCAAACAGCTTCTTCGCTTCTTCGTTCGCTACGCTGTTGATATAATACTCCAGCTCATCATCCTTGCTGGAGAAGGTAACGGTCGTGACACCGGGTATATCCTTGATCGCCAGGGCCATGCGGTCTTCCTCTTCCGCCGCTTCATGTCCGTAGTCCACCGTTACAGCGATCTGGATGCTGTGTTCCAGACCCTGGGTGAACCGGCGCACATTGAAAGTGAACATCATCATGAGACTGACGAGGATCAGGGACATCATGACCGAGAAGATGCTGGACAGGCTCATGGCCGCGTGGCGCCATACACCTTTGAAGCCCTCTACCACCGGGCGGAAAAACCTACTTATCATCCAGAATATAACCTCCTCCCGGCAGATCGGCCTTGATGTGGCCGTATTCCAGGGCTACGGTCCGCTTGCGGTGCTTGTTCACCACACCGGAATCATGGGTAACCATAACGATTGTTGTACCGTAGGCTTTGTTGATGCGCTCCAGCACCGACATGATCTCATCGCTCATGGTGGGATCCAGGTTGCCGGTCGGCTCATCGGCGATCAGCACTTTCGGGCGGTTGGCAATGGCTCTGGCGATCGCAACCCGCTGCTGCTGTCCGCCGGACAGTTCCTTCGGGAAGGCATTGCCCTTATCATCCAGACCGACCAGGTTCAGCACACCGCGCACCCGGCTGCGGATCAGGGTCTTGTCCATTCCTATGACTTCCAGTGCATAGGCAATGTTCTCGAACACCGTAAAGGTCGGCAGAAGCCGGTAGTCCTGGAAGACAACGCCGATATTCCTGCGGTAGACCGGAACCTGCGAGCGGCGCAGTCTGCCGACATCGATTCCGATTACTTTGACTGTTCCCTTTGTCGGGACTTCCTCTCCGTCCAGAAGCTTGATCAGCGTACTCTTTCCGGAGCCTGTCGGACCGATCACATAGACAAACTCTCCCTGGTCGATCCGGAGATTGATATTGTACAGTGCATTGACACCGTTCCTGTATCTCTTGTACACATCCGTGCATTCAATCATCGGGCACCTCCGAAACTCCTACTATTATACCATGTACAGTAATGCAGGAGCTTTAAGACAACTAATTATAGCACACCATTGCGGGATAAATATGTTAGAATCCCTCTGTATGAAAAGACGGTACTGGATCTGGCTCGTGACAATCATCTACATCGGTATTGTTTTCCGGTTCTCCGCAATGAAGGCTGTGGCTTCCCAGGATCTGTCCAGCGGCTTCTCATGGCGGATCCTGCAGAAGCTTTCCGTCTTCGGACTGTACGGGGATGTGGTGCGCTTTGATCCCTGGGTGCGCAAGTGCGCTCACTTTGCGGAATACGCTGTGCTGGGTGTTCTGGCAGGGATTTCTGTACATACGGCACCGTGGATACGCCCCCGTTTGCTGAACTTTGCAATCCTGGCTGTCAGCATACCGGTCATTGATGAAACCATACAGAAATTCACCGAAGGACGGGCCTGCATGGTCAGTGATATGGTACTGGACGCCTGCGGGTATCTCTTCGGTGGGTTCCTGTTCTATGTGCTTCTGCTGATCCTGAAGGATCTTTTCAGGAAACGGTAAGCGGGGCTGCTTTTCCGTCGGTGATCCTCAGGAGATCCTCCGGGTCCAGCACCATCTGCATCCCGACCCTGCCTGCCGATACAACTATCCTGTCCAGCAGTACGATCGTTTCATCGAAAACGGTCGTATATTTCTTTTTCATGCCCACGGGGGAGCATCCTCCGTGGACATACCCTGTCAGTGGAAACAGTTCCTTCTGCGGGATCATCGCTACGGACTTTACACCCACGCTTCTGGCGCAGGCTTTGAGGTCCAGCCTCTCTGCGACAGGAATGACGAAAACATAGTGATTGCCGTCGTCACCTCTTGTCACCAGGGTCTTGAACACCTGTTCCGGGTCTTCACCGACTTTCTTCGCCACACTGACACCGTCGATCATGCCGTCGTCCGTATCATATACATGCGTTGTGTAGGCAATGCCGGCATTGTCCAGCATGCGCAGGGCGTTTGTTTTATCTTCCTTCTTTGCCATGTTCGTTGAGTATATCCTTCTGGTAGTCCTTGGAGATCTTCATGGTGAAGCGGTACCACAGTTCAAAGTAGCCTGCCAGGCGATGATCTTCCAGCAGTGCGGTATTGCGCCTGATGTTGTTTTCTTCCCGGGATGGATCAAAGACAGGCATGTTGTTGTCCATCTTCCAGGCAGCGATCTCCTCCACGGTCTTCATCCTTTCCTCGAACAGTCTGGTCAGTTCTGCATCGATCTGATTGATCCTGTAGCGCTTTTCATCCAGTGCGGTCATAAACGCTGCCTCCTTTGCCCTTCCTGTATATTGTAAATGAAAAAAACAAAGATGGTACGGTCTGTACCATACCATCCTTGCTTAGGTTCAGTTTCTCTTGAAGATCGTCTCGATCGTTCCGTCTTCCTTGATGATGTCGATGGAGCACTTGGTGCCGTAGACAGCCAGTGCGCCGGGGATGACGATCCACGGAGCAACCCAGGCACCGATGATGCCGCCGGCGATGCCGGTCGTTACCGGTACACTCATGAGCACCTTAGCGCCCTTGCGCAGCTGGATGCGTGTTACACTGCCCTTCTCAATGATTTCCTTGAGCTTGTCGCCGATCTCTTCGAGGTCCGGCAGATCATCCGCATTGAGCTCTCTTGTCGGTGCGTCTTCTTCCACGTACTCTGTGTACTTCTCTGTCTTCGGGGCTTCGCCTCTTTCCAGCAGGATGATCGCTCCGATCACATCTCCGCCGGTCGTCTCCAGCGCTTCCTTCGCTTTCTCATATGTAACGCCTGTGCGCGCCTTGACTTCATCCATCATTTCGAGTGTAATCTTTTCCATTTCAAATCCTCCTTCAATGGTTTTGACCAACGGTCAAAGACAATATAGCATGTGTTTGACCGGCGGTCAATACACCTATTTCAGTATTGTACCGACAACTTTGGAAACCAGCTTGCCGTCAGTCTTTCCCTTGTAGCGGGCCATCATTTCCTTCATGATGACACCCTGGCTCTTCCTGACGGGTTCCAGACCCATCTCGGCCATGATCTCCTCGACAGCCTGCCGGATTTCATCCTCGTTCATCTGCTTCGGCAGATAGGTTTCCAGCAGGGCGATCTTCTTCTTTGTTTCCTCGATCGCGTCCGTGCGGTCTGCCGGCGTTTCGGCCAGGGCTTCCTTGGTCTGCTTCAGCTCCTTCTGGACGTAGACGAGCTCTTCGTCCTTTGTCAGTGCTTCATGCTTTTCCTTCTCGCCGAGCGCAATGGCGGAAATGAGCAGGGACAGAACGCCCTTCTTCAATGTGTCCTTCTCCTTCATTGCCTGCATATTGTCTTTTCTCAGCTGTGTCAGTAATTCTCCCATGATCTGTTCACCTTCCCTTTGATTACTGTAATACCGTTTATTATTATACTACGTGGTATATGATATAATGCTCTGTGCATGCGGATATGGCGGAACCGGTAGACGCGCTGGACTTAGAATCCAGTGGAGTGATCCGTGCAGGTTCGATTCCTGTTATCCGCACTT
>JAEEGL010982007.1_pt1 | contig 11895 bp, 3 predicted proteins | sample 9134231 | NCBI WGS metagenome assembly JAEEGL01 (sample SAMN16246548, study PRJNA631951) | gut metagenome | biome: gut microbiome; feature: rumen; material: fiber-attached | host: Bos | place: Iran: Karaj | collected 2018-10 | reverse complement strand
CAACTTCACGAACATCACGCTGAAGAACTACCTCAAGCACGTCCTGGCGCCGTTCGGTCTGTCCTACATCGTCGAAGACGAAGTGTTGACGATCACCTCGGCGAACAAACGTTCCGGCAAGACCGTCGTCAAGTACTATCCAGTCGCCGACCTCGTCATTGGCGTTCCGAACTTCGGAGCCACCGTTTCTCCGCTCTCCATGGAAGCCGGCTACAACCGCGCTTATCAGCAGGCGGCGATGCGAGGCGTCAACGGTTCCGCCAGCACGATCTCCGGTCTGAACAACAACGTCTTCGGTTCGAATTCGACGCTGCTTTCGCCTAACATCACCGCGCAGATTCAATCGAGCGGAAACGCCCCGATCACGACCGGTCAAGGCGGCGGCATGAACGATCCGTCCGAACTCATCGACCTCATCACCACCGTCGTTGGCGACGAGGAAACCTGGGACGCCGTCGGCGATCCGCAGTTCTTCTCCCTCAACAACACGTTGGCGATTCGTCAGACGGAAGAGAACCATGAAGAGATCAGCGAGCTCCTCGAAAAGCTCCGCGCGCTGAACGACCTCCAGGTCGCCGTCGAAGTTCGATTCATCACGATCAGCGACGAATACTTCGAAAAGATCGGCGTCAACATGAACCTGTCGTTCAGAGCGGCTAACGGCGACGCTTCCGACGTCGACGACGATTCCGACACGCTCACTCCTACCAAGAAGGGCGTTTACGGCATCTACTCCGGCGACGCGACCGGCAAGCCGTTTACCGACAACTTGAACATCAACTTCTCGCAGAACAGCTACGGCCTCGCGGTTCCGCAATTCGGCAACTACGACCCGTCCGTTGGAGCTCAGCTCGGCTTCGCGATCCTGTCTGACATCGAATCCTACTTCTTCGTCAGCGCCGCGGAATCCGACACGCGCACCAACGTCCTGCAAGCGCCGAAAGTGACCATGTTCAACGGTCAAACCGCCAGCATCATGGACTACACGAGCGTCCCGTACGTCAGCACGGTTATCCCGGTCGTCGGCGACTTCGCCGTCGCGCAGCAACCGGTTATGACGGTCATCAACGAAGGTCAGTTCATGACCGTTCAAGCGACCGCCTCGCCTGACCGCAAGTACGTCCGCATGACCGTCGTCCCGTTCTTCTGCAAGATCACCGACAACGATCGTACCTTCAAGTTCGAAGGCACCGACTCGGTCGCGACGAACAGCACCAGCGCCAGCAAAGGCAGCAGCCTGCTCGAAAGCATCACCGACGAACGCACGACGAACAACAACGCCGAGGTCGTCAGCCAAGGCACCACCATCCAAGAGCCCGTTACCTCCAGCTTCTCCGTCTACACGACGGTCAACGTTCCGGACGGCGGCACCGCCCTCCTCGGCGGTATCAAGCGCCTCTCCGAAGGTCGTAACGAAGGCGGCGTCCCGATCCTGAGCAAGATCCCTTATATCAAGAGACTCTTCTCCAACAGCGCGATCGGACGTGAAACCACGAGCATGTTGATGACGGTTACCCCGCGCATCATCATCCAGGAAGAGGAAGAGGAATACGCTACCGGCGTCAACGCCGCTAAGTGATCTCTTCAAAACAATACTCTGAGTATGGCCTCGCTCGAAAGAGCGAGGCCGATCGAAACGACAAACTGAGAGGGCGAAAGGAGAAAATCCTTTCGCCTTCTTTTTTCTTTCCATCGCGCCGAAAAAGCCCCGACCTTTTGAACCTCCGAAATCTAAAATAGACCTTGTTTTTACTTGCTAAAAAAGGTATTCTCTGACGTCGGTTCTCTGCGAAAATCGGATATTGGCCCTGGCGTAAAAATGACGTTGCGAATTGGAAGAACAAACACGATCGTTTCCCTGATAACGTTCGTCGCGATCATTGCGTTCTCAACGACGACCGTCGCGTTGGGTCAAGACAAACCGTCCGGATTTTCGGGATACTTGCTCGACTCCGCCGGTCTGGACGGACAAGCGCGGGAATCGGCGTGGTCGGAGACCTTCGAATCGGCGGGCGTCAGTTGGCGATACGTCTACCAGGACGGTTCCGTTAAGGTGTCGACTCATAAACGAGTCGACAAAGAAGCTCATGGAGCCGAACGCTCGGAATATATCAAATACGAAGTCGAGGAACCCGGCGTCGTCGTTTTTGGACATTATGTCGACTATCCGAGCGTTTACGACGAAACCGCGCCTTCTCTCTGGATTCGGAGCGATCGTCCGGGCGTCGCCTTAGCGGCGCTGGTCGTGTTTCCAAACACGCTTCGTCCCGACACAAACACGCCTCTCACGGCTCTGCTGGTCGGCTCGACCTATCAAAATCCCGGCGAATGGCGTCGACTAACTTTTCCGCAAGGTCTGGACAAAGCTCTTGAAAAAACGACGCAAGCGATCCGCGGGGAACATAAAATACCCGTCGATCGAAGTTGCGCCTACATTCGGCAAATCTTATTAATTTCAGAAGCGCGACGCGGCAAGTACTCGCTCTGGATCGACGATCTTGAAATCAAAGAGCACATTCGCCCCGATTTCGATTTGTTGAGTCGTTCGGAACAACGAGCGCGGTTTGATCCTATCAATTTGCTCAGCAGTCGTCTTGAACTTTCGCAAACGCCTATTTTTTGGCAAGACGATCCTGAAGAAGCGGACGTCTACGGACGCGAACCCTTTGAAATCGACCAGGAAAAAGTAGCGAGAAACAAAAAACAAAAACTGAATTTCAGCGCGGACGCTCTCGCCTCGCTTGTCTCCAAAAACTCGACGTTCGCCAACGCGGAGAACAAACGCGCAACGCAAGGATTTGGCACGGCGCTTGATTCGACGCGGCAAGAGGCGACTTTTGCGGAATCCGCGTTCTTCCTTCCGACAAGCGACGACGTCCTTGCGCCGTTTGCCGCGCCGACAATCGTTCAAAACAACGCCGGGCAAAATCCCATTTCAACAGACGTCGGCTCGAAAAAACTTGTCGGACAAACGGGATTCGTCGGCGGAGACAGTTCTTCTATTGGACAAGTGTCTCAAGCGGCCTTCGCGTCCAACGCGCCCGACGCCCAGGAACGACAAGGCGCGGACTATCTTGAGTTGCAACCGACGCAAACGCTGACGTCCGGCAGCGGAACGCTCCAAAGTTCCGACTTAGCCGCCGAAAGCGGGTTCTTTCGCAAAGGCGAAAAACTCACGCCAAACGTGAGAATCGAAGACGGAATTCTGACGACTCCCAATAAGCGCGTTCTTTCAATTCGCGCGATCGAATACAACGGCGAATCGTTCGAGTTTTTGAAAAAACTGGGATTCAACGCCGTCTGGCTCAATGAAACGCCGACGCCCGCTCTTCTTAAAGAAGCTAGCGAAACAGGCGTTTGGCTCGTCGCTTTTCCGCCCGAGCAAAACGCGATTGTTTCGGAAGCGGAAGTCGAAGCGGCGACGACGCCTCAAACCGAAGAAGAACGGCGACTTGCCGGCTCCAGAAACGCGTCCGGGCAATCCTCCTCCGCCGATCGATACGGCTCCGCCTACGATCCCGTTCTCATGTGGAACGTCGGCGCCAATCTCCATTATGAACAAGTCGTTACGACTCGGGAAAGAATTGGAAGAGTTCGCAGATTGGACGATCAGTACAAACGACCGTTCGTCGCGTCTGTCTTTAACGGCCTGAGAGAGTATTCACAAGGCTCGGAAAAACTGAACGTCGTTCTCCTTGATCGAAATCCGATTCTGACGTCGCTGGACTTAAACGACTATGGCCAATGGCTCGACGACGTACAACTTCTGACCGAAGTCAATTCCGTAGCTTTTTGGAATAAAATTCAAACGCAACCCGATCAAAGCGCCTTTCAACAACGTCAATACTTCGGGGCGCTCGACGACACGCCGGGACTCGTAACTTACGAACAGATGCGTCAATGCGTCAGGCTCTCGATGCGCGCGGGATGTCGCGGCTTGTTGTTTGGGTCCTCTTCTCCGCTCGACGCAAAAGACCATAAAACGGAATATCGAGCCAAAGCGCTCGAAGCGATCAATCTCGAATTGCAATTTCTGTTGACCTGGTTCGCTCTGGGCGTCCCGGAAAGAACGCCTCTTGAGACGTCCGATTCCAATCTTAGCGCGTTGGTTTTCAAAGCCAATCGCGCGCTTCTCGTCGCGCCAATTTCGACCGCCGAGAACAATCAATACGTAATGGGGCAAGACGCGGCGTACAATTGGGAAGCGACCGTTCCCGTCCCCGAAAGCTATTCCCCGGATCTTTTAACGCCGGGCGCGTTGCGGAAAATCCTCGCCAAAAGAAAAGCGGGAGGCAGTTTCTTCTCCTTAGAAGAAGGATCGATGAACTCGCTTCTGTTTTTCACTCAAACCGACTCGTTAAGTCAGAAGATGACGGAATACGCGCAGATTTTCGGCAAGCGCATGGCGGAACTCGCCGTTGATCTGGCGCGAAAAAGAGTCGACATGTACGAGCAGACCGTCTACGGAATCCAGTATCTGGAGTCGCACGGAAGTTCGTCGACAGACGCTCCGAGGGCGCCGATTTTGGGAACCGTCGTTAACAGAGCCAACGAACAACTCGACGACGCGGAAACGTCTCTGCGCAGGCGCGACGTCTCGCAAGCGTATCTTGCCGCGGAACGAGCGACTCGGGAGATAAGGAATCTGGAACGAACGTTTTGGGAAGACGCGACAAGCTCCGAAGTAACCCGCCCGGTAACGCCGTTGTCCACGTCCTTTTACGACATGCCGGCGTATTTAGAGCTCTATCAAAAGCTAATCACGGGCAAGCTTCGCGCCGCCGGTCCCAACTTGATTTTGGGAGGCGATATGGAAAATCCTTCCAATTCAAAGGCCGACGGCTGGCAATTCTATCAGGAAAGATCCGCCAATCTCTCGGGGGAAATCCGATACGACGCGCAAGCTTGTCGAAACGGATCGTTGGGTTTGCTCGTAAAAGTCTTTCCTCAACGAGAAGGTCAGGCGCCAAAGGAGGCGGAATGTCCCGTCATGTTCGCGGAAACAAGTTTTCCTACAAGGGTGGGACAACTCGTCTGTATTCAGGGCTGGATCAAAATCCCCAAAGATCTCACAAATTCGACCGACGGTTTGCTTGTTTACGAAGATCAGGGCGGGCAGGCGTTGGCGTTGCGCTTTAAAAAAGCCTGCAACTGGAAACGTTTCGCTTTTTACCGTCTTTCGACAAACGACGGTCCGATGCGCGTTCGATTCGCTTTCTCCGGATGCGGAGAAGTCTATCTTGACGACGTCGCGGCTTTTGTCGTCCAATAACAGTCGAGGCGGCGGACTGAAAATCTCTTGGCGAACGTCTGTCGCCGCTCTTAAAAAAAACGCCGGCGGTATATCTTTTGAAAAAAATCTCGGTATACTAAACGTACGCCGGCAAGCGCGTCCGGCGTTGTTTTTGTCGAAATTCATTTCCACTGGAACGCCGTTATGACAGACCAACTAGACGCCGATCAATTCGAAAATCCCGTCGATTCGCAAAATGATTTCGCGCCGGAACCCGCCGTTGACGAAAACGCGGAACAAAACGTCGATTCTCCTGCTCCCGACCTCCCTGAAGAAACGAAGCGCCGTTTCGCGGACGTTTACGCAAATCTTGAACGAGAGCTTGACAAAGTCTTTGTCGGACAAAAGGAGTTGGTTTTGGGGGCGTTAGTCGCGCTTTTTTCGGGCGGACACGTCCTTGTAGAAAGCGTGCCGGGGCTCGGAAAAACCCTTTTCGCTTCCGCGCTTGGACGCGCGCTGGGGTGCAAATTCGGACGCATTCAATTTACCCCCGACCTCATGCCGTCCGACGTTATCGGCGCGCCCGTCTTCGATATGAAAACCCAGGAATTCAACTTCCGCCCCGGTCCGATCTTCGCGCAAATTCTTCTTGCCGACGAAATCAACCGCGCCCCGGCAAAGACGCATTCCGCCTTGCTTGAAGCGATGCAGGAAGGCGCCGCCACCGTCGACGGTCAGACGCACGTCTTACCCGCGCCGTTCTTTGTCGTCGCGACTCAGAACCCAATCGAGTCGGAAGGCACTTACCGATTGCCGGAAGCGCAGGTCGACCGTTTTATGTTCAAATTGCTCGCCGACTATCCGAGCGAACAGGACGAACTAAAAATACTCGCGGAACATGGCAAACATGTTGATCCCAAAGAAAAACTTGCCGCCGTTCAGCCCGTCTTGTCGGCGGAAGAGATCCTGTCGATGAGAAAGGCCGTCAACGACGTTTACGTCGCTCCTAAACTTCTCGACTATATCAATAAGATCGTTCGCGCGACGAGAAAATTTCCGCGACTTGCGTTCGGCGCGTCCACGCGCGCGGGCCTGGCGCTGGTCCAAGGCGCCAGAACGCTCGCCGTTTTTCAGGGACGCGGTTTTGCGACGCCCGACGACGTCGCAAAAATTGTCGCCCCCGCGCTCAGACACAGGGTCTGTCTCTCGCCTGAAGCGGAAATCGAAGGGAGAAACGTCGACGAAATTATCGCCGCGCTCGTCAGATCGATCGACGTGCCGAGAATGTAGCCTTTTGCAAATCAAAAGTTAATAATTCGTCAAGGATTTAAAATGCGACGCCGTCAATCTGTTCAAAATCGGCGTTATGAGAAAATCCTTGACGTTTTTTATATCGCGTTCCTTCGCGGGACGCGACGTCTCCACTTTACTCTTTAATTGAATAGGAACGTGTTATGAAACAGATAACAAACTCTCTATTCCGACGACGATTAGCGTTGATATTATTCATCGCGTTTGGAGTCGTCTTGTCCGTTCTAAAAACGTCGTTCGCGCAAGAGAACAACTCGTTCCCGTTTGAAAAAGACGTTCAACGGTACGAGCAAATTAGCGCGGAGAATCCGCCTGCAAAAGATACGACGTTCTTCGTCGGAAGCTCCACGTTCACGATCTGGAAGGAAATCCCCGATGATTTCGCCGAATTCAACGCTATCAACCGAGGGTTCGGCGGTTCGCGCATCTCCGACTGGAACGACGTCGCCGCCGACAGAATTCTTACCCCTTATAAGCCCGGAAGAATCGTTTTCTTCTGCGGCTGCAACGACATAGCCGGGGGCAAGTCGGTCGAACAGGTCTTTGGCGATTTCAAAACGTTCGTCGATAAAATGCGCGACGCAAATCCCAACCTGGTAATTCACTTCTGCGCGCTTCATATGCCCCCGGTGCGCGAAAAGAACTGGGAAAGTTTCCGCAAATTTAACGCCGACGTCAAAGAACTCGCCGACTTGGATCCCAATATCTATTACGTCGATTTTGCCGCCGCGACTTCCGATGAAAACGGAGCCGGTCGCGCGGAACTCTTCCAAAACGATCGTCTGCATCTGACGCGCGACGGAGAAAAAGTCCTGATCCCGCTCATTAAAGAGTCGATCAATCAGGAAATTGCCGATAAAAGTCGCAACAAAACGGCATGGCTTCCTACGCCCGTTAAAAGCGACTTGCAAAAAATCGATTCCTATTCCGATTCAACTGAAATCGATCTCTCCGGCGACGCTTTTTTCCAATGCGATTATAGCAATAGCTCTGTTACATTAGGACGTAAAGGCGAGAACGTCGTCATTTCTTTGTCGTCCAGACAAAAAGGATATCCCGTTCCTTTTGCAATCGCGACAATTCCTTTTGACGACGTGCTAAACGTCGCGTTGAAACAAGCGACGTCGACCGACGATTCTCTCTCGATCAGAAGCGTCCAAATTCAACTGAAGTCGATTGGTTATATCACTTTTTCCGATTCTTATGGCAAACAAAATTTTGTGTCGATCGATTATACTTTCGCCGACAATCGTCGTCTAACGTTTGAAGCGCCCCTCGTTTGGAAATTCCCTCAATTCGATCCTGAGAAAATCGACGAATTAAAAGCGTTCGGAACGGCGGGCCTAAAACCGATCGACGGTCATAAAGGTAGTTACGCGTTTTTGTCGATCGTCGATCCTCAAACGCGCGCGGGAATCGTCGGCGGTTGGATTACCAGCGAAAAGGCGGGCGGCGTGGTCTTGTCCGGAAAGACGGAGCACAACGTCCCTACGATGACTCCTCAACTTGATTTCGGCGATTATCAAAACGAACGCGTCATTACAGAACGTTTTGTTCTCGGAGAGTTTGACGATTGCCGTATCGGCCTGGAAAACTACGCCGACGCTATCGCGACGTATTACTCGATCAACCTGAACAAAAGCGCGCTCAACGGCTACTGCACCTGGTATTCCGACAAAAACGGCGGAGCGTGCAACGAAACGGCGATTAAAGAACTGACCAAATCGATTGTCGACAATTTCGGCGATTACGGATTTAAATACGTCCAAATCGACGACAAATGGCAACTGGGAAATTCCAAAAACGGCCCCAACAAAAACTTTACCGCTCATAATCCTAACGGACCTTATCCGTCGGGCATGAAAGCGACGTCCGACTTCCTTAACGAGAACAAATTGACGGCGGGACTTTGGTTCATGCCCTTCGCCGGCAATTTTGACGATCCTTACTGGGCGGACAAACAGGAGCTCTTTGTAAGAAGCGCAATCAAATATCCGGAAGAAGGACAAAAGAACACGCGTCGATACTCAAATATCAATCAGCGTAAGGGCGCGCCCTACGAGACGTTCTGGGGCGGGACCGCGCTTGATATGTCGAATCCCAAGACGATCGCTTACGTCCGGGATATTGTCAAGCGAATCACCCAGGACTGGAACTATAAATTTATCAAAATCGACGGTATGTGGGTCGGAGGCGCTATCGAACAGCTCTACGTCAACGACGAATACTTGCCTGAAGACATTGGAAAGCAAATCTTCTTTGACCGTACGCGAACGAATGTCGAAAACTTCCGGACAGGACTGGAAACGGTTCGTCAGGAAGCCAAAGGAACCTTCATCCTCGGGTGCAACGTTTCGCAAAATATGAGGACGCTGGCGTCCTCGTACGGATTAGTCGACGCGATGCGCGTCGGTCCCGACAACGGCGCCAGCTGGGACGGCGTTTGCGCCGGACCCTGGCGCGGAACGAATCGTTATTTCTACAATGCAAGAGTCTGGTACAACGACCCTGACCCCGTCTATGCTAGAACGTCGATTCCCATCGAACGCGCTCGCGTTTCCGCCTCCTGGGCGTCGATCACCGGCCAACTTTACGCGTTAAGCGATTGGATCCCCGATTACGACGAAGCGCGCGTCGATCTCGTGCGTAAAACGATTCCCAATCATCGTTGCAAAAACGTTCGACCCGTCGACTTATTTGACGTCGACCTGGCTCGCGCGTGGATTTTAACTCACGAAAAGGAAGGCGTCCGTCGCGACGTCGTCGCGCTGTTCAACTGGCATGGCGGCGACGACGAACCGTTTGAATTCACGCCGGAAAAACTCGGTCTTCCGCTCGTCGACAAAAACGGACAAAAAATCGAAAAATACGTCGCTTATAATTTCTGGGACAACGAGTTCATCGAACCGTTTGACACGTTCAAAACGACTCTCGCCAAAGAATCGTGCAAAGTTTTCGCGATCCGCCCCGTCGAAGATCATCCGATTCTCCTGAGCACGTCCAGACATATTACCCAAGGCGTCGTCGACGTTAATTTGGAAGTATGGAACGAAAAAACCAAAACGCTGCACATTGAATCTAATATTCCGCCGAAATGCGATTACGAACTTCGCGTCTACAATCCGACGACGGGAAAACTTGATCGCTGGACCGCGCCGTCGGAATGCGTCGGAAATCAAAAGTTTCTGTATCAGGTAAATGAAAACGGGGAAGGCGTCTTCTCCGTCGGAGAGTTGAACTACTGACAAAAGACTGTTTATTCATCCTTAGACGGTCGTCCGAGAACATACGCAGACGTTTTCGGACGACCGTTTTGGACGTCTCATGATAAAAAGACGCCGACTTGGAAAATTCCAAATCGGCGTCTTTTTTAATAAACGATCGTCGCAATTACTTGCAAACGTTTGGGATCAGAACATCGGCGATTCCCAATCCCAGTAGTAGAGATAGAGCAGAATCGTCAAAATAACAACGACGATTCCGAAAATCTTCGCGCCCTTGGAGGACTTCAGGAAGACGTTGTTGAATTTTTCAACCGTCATTCTATAGCTAAACGCTTCGGAAATTTTCGTCTTTTCGGCTTCGGACTGAACGGAAGCCAACGCGGCGTTCAATTCCGCCTGAACCTCGGCGTCCGTCGGAAGTTCGGGCGCAAGTTGAACAAACGCTTCTTTTCTAGGCGCGACAATGCGAAGGATAAACGCGACGCCGATCAACACGCCGAACGTTACCGCCATTCGGTTAAGGAAGTCGAGACTCGGACAATAAATCGCCAACGCGCCGTAGAGGATCGGGCAACCGACCAGCGCGATGACTCCGTAGAAATTCGGAGCTTTCCTCATCCAGAACCCGATGACAAACGCGGCGAAAATACCGGGCGAAATATACCCCTGGAATTCCTGAATCGCCTTGAAGACGCCGCCGTACTTCGGATCGTTCCAGACGGGCGCGACAAAACAGCCGATCAACGCGAACACGACGACCGCCGCGCGTCCAACGATTACGAGTCTCTTCTGGCGTTTCGCCTCGGATTGTTTATCGACGGCTTTCGGCGTAAATTCGTTGTACAGGTCCATCGTGAAAATGGTGGACGCGGCGTTTAACATAGCGGCGACGGAGCTGATGATCGCGCCAAGCAACGCGGCGAGCATGAATCCTTTAAAACCGCCCGTCGGAACGACTTTACTCATGAGCAAAGACAACGCGCTGTCCGTGTCGTAACCGCTGATAGTCGTCGAACTAAACGTGACGCCGTCCGCCTCAGGCAAACCTTTAACGGCGATCAACTGTTGCTCGAGTCGATCGGCGGGATCCATTTTCTCCTGGTCTTCGATTTCAGGAATTTCGACGCCAAGCGCGGCGGCGTCATACTCGAGAATTTCCTGCGCGTCGTTTTCGTCATAAGCGGCAAAGCTTCGACTAAACGTAAACAGAGGCTGTTCCTTCGTCGGATTGGCTTTGAGTTCTTCAAAACGCGATAGCTCGACGCCGGACGCTTTATACGCGCTGTCGTGCTGATCGCCCGCGAAAAGATTGAACGCGATCATGCCGGGGAAAATAACGATGAACGGGATCAAGAGCTTCATGAAGGCCGCAAAAACCAGACCTTTTTGACCTTCGCCCAACGTCTTGGAACCGAGCGTTCGCTGAATGATGTACTGGTTCAATCCCCAGTAATAGAGATTGGGAATCCAGATGGCGAGAATCAACGCCGTTACCGGAATGATCAGGTCCCAACTCGGAAGATTCATACGAAGTTTTTCAGCGTTCAACACATTGAAACGCTCCCAGGAACTCACGTCGGTAAGTCTGGCGGTGAGATCGGCCAGTTCCGCTCCTTGCGCGCCCGAGTTTTGAACCAACGTCTCGACGTCGGCTTGGCCAAGATGCTTCATTGAGAAATAAAGAACGACCCCGCCCGCGACGATGAGCGCGGATCCTTGCAATAAGTCCGCCCACGCGCACGCTTTCAAACCGCCCGCGAAAATGTAGCACGCGGCGATAACGCCGATGACCCAGCAGAAGAAATTCAAATTGAGATGAACTCCGCATACGACCGCGTCTCCAAAGAACCCCGCGTAGGCTTTAGCGCCGGCGTATGTGACCACCGTGATATTGACGACGATCAACATGATCATCATCATGATCGACATGATCAAACGCGCGTATTTGTTATAGCGCTTCTCCAAATATTCCGGAATCGTATAGATGCCGGCTTTGAGGAATCGGGGTAAAAAGAAAAACGCGACGATAACCAGCGAAAGCGCGGCGATCCATTCGTAACTCGCAACCGCAAGACCGATATAGTCGGAGCCCTGGCCGGACATTCCGACAAACTGTTCCGCCGAAAT
>JAEEGL017118899.1_pt1 | contig 11896 bp, 10 predicted proteins | sample 9134231 | NCBI WGS metagenome assembly JAEEGL01 (sample SAMN16246548, study PRJNA631951) | gut metagenome | biome: gut microbiome; feature: rumen; material: fiber-attached | host: Bos | place: Iran: Karaj | collected 2018-10 | reverse complement strand
TACAACATCGATACCTCTTCCATCGCTCCCACCACCGCTCTTGTTTCTTCCAGAATCAACTGGGCTCCCTACTATGAGATGGTGATCAATGCCGTGGCTGCCGGCGAGACCTTTGCTACCGACTGGATCGGCACCATTGCTACCGGTTCCGTAGAGCTGCTTGATCTCTCCGCCAACTGCACCGAAGACGCTGCCGCGAAGGTTGCCGAAGTAAAGGCTAAGCTGGAAGACGGCTCCCTCAAGGTGTTCGATTGCTCTACCTTCACCGTGAAGGGTGAAAACCTGACCGAGTACGTGGCCGACGTGGTTGACGAAGGCGACTTCGTGCCCGAGACCAACGTGATCGTGACCGACGAAGCTACCGGCATCACCTACTTTGCCGAAAGCGCCGAGCAGTTCCGTTCCGCTCCTTACTTCGATATCCTTATCGACGGCATCACCGAGCTTGGCTGATAAGTAAATCCATGCATTATACCAAGGGCGAAGCGCTCATACGCTCCGCCCGCGGTTTTTTTCAGAAACGCAAATACATTGTGGAGGTAAACAGGCTTGAGTACTCCTGCGATCGAATTAAGAAATATTACCAAGACCTTCGGCCAGATCGTAGCCAATAAAAACATCAGCCTTTCCGTTGATGCGGGCGAAATCGTTGCGCTGCTGGGAGAGAACGGCAGCGGCAAAACCACGCTCATGAATATGATCTCCGGCATTTATTTCCCTGATGAGGGCCAGATTTTCATCAACGGGGAAGAGGTCGTCATCAAATCCCCGAAAGACGCCTTCAAACACGGTATCGGCATGATCCACCAGCACTTCAAGCTTGTTGAACTGTTTTCCGCCGCGGAAAACGTTGCGCTCGGCCTGAAAGAAAAAGGCAAATACGATATTAAGCAGGTTTCCGCACGCGTGCGTGAGATCACGGAAAAATACGGTTTCGATATCGATCCGGATAAGAAGATCTATGAAATGTCCGTTTCCGAGAAACAGACGGTAGAGATCGTTAAGGTGCTGTACCGCGGCGCCAATATTCTGATCCTTGACGAGCCTACCGCTGTGCTTACGCCTCACGAAACCGAAAAACTCTTTGCCGTTCTCCGCAAAATGAAGGAGGACGGGAAGTCGATCATCATTATTACGCACAAGCTGCATGAAGTGCTTTCCATTTCCGATAACGTGGTGGTGCTCCGCAAGGGCGAATATATCGGCACGGTGGAAACAAGCAAAACGGACGAAGCCCAGCTTACCGAAATGATGGTCGGCAAAAAGATCGATCTGAACATTGAGCGCTCCTTGCCCGAAAACAGTACGGACCGTCTCGTAGTGAAAGGTATCGATTTTACGAACCACGACGGCGTAAAAGTGCTTGACGACATCAGCTTTACCGCAAAATCCGGCGAGATCCTCGGTATTGCGGGTATTGCGGGCAGCGGACAGAAAGAGCTGCTGGAGGCCATTGCCGGCCTGCAGAAGCTGGACGGCGGCGAGATCGTGTATATGAATCCCGCTTCTGGCGAAGCCGAAGACCTTCGCAATAAAACGCCGATTCAGATCCGCGACCTCGGCGTAAGGCTTTCCTTCGTGCCGGAGGACCGCCTCGGTATGGGGCTTGTAGGCAACATGGACATCATAGACAACATGATGCTCCGTTCTTATAAAAAAGGCAATTCCGTTTTTCTGGAAAGAAAATCTCCGAAAGCGCTTGCCGATAAGGTGATCGAAGACCTCGAAGTCGTAACGCCCGGGCCCACAACGCCGGTAAGAAGGCTTTCCGGCGGCAACGTGCAGAAGGTGCTCGTGGGCCGTGAGATCGCCGCGGCGCCCACGGTGCTGATGGCAGCGTACCCTGTGAGAGGATTGGATATCAATTCCTCTTACGCAATTTATAATCTGCTCAACGAACAGAAGAAAAAAGGCGTGGCCGTGATCTTCGTCGGTGAGGATCTTGACGTGCTCATCGAGCTTTGCGACCGCATCCTTGTGCTCTGCGCCGGGCGTGTGACCGGAATCATCGACGGCCCCACCGCGAAAAAGAGCGAGATCGGCCTGCTGATGACGAAGCATACGGGAGGGAATGAATAATGGCAAAACAAAATAAAATACACGAACCTCCTTTTCACATCGTAAAGCGCCCCGCCATTGCCGGATGGAAATCTCTTTTGATCCGCACAATCGCAATTATCGCGGCGCTCGGCGTTTCTTCCGTCGTTCTGCTCATTCTTACAAAGAAATCTCCGCTTGAAGCGATGAAGCTCGTTTACGAAGCCAGCTTCGGCGTATACAATAAAACCCTCGATAAAGGCTTTTTTGCGCAGATCTTTACCGGCCGTAAATTCTGGGCCATGCTGCAGGAGCTTTGCATGCTTCTTGTGATCGCCCTTGCCGTTACGCCCGCGTTCAAAATGAAATACTGGAACCTCGGCGCGCAGGGGCAGGTTCTGTTCGGCGGTTTGTGCTCCGTTGCCGTAATGTTCTACCTCAACAGCGGCTTTTGGGCAACGCACAAATGGCTGGTGTTCGTGCTTATGCTCATTGCGGCGATTCTTGGCGGTGTGATCTGGGCGGTGATCCCGGCGTTGTTCAAAGCCCGTTGGAACACGAACGAATCCCTGTTCACCCTGATGATGAACTACATTGCCATTCAGCTCGTTTCCTGCATGATCAACGTGTGGGTGCCCACCGGCTCCAGCGTTATGGGCGTTGTAAACCAGAATACGCAGATCGGCTGGATGCCCGCCATGCCTTTTCCCGATGCATGGGGGCTTTCTCCCTCCGCAAAGAACTATTTCTTCAATATTCTGACCGTTCTCGTGCTTACCGTCGTTATGTTCGTATATCTGCGGTATTCCAAGCACGGCTATGAGATCAGCGTTGTAGGCGAGAGTGTGAACACGGCAAACTATATCGGCATCAACGTGAAAAAGGTCATAATCAGAACGCTTGTATTTTCCGGCTTGCTTTGCGGCGTTTCGGGGTTCCTGCTTGTATCCGGTACGGACCACAGCATTACCACCGGCCTTGACAGGGGCTACGGTTTTACGGCGATCATCGTTGCTTGGCTTGCGAAATTCAACCCGCTTATGATGATCCTAACCTCTTTTTTGATCGTATTCCTTGATAAGGGCGCCAGTGATATCGCCATGAACATGGGTTTCAACGAGAGCGTAGGCGAAATCATTACCGGTATCATCATCTTTTTCATTATCGGCTGCGAATTCTTTATCAACTACAGAATCGTAAAAACGCACAGGGAGGGATAAGAAATGCCTGTCATCGTAACAAAAATCATAGCTTTTCTTGCCGCTTCCGTCGTTCAGGGGATCCCGCTGATTTACGGTTCCACAGGTGAGATCATCACTGAAAAGAGCGGCCATCTGAACCTCGGTATTCCCGGTATCATGTACATGGGCGGTATTTCCGGCATTATCGGCGGTTATCTTTACGAGCATTATTCCGCAAAACCTATCGGAATCATTGCCGTGCTCATTTCGCTGTTTGCCTCGCTGTTCGGTTCCGCCGTTATGGCGCTGATCTACAGCTTTCTCACCGTTACGCTGCGCGCCAATCAGAACGTGACCGGCCTTGCGCTCACCATTTTCGGCGTGGGTATCGGCAACTTCTTCGGCGGCTCGCTGCTCAAGTTTTTCGGGGGGACCGGTTCTATCTACCTTGCCACCACGAGCGCGGCTTACAGAACCACCATCCCGTTCCTTTCCAAAATCCCGGTTGTGGGAACGCTGCTGTTTTCTTACGGTTTTCTGGCATATCTTGCTATTATCATTGCTCTTCTGGCGTCCTGGTTCCTCAACAAAACCAGATACGGTCTTTCGCTTCGCGCGGTGGGCGAGTCCCCCGCAACGGCGGATGCCGCCGGCGTAAACGTGACCGCGTATAAATACCTGGCTACGCTGATCGGCGGTATGATCGCAGGCCTCGGCGGATTGTATTTCGTTATGGATTCCACCGGCGGCGGCTGGACAAACGGCGGTTTCGGCGATAAGGGCTGGCTGGCCATTGCCATTGTTATTTTTGCCTTGTGGAAACCGAAAAACTCTATTCTGTGTTCTCTGATTTTCGGCGGCCTGTATATCCTTTGCGTATATATTCCCGGGCTTTCCGCGCCGATGAAGGAGATCATCAAAATGATGCCTTATCTTGTGACCGTTGCCGTGCTGATCTTCATCAGTATCCGCAACAAGCGTGAGAATATGCCACCCGCAAGTCTCGGGACCTCCTATTTCAGAGAAGAGCGATAACAGTTTCAGAGCGTCTGTACAGGGCGCTCTGATTTTTTAATAAATCACGGGTATTTTTCTTGCTATTCAAAAAGGATTGTGATAAAATAACTCTGTATATCATCGGAGGAAATACATGACCCGTATATTCAGGAGATCTCTCGCCATAGCCTTGGTTTTAATCATACTGATTCTGTCTGCCTGCGCCCATCTACCCGCGGGCGTTCGGTCGTTTCCGCTCAGCGGAGAGATCCGCGGCGGCGCGACGGGTACCGCGGCGATGCATATGGCGACTGCCGATGATTTTGAAACGGTTCTTTCTTCGGAGCATCTTTCCCTGCTGGTTGATCGGCGAACGGGCGGTGTGTCTGTATACGATAAATCCGCCGACGCGTATTGGACCGCGCTGCCGTTGTTCTGGAATTTATCCGGCGCGGTGCTTACGGCTTCGGTGGTTTCGGAGAAGGATCGGTGTTATCTGAATACGCAGGATCACAGCGTTGCGTTCAACAGTTATTCCGTTGAAAAAACCGACGTCGGGATGCAGATCGTTTACGTGATGTCCGATGTTGCCTCGGTTGCCGAAAAAACGTCGGATGCGCTTTTGCCGGGGGATCTTTACGTCCGCATTCCGGTTGTATTCTCAATGGAAGAACACGAGCTGCGGGTTTCCGTGCAATGTGATGAAATATTTGTGTCGGATGGATACGTATTGGAATCTCTTGCCGTAATGCCTTATTTCGGCGCGCTTCCCGATGCCGCAAAAGACGCTTCCGCCGGGTTCGGAGATTTTCTTGTGGTTCCCGACGGCTGCGGTGCGCTGATCCGTACGGATCAGTCTGATTATGGAACGCAGAATCTGACGTTTCGTCTGTACGGGAATGAAAACGGGGTCAATACGGCGCCTGCCGCAGTCGGCTGCTTCGGCGTCAGCCACGGGAACGTTGCCGCAGCCGGCCTGATTTCGAAAGGCGACGCCATCGCCTCCGTTCGCGCGATCCGGGCTGCCGCAAACACCGACGGCGTAAATCTCGTATATCCTGAATTCAATATCACCCCCTACCTTATTTCAAAAGATGATTATATCTGCGGCCCTTCCTATACGGGGCCGATCGAAGTCCGTTACCAGTTTCTGCACGGCACGTCCGGCGATTACGCGCCGATGGCAGCCGCGTTCCGAGAAATGCTGATCCGCGCCGGTTTTCTTTGTGACGGCGCCGTGGCAAAGGGCGAATATCCCATGAACGTGTCGTTCCTTTTCAGCGTAGACGGAAAGCGGGCAACAAACACAGGCGCGTTTGAGCAGGCGGAGGAAGTGGCCGGGCTGCTCAAGGCAAAGGGCGTTAACGGGATGCGACTGTATCTGAACGGCATCTTTACGGGCGGTTTGTATCAGACGATGCATTATCGTGCGATCGGTTCCGCCGGAGGAAAAAAGGCGCTGCGGTCGCTCTGCGAATACGCAAATGCGCAGAATATTCCCGTATACGCTGCTGTGAATCTTTTTACGGAGTCTTCCGCAGCTTTCGCAGCTGTGGATCTTCAGGGGAAGAAGCTTACTGTTGATATAACGAACCCGATATATCCGTTTGTTTCGGCAAGACCGGGGAAGCGTTATGCAGCCTCTGCCGCCCGGATCGATAAACACGTTCTGCGGTTCCTGCAGGATACAAACGGGCTTCCGCTCGACGGCATTTTGGTAACCGACGCTTCGTGTGTGCGGGCGGATGCGGCGGTCGGCGCTGAGAATACGGCGGAGCTGATTGAAAACGGGCTTTCGGCGATTGCGGCGCGTGAACCTGTGATCCTGCGCGGCGGGTGTTTCCGGTTTCTGAAAAATGCCTCAGGTATAATTGATCTGCCCGATAAAACGGTATTTACGACCTCTGCTGCGTATACGGCGGTGCCTCTGCTGCAGATGATCCTGCACGGCTCTGTGCTGTATTCCTCCGGCGAGTGCAATAAGGCGGAGATCCTTGTGCTCTCCATGCTGAAAAGCGTGGAATACGGCGCCTGCCTCGCGGTCGTATGGGATTTCCTGCCGTCCTCGCCGCTCTACTACGAGCGGACGTATACGGAGATTGCGGAGTTCTACGCGCGGGCAGCCGCTGCGATGGAGAATCTGTCGGACCGCAGGATCGTGGGGCATGATGTTGTAACCGACGGCGTATACGTGGTTACGTACGACAACGGCGCGATTATTTACGTGAACTATAATAATTATTCGGTGAATATCGGAAGTATATCCGTAGCGCCGTATGATTTTCTCAGAATAAACTGAAGCCGGAGTGCATTATGGAAAAGAAATATGACGCGTTAACGGAAGGAATCACCGTTTTCGGCATGCGTAACAAGGGGGATATACGCATATTATTGTGTTATATTCTGAAAAGCCTTGAAGTACCGTTTTCAAAAACAGGCTTGAACGAAGTGCTGCAAAGCACTTCTCTGGCGAATTTCTTTGAAGTGAACGACGCTCTCAGCGTCCTGTCGGAGGACGGTCTGATCGTGAGCGACGTGCGTGAGGACGACGAGTATTATACCCTGACGCAAAAAGGGCGCGAAGTTGCCGATCGGTTGGAAACGGATCTTCCGGAGGTCGTGCGCAAAACCGCCGTGGCAGGCGCGTTGGAGCTTCTGGCGCGGGAACGGGCTGCCAGAGGCGCAAATACCGAGATCATCCGCCTGGAGAAGGGATACCACGTAAAACTTACGATCATGGACGGCAATACGGTGATGATGGAAACGCTTCTTTACGCGGCGGACAGTATTCAGGCAAATGCCGTTGCGGATTCCTTTATGGCCGCGCCGGGCAAGCTGTATTCCGGCGTGATCGAATCTCTGAAGTTATGATGGGAGAAAACTGATCCTATGTATGAACAAGTTATAAATATTGAACGCATGGAGGATGCCGTAGGGCTGTTCGGCAGTTTTGACGAAAATGTAAAGCTGATCGAGAACGAGTACGGCGTGCGCATCGTAAACCGAGGTTCCGTAATAAAAATCACCGGCGAACCGGACAGAGTGAGCTGCGCCTCGAAAGCGTTGGAAGGGCTATTGATGCTGATCAACAAAGGCGAAGAGCTCAACGAACAGAACGTGCGCTACTGCATCTCGCTTGTGAATGAAGGCAGTGAAGAAAAGCTTTCGTCGCTCTCTTCGGATTGCATCTGTATCACCATGAACGGCAAGCCCGTAAAGCCGAAAACACTGGGACAGAAAAACTATATAGAGCAGATCGCGAATCACACCATCGTATTCGGCGTAGGTCCCGCCGGTACCGGCAAAACGTATCTTGCCGTGGCTATGGCGGTCAAAGCGTTCCGCGCAAAAGAGGTCAGCCGGATCATCCTCACGCGTCCCGCCGTTGAGGCCGGAGAAAAGCTGGGCTTTCTGCCCGGAGATCTGCAGCAGAAGGTAGATCCGTATCTGCGCCCGCTGTATGACGCGCTGTTCGAAATGCTGGGCGCCGACAACTTCCAGAAATATCAGGAGAAGGGAAGCATTGAGGTCGCGCCCCTGGCGTATATGCGCGGACGCACGCTTGACGACAGCTTCATTATTCTCGACGAGGCGCAGAATACCACGCCGGAACAGATGAAAATGTTCCTTACGCGTCTCGGCTTTAATTCCAAGATCGTGGTTACCGGCGATATTACGCAGATCGATCTGCCCGACGGCAAAAAATCCGGCCTGAAGGAAGCCGTGCGGATTTTAAAGAATATAGAGGATATCAAAACGGTTCGTTTTACGGAAAAAGACGTGGTGCGTCATAAACTGGTGCAGGATATCATCCGCGCATACGAACGCGCCGAAAAACCGAAGAACTAAACGGATCGGCATAAATGCTGTTTTATTTACTAATTATTTTTATTTCTTTTGAGAGAAGGGGACGTGCATGACAGACAAGATCAAGGTGATTATTTCCAACGACCAGCGTACGGTGAAGATTCCGTCGCAGGTGCGGCTGCTGATTCGCCGCAGCTGTGTTGCCGTGCTCCGGCTTGAGCAATTTCAGGGCTCTGCCGAGATCAGCGTAAGATTCGTAGATAACGAGATGATCCGCGAGCTGAACCGCGAACACAGAAATATCGATAAGGCAACGGACGTGTTATCCTTCCCGTTGGGGGAAAACGGGGAATATGACGTGAATCCGGATACCGGCGCTTTTATGCTGGGCGATATCGTGATCTCCGTGGAGAAAGCGATGGAACAGGCAGAAGAATACGGTCACTCGCTGGAAAGGGAGATCGCCTTCCTTTCCGTGCACTCCATGCTGCACCTGCTTGGGTACGACCACGTCAACGGCGGTATTGAGGCGGTGCATATGCGCGAAAAAGAAGAAGAGGTGCTCACGCAGCTCGGGCTGAAACGAAACGCCAGCTATTATATGGATGAGGAATGAATATGAGTAAAGAACCCAAAAGCGCGTTTATCGCGATCGTCGGCTGCCCGAATGTGGGCAAATCTTCTATTCTGAATCGGTTGCTGGGGGAGAAGATCGCCATCGTTTCCCCGAAACCCCAAACGACCCGAACCCGGATTCTCGGCGTACTTACCGAGGAAGAAACCCAGCTTGTGTTTACGGATACTCCCGGGTATCATGCCCCGAAAACAAAACTCGGTGAAAAAATGGTTAAAGCCGTATCCGCCGGTCTTCGGGACGTGGACGCCTGCATGCTGGTGGTGGAGCCTAAAGGCGAGATCCGCGAAGCGGAGCATACGCTGATCAAGAGAATCAAAAAAGAGGGGATCCCCGCGATCCTTGCGATCAATAAGATCGATACCGTTGAGGATAAAACGCTGCTGCTTTCCAGAATCGCCGCGTTTGCCGCGCTGTGTGATTTCGCGGCAGTCGTGCCGGTAAGCGCAAAAGACGGCAGCGGTATGAACGAGCTGAAAGACGAGCTGAAAAAGCTCTGCGCTCCCTGCGAGCACTTTTTTGCCGACGATACCCTTACCGACCAGCCCGAAAAGGTGCTTGCCGCAGAATATATCCGCGAAAAGCTTCTGATGTATCTGGATAACGAGGTGCCGCACGGTACCGCGGTAGCGATCGAAAAGTTCAAGGAACGGGAGGATGCGGATCTTCTGGATATTGAAGCTACGATCTACTGTGAAAAAGAGAGCCATAAGGGGATCATCATTGGTAAAAACGGTTCCATGCTCAAAAAGATCTCTACCGGCGCCCGGATCGACCTGGAACGGTTCTTTGGGATCCGGGTCAATCTGAAATGCTGGGTCAAGGTAAAAGAGGATTGGCGGAACCGTGAGGGGCTCATCCGTAATTTCGGTCTTGATTGATGGAAAAATTTGATACGGACGGCATCGTAATAAAAACGAATGTAACGGGGGAATCGGATCTGATCGTTTTCGTGCTCACCCGTTCCCGTGGGATTCTGAGGGCATTCGCCAAAGGCGCCAGAGGCATGAAAAGCAAGCTGCATGCCGGATGCTCTCTTTTTTCGTACTGCTTTTTCTCGTTCACCGAAAAAAACGATGTGTATCATATCAACGATGCCGAAGTCAAAGAGCTCTTCTTTTCTCTGCGGGAAGATATGCCCCGATTGACGCTTGCGCAGTATTTTTGCGAAGTGCTGCTGAAAACTGTTCCCGAAGGGGAGTCGGAGGAAGAATTCCTTCGGCTTACGCTGAACGCTTTGTACCTGCTTTGCGGCGAACGTAAACCGATTCTTCTGATCAAAGCGGTTTTCGAACTTCAGATTGCGGTGCTCTCGGGGTATGCGCCGCCGATTCATGCCTGTGCCGAATGCGGCGCGTTTGAAACCGAAAAAATGTATTTCAATTGTCTTACAGGGGATCTGTTTTGCGGGAACTGCGGAAAGCACGGGGAAGCGCCTGAAGTACCGTTTGCTGTGATCGCCGCCATGCGCCACATCGTGTTTTCTCCGTTTGAGAAGGTATTTTCATTTCAACTGAATACCGACATGCTTCGTCCGCTTACATTGCTTACGGAAACGTATTTGCAAAATTGCTTTCAGCAGAAATTCAGGTTGCTTGCGTTTTTCTGGATGTCCGTTCTGTAAAACACATTCAAATTAAGGGAAAGTCCGTTACGACTTTCTCTTATTATTATGGGTAAGAAATGGAAATAACAGACAAAAATGATAATAAAAAAAAGAAATGGCAAAATATAACAATAATTTTTGAAAATCTATTGAAATTCACAAAATGAAATGGTATAATATGGAAGAAACGTGGTTCTCACAGTTTCTTCGATTTTTTCGGAAAATTGAATCAAGTGCTGTTTTTCGGTGTCGTTTCAGATTTTTATGGGCTGAATAAAGATGAAATGGAGAAAAAACAATGCAAACACAGAAAAAAGTACTGATCGCAGAGGATAACGGTGAATTCCTGAAGAACGTCGTATCCTCTTTCCGCACCTATGGCTTTGAATGCGTTACCGCGCCCCGGGACGGCTCGCAGGTAATAAAGGCACTGGAAGCCTGCGCACCGGACGTATTTGTGACCGAGGCTTTTCTTTCTCACTTCGATGCGCTTGCCGTATTGAAGCTGATGCCGACGCTGAAAATCAAGAAGCGTCCGGTTACCGTTGTGCTATCCGGCGTGGAAAACACCGTGTTTGAGCAGCAGCTGCTGAATTCCGGCGCGGATTACTATTTTATAAAGCCTGTTGACGTTGGTTTTATGACCGAGCGTATTGCAGGCTTATCCGGCGTAGAAAACAAGAACGGCGGCGCCGTTGTTAAGCTGAGCGCAGGTATGGACGTGGATCTGGAGATCGTTGTTTCCGATATCATGCACGAACTCGGCGTACCGGCGCATATCAAAGGGTATCAGTATCTGCGGGAATCCATTATTCTTACCGTGAATTCCCCGGATATGATGAGCTCCGTTACGAAAGTGCTGTATCCCACCGTTGCGAAAACATATAATACGACGGCTTCGCGCGTGGAGCGGGCCATCCGGCACGCGATTGAAGTTGCATGGGATCGGGGCGATATCGACGTGCTCAGTTCCTATTTTGGGTATACCATTCAAAATTCCAGAGGCAAGCCCACAAATTCGGAGTTCATCGCAATGATCGCCGATAAACTTCGCTTGAAAAGGAAGAAGATTTCCTGACAAAAAAGGCCGGACAGCGATTCGTGCTGTCCGGCTGAATTTTAAGTAGCCACTGATTAATTATTGGCATTACAGTATATTTGCTTCGAACGCAAGCGTCAGCTCGCGCATTTCTCTGATCTCTTCCTTGCGGCTCGGGCCGAAATCAGCCGTGCTGCGGGAACGGCTGAATATGTTGATATCGAGCCCTTCCAGCGAGAGGCAGTATTTTGCGTTTACAGGGTAGCACTGGCATTCCGCCATTGAAAGCGTGCCGATCATTGCCTGCAGTAAAGCGGCTTTTGAAGGATCGGTTTTGTAGACCTCGTAAAGTTTCAGGTATAATTCCGGGTGGAAATTTGCCATCACGCCGGAAAACCCGGCGCACCCCGTTTGCAGAGACTGCAGCAGCGTGGCGGAATTGGCGTTGAAGATCTTAAGATTTCCGCCGCGCACCGCGTCCAGTTTTTTCCGGATCAGTTCCGGATCGCAGCAAGTATCTTTTAGGAATTGAAACCTGCCGTTTCTCGAAAGGGCTTTCATCACGGCAGGCGAAAGCACTCTCTTATAAGGATACG
>JAEEGL016192193.1_pt1 | contig 11896 bp, 14 predicted proteins | sample 9134231 | NCBI WGS metagenome assembly JAEEGL01 (sample SAMN16246548, study PRJNA631951) | gut metagenome | biome: gut microbiome; feature: rumen; material: fiber-attached | host: Bos | place: Iran: Karaj | collected 2018-10 | reverse complement strand
GCTGGCGACTAAAACGCTCTATTATTTCATCTGCACTATTCATAACCCATTTTTTTTAGTTGTTCTCTAATTGTTTGACGGGCTTCATAAAGATTACTTTTCACTTGTCGAGCATTGAGGCCCGTAATCTGCTCAACTTCGTCGGATGACAAGCCTTCTAACTGACAAAGCGTAAATACTAAGCGCTGCTTCGGACTCAGCTTTTCGGTCAACGCCTGCACAATGGCTACGTATTCTCTATTTTCGAGCGAACGCTCATTGTCGGCTTCCGAAGCGAATTGCTGCAGAGCCAACTCGTCTTGTGGCAGCGGCGCAGTATGTTTCTTGCTCTTTATGCGGTCGAGGCAAAGTCGCGATGCTATGGCGTATATCCACGTTGCAAATGGTCGGCGTACATCGTAACTATCGATACTCTGCCAAACGCGAATGAACGTCTCTTGCACAATGTCTTTTGCCTCATCTTCGTCGGCGAGCATCTTTATAGATAGCGAGAATACCAATCGCTGATAGTTCTGCACCACCGCGCGGAACGCACCTCTGTCGCCCTCTTTACATCGGATAAATATGTCGATTGCTAAAGAATCCATTTTTATTTATTCAACACTTATAATACGACGAAGTGCAGCGAAAGTCAAATTGTTTGTATAAAACATATATACAAAAAAAATCAGCGCCTCCTCAGTACCGAAGGAGACGCCGACTATATAAAAAACCTAAAAAAACTGTCTATGCTACAAGATTATACCAAACCTTGGTCGATCATAGCGTCAGCAACTTTCACGAAGCCGCCAATGTTAGCGCCTTTCACGTAGTTGATGCTACCGTCAGATTCTTTACCATACTTAGCGCAAGTAGCGTGTATGTTAATCATAATCTGGTGGAGACGTGCGTCAACTTCCTCGCTCGACCATGGCAAGCGCTCTGAGTTCTGAGTCATCTCAAGACCTGAGGTTGCTACGCCACCTGCGTTAGATGCTTTACCTGGAGAGTAGAGAATCTTAGCAGCTTGGTAAACTGCGATAGCTTCGTTGGTAGAAGGCATGTTTGCACCTTCGGCAACACACCAGCAACCATTAGCGATGAGCGATTTAGCATTCTCCTCGTTAACCTCGTTTTGGGTAGCGCAAGGGAGTGCAATGTCGCACTTGATGCCCCATGGACGCTCGCCTTCGAGATATTGTGCCGATGGATATTTAGCAGCGTATTCTTTGATACGACCACGTTTTACATTCTTGAGTTCCTTTACGAATGCGAGTTTCTCTGCATTGATGCCATCTGGATCGTAGATAGTACCGTTTGAGTCGGAGAGCGAAACAACTTTAGCTCCAAGCTGAGTTGCCTTCTCGCAAGCGTATTGTGCAACGTTACCAGAACCAGATATAAGAACTACTTTATCTTTGAAATCTTTACCCTGAGTCTTCAACATTTCAGATGCGAAGTACACAAGGCCATAACCAGTAGCCTCAGGACGGATGAGCGAACCACCCCAGTTCAAACCCTTACCAGTAAGTACACCAGTAAACTCGTTGCGGAGACGTTTGTACTGACCGAAGAGGTAACCAATCTCACGACCACCTACGCCTATATCACCAGCAGGAACGTCGGTGTCGGCACCAATGTGCTTGCTAAGCTCGGTCATGAAGCTTTGGCAGAAACGCATAACCTCATTATCTGACTTGCCTTTAGGATCGAAGTCCGAACCACCTTTACCACCACCCATCGGGAGAGTTGTCAAGCTGTTTTTGAGGACCTGCTCGAAAGCAAGGAACTTCAACACACCGAGGTTAACGGTTGGGTGAAGACGAAGACCACCTTTGTAAGGACCGATAGCAGAGTTCATCTGCACACGGAAGCCACGGTTGATTTGAATTTCACCTTTATCATCGAGCCAGGGCACACGGAAGATAATTACGCGTTCAGGCTCAGCCATACGCTCAAGAATCTTAGCATTCTTGTACTTAGGATTTTCATTGATGAAAGGCATAAGAGATTCAGCAACCTCTTTTACTGCCTGGTGGAATTCAGGTTCGCCGGGATTCTTAGCGATGATTTTGGTCATGAATTCATTGACCTGTGCTTCAATGTTTGCCATCTTTAGCTATTTATTTTTTGTGAATTATTTTTCAGAACAGCACAAAAGTAGATGGCAAGCCACCTCGCTCGGCGTACATATTTATCCTTTACGCGTTGCGCTTACACCTTTCAGTGAAATACTGAAAAATACATATTTATTCTCCTCTTTGCATCCTCCCATTTTCATCCCAACAACAATAGAACCGACCATACTCAAATCATCCATAGTCAACTTTCAATTTTCAACTTTCAATTTTCAACTTTCAATTTTCAAATTGCAAATCTTATCCAAATGGCGGCTCGACATGGTTCACATATGAAAACCACAGATTCTTAACTGCTAATTCTGCGGATGGAAAACTCATAACAGACAGAACTAAAATGCGAATAATTGAAGGTGGTGGTTTCCGTATTAAAAGTATAGTAAATTATTCGGCAGATGGAGAACAAGTATCGCGTGATGATTATTGTTATGGTTATACAAATAAAGAGTTAGCATCGGTAAAAATTCCATTTCCCAAATTGTCGTCAATTTATGATGACGAGCACACTGGTTGCGGCGAAGCTGTGGTTGATCCCAATGTACTGACATATATGAATTACGACAATTCAAGGTCTACTATTCCAAAAGGCTTTATAAAAATGATTTTAGGCAGAACATGTGGTCAATACTCATTCGATGATGCAAATAGTTATGCCAATCAACCCGCATGGTGGTGGAATGCCAGATTTAGTGCTACTAATTTTAGGAGTTTGTTGGGCGATCGCCCCGCTGTGGTGTATCCAGAAATAACTATCTATCATGGAGGATTACCAACGACTAATTCGTGCATTAGTAAGACTGTTTTGTCTTACGATATATATCGTAAAGACTACACTGCTAATAATTACTATCTCTGTGCTATAGATAATAATTCACCATATATAGCCTATTATGAGCCAATATATTATGACGAACGAGAGAAACCTTACTTTATTGATAATAAGGAAGTCAGGTACTTTAGTGGTGGAACAATTTTATATTGTGACGAAAAGCCAGAGAAGGTCAATCAGCTAAAAAGCAAAGTGGAGTATGTAAAACGAACAGTATACGCAAATGTAAAAGATTGGATTCCTGTAACATCTGAAGAATTGATTATAGTGAGTTCACAATGCAGAAATACGACTTTACTTATAGTAATGCATATGCAACAGCACATTGCAAACAAGCTACAATACATAATGTAGGACATTGCGTTGGTGAAAATGAAGAATACGTTCCTCTTTCTATTTTTTATGGTCCCATATTGGATAGAAAAGGTACTAACAGATTGCGTAGCAAGAAAGTGAAAGAGTATTCTGGTATTTCCTCAAATTCGACAAGTTTGACAGAGAGTTATGAATATGTATATGGTAACCATATTAGTAGCAAAAAATATTGGGATTTCGTCGAAAAGCAAGATGCTTTTTCTTTTGTTGGTGAGGCAACAGATAATAGTTCTCCCATTGTAACCAAGATGACTTTGCAGAACATGCTTGCACTAATAACGTCAGCGTCAACAACAGCAACGTCAAGTATGGGCCAACGACAGATAGATGGCTATAAGATAGAATATGGCGAGTATAACAATGATGGGAAATATAGGAAGTATAGTAGTAGTGGTAGTTATATTTACCCTCGTACTTTTTATGAATTTGATGGCAAGAATTGGATTGAAAGCATCAATGTTGAATCGTATACGACAAATGGTAAACCTATTGATATTGTTGACAAGAAGACTGGCATTCACACTATATATTTATGGGGATATGGGAATGAACGGTTGATTGCTGAAATCCAAAACACCACATTGTCGGCATTATCATCTGTCATTTCATCAATAGATTTAGATGCTCCTGATGAAGGATTGAAAAAACTCCGTCAGAATAACACTCTAACGCAATCGCTGATAAAGACATGGACATATAAACCACTTTGTGGAGTCAAAACATTTATTGATGAAAATGGTGTTGTATATGAATATGAGTATGATGCATTGGGTCGGTTAACCAAAGAGAAAAAGCAAGGAGAAATCATTGCAACTCATCAATACAATTATCGTAATTAACCCCAAACCAATCCTATCATGAGAATCAGAGTAAACATACAGTTATTGGTCGTATTAATGTTGCTACTGCATAGCCATTTAGCACCATGTCAGAAGGTTGCAGGCAGCAGCATAACTACTCGTACACATACCGCAAAAGATAAATACATATCTAATACTGTGTATGATAACGGATTAGGAGATGTGATAGAAGAGGTAGCAGAAGGGGTAACTCCCAATGGTGGCGACTTAGTAACGTTGCATGAGTATGACAAATATAGGCGCGAGATAAAGACGTGGTTGCCAGCCGAAGTAAAGAGTGGTGGAACTTATGTGCCGTCGGATAAAGTTATCTCGGCTGCCAAAACAAATTATAGCGATGCATCACCATTTGAACAGAAAACGTATGACGAATTTCGATACAACAATGTAGCTTCTGTAAGAAAAGCAGGCGATGTGCGAAAGAACAAGCCAACAACAATATCTAACGAGATTATTCAAGGTATAGGCTTTGGACAATATTACAACAACTTAACATTCTCTTCGTCAGAAACATATTGGCGTACACGACAAGTGGACGAAGATGGTGTATACACTGAAGAGTGGCGCGACAAGAAAGGAAACCTAAAGGCAAGTACAACAAGTGTAGGCAAAACATTTTATGTGCACGATGACAAAGGCAATTTGATATATGTTGTGCCACCTCAACTGACCGAATATCTATATTCTGAGTACACAACCAAGGGACAATCTATCTGGAATTCATCCACCGATGCTGTAAAAAAGTATGCGTATGTGTATGAATATGATGGAATGAACCGTTGTATCAGTAAGAAATTGCCAGGAGTAGAACCGATATATTACATATATAACAAGGCTGGGCAATGCATTTTGCAGCAAGATGGCAATATGCGAAAACGCGGAGAATGGCGATTTAGTATACCCGATGTCTTTGGGCGTGAATGTATTACTGGTGTATGCAAAAACTCGTTTAAGTATAGCGAATGTCCACTGAGTGCGGCAATTGTATATGCCACACGCAGTAATTCTGGCTCGTACAGAGGTTACAGCGTTACGGGTTTGCAGTTGGCAAATGCAACTATACATACTATAAACTACTACGACGACTACGATTATATAGGAAAGTTCGGTTTTTCTACCAACATGAACTTCGTATCGTCGAGTACCCAGTATGTGCGCGATGCATCGGCAGGCAAAGGACTGCTGACTGGCTCATTGGTTGCTTGTTTCGATGAAGGAGGACAGAATGGGAAATTCATCTACAGTGCAATATATTACGATGCTCGTCGTAACGTGGTGCAGGTTAGATCAACTAACTTGAAAGGTGGAATAGATGTGACAAGCACTGCCTATACATACATACACCGACAAACCATTGCAGACCATAACCACACACACCATAGACAGCACAACGAAGACAGAGTGCTATTGGTATACCTACGACAATGCCGAGCGCTTGAAGACTGTGAAATATAGCATAGCCGACAATGCATCTACAGTGAAGACTTTAGCGCAAAACACTTACGACTTCGCAGGACGATTGATACGCAAGGAACGAGGAAACATTCGTATACAAACGCTGACGACAACGTATGACTACAACATATTGTCGGCTGTTACTCGTATTCAGACTGGTACTCTGTTTTTAGAAAGGTTGCATTATGGCGATGCCCCAGATGCTTATGCTGGTTATTCCCCCAAATACAATGGCGGCATATCCTCTATAGAATGGACAACCGACAACCTTACGCGTGGCTATAATTATACATACGACAGTGCCGACCGCCTAACTAAAGCACAATATAGAGATAATCAGGATATAAATATAAATAATAGATACACTACCACTTACGCCTACGATCGTAATGGTAATATTACCAAGTTGACGCGCCGAGGCAAAATGGCAGACGGCACATACGACCTTGTGGATGATCTAACGCTGAAATACAATGGTAACCAATTAACCAAGGTTACTGATGCCGTAAAAATCGCCACGTCTGCAGGCAGTATGGACTTTACCGACAGAGCTAATGTAGATAATGAGTATACCTACGATGCAAACGGCAATATGACGCGCGACCTCAACAAAGGCATAACAAGCATAACATACAACGTGCTCAATCTGCCAGCCAAGGTCACATTTAGCAACGGCGTGACAGTCATGTATACCTACGATGCCAATGGAAATAAGCTAAAGACCATCCATAAATCGGCGACAAAGACGCACACCACCGAATATTGCGGTAACCACATCTACGAAGATGGCAACCTAACGCGCACGCTTTTCGATGGCGGCTACATAACATACAAAGGCAACTCGCAGCAATACCACTACCACATCACCGACCACCAAGGCAACATACGTCTTGTAGTCAATGCTTCAGGCTCCACAGTGGAGCAATTTACGCACTACTACCCCTATGGCTTGCCATTTGCCGAAGGCAAAAACTCCACACTCCAGCCCTATAAGTACAACGGCAAAGAACTTGATACCGAAGATGGCCTCAACCTCTACGACTATGGCGCACGCCACTACGATGCTGCCCTATGCCGATGGAATGCTATGGATGCGCTGGCGGAGAAGTATTACAATGTTTGTCCGTATAACTATTGCGTTGGAAATCCGATAATGTTTGTTGACCCAGATGGAAATTCTATTCATTGGGTAGAAAGCAAAACGGGGAATATTTACTGGGACGATAATGCTATATCGGAGAGCACAACCAAAGCTGGCGAGAAATACTTAGGACAAGAAGGATATGGTATTAATGAAATAACAGGTGATGCCATTCACTATCAGCCAGATGGTACAACAACCTCCTTTTCTCAAAGCCTACCAGAGTTTACAACAACTCCAAGCGAAACATATATGACAAGTAATCCATCATATTCTTCTAAAAATGCCCAAAAGGATGCATACCATTGGGACGAAAAAGACTTAGCGGTTTGGAGATTTTTACAACATGACAATAGTACCATTTCTACATATGTAAAGGATCAAGTTCGTAATGGGAATTTTGAAATTCTTAGTTCTGATAATTATTGGTCAATATATGGACAGACAGCTGGCATTTGGAATATAATCAATATTTACTATCAAGAAATAATTGGGATTGGAGGAGGACCATCTATTGGGTTAATAAGAGGTAGAGGTTTTGCCCTTAAATATGTTGGAACTAACACTAATAACCTTAATGTAAAACCAACATTCTCAGAGTACCTTCACATGACAAAAGGTCAGTATAAAGGCATAAAAGGACGCGGTAATGCAATGAAAGCTGCGGCTACAGACTATCATAAAAAATATGGAAAATGAAACGGTGTTGCTTGGTATTATTTCTAATGTTGTTAACCCATTCTTGTCAAAATGGGAAACCTGTGTTTGTAAAGGGTAAGATAATTCGTATTGAATATAAAACTATAGGTCGAGGTTACTATAGAACTAAGTTTTTATGTAGTTACAATTATCAAGGCACTGATAATATAAGGTACGCATTGGGACAAGTTCATTTTAGTGCAATGGCAGAAGCAGATATCGGTGATAGTGTTTTGATTAAGTTTGACAACTATGAAAAAAATGGCGACGGGATTGTGCGAGATGTGTTCTATTTTGAAAAGGATATATATGGGAGGCCTGTTGATAATTCCTATTATAAAGGGAAATACAATCAACTGGAATGACTATGTTAGTATGATTGCTATTTATTTCATTATGACGTTGCACCACATTGCAGGTGATTGAATGCTCTAGCTTTGCGCATAACTAAAAAACAAAAGCCACCAAATGCAAACACTACAGAGACATACAATCCTACTCATAACCATATTTATATGGTCGTGTGTTTCTGTGTTTGCAGCAGATAAATACAACGGCAAAGAACTTGATACCGAAGATGGCCTCAACTTCTACGACTACGGCGCACGCCACTACGATGCTGCCTTATGCCGATGGAACGCTATGGATGCGCTGGCGGAGAAGTACGCAACGATGTCGCCGTATAACTATTGCGCAGGAAATCCGATAATGTTTATTGATCCTGATGGAAATTCTGTTCATTGGGTAGAAAGTAAAACGGGAAATGTTTATTGGGACGATAATGCCATATCGGAGAGCACAACAAAAGCTGGCGAGAAATACTTAGGACCAGAAGGATATGGCATAAATGAAGCTAATGGAAATGTTATCAATTACGGAGCTAATGGTATAGCATCAGAAGCACCAATGGGTATTGGTGATATTTCTGTTAGTGGAGATAAAGACATATCAGCAGTAAGGCAATCGGTATATCAAAGCCAACGAGACTTTTTGACACATCCAGTAACACAAGCGGCTATTAATACGATGCTTTTCGTTGCTACTGGCGGTGTTGAAGGAATCGCATCGTTATATTATCTTTTGCGTGGTGGTGCAACAACAGTAGCAAAAAAATGGATGTCGGGGATTAACAAATTATTATCCATCTAATGGAGGCTTTCTAAATGCACCACAAATGAAATACCTTATGCCAGGTGAAATTATTACTCGATATGGAGGAACAACGGAAAAGTATTTTTCTCCTAACGGGACTCCTCTTTATATGCGCTCATTACCACCCAATGCCGATATTAGTGTATATAATACTTACAAGGTGCTAAAACCAATATCTGTTGAATCTGGTCTAATTTCACCTGCATTGGGTCAAATAGGTTTAGGTACACAATATTTATCTCCTGTATCTGCTGAAGTTTTACTAAAACATGGTTTTATAAAAAGTATTCCAAAATGAATACAAAAGAGTTGATAGAAATATTGAGAAGTATGGGTGTTCCCGATACTCGTTACTCTTTAGACGGTTCTCTTTGGCCTGATAGAATAGTTCTATATCACAATTATTCATTATGGGAAGTTTTCTACTTTGACGAAAGAGGTAATAGAAATCCACTTCGTAACTTTGATAATGAGAATGACGCATGTGAATATATTCTGAGCATCTTAAGACAAGAACAAAGAAGTTACACATTGGTTAATAGTGAAACTGCAAATGAACCTCAGAGTACTGATAATAACGACACTGTTATATATCTATAGCAGATTATCTCCTCCGTTCGGCATCTTCAAACATCGTCGCAGCTAAAAACAAGGCTTCTACCTTGCGCATAAATAAAAAGCAGCAAATAATGAATGCTCAATATAATGCTATAACGAACGAGCAAGGCAGGAGCCTTGCTTTTATCAAGGACGTAGGCACAGCCTACGCCCAACGGAGGTTCGCAAGTGACTTATATTAGCATACCAATGATTATCAAGCCAATTACTGTTTCGAATCGAGAGCGGCTGTTTCTCAATTACTTCGTAAGTTTCGTCAACACCTGCATGGATTCCCATGCGAATGCATCCACTTCCCGTTTATGAACTCGAAATGTAATTCATTGGGGCCAAAGTTTTGATTGTAACATGCTAAACAATATTTATTTGGCTTGCTTTTGAATTCTTTACAAGGTCTTGCTCTTGATTTGCAATCGCTCCGTACCCATATTTCATTGCCACTGCATTTAAGTGAGTATACTATAACGTTTTCAGGATCGGCAGAACCGTGATGAGGCGCAGTAATAATTGTATTGTCGTAAGAGTCAACACTATGTTCTGTACAACAAGAATCAGCAGAGAATCGAACAATGGGACACTCACATCCTCCATAATAATCAAAAACTAAAGACTCTCGATTCTGTTGGGTTAGGGTTAGATATAAGAAAGATGGCAGATTTATAACCTTGAACATATGTGTAATCTCTTTGCTATTCAATGGGAAAAATTTTTCTGGCAACAATTGATGATCCATATTACATGTCCAAAGAAACCAACGTAATTTGATTCGAGAACCGTTGGGGCGCCTATTGTGATCAAGTACCAATTGAACAATATCAATTATATTCTTAACATCATTGTCTAATAGACAGAACATACGAACTAAACGACATAAAGAGCCTTTGTCGATTGCATTGTTTGAAGCACAAATTGAATTAACTAATCTGTTAATTCCGCAATCGGTAGATTCATTGTCCTTTCTACATCGTTTGCTGAGTCCTTTCAATGCAGACAAATCTCGAACCCATAATGTTTCATTTATTTTGTCGCAACCATCTTCAATTTTGGAGTCATTCGAACTTTTATTAAAACATTCTGAATTATCATAAACAAATTTATGCAATTTATTGATTCTGTCTGCATAGTCCTCTATACTAGTCGCACCTTCAACCCTTTCTATCAATTTTTCTATTTCTTCTTTTGTTAAGGACGTATACTTTTGAGGCAAGTCTGTTTTACCAAACAATGTGCTTGCGTCAAAATTACCTTCAAGAATATCTGCCGCATAGAGAATTATCGATTGATATACAGCAGGTAGCCACATTTCTTTTATTGGATAATGCTTTTCTAATAACCCTATAAATCCTTTTGCGTGATCATCATCTCCATGAGAACAAATCGCAATGTCTATAGGACGTTTTGAATTTTTATGTGATTGATTGAATACTTTATTCACCAATCTAAAGATTTTACCCTTATTCCCTCCAGAATCAAAGAGAATCGTTTTCTCTCCATCTCGCAAAAGGAATGCATCTCCAGAACCAACTTCTAAGGCGGTAAAAAATATTTGATTAGTACCGATCGCTTGTACAGCCATATTATAACGTTTATGAATTGTGGTAATCTGGTTCATAGGGGGAAGACCTACCACTTGCGAATTTACAATATTTTTACTCATTATCAAATGGTAGATAGTTCTTCCTCACCCCATCCACCTCACCTTACTTTCTCCCTTCCATCCCTTTACCCACACGAACCACGCATATAACGCTGCACTGCCAGTCATAGGCTCGAAGTCGCCATTCATAGCGCACTTGATGCGGCTCGTGAAGACGTATACCGTCTGTGGTGGATACTCGTCGAAGAACTTGCGTCGAGCTTTCCCTTCGAGGAACTGAATACGAAGGAACATCGCGACTTTACGTCCATTGGGTAACAGTTCGAGTGCTTTCTGAACAAACTCCAAGGCGTAGCGAAATGGAGGATTAGTCACTATGTCGCCATTGTGAGGATGGCTGCACTGCAAGAAATCAACATTCGGCTTGCCGTAGCCTCGGCCGATAAGATCCGAAGCTGCGGCAAGTCTGTTGTATTGGGCAAACACCTTGGCCAAGTGACCAGCGCCACATGCAGGCTCCCATATGTCGGCAAGCTCGGGCTCAACCTCCAATAGCATCTCTGCTGCCTTCGGGTCGGTAGCATAGAAGTCGTTCGTCTCGCGGTCGTGGTCTGCGTGACTGTTTGCGCCAAGCGTGGCGAACGTAGAGCGAGTGTTACCAGTCCAATCCTTCATGCGGTCTTCATTTGCAGTTCAATCTCCACCGCCAATGCCTGCTGCATCTGCTTGCGTTTGCGCTTCGCCTTAGTCTGATTGGCTTGTTTCGCGTTGGTGACATCCTCCTTATGCTGCTTGCGTGAGGCCTCCTTTGTCGGATACAGATGACTCTCTGGGTCTTTATGCTCAGTAGTGTCGCTCCACAACGACTTACGGCGCTCATCTGACTTCATGTGCCGACGATGTTGTGCGTTTCGCGCCTCCACCTCGCCACTTGTCCGCTGATAGTTGACCCAACCACCAGCCGCCTGCACGTTTGAGCCACGTTCAAAGCCCTCGATGCGCTGAATGAAGTGCTGCGTCTCGTGTATCAGCACCGACTCCAAGTCGTACTTG
>JAEEGL014826902.1_pt1 | contig 11896 bp, 9 predicted proteins | sample 9134231 | NCBI WGS metagenome assembly JAEEGL01 (sample SAMN16246548, study PRJNA631951) | gut metagenome | biome: gut microbiome; feature: rumen; material: fiber-attached | host: Bos | place: Iran: Karaj | collected 2018-10 | reverse complement strand
TCTTCGGCGGCGGCGAAGAAAGCGAAGTGAACGGGGACATCTCTATTACCCTACAGGGCAGCACTCATGTAAAGGGCGACGTGTTCGGCGGCGGCAACGAAGGAGCTGTTACCGGCAATACAGAGGTGATTATCAAAGACTAGCCGAGTCGGAGCGTTTCCTGAACAGGCGCTGGAAGAATTTCTTCCATGTGGAGCCGTCGAAGAAGGCCGAATCGGTGGTGGCCTGAAGCGTCAGTACTATGCCGATAGGAAGCATCACCAGCGAGGATATCCACATTCCTTCAGGACCCATGGCGGACTCACGTACCGCCTTCTCGCTTATCATTCCCACCACATAGTAAAGCACGAAGAACGCCACCGATGCCACCAAAGGCATTCCCAATCCTCCCTTGCGCACTATCGAGCCGAACGGAGCTCCGATAAGGAACAGCAAAAGACATGCGATGGAGAGGGTGAATTTGCGCTGCTTTTCAATCTTGTGGCGGTTGATATACTCGCGGTCGCCACGGGTCATATCGTTGTAACTGTTGGCTTCCGACTTGGAGGTGGCCGCCATACTCTTGGCGCGGTTGTCGACACGCTTGCGCGAATAATCGTCGAGCCCGTCAAGTAGACTTTGTAGGGTGGCATTTGACTTGCCTTCTGAGACCTCCTCGGTCTCCAAAGGAATCACTGTATCAGTAGGAACAGTTGCGTCAACCTCCTCGGCAAGCGCAATGGGTTCTTCGTCAATCCCACGATTAATACTGTCGCGGCGCGCAGCACGCTTGGTAATACCCAATATAGAAGATGGCGAGTCTTGTTCTACAGGCTCGATGGCAATCTCGCTGGGCGGTGCAGCCTGCACCTCGCGGCCACAATAGCCTGCCCATGCCCGCAAGGGGACATTGATGCTGCGGTAGAGCTCGGCATACCGGTTGTCAAGATTGCTGTCCAATCGAGCCACTGCCTCGTCCAACTGGAGTATATTCATCATCTGGTAACTACCCTTGAAAAGGTCCTCGCCACTACGACTATAGGCAAACGACGAGATATCGAAGGCGATGGTCTGCCGTTTGAACCGCAACGTGGTAAGCGGTCGCCGCTGATAATTCTTGCCCATGGTGGGCTCGGTATAAGAATAGCCGTCGGTGAGGGTGAAAAGCAAATAGCGGTTGTCGAGGGTGGTCTGCATCAACCCGCTACGGGCCACAATTACATTGGTCTCACCTACTCCATGACTATGGTCGTAGATAATCACATCCTCGAGCGTGCATCCATCGGGAGCCTTAGCCCCTACACGAATCACATAGCCCTCGATTTCTTTGTAGTACTCGCCAGGACGGATATTGACGGCCGGCTTCTTTCGTGTAATATCGTAGAGGGTCATGCGGTAACGCAACATTGCCTTGGGCATCACATCGTTGGAGAAGACAAACGCCACTCCGGTAAGCAGCATAGCCACCAGCGCCATAGGCATCATCACACGTCGTATGGAGATGCCTCCGGCCTTCATTGCCACCAGCTCGTACTTCTCGCCGAAGTTGCCCATGGTCATGATGGAAGCAAAAAGAACGGCAATGGGGAGAGCCATCGGCACAAAAGTGGCCGATGCATAGAGGAGCAACTCAGCAATGACACCGAACTCAAGCCCCTTGCCAACCAAATCGTCGATATACTTCCACAGGAACTGCATAAGCAACACGAACACACTGATGGCGAACGTGAGCAGCAGCGGCCCCAAGAACGAGCGAAGTATTAGACGGTCTAGTTTCTTCATTCAAAACGGATAGGTTTCTTCCTTACATCAGTCCAAGCCAACGCATAATATCGTTGCCGTTGGCCAATATCATCAGGCCCAGAAGCAACCACATGCCTATGTTCTGCGCAACGGTGAGGAACTTGTCGCTCGGCTTGCGGCCACTGATAATCTCCCAAAGGGTGAAGATGATATGACCACCGTCGAGGCCCGGAATGGGGATGATGTTCATAAAGGCAAGGATGAGGGCCAGCAGAGCCGTTATATTCCAGAAGGCCTGCCAGTTCCAATGGTCGGGGAAGATGGAGGCCATGGTGCCGAATCCACCCAAGCCCTTGGTGCCACCGGGGCTGAAGAGCACTTTGAGCGAACTGACATAGGTTACGAGGGTCTTCCATCCATGGGCGACACCGGCCGGAATGGCCTGCAGCACATTATAGTCGGTATGCACATAACCCGGGAAGAGGCGTGCAATATCAGTCTCGGCCTGTACGCCAATCTTGCCCTCGTCGCTTATGGCTACGGGCAGCGAAAGCAACTCACCATCGCGGTAGAATCCGATGCTTACGGTATCGCCCGCATGGCGCTTGAAGCAGGCGGTGATTTCGCTGAAGGCCGCCATAGTGGTATCGCAAACGCTGACAATGCTGTCGCCCTCGACCATACCGCAGCGCTTTGCGGTGCTGCCACCCACGAAGCTCTTGACAACAAAAGGCATACGCGGGGTTATGACATTCTTCACACCCTCGTTGTTGATGCGCTCGGTCAGGTGGCCGCTCATGGCAATATCCACGAGCGAGTCGCCACGGAGCACAGTAACGGTGGAGGGATTATTTATGAATATCGAGGTCGCGGCATCGGTGAAATCGAGGTCGCGGTTACCGTCGACGGCATAAATAATGTCGCCATTCTGGAAACCCTCGTCGATCATCACCTGATGGTAGTCGTAGCCGAGGCTGGCAGCCGACATGGGCAGCTTGTCCTCGCCCCAATGGGCAAAGATGGCTCCATAGAGCAGCAGGGCTGTGATGAAATTCACCAGTACACCGCCACTGATAATAAGCAGGCGCTGCCAGGCCGGTTTGGTACGGTATTCCCATGGTTGCGGGACGGCTTCAAGGTCTTTAGCATCCTTGGTCTCGTCAACCATACCGGCGATATCGCAATAGCCGCCAAGCGGTATCCAACCAAGTCCCCAGAGGGTGTTCTCGCGGTCTTCGGGTGCAAGGTTCTCAGCATTCCACGAGTCGGGGGTCTTCGCATTGAAGAAAAGGAAATGCCACTTGCCGCCAAACTTCTTGGCCTTGAGGATGGAGAATTTCCAATTGAAAAAGACATAGTATCTGTTCACACGCGTGCGGAACAGTTTCGCGAAGAAGAGATGTCCAAGTTCATGAGTGGCGACCAGGAGGGTCAAACTCAATATGAGGGCAATCCATTTCATTGATTTCGTACAGTTTTATCAGTTAATAACAGGTCATCCAATGTGGGGTTGGCTACAAAGTGGGCCGACTGCATGGCGTGCTCCACGAATTCAGCAATATCCATGAAACCTATACGCCCCTCGATAAAGCGCTGGACAGCCACCTCGTTGGCGGCATTCATCACACAAGGCATATTTCCGCCGCGTTCGATAGCGGCATAGGCCAGATCTAGACAGCGGAACGCCTCACGGTCGGGCTTCTCGAAAGTAAGATTGGGATAATTGGCGAAGTCGAGCCGCGGAAGGTAGCTTTCGATACGGTCGGGGAACGATAAGGCAAACTGGATGGGTGTCTCCATAGTAGGGATGCCCATCTGCGCCTTGATGCTGCCGTCGACAAACTGCACCATCGAATGGACCACCGACTGCGGATGCACCACCACCTCGATATCTTTGGCTTCGACCCCAAAGAGCCACTTGGCCTCAATCACCTCGAGACCTTTGTTCATCAAGGTGGCACTATCGATGGTTACCTTGCGTCCCATGCTCCAGTTGGGGTGTTTGAGGGCCTGCTCAAGGGTTACCTTGGCCAGCTCGTCGCGTTTCATCCCACGGAAGGGACCGCCACTGGCGGTGAGCAATATCTTGTCGATGCCGCTATCCTCGCCGATAAGGCATTGGAATATGGCCGAATGCTCGCTATCGACCGGAAGTATCGGCACACGATGGCGTATGGCGGCAGCCGTAACCAACGCACCGGCGACCACCATAGTCTCCTTGTTGGCTAGAGCCACCGGCTTACCGTGCTCTATGGCGCGAAGGGTAGGCTTTAGGCCGGCAAAGCCCACGATGGCGGCAAGCACTATGTCGATGCTCTCCATCTCCATCAAGTCGCACATGGCCTGCTCGCCGGCAAACACCTTGATATCGGTAGCGGCAAGGGCCTGCTGCACCTGAGCATATTTGCTTTCGTCGGCTATAACCACAGCGTTGGGCTCGAACTCAAGGGCCTGCGCGATTAGAAGGTCGGCGTTAGAACCGGCACAAAGCACCTCGACACCGAAGAGGTCGCGATGTCGGCGGACGACATTAAGCGTCTGAGTACCTATCGACCCTGTCGACCCTAGTATCGCTATTCTTTTCATCAAAAGGAAATATATTCTTCCGGATTCACAGGAGTGCCTCCCATCCACAACTCAAAATGCAGGTAGGGGCCAAGTTCGGAATGTATCGAAGAGTAACCCACATAAGCTATCGGCTCGCCCACACGGACCACATCGCCCAGATGTTTCAGCAGCGAACTGCAGTTGCTGTAGACGCTCACCACATTGCCGGGATGCTGCAACATGATCACATGACCGGCTTCGGTGGTGAAACCAGCAAATATCACAGTGCCGCTATAGGCGGCATTGACGGTCTGACTGGTCGAACCGGCAATATCAATTCCCGTTTGATGGGCCGACGGTTCGAACCGAGTGAGTATCTTACCCTTGAGCGGCGAGAAGAAAAGATGGGTAATAGCGGGAGTTGCCTCTGTGGCTATTTCTGGTTGAACTACCGTCGGTGCGGCACGCAACTGGTAGCTGTTGTCCTCTTCCTCCACCTCGCGACGCAGAATGCTATCCTCCACCGAGTGGCGGTAGGCACCGGCCAGCTGCTGAAGGGTGGCGTTGCTGTCGGCCTTGATTTCGGCATATTCGCCTCCAATCTCCTCACCACGCAGGAGTGCCTGCATGGCTGCTAGAATCCACTCCTGGTTTGCCAGCTCGGTTTCGAGCGAATCTATCTTCTTGGCATTGGAATAGGTCTGCTCTACCATCCGGTTGTCGGTATAGCCGGGAATCCATTCGCGCAAGGGAGTGAAGGCGATAATCACCGTTGTGAGCAGGATGAGCACTATGACGGTGATACCTATGGTAACAAAGAGATTGATGCCCGACAGCTGGAAGGAGAACTTCTCCTTGAAGGTGTCGGTGTCCATCACGACGAAACGGTGTTTCTGCCTGATGACATCGTTTATCGGCCAAGTCTTTACTTTGGCCCACCACTCTTTGAGTCCCATGATTATTCGTTAAGTTGATAGTGGGTAGTTGTTAGTGGATAGCGCTTGCAGAATCAATTGCTACCAACTATCAACTACCCACTACCGACAAATCTATCTACTAGAAGAACTTGTTGCGCTGGTCGGTAATCTTGGCGTTGTCTTTCAGTATCTGCGAAACGGCGCGCATCTTGCTGCGGTAGCCCTGCTCGAGCTGCATGCGGATGGCATCTCCGTCGACCTCAGCCTTGGGGGCGCGGCTGTCGACATTGACCACATATACGCCGTTGGCACCCTTCACAGGACCGGCGATACCGCTCTCGGTAACGGCAATGGTGCTCTGCACTTTGGGCTCCATACCGTAACGGCCGAAGTAGTAGTCGCTGAACGAGACGCTGTCGATGGTGTCGATGGCCACGTTGAGTTTGGTGGCAACCGAAGCGATATCCCTACCGGCATTGACGGCCTCTTCGGCACGGGCCATAAGGATCTCGCCTTTCTTCTCGATACGGACGGGCTGCTCAATCATGGTGCGCACCTGGTCGAGGGTGGCGTAACCTTTCTTGAAGACATCCTTCAGGGCAACCACGACGAACATATTGTCGCACTCGAACACCTGGTCGGCCACATTGCCAATCTTGGTGTCCTCGTTGTAGACCCACTGGACGATGCTACGGGCGTTGTTGATACCGGGCATCTGGCTGGCCATCATATTGAGGCGGGCGCTGCGCACCTGCATGTTCTCCTGCTGGGCAGCGGACTCGAAGGCGCTGATGGTGCGGTTCTGACCGGCAAACTTCGAAGCTTCAGCATAGACGGCACGGTTGGTGGCGGCCGAAGGAAGGATGGCGCGGGTAATCATAGCCACACGGTACTTTTTGGCGGCGGGAGTCTTGTCGGTAACCTTCACCACGAAGTAGCCGACACCCTGCGGATGCTCGAAGAGGAACGAGGTTCCGACGGGATTCTCGACCAGCTGCTCGTTGAGGAAGCCATATCCGCCGTCGAGCTGCCAATCCATATCACCCTTGGTCTCACCCTTCTTGGGATCGTCGCTGAACTGGTCGACAGCATCCTCGAAGGAAATCTTGTTGGTCTTGATAAGATTCAGCACGCTGTCGGCGAGCACTTTGGCCTGCTCGTCGGTACGGGTGATGTTGCCACCGGCCTTGCTGTTGAGGATGTAAACCACGCTGGCGCGGAGGCTGTCGGGACGCATAGCGGTACCGAGCACTTTGGCCATTACCCATTCGCCGGCGGTAATCTGCGGCTCGATGAACGAACCCACGGGGGTGTTCTCAACCAACTGGTCGATGGGGGCGGTGAAAGCCGACGGACGGACATAGGTGGAGTCGTAGGCACGGTCGCTCTCAGCATTGACGAAGAAAGCAATCTCGTCGTCAGCGGTGGTCTGGAACTCGCCCCACACCTTCATCACATCATTCTGGATATCGATAAGATCCTGCTGGGTGGCGGTGATGGGGAAGGTGATGAACTCGACATCACGCAGCTCCTCGCGGACGCGGAAGTCGGCCTTATGCTCGTCGTAGTAAGCCTTGTAGTCGGCATCGTTGAGAGTAACCTCCTCGTCGCTCACGCTCTGGAAAGGCAGCGAAACCACACGCACGTTGGCGGTAGTGGCGTCGAACTCGGCCACCTTGGCGGCGATAGCCTTGGGCATATAGAAAGCCATACCGATAAGGTTGGAGTACTTCTGCTGCTCGCGGTCGCGACGGACATACTTCTCAATCTCAATCCACTGCATGCGCTGGGCGGTGTCGAGCTGGTCGAAGTTCTCAACCCAGTAGTTCACCTGGCGCACATCGTACTGGCCGGTCTGGGGGTTGGTGAACATCTGACGGAGATAGGGGTGGACAAACTGGCCGGTGTACATATCGCTCACCTCGGCGGCGGTAACCTTCAAGCCAAGCTTGGCGGTCTGCTCCTCCATAAGGGTCTCGTCGACAAAATTCTGCCACACCTGGTCGCGAATCTGCATCTCGGCATCGGCGGGCACCTGAGCCACTTGGTACTGAGCCTTGTAGTTGTTCTCCATCTCGTTTACCAACTCGTTGAAACGCTGGTTGGTGAGGGTAGCACCATTCACTTTACCCATGTCGGGGATACCGCCACGGTTCTTGGTCAAGTCGCCAAGGATGAACGCCAGAATAGCAACGCCCACAATAAGAACGGCTACCCACGAATGTTTTCTGATAGATCCAATAATTGCCATTTTTGTTAGTATTTTTTATTGTTGTTTTTTATTTCCACTATATTGTTATTCAATACAATAAACAACGCACCACATCTGTTTTGCAGCGCTTGTCAAAGTTGCAAAGATACAAAGTTTTTCACAACTGGTGAAATTTTTTTTCCGTCCACCTCAGCAAACTCACCCCTTCCTCACCCTATCTTCCCCCTATCAACTACCTATCAACTCCGACATTTCTTCGATACTTCTTCGATACTTCTTCGATAGTTCTTCGATAGTTCTTCGATTCGGATCGAAGAAATACCGAAGATGTATCGAACATCTATCGAAGAACTGCGGGTGTTGATTGGTGGAAAAATGCTCTAAAAAGCGAAGCTGAATGGGAGCAGGTCGGCTATTGAGGGGATAACTCTCACTCGGCCTTCGTTCAACAGGCAGATTACACGAAGCGGATGGTGCTGAAGGGCTTCGTATTCAGCAAGCACTTGACGACAGGCGCCGCAAGGCGAAGCTTCGCAAAGGACGCCTTCCGGATTGCGGCCGGCAATAGCCAATGCGGTATAGTCGCGCAAATCAGGCCTTTGTGCCGATGCGGCAAATATTGCGGTTCGTTCGGCGCAAAGTCCCGAAGGATAGGCGACGTTCTCCTGGTTGCTGCCGCAAACCACCGTTCCGTCGGCCAACCGCAGCGCTGCACCCACATTGAAATGCGAATATGGGGCGTAAGACGACTCGGTGGCCTCGATTGCACGTTCCATCAATTCGCGGTCGGCTGCCGGAAGGTCGGCCACCGAACTGTATTCCTGATAGCTTATTGTCAACGTCTTGTCCATCGGGAGAATGGTTTTATTATCAATTGCAAAGATACGGATTTTTTTCCATTCGGCCGAATATTTTTTTGCCATTAGCGCTCTTTTTCGTATTTTTGCACTTTGAAGATGGAACAGCAGAGACAATATATCGCTATCGACCTCAAGTCGTTCTACGCGTCGGCCGAATGTGTCGCCCGCGGGCTCGACCCTTTGACCACCAACCTCGTGGTGGCCGATGTGTCGCGTACCGAGAAGACCATCTGTCTGGCGGTATCCCCTTCGCTCAAAGCCTACGGTATTTCGGGACGCGCCCGATTGTTCGAAGTGGTGGAGCGAGTGCGCAAGGTGAATATGGAACGTCTATGCTATTCGCCCGAAGGTATCTTCACGGGGCGCTCCTACGACGACAACACCCTCAAGCTCAATCCGGCCCTCGAGCTGGATTATATCGCGGCGCCTCCCCGGATGAAGCACTACATGAATGTATCGGCTAAGATTTATTCCATCTACCTTCGCTTTGTGGCTCCCGAAGACATCTTTGCCTATTCCATCGACGAGGTCTTTATGGACGTTACCAACTATCTCGGAAGCTATCACACCACAGCTCACCAGTTGGCCACAAAGATGATTCGCGAAGTGTTGCGCGAAACGGGCATCACAGCCACTGCCGGTATCGGAACCAACCTCTTTCTGGCTAAAGTGGCTATGGATATCGAGGCCAAACATTGCAAACCCGACGAACAGGGTGTCCGCATCGCTGAACTGGACGAAGCGTCCTACCGTCGCAAACTATGGGACCATCGGCCCATAACCGATTTCTGGCGCATCGGACGCGGAACGGCGCGTCGGTTGGCGACACTCGGTATCGGCACTATGGGCGAACTAGCACGCTACTCGCTGGAAGGCGAACAACAACTCTACCGGACTTTCGGCGTGAACGCCGAACTGCTTATCGACCATGCATGGGGATGGGAACCAACAACCATAAAACAGGTAAAGGCGTATAAGCCTACGTCCAACTCGCTGAGCAACGGCCAGGTGCTGAAAGAACCCTATACCTGCGAGAAAGCCCGTGTGGTTGTGCGCGAAATGGCACACAATATGTCAGGCAACCTCACCGGAAAGGGTTTAGCGACCAAACTTCTGGGGCTTTATATAGGTTACGATATCGATAATCTGGAAGACCCCATCATAAGCAAACAATACAAAGGCGACATAACCCCCGACTACTACGGGCGCAATGTCCCCTCGCCGGCCAACGGCAACATCAAACTGAAGAGAGCCACCTCTTCGTCCCACACCATTTCAGATTCGATGGTGAAACTGTTCGACCGCATCGTCAACCCACAACTGATGATACGACGCATATATGTGGCCGCATACGATTTGGTGCCCTCCGACACATCGGGCGTCAAAGCCATCCAACTAAGCATCTTCGACAATCCGGAGGCGATAAAACAGCAAGAGGCACAAAACAAGAAAAGAACCGAACGCGAGAAACGCATGCAGACGGCCGAACTTATCATCAAGAAACGTTTCGGGAAAAACAGCATCCTGCGCGGTACAGATTTCGAAGATGGTGCAACCGCCCGCGAACGCAACAGTCAAGTGGGCGGCCACAAAGGATAGATCATGGAATCAACGCTTTACAATCTTCGATAAGGTAAAACCATCCTCAGTAAGAGAGACCCGTGAGGAGAAAGTGGGCATATCGTCGTAGAACGGAACATCACAGTCCTCATATTCAACGCCGGGTGTTACATATACCGTTAACCCATCCTCCGAAATATCGTATTCCAACTGCTCTCCAACCCATACTCCATGAATTGCACCATAATCCATAATGGTGTTTTCCACCGTACATAACCTACTGTTTCCATGATATATGGACACCTTATTCCCGTCAATTGAATATCCCAACTTGTCGACTAGAGCCTCCTGCATTTCGTAAGGAGCAATCGATGCAGCTACAAAAGCGTCCCCATTGGGTGAGAATTTCAACAAATAGGGCCGCTCAACATTCACCCCAGTACCCTCCATTTCGGAACCGATAATCCACAACTCACCCTTTTCAGCATCATAAAAGGCTCGGGGATTACGCCCATGTCGTATCTCCGCAAAAGTTGAAGCAACGCCTTCTTTCACAACAAGCAAACCATATCCTTCGCTCGAAACATCCTCTGCACAGCGAGTCAACTCCCATACACTCAAACTATTGAGGCTGTCATTCAATATACAGCTGTATCTCGCGTCATCTGGATGATCCGCAACCTGATACACACATTCCGGAACAACTCCGATATTACACGAGTCAATCATACCACCCATAGGCAACGGGCTTTTGACCGTACACGAGCATACAAGTGCTGTCGATATAAGAATCAAGACATTTTTTTTCATTGCATCATTAATTTTTTGACTCCAAAATTAGTTTTTTTTCCAAATGCAAAGATACAAAAACAAAACTAAACTCTCCCAAAAAACATTTCATGAAAAATGTTAATCAAAAAATATTTTTTTCATAAAATTTTCTCATTTTTTCACCCTCTCAACACCATTGAATTTGAAACAGTTTAGTCTTATATCTTCTTCTTTACTTCTTTATTTCCTCTTAAAGAAATTTTTAGGGTCATACAATAAAAAAGATATTGTTCCGTTAGTGCTATTGAACAATAAAAATGTTAAAAAATGGGCAAATTAACCCTCGAAATTAATGGCCAGTTCAACGGTAAAGTAGGTCCAATCGTTGGGTATATGTGGAAGCGCACCCCCTGCATCAGAACCTACCACCGCACCATCAATTATCCGAACACCGCAAGCCAGCAAAAGGAACGCGACTGGTTCGTTACTATGGTCCGCTTTGCTGCACAAGCGCGTAAAGCATTGATATTGGGCTTGAAAAAGCAGGCCGACGAAGCAGGGATGACCGAAGGTAACTACTTCGTTACCAAGAACAAACAATACTTCCAGCACGGAACTGAAGACATCGTGGTCGACTATGCACGTCTCCAGATAGCCGCTGGTCCCGCAGCCGATGTAGTGTTCCATACTCCCGTGTTTCGCGACCACGAAACCATAAGTATTGATTTCGACAAGAATACGCTTTTCTCGCGCGCTTCAAGCGACGACAAGGTTTATGTATATGTCTATTCTCCCGACGCAAAAAAGGGTATGCTTTTGGCTGCAGTTGAACGCCGAGATAAGAATATATCTTTCCGTTTGCCCGAAAATTGGAGCGGATTCATGGTACACATCTACGGGTTTGTGATTGACCGCGAAGGACGTCCGTCAAATTCCACCTATATCGGAGCCGGTCGCTTGGATCATTATTCAGAAGGCGGAAACTATATTCCACTGAATAAGAGCTGGATGGATTTTATAGAGATGGCCAATCGTGTCAACTTGGACGCAGACGGAAGTACGATAGAAAGCAAAAACACCGACAACTCCGTTGACGCAGCAGCGCTAACAACTCCACCCAGCAACGCGGCACCACCCGAATAATCCTTTCTATATAACCCCAAAAATGGTTTCCAGGATGTGCAAAAACCAGCATCCTGGAGGATATTATTGTCCTATCCACAAACTATCATCTATAGTACAACGTTCATACAATCAAGTGTTAATGAATCCAAAAGAACAATTTTTCAAAAAAAATTTGGCCATTT
>JAEEGL014703995.1_pt1 | contig 11896 bp, 13 predicted proteins | sample 9134231 | NCBI WGS metagenome assembly JAEEGL01 (sample SAMN16246548, study PRJNA631951) | gut metagenome | biome: gut microbiome; feature: rumen; material: fiber-attached | host: Bos | place: Iran: Karaj | collected 2018-10 | reverse complement strand
TCCCGAGGAAGAGCGTACTGTCAGCGGTGAGCTGCGTTTGGACGGGACCTACGACGCCTCCGGCGCCCTTTCCCGCCTGTGGGATCGAATCATCAGCGCGTGCAAAAAAGCGATCCGCGGAGAGCTGGGTTTCGCTGTGAAGCTGACGCTCATCTCCTTGCTGTGCTCGTTCTCTGCGGTGCTGTGTGCGGATAAACGTGTTCCGCAGAGCATGGAGCTTGCGGCTTGCTTTATCGGGATCCTTCTTCTGGCCGGAGACATGAACAGCATGATCCAGGAGGTCAACGCCTCGCTATATCGATTGTCCGATTACGGGAAAGCCGCGTTCCCGGTGTTTTATTCCGCGGTGGCAGCCAGCGGCGCCGCGGTGTCCGCTTCCGTGAAATACGCCTCCGTCAGCTTTGCTGCGACGCTGTATATGGAGCTTGCGCAGGGCATTGTTTTGCCGCTTATATATGCTTTTCTCGCTTTTTCCGTTTGCTCCTGTGTCTGTGAAAACGCGATTCTGAGCGCGACATGCCGATTTGTCAAATGGTGTTCCGTGACTTCAATGACGCTTTTGACAGCCGGCTTCTGTATGTATATCGGGTTGAGCGGAGTCATCAGCGGCAGCGCCGACGCAGCGGCGGTGAAGGCAGCAAAGACTGTGATCAGCACGGCGCTTCCAGTCGTGGGCGGGATCCTTTCGGATTCTGCCTCGGCGATCCTTTCCGCGGCCGGCATGATCAAGAATTCTGCGGGAGTCTTTTGCCTGATAGCCGTTTGCGCGCTCTGTTCAGGCCCCTTTGCGATCCTTTCCGTGAAAATGCTGCTGCTCAAGGCAGCGGCCGCTGTTTCCGCTGCTGCCTGCGGAGGACGGTATTCTCGCTTGCTGGACAGTGCGGGAGCGGCAATGGCCATGCTGCTGGGCATGGTTGGAAGCTTTGGCATCGTGTTGTTCTATTCGTTCATGTCCGGTATTCGGGCGACAGTACAGGGATGAGTCAGGGAGTTGGAATGCTGTGCGCGGTTTCATTCCTGTGTGCGGCGGCTCTTCTGCTTGCACCGGACGGCAGCGGGAAGAGAGTCATGGGGTTTGTCTGCTCTGTTGTAATACTAGCCAGTGTTTTTCGGATTGCGGCAAAACCGGATTGGGAGGATTACGCGATGGATTCCGCAAAAATCCGGAGAAGGGAGGCGGAGCTCCTGCAGCAGTATGAAGACACACGGCGAGAATTGGATCGTTTGGTTATAGCGCAGGAATACGGATCATATATTCTTCATACAGCACAGCAGCTTCATCTTCCCCTGCAGGATGCGGAGGTCGGCGTGGAATGGAGCCTGGAGGGCCTTTGGGTACCTCATGACGCAGTGTTGATCGGGGATTTGCCGATGGAAGACCGGGAGATGCTTTCGCAGAGGATCCTTGCGGACCTCGGGATTCCTCAAATCAGACAGGTGTGGAGGGCGAGTGAAGACGACGAGTCTGACAAGGATTCTTGAGAAATGGAAGCTTCCGCTGCTGGTTTTGTTCTTTGGCCTTATGCTGATGCTTCTTCCGGCCTCCGGCGGGAACAGGAAGGACGAAAAGGATCCTGATCTGACGCTTCAGGAAATCCTTAGCCATACAAAGGGAGTGGGACAGGCTATGATCCTGATTTCGGACCATGGCGTTGTGGTTGCGTGCACAGGGGCAGATGATCCGCGTGTGCGCCTGGATATTATTCGGGCGGTTGGTTCATATACTGGATTCGGATCGGACCGGATCACCATTTTGAAATTTGCGGAAACCAGTTAGGGGAGGAAAGGGAATCATGAAAAACAGGAAACGAAACATCACCATGATCGCTGTTCTGCTGTTTGTCTGCGCGGCAGTAACGTTGAACTGGTCCTATAATCAGCGTTGGGGCAAGCCGGATGCGGAAATGGTGCAGGCTATGGATGAAGCGCGCTCCAGCGCGGAGGAAACCTATGCCCAGACTGTGGCTGCCGGCGCATCGGCTTATTTTGCGGAGGCAAGGCTCACGCGGCAGAGCTCTCGGGATGAGGCCTTAGAGCTTTTGCAGACGGCTGCCGCCTCCGATCAGGCCTCCCAGGAGACCATTGACAGCGCGATGAACGCTATCAGCGTGATGGCGGCAAACTCAATGAAAGAATCTCAGATGGAAAACCTGCTGCTTGCAAAGGGGTTTGCAGACTGTGTGGTGTACATAGGCAGCGGAAGTGTTACGGTTGCTGTGCCGGCTCCCGCCGAGGGGCTGAGTGAGGAAGCGGTCGCGCGCATCACGGAGGTCGTCTGTCGGGAGTCAGAATACGACGCTTCCCAGCTGAGTATTATTGAGGTTCGGGGATGAGAACAAAAGAATAAACGGTTCAGGTGAAGATGCGGGATCGGCAGAAATTGCCGGTCCCGTATCTTTCTGCAAGGTTTTTCAGGATTCCTCTTTTCATTTTTACCTTTCTATGTTAAAATACTCTGAATTCATTCAAGCATATGGAACCGAAGCTGTTTCATAACGGCGGAACGGTCGCTTTTCAATATCAGGAGGAACAAAAATGGGTGAAAACTATATTACCTGCCAGGAGGCCAACGGCAGCATCAACATTTCGGAAGACGTGATCGCCAGCATGGTGCGCAACGCTGTCCTTGAAGTGGAAGGGGTTGCCGGGCTTGCCAACACTGCCGGCGCGGAGATCAGCGAACTGCTGGGGATCCGGACTCTCACCAAGGGGGTCAAAGTTCAATTCGTGGACGGGAAGGTAGTCGTGGACACCATCCTCACCGTCTCCTACGGCAGCAATGTGGTAAAGGTCGCGCGCACCGTTCAGGAGCGGGTGCTGGCCGCTGTTCAGGCCACCACCGGGCTCGAGAAGGTGGAGGTCAACGTTCACGTCACCGGCATCGCTTTTGAGAAATAAAACCGAGGAGATCGAAAGATGAAGAGATCTGTTGCCAGAGAACTGGCGATCCAGCTGAGCTTTGCCGCCGCTGCCACCGGAGCCGATCCCGCGGAATTGATGGACTCGTTTTTTGACAAGGATCATTATGAAAGCCTCGCCCCTGAGCAGGAGCTTTGCCAGGAGTATCCGGACGACAAGCAGATGGAGTATATCCGGCGACTCACCACGCTGACTGCCGAAAACCGCAGCGAGATCGACGGCTTTATCGAACGCTATGCCAAAGGCTGGAAGGTCGAGAGGATCTCCCACACGGCTCTGGCGGTGATGCGCTGCGCGATCTGTGAGATCCTGTATATGGACGACGTGCCCAACGCCGCTGCCATCAATGAGGCCGTGGAGCTGGACAAAAACTATGACGACCCTGACACGGTTGCTTTTGTAAACGGCGTGCTGGGCGGTTTTATGCGAGGAGAGTTTCCTTCCGAAGAGAAGGAGTAAGACATGGAGAGAATGACGCTCAGCGTCACGGAGCTGAACACCTATGTCAAGACGCTCGTGGACCGGGATCCCGTGCTGCTTGATCTTTGCGTGAGAGGAGAGCTTTCCAACTATAAGATCTATCCCTCCGGCCACCATTATTTTACGCTGAAGGACCAGGAGAGCAGCCTCAAGTGCGTCATGTTCCGCCCGTCTGCCGCCAAGCTTCGTTTTCGGCCGGAAAACGGCATGCGGGTCTCGGCCTTTGGCCGGATCAGCGTGTATTTGCGGGACGGCGTCTATCAGCTCAACTGTACCGCAATGATGCCCGAGGGCATAGGAGATCTGCAGGTAGCCTTTGAGCAGCTGAAGGAAAAGCTGGCGGAGGAGGGGCTCTTTGACGCCTCTCACAAAAAGCCGCTTCCCCCTTTCCCCGAGCGGATCGCCATTATCACGTCTTCGGCGGGGGCCGCCGTCCATGATATGATCCGCATTCTCGGCCGTCGCTGGCCCATGACCAGGATCCTCCTGCTGCCGGTTCGGGTACAGGGCGTGGAGGCTCCGCCGGAAATCGCCGGAGCGATCCGATATGTCAATGAGTTTTCCCTTGCGGATCTGATCATAACCGGCCGCGGCGGCGGTTCGCTGGAGGATCTCTGGGCCTTTAATGACGAGCGCGTCGCCAGGGCGATCTACGCCTCCCGGATCCCCGTGATCTCCGCGGTTGGACACGAGCCGGATGTGACCATTTCCGACTATGTGGCGGACAGGCGGGCCTCTACGCCCTCCAACGCCGCCGAGATCGCCGTTCCGGACTGGCACGAAATGCTGGAAACTCTGCAGAGCTACCAGATCCGCGCGGGACAGGCGGTTGAAAAGACCATGAAAAGCTCCCGGCAGAAGCTGGAGGAGTTGAAAAACAAACGGGTTTTGAACGACCCCGGCGTTTACCTGGATCAGCGTTACATGGATCTGGACCGGGAAAGAGACCGGCTCCTGGCGGGCATGGAGCGTTTGCTCGCGGAGAAGAAGCATTCTTTCGTGAAGCTTGGCGCGGCTTTGGACGCCATGAGTCCTCTCCGGGTGTTGGCCCGGGGCTATACCCTCAGCACCGACGAGGCGGGAAATGTTCTTCGGAGCGTTCATGAACTTCGTCCTGGGGATCCTGTGGGCGTTTCCTTTTTTGACGGTCGGGCCGACTGCCGTGTTGAACGAATTACTGAAGGAGCGTAAATTATGGCGGAAAATTTAAGTTTCGAGCAGTCCCTTGGGAGATTGGATGAGATCGTACGCCATCTGGAAAAAGGGGATCTGCCCCTGAGTGATTCCCTTGCGCTGTTTGAAGAGGGGACCGGCCTGCTGTCTTCCTGCAGCAAAATGCTGGAAGAGGCCGAGCAGAAGGTGGTCAAGCTCCGCAAAGGAGCGGATCGGCAGCCCGAAGAGCTGCCCTTTGAGGATGAAGACTGACATGACGGCAAAAGAATATAAGGTTTTGACGGATGAGGCGCTGGACCAGTGCTTTCTCTGTGATTCGGATTATCCCATCCGCGGTCTGGCCGACGCCATGCGCTATAGTCTTCTGGCGGGAGGAAAGCGGATCCGCCCCATGCTGGTGATGGAATTCTGCCGCGTTTCCGGCGGCGACGTGCAGCAGGCGCTGCCTGTCGCCTGCGCCGTGGAGATGCTTCATACCTACAGCTTGATCCATGACGATCTGCCCTGCATGGACAATGACGATCTGCGCCGCGGCAGGCCGACCAATCATGTTGTGTACGGCGAGTGCACGGCGACTCTGGCGGGCGACGCGCTGCAGGCGGAAGCCTTCGGCACCATTCTCCGCTGCGGCCTTCCTGCGGAAAGCCGTGCGCGCTGCGCCATGCACCTGGCAAACGCCGTCGGGATGGACGGCATGTGCGGCGGCCAGTATCTGGATATGCTGGGAGAGGGGAAAAGCCTGAGCGCTGCGGAGCTGGATGAGATCAACAGCAGAAAGACCGGCGCGCTTCTCACGGCAGCCTGCCTGATGGGCGTCGCCTCCGCCGGCGGAAGCCCTGCTCAGGAGGAAGCCGCCGCCCGATACGGCGCGGCCCTGGGAGCCGCTTTTCAGATCCGGGACGACATGCTGGATGTGCTCAGCACGGAAGCGGAGCTGGGAAAGCCCATCGGCTCCGATCAGGCGGAACAGAAAAATACATATATGGCCCTGTATGGAGCGCAGCGCTGCTCCGAGATGATCCGGAAACTCACCTCGGCAGCCAAGGAGGCGCTCGCCGATCAGTTTTCCGATACGGAATTCCTGTATTCCCTGGCAGATTCTCTCGCCGAAAGAAGAAACTGAGGTACAAGGGCAGATAGAGGTATATTTTGAGTATTTTAGAGACAATTCAGAGTTCGGAAGACGTCAAGAAGCTGCCTGAGAGCTCCCTGGAGCCTCTTTGCGAAGAGATCCGCCGGTTCCTGATCGAAAGTGTGTCCAGGACCGGCGGTCATTTGGCGTCCAATCTGGGCGCTGTGGAGCTGAGCGTCGCGCTGCATCGTGTTTATGACACCGAGACGGATCGGCTGATCTTTGACGTGGGACACCAGAGCTATGTGCATAAAATGCTTACGGGCAGAAGGGATGCTTTCTCCACCCTGCGGCAGTACGGCGGAATTTCCGGTTTCCCCAAACCCTGCGAAGCCGAGGACGACGCCTTCGTTGCCGGTCATGCTTCCAATTCCGTGTCCGTGGCCCTGGGAATGGCCAAGGCACGGACTCTCTTGGAAAAGGATTACAGCGTCGTCGCCGTTTTGGGCGACGGGGCGCTGACCGGCGGTTTGGCTTATGAGGGCCTGACGGCTGCCGCAGCCAGCGGTGAGCCCCTTGTGATCGTTCTGAACGACAACAAGATGTCCATTGACCCCAATGTGGGCGGCATGGCCAGCCTTCTGCAGAAGATGCGTCTCCGGCCGGGCTACTTTGAATTCAAGAAGACCTACCGGGAATTGCTGTCCAATGCCCCCGGGATCTATCGCTTCAACCACAGTGTGAAGGAGTGGGTCAAATCCCGCATCCTTCCTGACAACATGCTCAGCGCCATCGGGCTGGAGTATATGGGCCCGGTGGACGGGCATGACGTTCGTCAGCTGGAATGCGTTCTTCGCTGGGCGAAGGAGATGCGGAAGCCCGTTCTCGTCCATGTCCTTACGAAAAAAGGGAAGGGCTGCAGCTATGCGGAGAAGCATCCCGAGCTGTATCACGGCGTCGGTCCCTTTGATCCCGCCAGCGGCGAGATCAAGCAGAGCGGCCCCAGCTTTTCCGAAGCCTTCGGTGAGAGCCTGTGCGAGTTTGCGGAGAGAGACCGGCGCATCACGGCCATTACGGCGGCCATGGCCTCCGGCACGGGGCTGGATCAGTTTGCCCAGAAATTCCCCAAACGCTTTGTTGACGTCGGCATTGCGGAAGGCCATGCCACATCCTTTGCCGCCGGCATGGCTAAACAAGGGGCCCTTCCCGTTTTTGCCGTTTACTCCAGCTTCCTCCAGCGGGGCTATGACATGCTGATCCACGACGTTTCGCTTCAGAAGCTCCATGTTGTTTTCGGCATCGACCGAGCCGGCATCGTGGGAAGCGACGGAGAAACCCACCATGGGATTTTCGATCTTGCCTATCTAGGCACCGTCCCCGGAATGCAGATCCTGTGTCCCGCTTCCTTCGCGGAGCTTCACGACCAGCTGGAGAAAGCTCTTTTTGAAATGCAGGGTCCCGTTGCGCTCCGTTATCCGCGCGGCGGAGAAGGGGAGTATCATGGCTCCTGCACGGAAAAGGAACAGCTCCTTCGCGCAGGATCTGATCTCACCATCGTCTGCTGCGGCACGATGACCAACGAGGCGCTGGCCGCCGCCCGCGCGCTGGAAGCGCGGGGCATCTCCGCCGAGATTATCAAGATCAACGCGATCAATGGTGAGGATTGGGACCTTTCCCTCTCATCCCTGGCAAAAACGCACAGACTGCTTGCTTCGGAAGAGGTCTGCGCCGCCGGCTGCCTCGGCTCTCGTCTGCTGACCCAGGCCTGCGCACGGGGGATTACGCTTCGGGGCGTGCGCCTTTTGAATCTGGGCAAGGGGCTCATCGCGCATGGCGATCGTGCCCGTCTGATGCAGGACGCCGGAATCGACGCCGCGTCCATGGTCCGTGCAGCGGAAGCTCTTTGCGGCGGAAATGCGGAATCGGTATGAAAAAAGTACGTTTGGATCAGTTGGTCTATGACCTGGGCTATGCGGAGAGCAGGGAACGGGCAAAGACCACGGTTATGAGCGGTCTGGTTTATGTGAACGGCCAGAAGGCGGACAAGCCCGGTATGCCCGTTGACCCGGAGGCAAGAATCGAGGTGCGGGGCGAGGCGCTTCCCTTCGTCAGCCGCGGCGGATTCAAGCTGGACAAAGCGCTGAAGGTTTTTCCCGTGGATCCCGCCGGGAAAGTGTGTATCGACTGCGGCGCCTCCACCGGCGGATTTACGGACGTGCTGCTGCAGCACGGCGCCGTCAGGGTCTATGCGGTGGATGTTGGCTATGGTCAGCTTGCCTGGAAGCTTCGCACGGATGAGCGCGTGATCAATCTGGAGCGCACCAATCTTCGCTACCTTTCCCGGGAGCAGATCCCGGAGCAGATGGATCTGGCGGTGATGGACGTTTCCTTTATCTCCATTCGTTTGATCCTGCCTGTTGTGAAAGAATTCCTGAAGCCTGGAGCCGATTATATCTGCCTTATCAAGCCTCAGTTTGAAGCCGGAAGGGAAGAGGTCGGCAAGAAGGGCGTCGTTCGGGATCCTGCCGTTCATGAGGAGGTCGTCCGAGGGATCCTGGAATTCGCCTTCTCCATCGGTTTTTCGGTGATGGGGCTGGATTATTCCCCCATCAAAGGCCCGGAAGGCAATATTGAGTACATCTGCCATTTGAAAAACGGAACTTATCCTGCCCCGGACCTCGATCCGGCGGCAGTTGTGAAGGCCTCGCACGAGGCTCTGTAAGGGAGGAATCTGCCATGATCGCTGTTTGCCCCAATCCGTTTCGGGATCTGGATCTGGACCTGACCCGCCGCTGCTGCGACTTGTTGGAAAACGCCGGCTTTGAAACCGCTGTCTGCCCCGTGTTCGCCGACGAGGAACCGGAGGTCCTTCCCTCCGACCTCAGCTATCGGAAGATCAGCGAGATCTCGGGCGACTGCAGTTTAGCCGTTGTCATCGGCGGCGACGGGACCATTCTCTCCGTTGTGCGTCAGCTTCGCAGCGAATCGATCCCCATGCTGGGCGTCAATCTCGGAACAAAGGGCTTTATGGCCAATCTGGAACCGGAAGAGATCGAGCAGGTCGTGAAGGCTGCCAGGGGAGAGTACCGCCTTTCCCGCCGCATGATGCTGGAGGTGGAGCTGCAGCGGCAGGGCCAGGTCATCTGCCGGGACCATGCACTGAATGATATTGTCCTTCACGGCTATGGGGACTGCATCGGCATGACCACCTACTGCGATGGCGAGCGGGTCTCCCAGTTCTCCGGCGACGGGATCATCCTCTCTTCTCCGACCGGGTCTACCGGTTACTCCATGTCCGCCGGAGGCCCTATTGTGGAGCCTGAGGCGGAAAATATCATCATCAGTCCCATCTGCCCTCACGTCATGGGCGCCAGGACTTTTGTGCTGGATCCCCAGAGGACCGTTCGGGTCACGGCGGAGCGGCTTCACGGCCGCCGGGCCTACCTGGCCGTGGACGGCATTTCCGTTGCTGACCTTGCGGGCGGAGACCAGGTTATTGTCCGCCGCTCTCCCCATCACACCCTGATGGCCGACCTTGGACAGAAGAGCTTTTATGAGATCGCTTACGAGAAGCTGAGATAAAGAGGCCTTGCCATGCTGAACGAGCTGCACATTGAGAATATTGCGGTGATCGAGCGGGCTGACATTCGTTTTGAGCGGGGGCTGAACGTCCTCACCGGCGAGACCGGCGCGGGCAAATCCATCGTCATCGATTCAATCGGGGCTGTCCTGGGTGACCGGGTCAGCCGGGAACTGGTGCGCCGCGGGGCGGAAAAGGCCCTTGTCACAGCTGTGTTTGACTGCGATGGAGCGGAGGACTGGCTGCGGGAGAACGATATCGAGCCGGAAGAGGAGTTGATCCTCCAGCGCCGCATCCTGTCCGAAAGGAAGAGCAGCTGCCGCGTCTGCGGTACGCCTGTTACCGCCGCCCAGCTCAAGGAGCTTGCCGGGCTTCTGGTGGATATCCATGGGCAGAACGACGGCCGTCAATTGATGGACGAGCGCCGCCACATGGCGTATCTGGACGGCTTCGGCGAGCTGGACGGAGCGCTTGCTGCTTATCGGGCAGAATATGATCGCTTCCGGTCGCTCCGCAAGGAGCTGGATCAGCTCACCATGGACGAGGTGGAGAAGGAACGGCTCAGCGAGAGCCTGCGGTATCAGATCGCCGAGCTGGAACGGGCGGAGCTGAAGAACGGGGAGAAAGAAAGTCTCGTCTCCCGCCGGGACCTGCTCCGCAATTCCGAAAAGCTGACCGAAGCGCTGGATGAAGCCCTCCGCTATCTGTATACCGATGATGAAAACGCCGTTTCCATGGCGCAGAATGCGGAGTACTTTGCCGCCCGCGCTTCTTCCCTTGTTCCTGAGCTTGATGGCGCCGTATCTGCCATTCACGACGCGGCCTTTTCCCTTGCCGACGCCTCGGAAACGCTGCGGGATTTTCGCAGCAGTCTGGATTTTTCTCCGGAAGAGTATGACGCGCTGGAGGAGCGGATCTCCCTTCTCAACAAGCTGGAGCGGAAATATTCCCGGGACGAGGACGCTCTGATCCCGTATCTGGAGGAATGCCGCGAAAAGCTGGATCAGATCGAATACGCCGACGAGCGCAGCGCCAAGCTGCAGCGGGAGCTGGAGGCTCAGAAAGCGCGCTGCATGAAAGCGGCTCTGATCCTGCGAGAAAAGCGGAAAGCTGCGGCTTCCGAATTGGAAGGCCGCATCGTGCGGGAGCTGCGGGAGCTGAACATGCCCTCCGTCCGTTTCGCGGTGGAGTTTTTGCCGCTGGAAGGGGAGCCGGGCTTTGATTCTCATGGCGCGGACCAGATCCGCTTTCTCATGTCCGCCAACGCCGGGGAGGAGCTGGGCCGCATCAGCCGCATCGCCTCCGGCGGCGAGCTGAGCCGCATCATGCTGGCCATGAAGAATGTTTTTGCTGAACATGATCCGGTGCCCACCATGATTTTTGACGAGATCGACACCGGCGTCTCCGGCATTGCCGCCCAGCGGGTAGGGGAGAAGCTATTCTCTGTTTCCCGCGGCAAGCAGGTCATGTGCGTCACCCATCTGCCGCAGATCGCGGCCATGGCGGACAGCCATTATCTGATTGCCAAGGAAGAGCGATCCGGCCGCACCTACACGGACGTGACCAGACTGGACCGGGAGGGCCGCAAAGCGGAGCTTGCAAGGCTTCACGGGGGCGACAACATCACCCTTACCACCCTGGCCAGCGCCGGGGAGCAGCTGGAGGCTGCAGAACGGTATAAGGAACAGCTGCAATAAGAGAGAAACAGGGGGCGGGAGCATGTCTCTTGCCCCCCGTTTTCGGTCAAGGGGGCAGAAATGCTCTTGACAGGAACGGTTCCTCTCGTTATAATGCACGGGTAAACGCGAAGATGAACAGAAGTAACGCGCTTTTTCCTGCACAGAGAGCCCCCGGGCGGTGGAAGGGGGAGAGGGGAGCGTGTGAAGTACCGTTCGGAGCGGCGCGGCTGAAGTCTTATGGATGCGTAGGCTGCGACGGGTGCGCCCGATACCGCGCGGGAGTCTTTGAACTCCGTGAGGTCAGTGCCGTGAGACACTGACGATCCAGAGGTGGTACCGCATCTTATGCCCTCTGTCCGCAAGGACAGGGGGTTGGTTTTTTAAGGAGGTTACTTATGAGCGTTCAGGAAGAATCCCTGCGCCTGCATGCCTGCGGCTTCAACTGCGCCCAAAGCGTGCTGGCGGCGCTCGGCAGCTATACCGGCATGGAGAAAAAGACGGCTCTGGCCGTTTCCGGCGGTTTTGGCGGCGGTGTCTGCAGCGGTGAGATCTGCGGAGCGGCCTCCGGCGCGGTGATGGCGCTTGGGCTTGCCTTCCCCCTTTCTGAAGGAGACGAAGCGGAGGGAAAGAAGCGTATTTCGAAGCTTACCAGGGCCTTCGCCCGGGACTTTGTGCAGCATTTTGGCTGCATCCGCTGCCGGGATCTGAAAAGCAAGGGCGTTCCCTGTGACGAACTGATCGCCTGGGCGTCCGCCCATGCCGAAGAGATGATCAAGGAAAACAAAGAATAATCATACAGGAGAGATAACATGGGAATTTATGAAGAACTTGTCGCCCGCGGCCTCATTGCCCAGGTGACCAACGAGGAAGAGATCCGCACGATGGTGAACGCCGGCAAGGCCGTTTTCTACATCGGTTTTGACTGCACCGCGGACAGCCTGACCGCCGGCCATTTCATGGCGCTGACGCTGATGAAGCGTCTGCAGCTGGCAG
>JAEEGL013943477.1_pt1 | contig 11896 bp, 7 predicted proteins | sample 9134231 | NCBI WGS metagenome assembly JAEEGL01 (sample SAMN16246548, study PRJNA631951) | gut metagenome | biome: gut microbiome; feature: rumen; material: fiber-attached | host: Bos | place: Iran: Karaj | collected 2018-10 | reverse complement strand
TCGACTGTGATGATCCCGACAAGTCTGTTTTCGTTATCAACTACGGGCATGGCCGTAAAGTCGTATTTCTGGAACTGTCTTGCAACTTCCTCCTGGTCCATCAGCGTATTGATGTAGATAACATTTTCATGCATAACATCCTTAATGATGGCATCGGTAGGAAGTATAAGAAGATATCTTAATGCAACAGTACCCAGAAGCTTTCTGTTCGCATCTATAACATAACAGACATTTATCGTCTCGGAATCGACACCCACCGCTCTTATCCTAGCGATGGCGTCCTCTACCGTCATATTCTCCTTTAAGTCCACATACTCGACCGTCATGATAGATCCGGCAGAATCCTCCGGATATCTTAACAGATGATTTATATCTCTTCTTGTCTCGGCTGAAGCATTGGCCAGGAGTTTCTTGACGACATTCGCGGGCATCTCCTCCAAAAGATCCGTAGCATCATCGGCCATCAGGTTATCGATGATACCGGCAGCATCCTTCTCGGACATACGCGTAATGATGAATTGCTGAATATCCACATCAAGATAAGAAAAAACGTCAGCCGCCATGTCCTTCGGAAGGATCCTGAATATCTTCATCATCTCTTCTTCGTCCATGTTCTCAAGGCAGGAAGCTATATCCGCCTCATTCATGTCTGACATCTTCTGTCGAAGGCCTGTATACTGCTTGGTTTCCAAAAGCTCTTTTATTTCTTCAAAATCTTTATTATCTTCCAAATCCAAGCCTCCTTCCTTATGTGTACTTTTCGCTCTTTTATTAAAAACCTTACATCAAGTGTTTGTCAATGTATTTTTGCTGTGTTAGACTTCATTTAAAGATGTATTAAATCAGGGTGTAAAATGAGCGAATTGTTTTTACCGTATAACATTATAAACGAGCCTTCAAGCGGAGAATATGAGGAGAAAAAATCGCGTTTTATCGCATATCTTGATCCGGTATCCTCCGAAGAGGAAGCTCTGTCATTCATTAATTCCATTAAAAAGAAGCATTATGATGCAAGGCATAACTGCTATGCCTTTATCATCGGAGATAAAAAAGAGCTTGTCCGTTCCAACGATGATAAGGAGCCTCAGGGAACCGCCGGCAAACCGATCCTCGAAGTCCTCATGGGAGAAGGCCTTACAAATGTTGTCTGTGTGGTCACGAGATATTTCGGCGGAACGCTCCTTGGAACAGGCGGTCTTATCCGTGCATACTCCGAAGCCGTGAAGGAAGCTGTAAAGAATGCCTCGATATCCTCGGTTTCCTTTTGTGCCAACATCAAGATCAAAGTCTCTTACAATGATGTAAACAACATTCAGTATTATCTTAATTCCAACGGGATAATGATACTGGATACCGAATATCTTCAGGATGTGACATTTATGATAAGAGTCAAAGAAGAAACCAAGAGTGAAGTTATCGATAAGATAAGCGAGCTCACCCTCGGAAAAGCCGAAGCTGCCATAACCGATTCCGGGTACTACCCGCTTAAGATATAAGTCAGGCTCATCTTCCCGCTCAGCAGGATGCATCCACCACTTTAAAAAGGGGAAATATGAAAGAAATCGTCAATCTTAAAAAACCTTATATATGCGTTGAAGGCAAAAGCTACGGCGGAAGCCAGAATTACTTTAAAGAAAGCTCCAAGGCTTTGGATAAACGCCGCTATATGGCAGGCTGCGGTATAGTGGCGGCCGGCGATGTCGTGGCTTATTTAAAAAATAAAACCGTCTTTTCAAATATTCCCGAATACAAGAAATATTTTAAAAAGACGGCTGCATATTCTCTTTGGATACCGAATAAGTTCGGTATGAGTTTCTTCCAGGAGGTCTTTGCCCTCTTCATGGGGCTTACCCTAAACAGGCTTCCCTATACATGCTTCTGGGGCTTTTCCCGCAGGAAGCTTTATCCCAGGATAAAGACCATGTTATCGGAAGACATTCCCGTGATCTTATGCATTCCCAGAGTGATAGGGCGCACCCGCGCCCAAAAAGAGCGACTTGGTTTATTCCGCTACCAAAAGTCAAAGGAAGCTTTAGTCTTCTCCGAAGCCACCAACGGACACTTCGTCGTTGTGACCGGGATATGCGAAATAGACAAAGCCCTGTACTTAAGAGTATCTTCCTGGGGTTATGAATACTATATAAAATATGACGAATATGTCACTTTCTTGAAGAAGCACCTCTTCGGTCTTCTGGGAAATATCATGTGCGTAAGTCACAGATAATTATTACTGTGCTGCCTGCTGAGCGGCGAGTGCCGCTTCATACTGTGCGATCGCATCGGCCTGGGCCTGTTCTGCTGCCTGCTGGGCCTGAATTCCACGAATCTGAAGTTCAACTCTTTCCTGATCCACTACCGCATCTATTCCGGGCTGGGACATAAACTCTGCTGTATGGTGACATCTGGCAGTATTATCGACTATATTCGCTTCTCCCTCTTCGGGAACGACATTCGACATCAGATTACCGGCATTGGCATCTCCCGACATAAGCACGTTATCGGGGAAGAGCGTAAGTACACCTTCTGCCTTGAACGGACAATACTCCGTAGCGGGAAGTCCGTCATACTGACATACGGCACCGGCATAATGAACGTCACACACTTCGGTAGGTACGGTACCTTCCGCAAAGTATTCGGTCTTAACCGTTTCATCACACAGTCCCGGTATAGGAAGTTTACCCGAAGAAGCACATACCGTTGCGGTCACTATTCCCGAAGGTCTTTCGAACGACGCAGGCGGAAGCTCTTCATGTATCTTACTCATGACTCCTCTCCACAATCTCTTGGCGAGGTTTCTTTCTTCTCCGGATCTTAACTTGGTGTTGTTATCATAACCTTCCCAGACCGTAGCCGTATAATATGGCGTATAACCCGCAAACCATACGTCATTGTAATCGGACGTGGTACCCGTCTTACCTGCTATGGCCATACCGCCGCCGAAGTTAACGGAACCTCCGGTACCGGATGTTACAACATCCTGCATGGCAGATGTCAAAAGCCATGCCGTGGTCTCTTTGATGACCTGTCTGGTCTGAGGTGTGGTGTTATCGAGGATAACATTTCCGTCATGATCCACGACCTTGGTATATAATCTGGGCTTTATGTAAGTACCGCCGTTGGCTATCGAAGCATATGCGGCATTTAATTCTTCATTGGTAACACCGTAGGTTAAGCCTCCGAGTGCAAGGGCCTGCTGTATATCGGAGTATACCTTAGTCTCGCCTCCGACCACTCTTTCTTCTCTGTCGGCAAGAGTCGTGAAACCGAAGTTACGCAGATAATCAAAAGCGACATGAGGGTCTATATATGTGATGGTTTTAACCGCGAGGATATTCATTGAATCGATGATACCCTGACGGGCATTGCTTAAGCCTCTGTAGCCTGCATACCAGTTGGATACCGGCGTACCGTTCACATAGTTAAACGGAGCGTCGTTGATCGCGGTAGCAAGCGTCATGGCTCCGTTATCAAATGCAGGTGCATATGCTGCCACTATCTTAAATGTGGAACCGGGCTGTCTTTTGGCACTGGTCGCACGGTTTAAGGTACGGCTTCCTTCTTTGGCCCCACGGCCGCCGACCATGGCTACTATGTAGCCCGTACTCTGTTCTTCAACGGTGAGTGAAACCTGGGGCTGAGCCGATAAGGTAATGACTTCATCAAAGACCTCATCTCCCGGCTCGAGTATCGCAGCCTTGTATTCTTCAACTCCGGCATAGAGTTCTTCCTGACTTTCATATATAAGATCGAACGATCTGTTGTAATTTTCCCTGACATATTTTCTTAACATCTCGGAGCTGTGGTTTACCATGTCTCCGTTAGCCTTTTTGACCGTCAGGGCATATTTAAGAAGCCACCTGCAGTTGCCGGGATAGTTTTCTTCGTTGCTGAAAACATCGTCACAAATCTTCTGGATATCGGGGTCCTGAGTCGAATAGATCTTAAGACCGCCGCTGTATAACAATGTAAAGGCCTGAGTCTCGTTATAGCCTGCTGCCTGAAGATCGGCCAGCACGTCTTCCGTCAAAGCATCTACGAAATACGAATTGACTGAGGATTCTTCGACATCGTCATTAGCGATCTGGATCCTTGAATACACATCATCATTGATGGCTTCATCATATTCGCTCTGAGTGATGTAGCCCTGCTCGAGCATATTGTTCAAAACCTTCTTACGTCTCTGGGCATTGGCCTCGGGATGAAGAATGGGGTTAAACTTCGTGGGGTTCTGGGTGATACCGGCTATGACCGCGCACTCCGAAAGATTAAGCGTGCTTACCGACTTATTAAAATACCTCATTGAAGCCGCCTGGACACCGAGTGTATTGGAACCCAGGTTGATGGTGTTCATATAGTTGACAAGAACATCATCCTTGGACATGTTCTTGGTCAATTCTATAGCCAGATATTGCTCCTGGATCTTACGCTTCATTCTCTCGGCGAAGCTGTTCTCCGAAGTCCATGAGGTAAATACATTATTCTTAAGAAGCTGCTGTGTTATGGTAGAAGCACCCTCCGAGAAGTGGAATCCGTTCGATATGCCCACATAGGCGGCTCGGATGATACCCTTAATATCGATACCGTTATGCTCGTAGTATCTTTCATCCTCTATGGCCACGAAGGCATGAGCAAGATTCTCCGGTATCATATCCATACTTACGGGAATTCTGTTTGAATCCTGAGATACGAGCTTGGATATCTGATTTCCTTCATTATCATATACGAAGGTAGAAAAACCTGTCGGTGTAACATTGACGTTATCGATACTCGGTGAAGTATCGATGACACCCTTAAAAATACCGAACACAAGGCTCGCGCCGATAACTCCCGCACCCAACATACCGATAAGTGCCAGATACAGGATCGACAATAATATCTTCTTAATAAATTTAGGAGATTTCATATGCAGCGCATGCTGCTTCTTTTTAATTCCTCTTTTACTGTAATCTGCTGACATTTATTATTACTTCCTCTTAATCGACAAATCAAACAAATCAAGTATATCGATCGGACCGTGGCCCCAACTACTTAAATAATATACTTCGCTTTATAATATATCAAGTGATTGTGTTTGTCAAAATACGCCAATACAACAACTAGATATCAAAGGATAATATTAAGAAGAGGTCGGAACACCTGTTAGTGGCATAAAAAATCCCGGAAGCCCTGTTCATAAGGGTTTCCGGGGTATTTTTCTTCAAGCTCCCGACGGGAATCGGACCCGTGACCTCCGCACTACCAATGCGACGCTCTACCGACTGAGCTACGAGAGCATTTATCGCCAAGCGACGAAACCAAGTATAACACATTCAACAAATAAATCAAATACTATTTTACTTTTTTAATCCACATCCATCAGCTCAATGCTTCCGCCACCTGAAACAAACGTGTAATCATCGTCGGTAAATACTCTGTTTTTTCCTTCACCGGATACGGTAAAAGATATCTCGCACGGCATCGAACCATTGCCGAGCGTTTCACCAAACACATAGACTTTGCCGTCCTCATCCGCATCCAGGCCATAGTATCCTATGATAAGCCTCGGCGGAAGTTCTCCATCATCCGATAAAAGCTTACAGCCGCCGAGTGAGTTAAATTCCATATAGTATGAAACATTGTCCTTTTGGCCTTCATACTTTCCGTGGAGAAAGTACCCCGGATCTTCGAGTATATTATGAGAAGAAGCCAAGATATCACGATATTGACCTATGTTTTCATAATGGATCGCTTCTTCTTCTGTCTCTTCACCGCTAAACAAACTGCCTTCATCGGAGTCTATCGAAATATTATAGTATTCGGTCACGGATATATGTGCCTTTAATCCGTCATCCCAGTAATTGCCGGCATTTGAAAAAGATGAAAAGCGGTATAAGGTAACATCCTCTTCATGATATCCTTCGCTGTCTTTATCAAGGGCATACGGATCGTCAAAAACAACTTCCGCCGCCCAATAAGCATAAAGATCGCCTTCCATATAATTATACATTTCCATAAAGACCCTGCCGTCCGCCAAAAAGAACGTAACATCGTCGCCTTCGGATCCGTCTTGCGAAACGTAGCTAAACCTCTTATCTATCAGCAATTCTTCCAGTCTCGGCGAATAGACCATCCCGTCACCGTCCAAAGGATAAATATCCGTATCCGGAGTCTTAGCCGGTTCGGATGTTTCTTCGAGAACAGAAGCGGCTTCATTATATTTTGAAGCCAGGGTAAAAATGCCGCATCCGGTCATTAATACCATCATGATCCCTGTAAGCACTAAAGCCGTGATCTTCTTCATTGTTTTGCCTCTTTCTTACTTTGCGCCGAGCGCAAGATCTTCATCACTACGCCTTCCGCCGTCCCGGGCAGATCGTTGCCCGCAGTATCTTTGCTTCCCAAATTAACTCCGTTCTTATATCTTAAGATCGCGTATCTGGAGAGTACCTCGGATACCCTCACCCTTTCAAGTCCGGATTCCGCTCCGAATAAAACTACCACGAGATCATGGTCGTCAACACTTAATGATGTGACAAGACAACATCCCGCCTTGATCGTCGTTCCGCTTTTAAGGCCCGTGGTCTCCGGGATATTATAAAGGAGCGCATTGGTGGTCTCTATCTTGATCCCTACCGTATCCATATATCCTTCCTTTTGGGAAGTGATATCCTTCACTTGGGGATATACCCTCAATAAATATGATGTAAGCTTAAACATGTCCTCGGCACTCATACGGTTCTGAGTCTTGGATGTGGCTATCGAACCCGAATATACCGGAAGACCGTTGGAATTATAAAAAACCGCTGTGGTAAGACCGATCTTATGTGCCTTATCGTTCATCCTTTCAACGAATGCGCTTTCGCTTCCGGATACGGCTTCCGCCAAAGTAAGCGCACACTCGTTGCTTGATTTTAAGAGCATACCGTCGATAAGCTCTTTATTGGGAACCGTCATTCCCTCTTTTAAAGGAACAACTCCGTCCGGGCCTTCGGCAAGGTCTTGGCCTGCCTTCGATACCGTAGTAGCTCCGTTAAGATCCACTTCTTTATTCGAAACGGCATCCATGAAAACTATATAAGTCATAAGCTTGGTCGTGCTGGCTATCGGAAAATCCTCGTCTTCATCGTACCCGTACCAGACTTCGCCGGTAGTTGCATCTCCTATCATTACGCTGTTAACTCCCTCGAAATATCCTTCTTTATATAGTTCATCGGGATCAACGTTAAACGATACCTCCGTATCCATGACGATGTTCTTCTCATCATCAAGCTTAATATCGATATCAAGTACCATGGAAATGTCGATAAGGGACATGAAACAGTCGTATACACCGGCCGAATCAGCAGCTTTTATCGTATAATACTTGACCTTGTTGTTATTTACCTTAAGATCGTTCGTCTTTAGTGTGACTTTTACGCCGGCGGCATATTCGCTTGTCCAGCTCGAGGTTGCAGTGGATGGACTCAAAGGTTTATCCAAAGTAATGAGGATCTCAGTACTCGAGATCGAAAGATCGAAGGCACTGCCGGTATCCTTAAGAGCATGTGCGACATCCCTTAAAGATATATAGTCGTTATTCTCAAAATTATAAGAGATGACATTGACGTCATATTTTTTAGAGTCCACTATCAGTGTCCTCTTTGAAAGATTGGCCGTCTCCGCATGTGCATTTACGAAAGTAAAGCTACTTAAAAAGGCCTGTAAAAGAATAAGGCATATTACCGTCGTCAGGCTTATTGATTTGTTTATACGTCTTAGCTTCGCTGCCATTACCGTCCTCATATATAAAAAGATATTCTCCGCTTCTTGAATAATACTCCGTAACTATCCTGTCTTTATCCTTAACCGTCAAAATTCCTTCGGTTTTTTCATACGTCTCTTCCCTGTCATAAAGGTCTTTTAATTCATCCAATGTCGGGATAAGCTTAGGGCCGTATGACCTTAGATATTCCCTTAGCGGCATTCCCAGCGAATCCGATATGAGAGGATCGAGATTATCCTTGTTATATTCATCAAAGCCCGCATCGGATAAACGTTTCAGTATTATGTCCTTAAACATATCTTCCAGCACACTTAAAGTATTCTCATACACTTCATTGTACTTGTCTTCGGATACGCTTATCGAAAGGAGGCCGCTTTCCTTATTTTCTTCGGTGACCGTAAGGAAAACATCCACGCTCACATCTCCCATAGCGTTTTTGACTTCATCATAGGATATGTCGGCACCGATTATTCCGGAAAGATAATCAGTGGCGCTTCCGGCACTTTCATCCGCAAGGTCCACACTTCTTACATATCTTCCTTCAATGCTGTTGAGTTTTTCATTCTTCATATAGTAGGCATAACTTATATATCCCAAAAGGATGATAAGTATTACCGCCAGTACTTTAAAAAGAGCACCAAATACCTTTTTCAATTTAAACCCCGTCTATTTTACATTATGTGTTTCGTTAAAATCCTTAAAAGCCTTCGATATCTCCGCTATAAATTCGCGTGATGACTTGATCGAAGATCCCGCTCCGGTGACTATGACCTGTTCAAGTCCGTCTGAAGTAACGACCGTGATATCGTACTTTTTCGAGTTGTCATGAGCATATCTTTCTATGTATTGATCTGCCGTCTGAGCCTCTTTGGTGTAAACCACGGTGATATTGTTATAGGATATGACTTCGGTAGCGTGCCCTTTGACCTTATAGGCATCATACACGACTATGAGATTTTGCCCGGTAACGGCCTGATAATTACATAATATATCGTTCAACCGTCCGGATGCTCCGTCAAGAGTCGTATCCATTATGTTTTTCAACTCGTCCCACGCATGTATGAGATTATACCCATCCACCAGAATATACTTATCCTTCGAAGGTGTGCCCTTGTACACCGGGGGCTTTTCGTTAAAATCAAGCTCCCTGGCAGGGGTCTTACTTCGCCTTTTTTCATTCATAGCCGCAGATATGCCTTTATGAGCCCCCGTCCGACCGGATTCGTTGGCATGAGTGCTCTTCCGTAAGATATCATCAATCTCTTCAACTCCGAGGAAAAAGTCGCGGGATGAGTTTCTTTCGGCTCTTTCCCTCGCCCTTAACCTGATCGCTTCAAGGTCATAGGACGTATCGATCTTATAATCGGCATCATCCTTTAGCGCATATTCAAGGTGCATATGATCCGGTACCTCATACCACGGTATGACGACACCCGCTCCATGGGAGCAAAAGACGCTGCCGGAAGGATTTTTAAGATCGGCATCAGGATCGTAACCCGATCCGGATATTACTTCTTCTTCATTATGACAAAGATCATATCCCTTAAAGCTATAGGAAAGCTTCCCGTCACCTTTGGTATACAATGCCACTTCACCGGCATAGGTATTTAAATATATGCTCGGTGCCTCTCCGGTAAGAGTGCTTCTTCCGGGTACAGAGGCTTCGGATACGAGTACTTTTCCGTTTCGCATATTGATATCGGTCATGGCTCGTCCCACGTATTCGGTCGGTATATCCAGAACAAAGTCCGAATACGGTTCAAGAAGCCTTATATTCCCCGAGGACTTCAATGTCATAAGACCCTGCCGCACAGCCCTGTAAGTAGCCTGCCTGAAGTCTCCCCCCTCGGTATGCTTGATATGAGCCTTGCCCGCTATCAGCGTTATCTTCATATCGGTGATCGATGAACCCGTAAGCACTCCCGAATGTTCTTTTTCATTAAGATGCGTAAGGATGAGCCTTTGCCAGTTTCCGGATAAGTCATCTTCCGACACCTCCGTGTCAAAGACAAGACCGCTTCCTCTTTTTAACGGCTCTATCTTAAGATGTACCTCGGCATAGTGTCTTAACGGCTCGAAGTGTCCCACTCCTTCCGCCACGGCATCCACGGTTTCTTTGTATTTAACTCCGGCTCCGGCAAAATCAACATCGATATCGTATCTTTCAAGGATCCTTCCCTTTAATACTTCCGTTAAGACCTCTCCCATGAGCATGACGAATATCTCTTTGGTATCTTCATCATACGTCACCTTAAGTGTGGGTTCTTCCTTTTCTATCTCTCTAAGATAAGAAAGCATGATGATATTATCCACATCCTTCGGATATACCACCTTATATTTCATGACCGGTTCCAAATATGAGGGTCTTGGGTCCTCATATTCACCCAACGACTCCCCTATCGATATATCGTAATTGCCGACCAGGGCAAGTATCTCTCCTCTTCCTGCGGATTGTACGCTTTCGTATCTTTCACCGTTATATAATCTTATCTCGTTGACTTTCACGCCCTTGATCTCGTCCTTGAGTTTAATGCTTCCGGACATGACCTTCAAAAAGTACAGCGTATTGTTTTTCTTATCCTTGCTTATCTTATAACAAAAAGCGCCTAAAGAAGAACCACCCTCATCGGCATTTTGATAATATGACAAAACCTCATCCAGGAGGTTTATCACATCCTTAACGCCGTCGTTTTTCAGGGCCGAACCAAATAACACCGGGAAAAGCTTCCTATCGGTTATAAGATTCGAGATCGTCTTCTCAGAAACGCTTTTGTTATTCATATATTCATCGAGGGCCTCCTCTGAGGCCGTGGCGATGTTTTCATATAAATTTTCTTTATTTATTTCGTCAAACCGGACTGCCTCCTGGGAAAGCTTGGTCTTTATCGAAGAAAACAGTTCGTCTTTATCCACACCGGGCATATCCGTTTTGTTGACAAATATGATCACCGGGATACCGTAATCCGAAAGGAGCTTCCATAGTGTAACCGTCTGAGGACGTATGCCCTCATTGGCGCCTATAAGCAACAAAGCGACATCCAAAACCTTAAGTGTTCTTTCGGTCTCAGCGCTAAAATCCGCATGACCCGGAGTATCGACTAAGATAAGCTCCTTATCTTCCCCCAAAGGAATCCTTGCATTCTTTGAATACACCGTGATCCCTCTTCGGCGTTCGACTTCGTCATTGTCCAAAAAAGCATCCTTATTGTCGACTCTTCCCGGGCTTTTGATAACTCCGCTTTCAAATAAGAGTCCTTCGGATAAAGTTGTTTTTCCGGCATCAACATTCGCCAGAATTCCGGCTGTGAATTTTTTCATATGTATAAATCTGTCTTAATTTATATCTATTTTCAGGTCCTTATATTCAAGGGGTATATCTATAAATCCTGAAGCGAAGGGCCCGAATGCATACGGGGGATAATAAAAATATGCCCTGTTTTCATCAAACTGAACTATCGCTGAGTCAAAATTTACGAACTCCCGGAAGGAATCGTAATGTTCTTTTTCAAGCGACTCATCGTATGAATCGTAATAGCGTTCCGAATCTTTTTTCCAGTCCTCGACCGAAGCGCGGGCTACCAGATCCTTAAACTCTTCTTCCGTCAAAGGACAAATGTCTTCAAGCGTAAGATTTTCGCCTGTAGATTTGTCGAAATAAAAATACGTAAAATACGGCATTCCGTGTGCTCCGCCATAATAATCATAAGAGTTATAGCTAAGCTCTACCAGCCTGTTTCCCACATCCTTAACAAAAGAAAAAGTGTTTTCGTAAGAATAGTGATAAGGAAAATCCGGAGTATCTTCTAAAAGTTCTGACACATCGTTCAATGCTGATTCCCTCATCGAATCGGCATATTCGTTTACTATGTCGTCTCGCTCTTTAAGTACTTCGTTCATTACGTCGGCATTTTTCACATCATCATTGAACCTGAAGCTTTCAATATATTCTTCATGGTAGATGATATCGGTGTCTTCGATATAATACTTACCTGCCCTGGATGTCAGTTCACCGTATTTGGCATACGGCAACTCATAATCGGGAGTTGATACCGCTTGGGGCTTCATATCCCCGATATTGGCTTCGAACCAGGTAAAGCACTTCGAATCGGAACCGTAAACGTAATACTTATCGTTAATGACCTTAAATCTTGAATT
>JAEEGL012777795.1_pt1 | contig 11896 bp, 13 predicted proteins | sample 9134231 | NCBI WGS metagenome assembly JAEEGL01 (sample SAMN16246548, study PRJNA631951) | gut metagenome | biome: gut microbiome; feature: rumen; material: fiber-attached | host: Bos | place: Iran: Karaj | collected 2018-10 | reverse complement strand
GACGTCGTCGGCGTTGGCGGCGAGGATCTCGGCGGCGTGCGCGTCGAGGGCGTCGGCCATGGCCAGCACCGCCTTCCGGCGCCGGATGCCGGAGAGGCCCGCCATCGCAAGGGCGGCTTCGCGGGCGCGTGCGCCGAGTTGGTGAATTGTCTCGTGAAGGTCCATGGGTCTTCTCCTGTCAGATGGTGGCGCCGGGAATCAGCGTGCCGACGTCGCGGCCGCCGACGACATCGACGAGTCGGCCGGCCCGGCGGCCGTCGGCGATCGCTACGGAGCAGCCGGCCTTGACGGCGATCTGCGCGGCGCGGAGCTTGGAGTCCATGCCCCCCTTGGAGAGGCCGCCCGCCTCGGCGGGCGCGACGAGGCGGAAGACGTCCGGGCCGAGCTTTTCCACGCAGGGGAGGCGGCGGTGCGGCGTCGAGGAGAGGTCGAGGAGGCCGTCGACGGTGGAGAGGATCACGAGCAGGTCGGCGCGGATCAGCTTCACCACGAGGGCGGCCAGGTAGTCGTTGTCGCCGAGCGAGAGGAAGGCCTTGACCTCCTCGTCGGCGACGACGTCGTTTTCGTTGATGATCGGCACGATGCCGGCGCGGAGCATGTGCTCCATCGTGCGGCGGGCGTTGCCGTTGCGGATGCGGCTGCTGAAGTCGTCGTAGGTCAGCAGGACCTGGCCGACGCGCATCTTGAAGGCGTGCGCCTGCTCCTCGTACATCGAAATCAGCCGGGCCTGGCCGACGGCGGCGCACATCTGGAGGTCGGGCACCTCGGTCGGGCGCGACTTGATGCCCAGCGCGGCCATCCCGGCACCGATGGCGCCGGACGAGACCATGACGATCTCGTAGCCGTGGCGCCGAAGCGACGAGACCTGCGAGACGATGCTCCTGATGCGGGCGGCCGTTGGACGGCCCGACCTGTCGGCCAGGACGCGGGTCCCCACCTTGACGACGATGCGGCGCGATTCCGGGAGGAACTGCCGGAATTTTGAGTCGAAATTCATGGGATTGGTATTATATCAAAACGGATCCCGGGTTTGCCAAATCCCCCGGCCTTTGGTATAATGGTTGCGCTTGCAGGCCAGTAGCTCAGTTGGACAGAGCGACAGATTCCTAATCTGTAGGTCGCGGGTTCGAGCCCCGCCTGGCCTACCACCCTCGCAAAACGCTAGAATAAACGCAATCATGCCGAAAACAAAGGCCCCGCGGTTGATTCCTCGGGGCCTTTTGTGTGTCCGCAACAGAGCGGTTTTTTATGCGTTTCGCCGCGATTATTGCAAAATCATTGCAAAATTTTTGAGCCAGCTGGAGCGCCTCAGGGTCTTTGAAAACGGTGACGCCGCCCGGCTACTTGACGAGGTGTTCGATGACGGCTGCCAGCTGCGGCTGGTAGATGAGAAGCGCCGCAACCGCCGGCACGGTGATTGCCACGACGGCGACGGCTTGCCACGAGCAACGAATCAACACATCCTTCCATGTCGTGGGCTTCGGCTGTTCCGCAATGTGGATGCATGTGATGCGGGTCAGCTGGTAGAGGACATCCGCGACGGCATCGATCTTGGCCTTCACGCTTAGGCCGTTGGTCGTTTCGAGTGCCCGGTCCAAAAGCTCGTCAAAGTCGCTCTTTGCGTCGGCGTTGAGCAACGACTGGTCGATGGTCTGCTTGGCCAGTTCGTTTCGGTGCCTGTTTTGCTGAGTGATCGCCATGGACGGCCTCCTCTACTTTTGCGCAGACGCCACATTAGACCGCTTTTTGCCGTCCGCGCTCACGATTACGAAGGCGTAGGCTTCGGCGCGCTCTACGGCGTCCTTCGGCCAGCCGTTGTAGCCCTCCTGGATGTTCGTGAAGGCACGGGTCGACCGGCTGGTGCTGATCCACTCGAACTTGCCACCCTTCCACTTGCCGTCGATCAGACAGAAGAAGCACGCGAGCGTCTGCGAGGCGTCGGTCTTCCCGGACGCGCCAAGCTGCTCGCAGCCACCCCGGAGCCACTTATACGAAAGTCCGGAACCGGAGACCTTGAGCGAGCCGATTTGGCAGCCGGAGACGAGCTTTGCCGACTTTCCGGAGAAACGGCCCCAGCACCAGTCGAAGGCGGTAAAATCAACGGTGTCCGCGCCCTGCTCCATTTGCCCGCCATTTGCCGAAGAAGTCTCCGTCCTGTCTGCGCCGTCCGCGCCACCCGGCGCGGACGTTTCCAAACCCTCGCCCTTGGCACCCCCTGCTTCAGGCGTTTTTGCATCGGGGACGGAAATTGACGACTGGGCCTGATGCCGCGCGGCCTCGACGGCCCGGATGACGGCATTGGTGCCGCTGACGCTTTCCACGCGCCAGTCTGGCGGCGTGCCGCATCCACAGAGGATCGGCAGCGCGGCGGCGGCGAGGGCCGCGAGTTTGAGAGCCCGCTTAGCCGAGTGGTACCATGGGGCGGCGAGCCTGCAGACGCGCCAGGAGATGCGCGCCTCCAGCCGCTGGAGTGCGTTGCCGGACGCCCATACCCACACCGTATACATGATGTCCGTCCCCCAGTCGAGAACATCGACGATTGGTACGCCGAAAACCTCTGACAGCTCCTTGCGATGTGCCCAAATCAGATCGTGGAACAGGGATGCAAGCATGGAGCGATACTGGGTATCCGGGAGCAGGTCGGGGCCGTTCCAAAGCTGTGTGTCGGCGGCGAACGGATGCGCGACGAGACGGACGCGGGCGGGGCCTAAAACTTCTATCTCGAGCGTTCCGTCCGCGGTTGTGTAGTGGGCGAGGTCGAAGACGACGGCCCCGTCGTCTCGCGGCTCGGGTTCAGGCCACGGGACGCATTCCTCCCCCGTCACCACTGCTTCTGCGGACTCCTCCAGCCCGTAGCTGTGAGCGTTGTCGTCCCTGATGTACTTGAGAACCTTGTTCGCCACCTTGACCACCTGCTTTCCGATCGCGATTGCCTGGGCTGTGTCCATCACCAATTCCCCACACCAATGGCCCCGGCGTCAAGCGCGGCCTGTGCCTTGGCCCTGTCCGGCCCGCGCGCATACTCGAAGCCGACGGCCTCGTACCCCTTGTTGCGAAGAGACTTGATAGACGCCTTGATCTGCGAGGCGTTGCAAGACGGGTCGAGCTGATCCATGACGATGGAACCAAGGCTCGCGTATGCCGACCTACTGCTCGTGTGGTGGGTTGCGAATGGGCCGCTCCAGCCGGCGGCCTTGATCGCGTCGCGGAGCGCCTTCCACTTGGCGGCGCCGCCTTCGCCCTCGTCCATCTCCAAGCCAAGCACGATGTAGGAGAGGTACGGCATGTAGTCCCGGAGCGCCTTGGCGTATTTGCCCGGGTCCGCGAAGATGCGCTTGCGGTATTCGTTGGAGTCGTCGGCCACAATCCATGCCACGACGCCCAGCCCGCACGCCCTTGCGGCCTGGACGCGCCGCAGCGCAACTGCCTTTGCGGAGGCGTCCGCGAGCGCGTCGTAGCCCGCGCCCTCGCCGTCGCCCTGGTTGACCAGCAGCAGGTGGATGTGGTCGCAGCCCCGCCCGATTTGCCAGTCGAGGTATTCCTTCGCCTTCGCGTCGGAAAATTTCGGGCTGACGAGATTCATCATCCGTCTCGATGCGTTCTTCCCGTCCCAGTTTGAGGAGCGCTTGCAGTCCCGCCATGACTTCGCCGTTCCCGGCGTCGAGGGAGCCTCGGACGACGCGCCCTCCGCGCACGGTGCCGTCACGTCAACGCCGTGCGCGGACGGACAATCGTAGTATCCAATTTGATCGAGCAGCCACCTGACGATGCTGTCGCGCAGATCCGTCCAACGGCTCATGTCGCTACTCCTCCTCAGATGCGTTCTCGCGCTCCCTGGCGCGTTGCGCGGCACGCAGCGCCGCCAGCTCGGGCGGCAGGTTGGCCGCCTCCCACGCGGCCTGGACGCGCTCCCGCTCTTCGGCGGCTCGCGCCAGCTCCTTGGCCCTGGCCTCAGGGTCGGCCGGCAGTCCTATGCGGGATGTCGTGCCGTTGGTCCAGCAGGTGCCGTCGCCGTAGAGGTCGACGCGGATGATGCGGCCGCTCTCGTTTGTCAGGATGTATGTGCCGATGCGGCCGCCGTGGTAGCGCTCGCGGAGAGTCTGGTCTGACTCCACCACGGCGAGGAGCGCGTCGATTTCGGCCGGGCCGCTCTTCGTGACGCGCGCCGCCGCGAGGACGGACGCGGCCTCCGCCGGCGTGACAAGGCCCGTGGCGACGACGGCGTTGGTGATGGCACCGAAACCTTCGTAATCGTCAGCGAAAACCTGGCAGGCGAGCCACTCGTCCCAGTAGCCGGCCGCCTGGATCCATGCGTTCATCTGGTCGAGCTTGCCGAGGCGGCGCATGGCCGTGACGATGCCGAGCTTCGAGTATTGCGCCGGGGCGGCGAGTGCCGCGGCGGCGAGGCCAACGGCGGCGATAGTCGCAAGTGTTCTTTTCATAGCGGGCCCTCTATTTCGATGTTGCCTTCATATCCGACAACCCTGTTTTTCTTCGGTGGCTCATGGTCTTCCGCGGAGTCGGCAACCGTCCACGTTTCTCCGTCCAGCGAGAAGGACAACGAGAAGGACACCGGATTCCGCGAGTAGTTGCTTGCGGAGTCGTTGGCCGTGTACCATCGCCACTTCGCCACGCGGGATGCGTCGAGCCGGGCCGAGCCTAGGTCTGCGACGATCGAGCAGGGCATAGTGACCGAACGGCACATCTTCGTGTCAACGGAACCGTCGAAAAGTTTTTCCGGCAGTTCGGCGGACGAGCCGCTCGCTGCCAGGCCGGTTGCACTAACCGACACGTCGCCCCACTCGAAGACGGAGTCGTCCTCCATCACGACCTCGATTTTCGAGACTTGCACCAGCCCGTTTCCAGAGCCGATTTTTTTTGCGATGTCGAAGCGGACGTATCGGGCCGGGTTTTCGGCGCGGGGAATACGGACTCTCGTCCCCGCAAACGCCATCTTCCCGGCGCTTCCCGGAATCACGAATCCGTTAATAGACCAGACGCCGTTTGTGTGGACGGTCGGCGCCGGGATGTAGCTGGCGGCGACGAGCACGTTGTGGTTGGTCGCGTTCTGAAGGGCGTAGTTGTGGGGGTGGTCGGCGTAGGTCAGATGCGGAGTGAGCCGCACCCAGTCGGCGGCGTTGGTGCTGGCCAACTCGCGGGCGTAGACGAGGATCTCCGCGTCGTCTGGCAGCAGCGGCGTGCGCTTGGCGATGGCGACGTGGACAAAATCGTTGGTGAGGTAGGAGCCGGCGTCCTCGATGTAGGGATCGTCGACATACACGCTGCCGGCCTTGCCGCCGCCGTAGATGGTGGCGGCGGCGACGGCCGCGACAAGCGCCAGACGCCCCGCCGGGCCTAGACGCCGCCAGAGTGCGCGTATGTCGCCGAAGGCGGTCATCTGGCCTCCGTCCAAGTGAGTGTGCGGTTCGGGGCCGTTCCGCTCACGGTCGGGACAAAATGCACGCCGTCTACGATCACGCCGCCGGAGAGGTCTGTCCAGCCGTGGTTTCTAATCACCGTCTGCCCCTCCTGCAGAGCGCGGAACTGGAAGAAAGCACGCGGCGAGGATGTCGTGATCGTCCATGTCCACGCCCCCGCCGCGCCCGAGCAGGACGCCGACGAGATCCACGCCGGCGACTCCTCGGAGAGGTTCGTCCACTGGCCCGACGAGAGGTCGTTCGAGGCGTAGCACACTGGCGGCTCAGAGCTCACGACTGACAGCGGAATCGACACCTGGTTGCCGTCGACCGTGATGCCGTCGGCCGAGACGCCCACCAGCACGCTCTCCGTGCGCTCAATTGAGACGAGCGCCGTCCCGTCGCCCGTCGACAGGTGGAGAAATGCGTTGGTGTCCCCGCCGAGCGCGAGACCGTTTGAGCACAGCACCCATGCCTCGCCCGCCGCCGTGGCGACGCGCTCGTATTCGTATCCGCCGGACACTACCGTGACTGGCGTGGAAATCCATGTCGCTCCCTGCGGCGCGTCGGCCCCGAGCCCTGAGGTGTGCCGCGACCAAGCCCGGTCGGCCTTCTCCGCCGCGAGGGCAGCGACAGCGGTGGCGGTGAAATTGGTGGACGCCTCAAGGGTGCGCGCCAGGCCGTTCGTCTCGGCCCAGACCGTGAAGTACTCGTTGCTTTCGCTGAGCTGGAGAATCCGCATCGCCGGCGAGCGGACTCGGCTGTTATAGTTGGTGACCTCCATCACGACATTGCTGCCGACGAGCATCTGGTGGACGAGCGAGGCGTCGGCGCGGACGGCGGCAAGGTCGGCGGCCGTCGGCAGCCCTGCCGTCGCGGCGGACGCGGCCCACGCGGCGGCCTCGTCGGCGTAGTTGTTGGCAGCGGCGAGCGTGTCTTCGGCCATGCCCTCGATATCCAACTCGATGTTCTGGTGTAGTTCAGCGATGCTGAGGCCGCGGCCGTCGTCGGCGAGGACCGTCACATGCTCCCAGTCGTTGGCCTGCAGCGTGACCGTGTCGACATGCTGGAAGAAGGCGTTGACGTTCTGGAGTTCCAGATCGCCCTGGTCGATGCGCACGAGGTTGTTTGTGCCGCCATCCTCCCCGTCGGCCCAGGCCGCGAACGCGGGGTCGGACTCCGCCGACAGCGGCGGGGCCGGCGCCTTGGCCCAGACCGGGACGGTTGGATCGGACTCGTCGGACAGAAAGCCTGACACGTCTGGGATCGCGGCCGCGACACGCGCGACCTCGCCCGTCGTCGCATACCCGGACAGGTCAACCGCCCCGGCGACGGCGTTGGTGTCCACGGGCGTCCCCGGCGGTACATCCTCCCACCGCACCGTGTCTGCGGCGAACGCCGGCGACGGCGCGCATCCCGCCGCGAGGACGAGCAGCGCCAGCGCGGCGGCCCCGCCCTTGAGGATGGAGATGATCTCGGCCAGCCGCTCGCGCAAGTCTCGCTGCGTCGCGTTGGGGCCGATATCGGCGACGTCCGCGAAGTCTCCGGGCCGCAGCACCTCGCCCGGCCCCGGAACGCCAACGCCGCCAGAAGCGGCCTCGGAGGGATCATCCGTGACAATCACGCGCAGCGCGTTGTCGAGCGCGTAGGACGCGCCGGACGGCGACGAGACGGAGATCCTGGCCATGTGCGCGCCGAGCGGCCACAGAGCCGTTTCCGCAGCGGAGAAATGGGCCGTGAGCGTCGCCCCGGACGCGGGGGAGACCCACTCGCGGACGGCGCCGCAGACCTCAAGGCGGACGGTCATGCCGTCATATCGGCCCTCGGGGAGCGCGACGGAAACCCCGGCGCCCATCGCGGCCGTGTCGGCCCCGCGCAGGATCGTCGGCAGCGTCATGGCCGGGCCTCCAGTGGCACGATGGCGATGCGGCCCGCCGGAACGCCGTTGGTGCACACGACGAGCGACCCCGTGGCGGGGTCGAAGCGGATTTCCGCGCACAGCGCGGCGTCGGCCCCCAGGAGCAGCGCGTCTCTCCGGACGTGCGCCGAGACGCCGTCGGCGAGAAACGCCCCGCCGATGTCCACGCAATTCGTCGCGTCCCGCCAGCCGTGGCCCGCGTTGAAGCCGATGGCCACGCAGTCTCGGATGCCGGAGGCCCCCCATAGCGAGCCGGCGCCGACGCCGACGGATCGCGTGACGTTGGTCGTGTATGCGCCGGCCAGAACGCCGACGACAACGGACCGGTCAAACGACTGCGCGTCCCGCGCCGACCAGTCCCCCGCGAACACGGCCATTCTGCTCATGCGGTTCGTCCCGACGCCTCCCACGCAGTCTCCTATCGCCGTGACATTCGCCCCCATCACGGCGCCTATCGCCGACCACGCCGCGGCGGCCGCCGCAGCCACTGCTGCCATTGTCCGTGTCCGTGTCATGCCGTCCGTCCTCCTAGTCGTTCAGGAAACCCTCTTCGCCGGTTCCGTTCTGGATGGGGTCGTAGGTCCCGCCCGGCGTATGCCCGTAGTCCTCGCCATTGAACACCGACTCCCCCGAATGCCAGGCCGTTATGAGGTCGAACAGATCCTTCTTCCTGACGAACTCCTGGGTCATCTGCTCGAGCGCGTCGATCCGCGAGGAAAGCATGTCGCAGCGGCCTCCGAGAAAGTTGATGTCCTCCTTTGCCTTTGCCATGTCCTCCTCGAGGGTCGCCACGCTGCCCCCGAGCCCTTCAACGACGCCCTGGAGATCCGTGACGGCGCTCTCGATCGTCCCGACCTGCTCGGAAAGCATGTTGTGATCTGAAATTGTCGCGTAGGTTCCGGCGCAGGCGTCGATGGCGTCCTGCTGGGTTTTCACCTCGCATTTGCATGGATTGTCGTCCTTGCACGGGCAGTCGACCACGATTGTGATGTTCGTGCCGCCCCCTCCGCCGCCGCTGTCGTCTCCGTCGTCTCCGCCGCCGCAATTGCCGCAGTTGCATGTGACGATGCCGTTTGTGCCTCCACATGAAAGCCCCATGCCTGCGACGACTTCCTCGATTTTCTCCTTGGTTGCCGCGAGGTCGAGGAAGTCTCCCCAGTTGGCCTCGCAGGCGAACTTCTGCGCGCCGAACTCGAGATAGCCGACCGTAGCCCCGTCCTTGCAGATGAACGCCATTCCGGGGCTTGAGCCGTCCTCGAGGTGCGAGACCATCGTGTCGCCCGATGTCGCGCCGTCGAAGCCGTAGATCTGGTACTCGTTGTTGGCGTTGAACTCGATGGATGCATTGTCGCAGAGACCGGTGTAGACCCCGCGATCCATGTCCTCGAGCACCGTGATTCGCTCCTCGTGGTCGTCCAGGGTCTCCTGCTGCTCGCCGTCGGTGTCCGAAAGTTTCCTGTCGTTCTCGAAGAGCGCCTGGTCCGTTTTCGACAGAGCCTTGACTGCCTCGGAGCACGACGTCGGAACCGGCGCCGTGGTCCATCCGAGCACCTCGCCGTCCCCGAGGTCCAGCGGAGTGACGATGTTGAAGGGGGCGCTTACGCCCACGAACTCAGCCCCCCCGTTCTCATAGTCATACTCATTGGTGCCGGCGTCGCACAGGTCGCATCCTGTGACGTTGACAGAGCCGCCGTTCGAGAGGGCGGCGAGGTCGGCGTCGTGCGCGGTCTTGGTTTCCCTGAGGCTGATGGCCAGGTTCATGTCGGACATCCGGGTGTCGACTTCCTTCTTCCAGGCCCCGAGCTCTTCCAGCGCCCTCGCGTTGTCGTCTCCCAGCAGGTAGGCCTGCGCCGCCACGAGCGCCGCCTGGTACGCCAGGCCGAGCGCCGCGTTGTCCGGCGGCGGATCGAAGACGGCCCCGCCGGCGGGACTCACGAACCGTCCGGCCGACGGGTCGTACTCGTAGTATCCGCCGCCGGGGATTGTGATGCCGACGACCGGCTGGTCCTGCGTCGCCCCCGGAGGGAAGTCGGAGGCGTCCGCGAAAAGCGCTACGGGGGCAAGCGCGGCAAGCGCCGCCATCACCATGGCCGTTTTCATCGCCGGCCCTCCCAGGCGAGTTGCGCCGTCGGCCGGGCAACCGTCGTCGACGCGATGCGGCAGAGCCAGTTCGTTTGGGCGTCGCAGAGCCAGAGCCCGGGCCGCCAGCTCGCCCACGAGTACGGAGTTCCTCCGACGACGACCAGGGCGTTTGTCCGCGACGTGAGCATCAGAAGCTGCCCGTGGCGCCAGGCGCCGTCGGACTCGCTCCATGCGAAGAGGCTCCCGTCTGAAAGCCCGGCGGAAAGGGCCGCTGGACGCGGATCGTGGACGACGAGCGCCGGGACGGTGGCCTCCTCCAGGACGATCGTCTCGTCGCCGGCCGTGAACGCCGTGCCGCCGGCCACGGGGCGCGTGGCGACGATGGCGGCGTCGACGTAGTTTGTCACGAAGTTCGCCACCCATGTCTGAGTCGCGCCGGTTCCGGCGAACGCGTGCGCGGCTGCCGCCAGCAGGGCGGCGATTGCCAGTGTCGTTTTCATCGGGTCTCCTCCTACTCGCTGGCCGAGATGTAAACGGCGGAGTCGCCCCCGGCCGGCAATGTGCCGAGCGGCACCGTCTCCGCCTCGTCCACGGCGCCGATGCGGTACGTCCATTCGCCCACGTCGTCGAGGACGGCCCAGATCGCGTGCTGTCCGCCCCGCTCGTCGAGGATGGTTGCCACATGTCGCCGCCTTGCGTCGAGCGCGGCCGCCGTGCCTGCGCTCCACGCGGACACGGTGCACCGGCCCCGCCCGATGGCCGTAGGCTCTCCGTCGGCGGAGGCGGCCCGGACCTCGTACCAGCCGTCGCCACCCCCCGCGGGGAAGGCCGCCCCGAGTATCCGGCAAGTCCAGTCGCCGTTGGAGTCGCACGAGGCGGGGAAATCCCAGAACGCCTCGCCGTCGGAGACGCGGACGACCACGTCCGAGCAGTCGCCCGGAACGCCCACCACGCGGGCGACGAACTCGCATCCCGCCCGCGCCCTCATCGGTGGCAGCGGCATGTCGAGCCGCGCCACGTCCGCGTCTATCACAAGGTTCACCTGCCGTTTCATCGCGTGCCTTTCCGTGCTAAGATCCCATGACTCTGTAAACCCGCACCTCGCCCGATACTTCGAGCAGCCTCCCGTTAGGGGCGAACGTGAGCTTCCGCCCGAGCAGGAACCTCGACGAATACCCGCTGGCGGCGAGCGACTTGTCGAAGCGCGTCAGGACGAAAATCTCCAGTGGCTTCTGCGTCGTGTCGGCCTGCCACGTCGATGTCGACTTGGTCGGCATCGTCACGCCTGACACGCTGTCGTCCGACGCCGTGGCCGACACCATGTCGGTCGCCGACGCGCTTGCGCCCGTCCCCTCGCCGAGGTGGTCGGGGTCGATTTGCAGCCCGTCCGAGTCGACCTTGACGCCGCCGCCGGCCTTGACCTTGGCCGAGACCTGCTTCGCCTGGCTGATCGTGACGCCGTCCCCGGGTGTGTATGCCCCTGCCGTGCCGCGTATCCTCTCGTCGAGCCACTCCTCGTCGATGGACATTTCCACTGGCGCGGACTCCTTCGGGAACGACGGACGGGTCATCCGCATCCCCGTGCCGGGGCAGAAGTTGTTGATCCAGGCCGTGACCTTGCGGAACCACTCTAGCGGAATCTGGAAGACCTTCGTCCCGGCCTGGAATTTCTCTTGAAGCGTCATGTCGGCCCCTTGTCTCCACTAGAGGTTCCATGACGGAGAATATGACGGCGTGCATGTCCGGGTTTCCACGGTCGTCCTCTTCTCCCAGAATCCGGCCTCGTTGACCCGGCCGCTCTGAACGGTTATGACCGTGCCGGTCGCGGCCTCCCACTTGGGGGCCCACGACGGCATGTGCAGCGGGCTGGACCCGACAAAGTCGGAGAAGGCATCCGCCGCGCCGGGGTGCGCGGTGGAAACTTGACTGCTGGGTGTCACGCCGGGGTCGCTCGTGTGCCCGCGCGAGACGTATTCCCACACCTCGGAGGTCATAATCGCCGTCGCCCTGTAGAATGTCCGCGACACGACTTCACCTTCGGATGTGACGGAGCGGGAAGCCTGCTGCGCGCCAAGAGCCTGCGTCGTCTTGTTGTGCGAGACCAGGAACTCTTCCGTCATTCTACGACTCCTTCATGCTCATGAGCTCGTCGAGCTTCTCGGCGAGGTCGCGGGTGTTATGCTCGATTGCATCGAGCGCCTGCTGCGCGGCCTGCTGCTCCTCCTTGGCCAGCGCGACCTGACGCACGGCCTCCTCCTCGGCCGACAGCTTGCCGAAGTCAATGCTGCGCCAGTCGCGATGGCGCGACTCGAGCTTCTGGAAATCCTTCTCCCACTGCTTCTCGGCCCGCTGCTGCTCCCTGTAGTCGTCGATGCGGGCCTGCATGGAGCTCTTGTCGCGATACCAGCCCCACGCCTGGGAGACCTGCCGTTGCGCGGCGGCAAGGCGCGTCTGCGCGGCGGACTCGGCACCCTTCGAG
>JAEEGL012125140.1_pt1 | contig 11896 bp, 16 predicted proteins | sample 9134231 | NCBI WGS metagenome assembly JAEEGL01 (sample SAMN16246548, study PRJNA631951) | gut metagenome | biome: gut microbiome; feature: rumen; material: fiber-attached | host: Bos | place: Iran: Karaj | collected 2018-10 | reverse complement strand
CGCGCCTCCCGCAGCGAGGGCGGCGGCAGCAGCCCCGAAAAGAGCGAAAAGTCCGAGGCGCAGACGCCGGGCGCCGACGGAGAGCATTGCCGCCGCAAGCCGCAGGATCAGAAGGTCCATCAGGAGGTTATCGAGCAGAAAAAGCTCAATATACATTTGTTTTTACCGATAAAAACAAGGAAACAGCCTCCTTTGCCGCGGCGGCGGAGGGCGGGAGAAAACGCCCCGCTCCGCCCGACGGGAAAAGCATAGCACAATCCGCGGGCAATGAAGGTCGAACCGCGGGCAAGAAAAAAGAGGGAAAAGCGCGAATTCGCGGAGGCGAGAATGACGCTGACGCGCGTGATATGCGCATTCATGGGAGATGGCGAGCCGGAAAACAACAGACCCGGGAGTTGGCGAGCCGGAAAACAACCCACTCGGGGGAGATGCGACCACGCTCGCTTCGCCGAAGGCTCGCGAGCGAGGTCGTCGCCTCCCGGGTCTGCTTTGTCCCGGCACGCCAACTCCCGGGTTGGCTGCGGCCATGCCCATGCCCGTCTCGCCCTCAAAATATATTATTTTCAATGGTTGACATTTGTTATCCAAAGTTCTATACTGTAAACAACAGATAACACGTGTTATCCTAATCGAAAGGAAGGTGTTCGGAATGGATAAGATATCACTCTCGGACGGCGAATGGAAACTGATGAACCTTCTGTGGGACGAAAATCCCCTCACGATCGGCAATATGGTCGACGCCCTGAAGCGCGATACGGGCTGGACCAAGGCGACGGTCAACATCATGCTCAACCGCCTTGCGGAAAAAGGCGCGGTGCGGATCGAGACGGGCGGCAGGAGCAAGCTCTTCTACCCGGTGCTGGAGCGCGAATCCGCCGTCCGCCAGGAGGCGAAGAGCACCCTTGAAAAGATCAGGACCGGCGGCTTCGGCCTGCTGATCAGCACTATGGCAAAGGAATCGAATTTCACCGATGAGGAGATCGAGGAGCTTTACCGCATCCTGAAGGAGGCGAAAAACAATGACTGACCTTGTATGGGTCGTATCATCCTGCGTGATGATCCTCGCCGTGATCGCCATCCGCGCGATCTTCGGCAAAAAAATGAGCGCAGGCCTCCGCTACGCGCTGTGGGCGCTGGTCGCGGTCCGTCTGCTCATCCCGGGCACGCTGTTTGAAAGCCCGGTCAGCGTAAAAGCCGCCGTCATGCAGACGGAGGTCGCGGAAAACATGGAGGCCGTGAAGGATTTCGCTTCCGTGGAACGCAGCGGCGAAAACGAAGCGATCGCACGCCCGCGCTATACCTCGCCGAAGCCCGCCGCGCCTGCCAATACCGGAACCGTTACCGAGACCAATCCCGGAACGAATAACGGAAACAACGCGGGGGAGACCGCGGAAACCAAACCGGCAAACACCGCCGAACAGGTGACCGTGATAAAGAACGTGACGCCGGAGCGCGTCGAGACCTATCAGAAGACCATCAAGGCGCGCGACGTGCTGAACGTCGTCTGGTACACCGGAATGGCGCTGATAGCCGTTTACCTGATCTACGTCAACCTCCGCTTCTATCTGAAGCTGCGCGACCGGCGCAAACTGATCAGCGCCGACGCCCCCTGCAAAGTCTACGCGGTCGCGGGCCTCGAATCCTCCTGCCTGCTCTTCAACACGGTCTACGTTTCGCAGGAGACCGCGGACGACGCGGACGAACTCAACTGCGTGCTTGCGCATGAGCTTTCCCACCGCCGCCACGGCGACGGCTTTATCAACCTCCTCCGCAGCGCGGCACTGATACTGCATTGGTATAATCCCCTCGTCTGGTACGCGGCGTTTGCCTCCCGCCAGGACAGCGAGCTCTTCGCCGACGCAGGCGCAGTGAAGACCCTCGGCGAGAGCAGGCGCGAAAACTACGGCATGACCCTGATCGAGCTTTCGACGAAGCCCAGCGTCCGCGCAAGCATCGCCTGCACCGCAACGACGATGGCGAACAACAAGCGCGCCCTCAAGCAGCGCGTGAAGAACGTCGCCTCCCGCCGCCGCACGACGGTGCTGATCGCGGTCATAGTGCTTGCCGTCGCCGCGCTTGCCGCCAGCTGTGCCTTCCTCGGCTCCGCCGCCGCGGAGAACAAGCTGATCACCGCCGATGAGGACGCGGTAAAGACAACGCCGGAGCCGGTGGAAACGCCGACACAGACGCCGGACGATACAGAACCGACCGACGAATGGTTCTATGACGAAGCTTGGAAGATCGCCGAGGAGATCGTGAAGCTGTATGATCTGGATCCCATGGATCTCAACAGGGATTCGATCCGGAGAATCGAAAGAAACTGGGCGGATCAGAACGGCAAAAACGTCGGGGACTACACGGACGTTGTCTTCGGCGACGCTAATGCGGATGAACCGTACGTCAGGGTCCGCTTCGTCCGCGACCTTGACGGCGAAACCGGCTGGAAGACGGATAAATTCAGATTCGGCGTCACCGGAAGAGAGGATTACGAGCAGATCGCGGCCGACAGACGCAGCTTCGATTCAATATTCGCCGGTCATCACGTTTCGCAGATGGATCCGAGATACATCTTCAGTATAACGCCTGAAAACTTGCAGGCAGCAGGTTATCAGCTCAAGGGTGATGAATCGGATAATAAAACCGTCGCACGCTATATGCTTAACGAAGTTGCGAAGAAGCTTACAAGTCTCAATACGGGCAATCTGCTGTACTGCCGCGACGCGCAGCCCGGCGGCCTGAGCCTGAACGAGATCTATGAAGACGGCGTACAGTGCTACAAATACGACTGCTGCATCGCGGTGCTGCCGCAGGATCCGAGAAGCTTCGAGCTTGGCTTCGCGAACGCGATAATGGAGTGGCTCTATACGGGCAGCGAGAAGCCGGAATGCCGCTGCTACATGCAGCTTTACACGGAGATTACCGTTTTTAAAAGCTCCGACGGTCACTTCGGTATGTATCTAAGGATCCCGGGAAACGGCTATGATGACCCGACGCCAGACCCCCTTCCGCCGCAGGCCGAACCCATCATGCTCGGTGGCGATCATACCGTGACCTTCAACTACGTCGACCAGAGGATCTTTGCCGATTTCGAGCTGCCGGCGGGTTACGGTATCCGCACCGACAGCGGCGACGCGACCGCGCTCCCGCTCCTTGTCGGCAATACGGATGGCGCCTACATCTATAACGCGAACGGCGAACTGGTCGGCGCATTCACCGCTTATCCGTACGACACGGAAGCACCGGAGGATAACCTCGACTGGATCTACGCAGAGTTCCGCATGGGACGCTGGCACATCATGATCGAGGATATGTACGAGCCCGTCGCGGCGCACGGCACGGTCCATCCCGCGCTGACCCTCGCGGAAGCGCCTTACATGATCGAAGGGCAGACCATGGCAGGTACTGCGACCTTCACCTGCGACGCGGTCATCGCCTTCGATACCGCGAGCCATACGAAGATCGAGCTCGCCTTTATCCGGGACGAACTGACCCGCAGCCAGCTGACCGCGATCGCCGGAAGCATCATGCTTGACGCGGACGACGGGAACACACAGACGGCCGAACCGACCGAGGAATGGTTCATCGAGGAGGCGTGGAAGCTCGTCAGCCGCATCGAGGTGGTACATAATCAGCAGTACGACAAGGCGGCAGCGACCGTTCTCGGGCTGAGCACAAACAATATCACTGTCCATTTCCCCTCGCTCAACATCCCCGGCCAGGAGTGCACGGTATTTATGGAAAAGGGCGAACGCGGAAACTTCGAGATCTGGGCCTCCCTTCCCGAAACGACGGATGACGAGGCAGGAGCAGCCTATTTGGAGTGGCTGTACGATGAGGCCAAATGCGGCGAGAAAATGGTGGAGCTGATGAATATGCAGCTCACCGTTACGGAAAGCGACGTCCGCGCCTCCGGCTGCACCGCGGCAATCGGTACGGATGAATACCGGGATGCGGTCGCGAACTGCTATATGCAGAAGCTCGTGGAGCTTTACACCAACGATTTCAACCATCTTTCCCCGTTCCGCTGCTATGAGGTCAGAGGCATCAAATGCGTAAAGGAAGAATGGCCGTATTCCGATGGATCTTATACTATCGTTATCGCCTTCCGCGCCGAGGATCCGCTTGCGCTGGTGAGCCTCTTCGATTACGTACCGGAATTCGTCGTCAATACCAAATACTCCATGGATCTGTACGGCTGGCTGTCCGGCTGGACCATGGTGGATATCGACGTCGCGGCGGACGGCAGCTGGACCGGCAGCGGAATGCTGAACGGGGCAGGCTGATGAACGATCGCCGAAAGCATCATGCTTGAAGCGGCGGACAGATAAACTTAAACCCGGTGAAAACCGATCTGATTTGATCCTCCTTATACGAAAAGGGCTGCTGCGGGCGATATCGCGCCTCCGGCAGCTCTTTTTTATGATGTTCCGCACGAAGACCGATGAGGTGTTGATACAGACAAATCGAGGGAACCGACACCTCATCCGTCAGCCTGCGGCTGCCACCTTCCCCTCAAGGGGAAGGCTTGATGAATTGCGCTTCGCGCATGATTTGGCTTCGCCGTGATTTGCACTGACGCGCATTTCAAGCCCCGTCCTCATACAGCTCCTCGCCGAGGCTTATTCCCATCCTTTCGAGGTCCTCGCGGGTGTACTCGCGCTGCTTATAATCGAGAGCGCGGTTATACTGCCGCTTCGTTTGATCCCTTCGGTAAGAGGAATTCCCGCCGAAGGCGTTCCCCGAGGAGCGTTCTCCGCCCTTCGCGGCGCGTAAAGCTATCTCTTTTTTATGTTCTTTATTATCTTCTTTATTATTATGTATCGATTCGATACATTCATTGTATTGTTTCGATACATTGAATGTATTGTTTTGATGCATTGAATGTATTGATTCGATACATTTATCGTCGGGATCCTGCGCCGTATACTCCACTATCGAACGCCCGCTGCCGACGCGCTTCTCTCCGATCCGCTTGATGAGACCGCGTTCCGTCAGCGTTGAAAGCGCATTCATGACGTTGGCACGGGTTATGCCGACGCGTTTGGACAGCGTTTGACAGCTTCCATGCCAGGTCTGCCCATGCTCTGTGAAGCTGTAGATCAGGGCATAGATCAGAAGCGCAGCCGGACGCAGACCGAGTTCAGCCATCCAGGAATAAATGATAAAATAGCTTTCTTTTGTGTTTGCTTCCATTTGAGTATGCGTAATAAAGCCTTGAAAGGCCGGGAGTTTGCTTTCGGTTTTACGTGTTGGTTTTGCTTAAATAAGCCTGTATGAGGACTTGTCCCTACTATTATTATACCAAAAATCAGGGGAAAAGGCAAGGAAACGAGGGGGCCTTGGGAGAAAGCTGACAGCGGGTTTGAACGAGCTGACCGATGAGATGTAATGGCGGCGCAGCCGCCAAATCACGGAGCACCGCAGGTGCGGGAAATCATGCAGAGCGGCACGCGACGCTGTTCATGAAGAGCAAGCTTCAATTAATTATAAAGCCGGTTTGTGCTTAGGTTGACTTTCTCCGAGTTTATTATTGTGGCATGAATGGTTTGCAGCAGCTTCGCTGCAGCCTTATCCTCCCGGGCCGGTTTGTTCACGGCACGCCAACTCCCGGGCCGGTTTGTTCACGGCACGCCGACTTCCGAGTCGGTATTGCTCCGGCCTGCGGGCGGATGATATCCGCCCCTACTTCGGTTGACATTATAATGATTTGCCTGCGGCATGATTTGCGCCTTCGGCGCATACATGAAAACACACGGACGCGGGTACATAGAGGGCGAAAACGGCAAATATACAGAATTATACATAAAATTTCTTGCAAAAATATGCAAAAACGGGCTTTTCGGCAGAAAAAAGGTATTGACAAAATCCTAATTTACGGTATAATGGGACTGTTCGCGTCTTGGGGCGTATTATGCCTGCGCTGGCCTAATCTCCGCCCGTCATGCTGACAATAGAACGCGAGCCGCTGTCCGCGAAAGCGGACAATTCCCTGCGGGAGGTTGCCGGTTGCCAATCCGGGTAATTCACGCAGGAGGCCTGACAAGATCGGGCAGCTCGATCCCGGGCTCCGGACCCGCCGCAAAGTTACTCCGCGGCGAGCCGAGGCGGGAAAGAGGTGGGGCAAGGCGCCCCGCCGTACGTTATTAAATTCGCAACGCACGGCAGGGTGTACTGCCAACAATCGAGTGCGGCGATAACCGCACACAAAATCGAGAGGAGATAAAAATGGCAAACACACGTATCCGCATCAAGCTCAAGGCGTATGAGCACAACCTCATCGACCAGAGCGCAGAGAAAATCGTCGAAGCGGCAAGAAGGAACGGCGCACGCGTTTCCGGACCCATCCCCCTTCCGACGGAGAAGGAGATCGTAACGATCCTTCGCGCACCCCACAAGTACAAGGACTCAAGAGAACAGTTTGAAATGCGCACCCACAAGCGCCTGATCGACATCCTCCAGCCCTCGGCAAAGACCGTTGACGCGCTGATGAAGCTCGATCTTCCCGCCGGTGTCGACATCGAGATCAAGCTGTGATTCCGGAGGTAGAGAAATGAAACAGGCAATACTGGGAAAGAAAATCGGCATGACCCAGCTCTTCCTCGAAGATGGCACCATGATCCCCGTGACGGTCGTTCTGGCAGGTCCCTGCCCCGTCACCCAGGTCAAGACCGTTGAAAACGACGGCTACGCGGCAGTCCAGATGGCTTTCCAGCCCGTTCGCGAAAAGCTCATCACCAAGCCCGAGCTCGGTCATCTCAGGAAAGCGGGCGTTCAGGCCCACCGTTACGTTAAGGAATTCAAGCTCGACAACGCCGAGAACTACGAAGTCGGAACCGTCATCAAGGCCGATACCTTCGAAAAGGGCGACCACGTAGACGTTACCGGCACCAGCAAGGGCAAGGGCTTCGAAGGCAACATCAAGCGCTGGAATCAGGCCAGGGGCCGCAAGACCCACGGTTCGCATTCCTACCGCGTAGCCGGCTCCATGGGTGCCTGCACCTATCCCGGCGAGGTCTTCAAGACCAAGCATCTGCCCGGCCACATGGGCCGCGAGCGCATCACGGTTCAGAACCTCGAAGTTGTCCGCGCCGACGCGGAGCGCAACCTGCTCCTCATCAAGGGCGCGATCCCCGGTGCAAAGGGCGGCCTCGTTCTCGTCCGCAGCACGGTCAAGTAATAGGAGGGTCAAACATGCCTAACGTAGCAATTTACAATATTTCCGGCAACAAAGTCGGCGATATGGAACTCTCCGAGGCCGTCTTCGGTCAGGAAGTCAACGTTCCCGCAATGCACGCCTATGTAAAGGCGTATCTCGCAAACCAGCGCCAGGGCACCCAGAGCGCGAAGACCCGCGCCGAAGTCTCCGGCGGCGGCAAGAAGCCCTGGAGGCAGAAGGGCACCGGCCGCGCCCGTCAGGGTTCGACCCGTTCCCCGCAGTGGACCCACGGCGGCGTCGTGTTCGCACCGAAGCCCCGCGATTACCGTCTGAGCCTCAACAAGAAGCTCAAGAGGGTCGCCCTCAAGTCCGCTCTTTCCGCGAAGGTCGCAGCCGAGAAGTTCATCGTTCTCGACAGCCTCGAGCTGAACGCTCCGAAGACCAAGGAAATGGTCAAGGTCCTCGGCAATCTGAAGATCGCCAACGCCCTGATCGTCACCCCCGAAGTCAATGAGACCGTTGTCCGCGCGGCGAACAACATCCAGGGCGTACAGACCACCACCGTCGGAATGCTGAACACCTACGACGTTCTCAAGTACGACGCCGTGATCGCGACCCGCGACGCGGTCGCCAAGGTCGAGGAGGTATACGCATAATGAACGCTCACGACATCATCATCAAGCCCGTGCTCACCGAGAAGAGCTACGAAGTTATCGGCGGCAAGACCTACGTCTTCATCGTCAATAAGAAGGCGGGCAAGACCGAGATCAAGCAGGCCATCGAGACCATCTTCGAAGGCGTAAAGGTCGAAAGGGTCAACACGGTCAACCACCTCGGCAAGATCAAGAGGCAGGGCCGTTTCGAAGGCCGCCGCCCCTCCACCAAGAAGGCTTACATCACCCTCACGGCTGATTCCAAGACCATCGAAGCCTTCGACAACATGGCTCAGTAAGGAGGCACACAATGGCAATCAGGAAGATTAAGCCCAACACTCCCGGTCAGCGCTTTATGACCGTCTCCGCTTATGAGGAGATTACCTGCACCAAGCCCGAGCGTTCCCTGATGGAAAACCTCAAGAGCAACGCCGGCCGCAACAACCGCGGCAGGATCACCGTCCGCCATCGCGGCGGCGGTGCAAAGCGCCAGTACCGCATCGTCGACTTCAAGCGCAACAAGGACAACGTCCCCGCGAAAGTCGCAACGATCGAATACGATCCCAACCGCAGCGCGAACATCGCCCTTCTGAACTATGCGGACGGCGAAAAGCGCTACATCATCGCTCCCTTCGGCCTCAAGGTCGGCGAGAGCATCGTCTCCGGCGAGAACGCGGATATCAAGGTCGGCAACGCACTGCCCCTCAAGAACATCCCCGTCGGAACCATGATCCACTGCATCGAGCTGCTTCCCGGCAAGGGTGCACAGCTTGTCCGCAGCGCGGGCAACGCGGCTCAGCTCCTTGCGAAGGAAGGCAAGTACGCTCAGGTCCGTCTTCCCAGCGGCGAAGTCCGTCTGATCCCCATGGGCTGCAAAGCAACCATCGGCCAGGTCGGCAACATCGACTCCGTCAACATCAAGCTCGGTAAAGCAGGCCGCAAGCGTCACATGGGCTTCCGTCCCACCGTCCGCGGTTCCGTCATGAACCCGAACGACCACCCCCACGGCGGCGGTGAGGGCAAGGCTCCGATCGGCCGTCCCGGCCCGGTCACCCCTTGGGGTAAGCCTGCTCTCGGTTACAAGACCAGGAAGACCAAGAACATCAACGATAAGTACATCGTCCGCCGCAGGGACGGTAAGTGATCACAGAAGGGAGATAAAATATGAGCAGATCAATCAAAAAGGGACCCTTTGTGAGCGAAAGGCTGCTTGACCGCGTTATCGCGATGAACGAATCCGGCAAGAAGTCCGTCCTCAAGACCTGGTCCAGAGCTTCCACCATTTTCCCCGAAATGATCGGCCACACCATTGCGGTCCACGACGGCAAGAAGCACGTCCCCGTATACATCACCGAGGATATGGTCGGGCACAAGCTCGGCGAATTCGCACCCACCCGCACCTTCCGCGGTCACCGCGGTTCGGAAAAGGCAACACGCGGTAAATAAGGAGGCGTTCACATGGCACTGAGATCTAAAGAAAAAGCAGCAGAGCGCAGGGAGAACGCCGAAAAGCGTCCCCACGCGACCGCTAAATACATCCGCATTTCTTCCCGCAAGGTCAAGGTCGTCATCGACCTGATCCGCGGCAAGAGCGTCGACGAGGCAGAGGCGATTCTGATGTACACCCCCAAGGCGGCATCCGAGCCCACCCTCAAGCTCCTGCGCAGCGCGATCGCGAACGCGGAGAACAACCTCGACATGGACCGCGAGACCCTCTACGTCGCCGAAGTATTCGCGAACCAGGGTCCCACCCTCCGCCGCTATCGTCCGCGTTCCCGCGGCAGCGCATCGAGGATCCGCAAGCGCACCAGCCACATCACCATCATCCTGGACGAGAAGAAATAAGGGGAGGACATACAATGGGACAGAAAGTTAATCCGAATGGCTTCCGCGTTGGCGTCATCAGGGATTGGAACACCCGCTGGTATGCTAATAAGAAGGACTTCGCAAACTTCCTCATCGAGGATAAGAAGATCAGGGATTTCCTGAAGAACAAATATTACGAAGCGGGCATCGCGAAGATCGATATCGCCCGCGCCGCGAGCAAGGTCACGGTCGGCATCCACACCGCCCGTCCCGGCCTCCTGATCGGTAAAGGCGGCGTCGGCGTCGACGCTATCCGCGCCGAGCTGAGCCAGCTTGTCGGCAGGCCCGCCAACGTCAACATCATCGAAGTGCGCAATCCCGATGCGAACGCTCAGCTCGTTGCTGAGAGCATCGCGGCGGCACTCGAGAAGAGGACTTCCTTCCGCCGCGCCATGAAGCAGGCTCTGAGCCGCGCCATGAAGGCCGGTGCGAAGGGTATCAAGGTCAAGTGCGGCGGCCGTCTCGGCGGTGCAGAAATTGCACGTACCGAGGGCTACAACGAAGGCTCCACCCCGCTGCAGACCATCCGTGCGGACATCGAATACGGCTTCGCCGAGGCGAAGACCACCTACGGCCGCATCGGCATCAAGGTCTGGATCTACAGGGGCGAAGTCCTTGCCCGCAAAGCCAAGAAAGCGTAAGGAGGATTTGAACCATGTTAATGCCTAAGAGAGTTAAGCGCCGCAGGGTACATCGTGGCCGCATGAAGGGCACCGCCCAGCGCGGAAACAGGATCGCGTACGGCGAATATGGTCTCGTTGCACTGGAGCCCTCCTGGGTCACCAGCAACCAGATCGAGGCAGCTCGTGTTGCAATGACTCGTTACATGAAGCGTGTTGGTAAAGTTTGGGTCGACATCTTCCCCGACAAGCCCGTCACCGAGAAGCCTGCCGAGACCCGCATGGGTTCCGGTAAAGGTTCCCCCGAGTATTGGGTAGCGGTCGTCAAGCCCGGCAGGATCCTCTTCGAGGTCGCCGAGGTCGAAGAGCCCGTCGCTCGCGAGGCGCTCCGTCTTGCGATGCACAAGCTCCCGCTGAAGTGCAAGTTCGTCAGGAAGGCTGATATGGAACCCCAGGCAGCCAAAGTTGAAGAGACCGTGGAGGAGTAAGCCATGAACAAGAAAGAATGGGAAAAGCTGCAGCAGCTCAGCGTTGAAGAGCTCAAGGCCAAGGAAAGCGAACTGAAGGCCGAGCTGTTCAACCTCAGATTCCGCCACGCAACCGGTCAGCTCGCAAACCCCATGCTCATGAAGGAATGCAAGCGTGACATCGCAAGGGTCAAGACTCTTATCAACGAGCGTGCTTAATTAAGGGAGGATATTTAAATGGAAATGAACAATGCTCCCGTCAGGGGCTTCCGCAAGACCCGCGTTGGCATCGTGACCAGCGATAAAATGGATAAGACGATCGTCGTTGAAGTCAAGACCAAGGTTCGTCATCCCCTTTACGGCAAGATGGTCAACCACACCCTGAAGGTCAAGGCCCACGACGAGAATAACGAATGCGGTATCGGCGATACCGTCAGGATCATGGAGACCCGCCCCCTTTCGAAGGATAAGCGCTGGCGTCTCGTGAAGATCATTGAGAAGGCTAAGTAAGCCGTAGGGAGGACAGCATGATTCAACCGCAAACCAGGTTAAAAGTTGCCGACAACAGCGGCGCTAAAGAAATTATGTGCATCCGTGTTCTTGGCGGCTCCAAGAGGAAGTTCGCAAGCATCGGCGACGTCATCGTCGCTTCTGTAAAGAGCGCATCCCCCGGCGGCGCAGTCAAGAAAAAGGATGTTGTGAAGGCAGTCGTCGTCCGCACCGTGACCGGCATCCACCGCGAGGACGGAAGCCACATCAGGTTCGACGATAACGCAGCCGTTATCATCAACGATCAGAAGCAGCCCCGCGGCACCCGTATCTTCGGGCCCGTCGCAAGGGAACTTCGTGAGAAGGACTACATGAAGATCGTGTCCCTCGCACCCGAAGTGCTGTAAGAGGAGGTAAGCTATGTCAAGCAAGATGAACATTCGCACCGGCGATACCGTCATGATCATCACCGGCGACAATATGAAGGATTCCGGCAAGACCGGCAAAGTCCTCAAGGTCTATCCCTCCGCTCAGCGCATCGTCGTCCAGGGCAGGAACATGACCGTCCGTCACACCAAGCCCCGCAGGCAGGGCGAGACCGGCGGCAGGATCGAGCAGGAAGGCACCATCCACGTTTCCAACGTG
>JAEEGL012094156.1_pt1 | contig 11896 bp, 15 predicted proteins | sample 9134231 | NCBI WGS metagenome assembly JAEEGL01 (sample SAMN16246548, study PRJNA631951) | gut metagenome | biome: gut microbiome; feature: rumen; material: fiber-attached | host: Bos | place: Iran: Karaj | collected 2018-10 | reverse complement strand
TGCGCGTGCTGTCCGTGCAGGTCGACCAGCAGGTCTCCGACCGCTTTGAGCTCCGCGGTGCTGACCAGAACGCCGTTTACACGGCAGACGTTTCTGCCGCTTACAGACAGCTCGCGGTACAGCACGAGTTCGTCGCCGTTGTCAAGCTGATGTTCGGCAAGATATGCTTTCACAGGCGAATCCTTTGCAAGCAGGAACGTCGCTTCGACTGCGGCTTTGTCGGCGCCGGTGCGAATGCTTTCGCGGCTTGCGCGCTCGCCGAGTACAAAGCTGACCGACTCGATGAGGATCGATTTGCCTGCGCCCGTTTCGCCGGTCAATACAGAAAAGCCCGCATCGAAAGCAATGTCGGACTTATCTATCAAAGCAATATTCGTGACCTGTAAACGAGTGAGCACAACGCCCTCCGTTATTTCATCATTTTCTGGAACTTCTTAATGATCTCGGAAACGTTCTTCCCTTCGCGCACCGCGACGAAAACAGTGTTGTCCCCCGCGATGGAGCCTGCGATCTCCGGCCATTTCATCGAGTCGATCGCTTCCGCCGCGACGGCAGCGCTGCCGGCCATCGTCTTGACGACGATCAGATTGCCGGCCGACGTGATCGAAACGACGCAATTCCCGAACAGGCGGATAAAGCGTTCCTGCAGATCGGATTCCGCCTTCTCCACGGTTGCATATTTATAACGTCCCTCCCCGGTCAGGACTTTGATGAGGCGAAGCTCCTTGATGTCGCGCGAGACGGTTGCCTGCGTGACATTGAATCCCTGCGCGCTCAAAAGCGTTGCAAGCTCCTCCTGCGTTTCGATGTTTTCAGCAGCGATCAGCTTTAAGATCATTGCGTGTCTTTTCGGTTTCATGACTCCAACTCCTCAAATCATGTCAGTTTTTCCGATATCAATCGGAACAAATTGCGCGTCTCAAACGTCATCAGCTTCACGACGCGCTCCGATCGCGTGACCGTGATCCGATCTCCTCGCGAAACGGCGCGAAAGCGGTCTCCGTCAGCCGCAAGATACCCTCTGCCGTCCATCGTGATCGAAACGGACGAATCCATCGAGCAGACGACCGGACGGAACTGCAGCGTGTGTGCGCAGATCGGCGTAACGACCATCGCTTCAAGCTCGCCGGAAAGGATCGGCCCTCCGGCAGACAGCGAATACCCCGTCGTTCCGGTCGGCGTCGCAATGACGATCCCGTCGCCGAACAGGTCTCCGGCCTCCTGGCCGTCGATCGAAAGCGAGATCTGAACGACGCCGGAGAACGAATGCTTGTAAACGAGCAGATCATTGAAGCAATCCCGCGTCGCTTCGCCGTTCACACCGACCGAAAGCATCGCGCGCTGTTCGATCGAATACGCGCCTTCGCGAATGCGTTTCAAAGCTTCGGGAAACGTCTCCTCCGTCCATTCGGTCAAAAAACCAACGCGTCCGCAATTCACGCCGAACAGCGGAACGTCGTTTCTGCAGGCGATCTGCGCCGTCCGTATAAAATTGCCGTCTCCGCCGACGGCAATGATCGCGGAATCCCCGGATCCTACGGAAAGCGTATCCGATCCAAGCAGCGAGCAGGAGAATCCCTCCCGTTCCGCTGCCTTCATCATGCGGCGGCAGGCGGACGCAAGCGATGCTTTTCCGGCACGCGCCGCAAAAACAAGGTGCATAGTGCATCCTCCACCTGTGAATATTACGCATTCATTATACAGTTGTAATTCGGAAATAGCAAGAAATTTATGAATAAACTTTAACTGTTTTTGCCGAGAAGATGGGCATTTTTTACGACCTCTGCCGTCATTTCCGAGAATTTATGCAAAGATGCGTCGTTTTTGGGACTGCCTTTTTGAATGTATAAAAGGAATTCGATATTGCCCTTCGGTCCTGTGATCGGGGAAAAGGACAGTCCCGCGACCGTGAAACCGACGCCGTCCGCAAAGGTCAGCATCTCACGGATCACACGTTCATGCACCGCTGCTTCGCGCACGACGCCGTTCTTGCCGATTTCCGCACGTCCGGCCTCGAACTGCGGTTTGATCAGCGCAACGACTTCACCGCTGTCCATAAGACTTGCATACAGCGGGGGCAGGATCAAACGAAGCGATATAAAGGAAACGTCGATCGAAGCGAAGGTGATCGGCTCCGGGAACCATTCAGGTGTCATAAAGCGTGCATTGGTGCGTTCCATGACGGTCACGCGCGGATCGTTCCGCAGCGACCAGTCCAGCTGTCCGTAGCCAACGTCGATCGAATACACATGCTTTGCGCCGTTCTTCAGCATGACGTCCGTAAACCCGCCGGTCGACGCACCGATATCGGCACAAACGCGTCCGTTCAGGTCGATCGGAAAGGTTTTGACCGCCTTGTCGAGCTTCAGGCCACCGCGGCTGACAAACGGGATCGCGTCCTCAACGACGATGACTTCGGCGTCCGTCGGGATCTCCTGCCCCGCCTTGTCGGCACGGACGCCGTTGACGCGCACTTCTCCGGCAAGGATCAGCGCACGCGCCTTTTCCCGCGAGGGGCAAAGCCCTCTTGCAACCATTTCCACATCCAGACGAACCTTGCTCATGCTTCCTCGTTCAACTCCTTCAAAACTTTCGTGACCGCTTCCTCCGTAAGCCCGTACTTCTCCCGCTGACGCTGTACGGACGCCTGACGTATCGGCTCCGCAGGAAGTGCGACGGAACGCACGCGGCAGGGACTCGCCGCAAGCGCAAGCTTCTCGCCGAGCGAGACGGTGTTCTCCTCCATCACCAAAAGCCGCGTTCCGACATCGCGGAAATATTCGACCATTTCGCCGTCAAGCGGCTGCAGAAAACGCGCATTGACAAGACCCGTGCCGTGCTTCTTTGCGATCCATTGCGCAAGCGGCAGCAGCGTTCCGTGCGCGACGATCACCGTGCTCTGCAGCGGCTCCACGATTTCCCAATTGCCGAAGTAAAGCTTTGTCTTCATCGGCACATCAGGAAGTGAACCGCGCGGATATCGCACGACGCTCGGCTCCTTTCTCGAAACCGCCATTTCCAGCATGGCGATCAGCTCGCTCTGCGAAGACGGCGAATAGACCGCAAGCCCGGGCATGACCGAAAGAAACGCCGGATCGAAGATCCCCTGATGCGTTTCGCCGTCCGCGCCGACAAGACCGGCGCGATCGACCGCGATCACGACCGGCAGCTTCTGCAGACATACGTCGTGCAGCACGGAGTCGAACGCACGCTGCAAAAACGACGAATAGAGCGCAACGACCGGCCGCATACCGCCGCGCGCAAGCCCCGCCGCCATCGTAACGGCGTGCGCTTCCGCGATCCCCACGTCGAAGAACCGATCCGGATAGGTCTCCGCGAACGTGGAAAGTCCCGTACCGCTCGGCATCGCCGCCGTGATCGCAACGAGCTTATCGTTTTCCTTCGCAAGGCGCAGCATCGTCTCGCCGAACACCTCTGAACAGGTCTTCTGCCGTTCCGGACTGACCTTTCCGGTCATGATCTCAAACGGCGCGATTCCATGGAACTTCTCGGGGTTCTCGACCGCAAACGGATAGCCCTTCCCCTTGGTCGTGATCGCATGCAGGATCATCGGCTTGTTGAGAGCCTTGCATCGTTTCAGATACTTGACGACTTTAAGAACGTCGTGGCCGTCGATCGGGCCGAGATACAGGATCCCGAATTCCTCGAACGGCAGATTCGGCGCAAGAAAGCGCTTGGCGCGGTTCTTGAAATGCTCCATGTGCCGGCTTAAGAATTTCCCGAACCGGCTCGTTTCCAGCGTGCTCGATAGCCAGCGTTTGAATTTGTTGTACAGGCGGTTCGTTCGCATCGTCGTCAGGGAATCCTTCAGCCCGCCGACGTTTTCCGAAATCGACATCTGATTGTCGTTCAGAACGATCAGCAGCGGCAGCTTGTCCCGTCCCGCGTCGTTCAAGCCCTCGAACGACAAGCCGCCGGTCATGGCGCCGTCGCCGACGAATGCGATCGCCATATGATGATCGCCGTTCAGCCGCATCGCGCGGGCAAGGCCGAGCGCTGCGGAGATCGCCGTGCTTGCATGCCCGGTGTTGAATACGTCGTGCTCGCTTTCCGAGTACTTCGGAAAGCCCGCAAGCCCGTCCTCCTGCCGCAGCGTGGAGAACGCTTCCCTGCGTCCGGTCAGGATCTTATGCGCGTACGCCTGATGCCCGACGTCGAAGACCATTTTATCGTTCGGGCTGTCGAACACGTAATGCATCGCCACGATCAGGTCGACGGCGCCGAGGCTGGAGGCGAGATGCCCGCCGGTCTTCGATACGTTTTCCACCAAAAAAGCGCGCAGCTCCTCACAAAGCGCCGGAAGCTGCTCCTCCTTCAGCGCCTTCAGGTCTTGTATTCCGTTGATCGTATCCAGGATCGGATAGCTCATGTCAGTTGGTTCTGCTCCGTAAAGATTTGATCAGTTCGCGCAGTGCGTCCGCCGCTTCGCCGCCGTACGGCAGCAGGATGGCTTCCGCTTTTTTCGCTGCGTCTTCGATAAACAGTCCGGTTTCTTCCCGCCCGTAAAGCGTTACATAGGTCAGCTTGTTTTCCAGACGGTCCTTTTCCTCGTCCAGAAGGTCGTCCGTCATCTGGAACAGCAATCCGAGCGTATCGCCGAACGCGCGCATCTCCTCCGCCTTTGCGGGATCCGAAAGATATGCTCCCGCAGCGCAGGCTGCGCGGAACAGCGCGCCGGTCTTGTTGAGATGGATGCGTTCGAGCGTCTCGGCGCTGCGTTCGGTCAGGTTCAGATCGTCGCTCTGCCCGCTGACCATGGCGTACGCGCCTTCGAAGATCGCACGCTTGGCGTCGTCGAAGCCGCTCTGTGAAAGCAGGAGCACGCCGGCCTTTGTCAAAAGTCCGTCGCCTGCGAGAATCGCGTTCGCCTCGCCGAAGCGGACATGATTGCTCGGCTTGCCCCGGCGCATCGGATCGTCGTCCATCGCCGGAAGATCGTCGTGGATCAGCGAATAGCAATGCACCATTTCAAGCGCGCAGGCAAACGGCATCGCATCCGATTCGCTGCCGCCGAGCATCTTTGTTACCGTAAGCAGCAGGTACGGGCGGATCCGTTTCCCGCCGTCCAGCAGGCTGTAGGACATGCTTTCATTGAGCAGCGGCGCGGACCCGTCCTGCTCCATATAAACGCGAAGCGCATGTTCGATCCGTGCAAGCTCCTGCATCATGCGTTCTCCCGTTCCGTCTCTCCGATCCGCTTTTCGTACGCGTCAAGCATCGCCGCACAATCGAGGTAAAGCGCTTCGCCCTGTTCATAGAGGGAAATCATCTCGTCGAGCGGGACGTTGCCGCTTTCCAGACGCGATACGATCGACTCCAGCTGTTCCTGTTTCTGTTCGAATGTCTGTTCGCTCATACTGTTTCCTTTCCGGTGATCTTCGCCGCCGCCGTTCCGTCCGCAAACCGGATCGAAACGCGCTGTCCTTCCTCCGTCTGTCCGGCCGCGGTGATCGGCTTGCCGTTGTGATCCGCGATCAGCGCAAACCCGCGCGCCAGTGTTCGCTGCAGGCTGAATGCATACAGCCGCTCCTTTTCCCGCTCCAGACGGTGCCGCTGCTCTTCGATCGCCCGTTCGGTCTTTTGTGCGATCGAAGCGTGGGCTTCGTCAAGCATCTGTCTTTTCTGTTCGACCGACCGGTCGAGACGCAGCCGCACCGCATCACCCCATGTGAGCCTCAGACGGTCGCGCTTGCTCCGAATCCCATTTGCGAGCGCATTTTTGAGCCGTTCTCCCGATTTAGAAACGTTCGAACGAAGTGCGGCAAACTCCGGCACGGCGAGCTCTGCTGCGGCCGACGGCGTCGGCGCGCGCAGATCCGCTACGAAATCGCTGATCGAAACGTCGGTATCGTGCCCCACTGCCGAGATCACGGGGATCGAACAGCGCCGGATCGCCTCTGCAACCGGCGGTTCGTTGAACGCCCAAAGGTCCTCGATGCTGCCGCCGCCTCTTCCGACGATCAGCACGTCGCAGCGCTGTTCGGCGTCCGCAAGATCGATCGCCGCAGCGATCTCTTTCGCAGCGCCGTCGCCCTGTACGGCTGTCGGATACAGGATGATCGGCATCGTCGGAAACCTCCATCCGATCACCCTCTGCACGTCGTCCCGCGCTTTGCCGCATGCGCTCGTGACCAGACCGACCGCTCTCGGCAGAAACGGGATCGGTTTCTTCCCTGCCTCATCAAACCAGCCTTTCGCGCGCAATTCTTCTTTATAGGCGGCAAATGCGGCATACAACGCGCCTGCGCCTATCTGCATCATTCCGGTCGCCATGATCTGAAAGCGTCCGTCCTTCCGGTACAGCGTCGCCTTGCCCGTAAGCCGCACATGCTGGCCGTCTTTGGGCAAAAAGCGCAGTCCCTGTACGTTCTGTCGGAACATCACGCAGTTGACCGAGGCGAGTTCGTCCTTCAGCGTAAAATACAGATGACCGGACGTATGTCGCTTGACGCCTTCCAGCTCGCCTTCGACCGCAAGCGCTTTGAGATTCGGGTCGAAGCCGAGCAGCAGATCGACATATTCGGTCAGTTCATGCACCGTAAAGACGGGTTTCAATTCTTCCATGCGATCTCCCGATCCGCGCCGATCAGCGCGATCCCTACGGCGTTGTCCTTCGACAGCTCCGGTCTGCCGAAATACAGTCTGCCGGAAAACCTGTTTTTAAGAAGCGTCCGCAAAAGCGCCGACGACGCCACGCCTCCGCAGACCAGAAACGGCAGATCGCCGTATAGCCCGATGGCGTTATAAAACATTTTGGACAGCGTGCGCGCAAGGCAGTCATAGACGCCGTACGCGAGCTCCGCATCCGGAACGGTCCCCAAAAGCCGCTGCGCCGCAGATTCGGCCCCGGAGAACGAACAGCTTGTCCCTTTGACCGCGCTCGCAAGCTTCACATTCTTTTCCTCTGCCTGCAGGGCAAGCGTTTCAAGATGCTTCCCTGCGGGAAAAGGCAGCGACAGCGCAACGCCGACGCGATCCACGAACTGTCCCGCATGCAGGTCGTTCGAACAGCCGACCGTTTCGATCCGGTACGGCGCGGTCCGATGCGGTTCGACAAGCAGAAGATCGGTCGTCCCGCCGCTGATGTGTACCGCAAAGAACCGTTCGCGATCCAGAAGCACTTCGTTCCCGCACAATGCGGCGCGGATGTGCCCGCTCTGATGATCCGCCCGTACAAGCGGTACGCCGAGCGCAGCGGCAAGCGTCTCCGCCTGTTTCGATCCGGCGAGAAATACCGGCATGTAGCTCTCTTCCTTTGCAGTAGGCGCCGCGCTGACCGAAACGCAGGCGACGTCGCGCCGGTCGATCGCGGAAAACAACTCGCAAAGCAGCGGCGAAAGCTGTTTTACATGCTGAAACAGCCCCTCGGACTGCCGGAGACCGCGCGCTCCAAAAGCTACGGAAAGCATCGTCCCCTTTGAAAAGACGATGCTCTTTCCATCCGTACATGCGACCGAGGTGGTATAACAGCTCGTGTCGATCCCGATGCTCAAGGGTCCCGGCATACTCAGCGTTCCTTTGCGATCGCTCCGAGCACTCCGTTGATAAACCCTGCGGACTTATCGCCGCCGAACACTTTTGCAAGCTCGACGGCTTCGTTGACCGTTGCGCCGACCGGAATGCCGCGTTCGTACAGCAGTTCGTAAACGGCGATGCGCAGGATCGAAAGATCTACCTTCGCGATCCGTTGCAGCGACCAGTCCGTCGCGTGCGCTTCGATCTTTTCGTCGATCTCCGAAAGATGCGCGTGCACGCCCTCATACAGGCGATCGGAAAACAGTGCGTCCTCTTCGGGCAAAAGCGCCTGCTCCGACTGCTCGAGCGCGTCCTCCATCGAATCCACGCCGCCGACCGTCTCCGCGTAGAGGCGCTTCATGGCGATCTCTCTTGACAGCGTATGGTTCATGCGCGTTTCCCCTTAAACAGATTCCGGAAGAAGTCCTTCACCGCTTCAAGACCGCCCTTGTCGATCAGACGGCCGAAGAAGATCGCGATGAGAACCAGCACGGCGGCAAGCAGCGTCCACCATCCGATGAGGTAGATCATCAGCACGATGATCAGCGCAAGAATGCTCAGTATCACCGCCCACTTGTGATTCTGAAAAAACTCTCTCATATTCCTTGACCTCCAACCGCAGGTTTACGATGTTCTTTTCTGATCGTACGTCTGATCGACCGTGACGTCGACAACGCCGATCGGCTTTCCGCAGACGTCCGCAATCGCCGCAGCGATCGCGTTCTCAAGCGAGTGCGTCACTTCCGGCAGCGACAGCTCCGGTCCCGTTACGGCACGCACTTCGATCCGGATGCGGCTGCCGATCGCAGAGACCTTTGTTTTGGCGCTTTTGACCTCCGGCCGTCTTTCGATCGTCCTCTGCGCGATCTGCGACAGTGCGGCAAAGGAAACCGACGTCTCGCCGAGCGCCGTTTTATCGAGCGGTGCCGTATCTCTGCGGTTTTGCCGCCCATGAATCAATCCGTACAGCATGGTTGCACCTATTGCCGGATGCTTGTCCGTACAGTGCTGCCGGAGCAGGCTCCGGCAGTGTTTTTATTTGACGCGGGTCTCGGGCTTCGGCGGCTCGACGGGTGCTTCCTTCGCAAATACGATGGAGTTGACTGCGATATTGACCTGAACGACCTTGAGTCCCGTCATGGTCTCGATCGCGTTCTTGACCGCGTTCTGCACGTTGCGGCAGACCTCCTGGATCCGGAAACCGTAGCGAACGATGATGCTCATGTCGACCGCACACTCCACGGAGCCGACTTCGACCTTGATGCCCTTGGTATAGTTCTTTTTGCCGAGCTTTTCGCCGAGGCCTTCAAAGGCCGTCCCGCTCATGCCGTAAACGCCGTCCACCTCTGCCGCGGCCAGCGTCGCGATCGTTGCGACGACGTCCTCCGCAAAGACGATCTTTCCTCCGTTGTCTTCGGATTCGATGGTAATATCCTTATATTCGCTCATAAAAGATCCTCCCAAACCTTTCGATTTACAATATACATAAGCAGTATACCATCAAACTTCCAAAAAGTAAACCCATCAAAGATATTTCTCGATCAAAGAGTCGTGCTGATCTTCACGTTCTCAGCGGTCTTTCCGGTTTCCCGCAGTACGATATCCAGGATCTGCGCAACCTGCTCGTCGTTCAGCGTGTCCGCGCCGACGACCACATTGACGTTCCCCTTATGGATCGACACGATCACGTCCGCAAAGCCCTTCGAGCGAACGAGATTCTCAACCGTCAGCTCTGTTTCCATCGCGTTGACAAGCTCCAGTTTCTGCTGCTGCGCATCCGACAGCGTTTCCTTGTCCCCTCCCTGCGCGACGATCGCATCGAGATAGGCAAGCTCCTGCGTGCGGACGCTGTCACGCTCCTCACGATAGGATGCAAAAAAGTTTGCGTTTGCGGACCCGCTTTGCGCGGAGACCTGCGCAACGCCGGACGGCTTCTGTGCGCTCGTTTCCTCCGTCTTGTTCTTTCCCTTGTTCACCAGAATGTTGGTGACGACCGCCGCGACCAGCAAAAGGCAAAGCCCTGTCGCCGTCAGTACGCGTTTGTTCAGCCATTTCCCGTGGCGCCGAATGAATTCTCTCATCTTTTTCCTCCGAAATGATAGTTTCAGGATCCCCCGTATGACATTTCAAATACCTCGATCCGTTCGATCGGTATACCCACCGCGGCATGTACCGCGGCCTGCAGCTTTTGCCGCACCGAAAAATCCGATGCGCCCTCCGCGACAACGATCACGCCCCGCACGATCGGCTCCTTTTCGTACAGCACGATCGGCTTATGCCCGTTTTCCGTCTCCACCGTCGCGGGCTCGGTGACCTCGCGCAGCGAGCGCGAGGTCTCGTTTCCTCCCGTACCGTTCGCGTCCTTTACGTCCTCATCGGTCTGCCGTACGACTGCGGTGACGATTTCTCCGTTCGTCTCATACGTTACGAGCACATCCACCCTGCCCGCGCCGCGGATCTTTGAAAGCACTTCGATCAGTCTTGATTCCAACGCATCCCGCCCTTCTGCTGCGCGTTCCGTGACTTCGTTTCCCTTCTCGGATTCCTTCTCCCGTTCCCGATCGCAGCGGAGCCCGCTGCCGATCAAACAGAAAAGAACGGCGGTCAGTCCGAAGACCGCATACAGGATATAGACGAATCCGGGGCTGTTTTTGATACGTGCTTTCCACCATGCAGCCAGTGTGCCGCCGTCCTTCTTCAGCATTATAGTCCTCCCTTCATCGGAATATGCCAACGATCCCGGATGCGAGCAGCTCCAGAAACAAAAGTCCGATCGCCGTCCTTGCCGCCGTACGCACCGCGGCTCGCGGTAAAAGCGCTTCGATGAGCGACAGGACAAGCCCGCCTGCTGCGATCGCAAGCGATGCGGAAACGATCCGGCTCACGGCGCACCGCCCCCTCCGAAGACCGGAGCGATCACAAGCAATGCCGACGCCTCCGCCGCAAGCTCGCAAAGCATCAGAATATGCAGCATATCGCCGATCCCGCGCAATAGTTCGGCGTAGGGTTTTCCGGACAGCGGCTCGGAAAGCAGTGCGGAGGCACGCACGGCACAGCGTGTCGCCGCGATCGACAGAACGGGCTTTGCCGCCGTGGAAAGGAGGAGCACACAGCCGGTCAGCCCGAGAATGCTTCTGACAAACCGGATGCATTGATATCCTGTCTCTACCGATTCGGACAGCAGCGCGCCGACCGACGGGATGCTGCCCGCCGCAAGCTTTGTCGTTTTGACCAGTACGCTGTCCGCGCTGACCGCAGCCGTCGAACGGACGGCGGTCACGATCAGAAACAGCGCGCAAGCCGTACCGAGGATCCATTTTGCCGCCCGCTGCAAGAGCCTTCCGACCGCAGCAAGTCTTCCGGCGCCTCCGGCGTCCGCCGCAGACAAGACGCCGCTCAGCACAGCAAGCGGAACGACGGTATTCTTTACGAGCTTCAGCACCGTTTCGGACAGCATCGCATGGGAAACGGGCAGCAGCGCCGCCGTATTCGTCATACCGGAAAGCGTCAGAAATCCGATCAGCGCAGGCAGAAGGATCTCTGCGGCTTTGTCGACGGCGTTCAGCATCCGCAGTGCGGCGATGACCTCTGCAAACGCCGTGACGAGCACCGCTCCGGAAACAGCGATCCGAAACGCCGACTGCGCCGTCTCGCCGATCGCCGACGCTTCCGCCGCGCCGTTCAGCGCCGCGCCGAGGATGGCAAGGCCCAGAAGCAGCAGCGCAAGCAGCGCCGCACTTTTCAGCGAAGGCAAAAGCACCGAAGCCAGCGTTTCGATCGACGATCCGCTCCCGGTCGATCCGTTTGTTTCGGAAAGCTCCTTCAAAAAATCGGACGGGAGGATCCCGACTTCCCCGCATTCCTCCCGAAACCAGTCGTCCCACTCTGAGAGATCGACGGTTTCCAAAAGCGCTTCTATGCCGTCCTTTGCTTCTTCCGACGCCGCGCAGAGCATCATCGGCAGCAGCAGAACGATTGCCGTGAACGCCGCCCGCTTCAAGGGCTCGCCTCCCGGATCAGCGCGGAACCCGTTTCGATCAGCGCAACGACCGACGGAAGCGCGCACGAGAGGACCAGGATCCTGCCTCCGATCTCCAAAGCGCCCGCGATCGCCGCCTGTCCCGCATCCCTGGCAATGTTCACGCCGAAATCCGTCAGATACGCTGCGCCGAGGATCTTCAGCGCCGTTCCGATCAGCGCCGACGGAACGCCGTACTCTCCGCACAGCCGCGCGAACGCATCCGAGAGCCCCGTGAACCGGACCAGGCACTCGCCGAGCAGCAGAACCGACGTCGCAATGCCGATCATTACCGCATACTCGCGGCGAACGGTCCGCATCTGCAGCGCGGAGACCGCGCCC
>JAEEGL011287551.1_pt1 | contig 11896 bp, 6 predicted proteins | sample 9134231 | NCBI WGS metagenome assembly JAEEGL01 (sample SAMN16246548, study PRJNA631951) | gut metagenome | biome: gut microbiome; feature: rumen; material: fiber-attached | host: Bos | place: Iran: Karaj | collected 2018-10 | reverse complement strand
GCCGTCGTTGTAGGTGGAATCGTACGGTCCGCCGATGGAAACGTGGGTGAGCGTCCTGCCGCCGAACTTGTAGTCGGCCCTGTCGCTCTCGACCATCATGGACGGCGAAATGCCCAGCGAGAAACGGACGCCTTCCGTTGCGCTGTATGAAAACAGGAAATAGCCGGAACGGCCGGAGGCATAGCTTGGTCCCGAAGCAAAATATCTACTGATATAACTGCCTCCTCGTGTCTGCCAGTAGAACTTGAATTCCGACGAGTCGTTTTCAGAGCAAACCCCGACTTCATGGTTGTCGCTGTCTACCGCAGAAGCCAAAATCGGAAAATATTCCGGTGTCCGACCTGTGAAACCCGAAAAGTTGGAATACTTAACCAGTACCGATACACTTGTCAGGCCTAGATCTTTCAGAGATATATATGCGCCGGAAAACTGGTATGGATTGGTAGACCCCATAATCAGCTTTCCGTTGGAGAAGCTGTTGCCTTGTCCCTGTTCTATATGAAATACCGTCGCCACGCCTTGGGTGGTGTTAAGCCCCTGGTCGGGGATCGAACTGTCCCATACTGCGACTGGTGTCGCGGCGTTTACGGACGATGCGCCGGCGAGCAATGCGAAAACCAGCGGCAGCGCATGTGCGCGGGGAAGGGGGGTATGGTTCATGGGTATCATCTCCTTGCGTATCTGTGTCCGGCTATTTTATCAGAAATTCCCCGTCTTGTGTGGCACGAAGTGATATTTTTTGCGAAAGAGGCCGCTGCAAGACCTCCCGCGCATCTGGTAGGGTCACGCGTCCCGCGTGACCACGGTCGCGACGGGGCGCGACCCTCCCGGATTTGCAACTGCCAAAAACAAAGCGGCGTACCCAAAAGGGCACGCCGCTTCGTTTTCTTGGTAGGGCGGTTTCGTCGAAACCGCCGATACCGTTATTGGTTGTTTTGAGGAGCCGTCACGTATACCTTGACACGATAGAATCCGGCCGTCGCGCCTTCCGTCTTGTACGGCATCGGCAGACTCAGCGAACCATCTGCCCCAGCAAGCCCAGCCGAAGAACTCTCCGTACCACCACTGCTCAACGCCGTCAGACTGGTGGCATACACGACCGTGTAGTAGAATCCAGGCTGAGCGCCAGAGATGCTGATGTCCCTCGTGCCCGACAGTACATCTGCCAGGTTGGCCGAGGAGACGATCTGCGCCGCGATGTTGGTGGCGGCTGTCTCAAGCGCGTTCGTGCCAGCCGCATTCAGCTCAAGCACAACACTCGTGCCATCCACCTTGGCGGTGAAGTAGCTGGCGTAGGTGGCAGCTGCTTCTCCTGTGAACGCAGGATCGTTCGGAGACTTGATGTAGTCGGTCCGCGTCACAGGATCGTTCATCGCGGCACAGGCGGCGGCGGCATTCTCGACCGTACCGCAGTCGTACACGGTGTTCGTGCCTGGCGACACCTGCGGAGGAGTGAAGGACGGTTCATCGGCCGTCCAGGAAGCATAGACCGTCACATCGCCCGTCGCGCCGCCGGCGACCGTCGATACTGTTTCGCCAGCCGAGTTCGTCCAGCAGTTGAACGTGTAACCCTCGCAACCAGCCGGGAGCAGCGAGAATGCCGCCGTGTTGATCGTGTAGGACGCGATATTGTCAACCGCATTCGTCGCACCCTCAAGGTCGAGGTTGTAGGTGATGGTGTAGGTGGCAAGGCCGACCACATACCAGTCGCCGGATTGGCTCGTCGCATAGCCAGCCGCACAGAAGGTGGACTGGTCGCGGTCGAACCGTGCGGTCGAGGTACCCGGAATCGTCAATGACATCGTACCCCCCGTCTTGGTTGTGAGCGTACCAGTGATGTCACCTCCATTAATCGTTACGCTGGCCGTACCAGTGCTGGATTCAGCAGAAGACATGAGCGCAATTGGCGAGGCCGCGGTATTACGGATGACACCACCGTTGATCGTAACAGACGCTGTGAACGCCCCGACGTCAGCATCTGCCTTGACACAACGCGTACAATTGGCGTCAATCGTGCCACCGTTCATCACAAATGTGCCGTTCTCAACCTTCACCATGTTTCCACCACTCTTAGCAGAGCCCAAAGTTCCACTTTCGAGAACAAGACTGCCGCTGAAGGTATTGGTCATGCCATAATCGCCCTTGCCTTTATTATCCTTTTCAGGTCCAGTCCACTGCTCGTTGTTGCCAACGAGGAATGGCGATCCGGAACCAGAACCCCAATTGACCGTACCAGTACCGCAGAATGTTACCGGCGAGACCGTGCCGTTAGCGAAGCGGAGCGTATAGTCTGCCGCTAGCGTAATCACATAGTCGTTCGAAACGGTGATGCCGTAGTTGAAGTAGACTGCTGCATTCGTAACCGTGCAGTCAGCGAGAACCACAACCGTCTGACCGGCCGTAGCCGCATCAACAGCTTCCTTCAGCGTCGCGTACTTCGTTTCGCCAATCTGGGCGACAGCGGGGACATAGAGCCCCGCGCCATTCGCGCCGTTGGCGTCGAACACCAGCGTGCCGGCGGCCGCACCGTTCACCGTGAGATTCAGGTCGCCGCCCACGGTAGCGCCAGTTCCCAGCGTCATCGCAACGACACGCTGGCCGGCGGCAGGTGCACTTGCGACGTTCACCGTGCCGATGTTCACGCTGGAGTTGTTCGCGAGGTTCAGCGTTCCGGAGAACGCGTCAAGCGTCGTTATGGCATAGCGCCTGGTACTGGTCGAATTGTATCCCGCGCTGGTGGTGAGCGAGTGGTCGCCAGTAAGCTTTGTGAACGTGACGAGACAGGAGTCGTCGTCCTTGGAGAAGCCGTTCTTGATCGTGACGTCTGCATCGAGGCGGATCGTCGGCGCAATCACCAGTGGCGCCGCACTTCCCGGCCCGAAATAGGCATCAGCCGCAAGGTCGGCCGAAAACGCGACCGTGCTGTCGGCATTGCCGATGTTGTTCGGGTTGACCGCACCCGAGCCGCCCGCAACCACGACCGTGCCCTGCCACGTGGACGCGGCAAACCAGCCCTGGTATTTGGCGTTCGAATAGAAGTAGCTCAGCGGCGTAGCTTCGGTCGGAGCGACAATCGTTCCCTCGCCGACAAGCCCGCCAAGATTGTTAAACTGCGTCGAGGATCCCGTCGACATCGTGACCGTCACGCCTGCGGGAATCTCAAGCGTGCCGCCACCGGTCAGATAAGAGGAACCGGAGGCTGTGTAGTTGTACGCAAGAACGAGCGTGACATTGGCGGGAATGTCGTATGCCGTGAGGGCATACATGTAATGGGTGCCCGCCGCATTCTTGAGATTGACGGTCACAGGATCCGTCGTCGTGCTGACGACGCTGATCTTCGTGAATGCTTCAGTCGTGGAAATCTCGGGAACGAAGTCTTCGTCCACCTTGAAAGTGAGGATCGGCAAACCGCCTGTCGTGATTGCGTGCGCGGCAGCATACGCCTCCGCGAACGTCGCATACCATGTGGTCTTGTTTGTGTTGTAATCGTAGATCGACGCGACGCCTGCGGTGCTCGCGTAGGTGGTGACGCCGTCGGCGGTGGTCGTCGTGAGGGCGTTCTCGCCCGAAACGGTCACGGTACCGCTATAGGTGTAGGTACCGGGCCGGAGCTTGAAAGACTGGCCGGCGGCAAGCGTGATGTTCTCGGAGTTGTTCGCGCAAAGATCGATGATCACGTCGTTCACGCCCGCATCGTCCAGCGCCGCCTCAAGCGAGGCGTACCCTTCACCGCCGATCTGGACGGCGGGACTCTGGATGAACGGATCGGTCGTGCGCGCGATGAAGTTGTCGAGCGCGCCGGAGCCGCTGAAGCCGACTTCCTTGATCGTGGTGCCGGAAACGAGGGGATGGTAGCCCGTAGCCCCATTCAGGGATGTGCCGTTCACATAGACCAGGAAACGATCCTGCGCGGCAGAGATCGAGAGGCGGGCCCACTCGTTGGCTCCGATGCCGGCGGTTGTCACCGTATTGGTTACAGGAGTCGTGTCGTTCTCGGCGGTGCCGGAAATGACGACGAGGTTGGTGTCGGCGTCCATAAAGACGAGGATCTTGTCCTCTGCGCCGGGCGTCGGCTCGTCGCCGGCCGCGGTAGGAGTGAACTTCAACACCATGTCGAAGTAGGCGGCCTCGTCTGCATTCGTGCGCCAAAGCGTCGCGTCGCCGGTGTCGAGCGAGAGGTATTTCGAGCCGTAATTCTCGAAGTCATACGGCACGACGACACCTACGCCAGGTGCGTCACTGTTGTATGCAACGAGATCGGATGAGTCCTCTTCAGCGATGCTTGGCACGAAATCGCTGAAGCTTTCTTCAAACGACTGCCTGTCTGTTATTCGGGCGGATGCAGTCAAAACCGCGACTGCAGCCGCAAATGCTATTAGCAAACGTTTCATTAATCTTGTCCTGACTTTATTATGGTTCGGGCATGAGCGGAAGAGCACCCACTCTGCCGTTCACATTGCCATTCTACCATTTTCTTCGGGGGGAATGCAACAAGAACTTTTCATTTTGCGCAATTCAGGACATCCGCCGCCACCATCGTGATTTCATACTTGCCGTAATCTCATTTTCGTATTTCGCCTTCCAGTCCGCGAGCATGTTCGCCTCCTCAACCCGATCCGGGTCCGTCAGCGCGTCCAGTCTTTCCATCAGTGAGGTCGGGTTTCCCCTCACATCCTTTATTACTTCCAGCCACACGGCCCTTGCCCTCACCACCGCCACATCCGGCGTATCGTCTGCCAGCACCGCCACGGCGGGTGTGGGGTCGGCGAGTCCCACCACTTGACGAAGTTTCTTCGCCATCGCTTTGTAGCGCATCACGGTCGTATAGCGCAGGTAAAGGGCGGGGATGTTTTCCTGGAGCCAGGCCTTTACCCCTCCGCGCCGTCCCACGATCTCGCCGGTCTCGCCGCGTAGCAGTGAGTTGTCCACATAGCATTCCAGATCATGGATCATACTGCCGAACCTGACCGCAGCCTCATGCGACTCCCGCCGTCTGGTCCAGGCGTCAAGGATGTCCTCGCGTGTCGGGCATGGACTCGTGGTGCGCCGCCCTCCTACGCGCCTACGCTCGTCCGCGAGCGCCTGCCTGCGTGCTTTCTCGTGCGCGTAATAAAGCGGTCTTCTGAGGCGGCTCTGCGCTCGGTCGATGTACTTCGACATCCCAGAACTCAGCCACCGTGAGAGCGTAAACAGGGTGAAGGCGTCGCCGTCCGCCCAGCGCACCATGTCGTGTACAGTCCAGCCATCACGTCGCCAGACGGTCGCGAGCCCCCCGGTCGCCTCACAGAGATCGCCGAAGGTTCGCGCCTTCGCCACCCGCCGTCTCGCGTGGTTCGCGAGCCGCCGTTCGTGCGCCTTGATGATCTCGCGCTCTACGGGTTCGTACTTCGACAGCCACGCCGACAGTTCATCCATTTTCTTAGCGGTGGTACTTGCACCGCGAACCTTGATGGCTGCCGCACTCGTGACGTCAATGGTTGACCCTACATTGGTCATACTCGTGCCGTCGGTTTGCGTGCCGCTGAAACCGGCAGGGGAACGGACGGTACCTGAAATGCCTGTTTTCTGTTGCATGGCAGGATGATACCAAAGGGACGGGACGAAGGCAAGCTTAAAATGAGATTACGGTAAGTATGAAATCTTATTCTTGCCTTAGGTGACGGGAAAAGAACTGGGAGAAGGGCATAGCATTTCATTGACATCCCCATCATCTGTTTAGTACAATCTTCACCACAACCGCGAAACAGGATCGTGGACGAAACAGGATTGTGACCGAAACAGGATCATGGACGAAATAGGATCGTGACCGAAATAGGATCATGGTCGAAACAGAATCGTGGACAAAACAGAATCATGGCAAAGACAGTTCTTTCAAAAGTCTATTTCACATCGTTCCGGTGCAGCGATGAGGAGAACCTCCAGGCGAAGTTCACGCGCCTCATGAAGACCGCCGGCCTTGCCAGAATCGACCTCGCAGGCAGGTTCGTGGCCATAAAAATGCATTTCGGCGAGCCGGGATGCCTTGCGTACCTGCGTCCCAACTGGGCCCGGACGGTCGTGGACTTCATACGTTCCCGTGGCGGGCGACCGTTCCTGACGGACGCGAACACCCTCTATGTTGGACGTCGCAAGGACGCCCTGGAACACCTCGAGACCGCCTGGGAGAACGGCTTCACCCCATTGGCCGTGGGCTGCCCCGTGATAATCGCGGACGGCCTCCGCGGAACGGATGACGTCGCCGTGCCCGTGCCGGACGGCCGCTACGTAAAGACGGCATACATAGCCCGCGCCATCATGGATGCGGACGTGGTCGTCTCCCTTACGCATTTCAAGTGTCACGAGATGACGGGTATCGGCGGCACGCTCAAGAATATCGGCATGGGCTGCGGGTCGCGCGCCGGAAAGAAGGCCATGCATTCTTCCGTGCATCCCTCCGTGGACCAGAACCTCTGCGTCGGTTGCGGAAGATGCGCAAAGGAATGCGCGCACGGCGCATGCACGGTCGAAAGACGAAAGGCCCGGATCGATCCCGCGCTCTGCGTGGGGTGCGGACGGTGCATAGGCGCCTGCGGACGCGATGCGATCGCTTCTGATTTCGGGGAGCCCTGCCGCATGATGCAGGGCAAGATCGCGGAATACACCGCCGCAGTCTGCCGCGGCAGGCCATGCTTCCATATCTCGTTCGTCTGCGACGTCTCGCCGCACTGCGACTGCCACCCCATGAACGACATCCCGCTCGTGCCGGACCTGGGCATCGCGGCTTCCGCCGATCCCGTCGCGATCGACCAGGCGTGCGCCGACCTGTGCAACGCCGCGCCGATCATGCCTGGATGCTGCCTGGATGGCCAGGACGTCAAAGGCGACATTTTCGCCGCCATGCATCCGCAGACCAACTGGCATGACGCCATCGCCGAGGGCGAACGCATGTCGTTGGGTTCATCCCGCTACGAACTTGTGGAAATATGACTTTGCGGATTTTCAAGGTTTTGGGGCCATATTTTGGGGTTTCCGCCGTGTCCCGCGGCGTTTTAGCGCCCCTTGTTCCGCAATTTTGGAGTTTTTGCATTCTCCCACTTGAAAAACAAGCCAGAAAAAGGTAAAATATCCACTCATTTCAAAAAAGGCATACTAGAGGAACAATGATGAATTCGGATTCTTCCCGTAACGATATCTGGAAATGGTTGGCGCTGCTGATCATCGCGGTATTTTCCATATACGTCACTTTCCCCGTCAAGGATAAGTTGCGTTTCGGTCTCGACCTGAAGGGCGGCACGTCCTTCACGCTTGGGGTGGACAAGGACAAGCTGCGCGAGACCATAGTCGCCGACAATCCCGCGATCTCCAACGACACCGCGGCGATCGAGACCAAGATACAGGAGACGCTCAAAGGCTGTGACGCCCGTATCATACAGGTCGTGCGCCGCCGTGTCGACGGCATGGGCATGAACGAGCCCGTCATCTAGGGGATGAAGGACCATCGTCTGCTCGTGCAGCTGCCGGGCGTGGACGACGAGACCCGTCAGGCGGCCAAGAAATCGCTGCAGTCCGCCGCCTTCCTCGAATTCCGCCTTACGCACCCGCGCAACGATGAACTCGTGAACAAGCTCCTTGCGCAGGATGTCGCCCCCGAGGGCTACCAGAAGGGCGGCAGCGGCTACCAGCGCGTCGCGAACTACAATGAAATCGCCTCGCAGAAGGGGTATGCCGCGCGCCTCTCCACGTTCCATACGCCGGATCCCCGCTATCAGTTCATGCTCGAGAAGTCCGGCGACGGCAGCTATCGCCCCGCTTTCGTCGCGCGTTCGTCGCCCACGGGCACGTCCAAGCGCTTCACGGGCGAATTCCTCACATCCGCCTCCGTCGAGCGCGATCCCGCCGGTTCCCTCGCGATCAGCTTCTCGCTCAATTCCGAGGGCGCGCGCCTCTTCTCGCAGATCACGCGCAATTATGTGGCGCATGGCCCCAAGAACAAGACCGACCGTGGCCGCCAGCTCGCCATCATTCTCGATGACGTGCTGGTGTCCGCGCCCGTCCTGCAGAGCGAGATCGGCGCGCACGGCCAGATCACCGGCCACTTCACCGCCGCCGAAGCCCAGCAGCTCGCCAACGACCTGAACGCCGGCGCGTTGCCCGCCCCGCTGCAGATACTTGCCGAATCCTCGGTCGCCCCGACCGTCGGCGAGGACGCGATCCATGCAGGCATCATCGCCGCATGTCTCGGTTTCGTGCTGGTGGCGCTGTTCATGTTCTTCTACTACTGGTTCACCGGTCTTGTCGCGAACCTCGCGCTTTTCCTTGACATCGTGCTACTGCCGGCGGCGCTCGTCCTCGTGGCGAACGTGCTGGGCGTCTTCGCCAAGGACGCCACGATGGGCGCGACCGGTTCAATGCAGCTGCCCGTCCTTACGATGCCCGGTATCGCTGGTCTCGTGCTGACCCTCGGCATGGCCGTGGACGCGAACGTGCTCATCTTCGAGCGCATCCGCGAAGAGTTCCAGAACAAGGCTTCCGCGGGCACGGCCATCAAGAACGGCTATGGCCGCGCATTCACCGCGATCTTCGACTCGAACCTCACGACGATCATCACGGGCGTCATCCTCTTCATCGTCGGCTCCGGCCCGGTGCGCGGATTTGCGATCACGCTCACGGGCGGCGTCATCATCTCGATGTTCACCGCCGTCGTGGTGACGCGTCTCGTCCTCGACAAGTGCGTCAACACCGAACGCGTCAAGCCGTTCAAGATGATGCAGTTCTTCAAGAAGCCCAACTACGACTTCGTCAAGTACGGCAAGTTCACGACAGCCATATCGCTCGTGGTGATCGTCGCGACCGTCGCGCTGTTCTTCTTCCGCGCGTTCACGAACCCGGCGTCGGTGCTGGCGGTCGACCTCACCGGCGGCACGTCGCTCGTCTATTCGGTCAAGCAGGACGCCAAGCCTGCGGTCGGTGACGTGCGCAAGGCGCTGAACGACTTCGACAACGCGGCCGTCATCCAGTACTCCAGCGACGCCAAACTTCTGATCAAGACCGGCGAAACGGCCGAGACGAAGAAGGGCAAGACGCTCGAGAACCACGATGTCGGCGGACATGTGACGAAACTCCTGCAGAAGTCCTTCCCGCAGTCCGAGATCAAGCCGGAATCCGTCGACGAGGTCGGCTCGATGGTCGGCGCGGACCTCAAGAGGTCCGGAACGCTCGCGGTTTGCTTCTCGCTCATAGCGATCCTCGTGTACGTCGGCTTCCGGTTCTACTTCGGCTTCGGCGTGGGCGCGCTTGTCGCCCTTGCGCACGACGCGCTCATCTCGCTCGGCCTCTACTCGTTGTGTGGCCGCCAGGTCTCGCTTATCGTGGTCACGGCGCTTTTGACGATCATCGGCTACTCCGTCAACGACACGGTCGTCGTGTTCGACCGCATACGCGAGCAGTTGCGCAGGGATCCGAAGTCCACGTTCAAGGACGTCTGCAACAGCGCGATCAACGCCTGCCTCGGCCGTACGGTCATCACGTCGGTGACGACGTTCTTCGCGGTCGCGGCGCTCTTCGCCTTCGGCGACGGTTCGATCTACGACTTCGCGCTCACGATGGCGATCGGCGTGTTGGCGGGTACGTATTCCTCCGTCTTCATCGCGACGCCGATCATGATGTGGTGCTACAAGGGGCGTCGTCCCCAGTTCGAGTCGGATTCCGCCGACCGCAAGTGATACGCGATGAACGCCACCTGCCGCATCCTGTGGGTATTGGCCTGCCTGGCGGCGGCATGTGGCGCCTATGCGGAGACGTTCCGCGCCGTATCCCCCGATGGGCGCAACGAGATACGCCTTGAGGCCGATTCCGGATTGCGCTATTCCGTCTGGCGCGACGGCGTGCAGCGTCTCGCCCCTGCCGAGGTTTCGCTTTCGGTAAGGGGCAGGCAGTTCTCGCCGCAGGTCGTCTCAAGCGGCGCCTTCACGCTTTCCGGCGTGGAACGGACCAGGATCTACAAGAAGTCGACGGTGTCGCTGGCGGCCAACGGCTGCCGTATCGCGCTTGCCGGCGGATTTGGTCTGGAGCTTGTCGCGCGCGACGATGGCGTCGCCTACAGGTTCACCACGTCGTTTCCCGAAGCCGAGGTCCTGGTGGACGCCGAACGCGCGCCAGTTTCGCTGCCGTCCGGCGAACTTTCGGTCTGGGCGGGCTATCCGGTCATAAACGTCGAGAACGGCCGCCAGGGCTGGATATCGAACTGGGAACCGGTGTACACCAATCTTTCCGCGGCGGCGGCGGGATTGAAGACCGACCGTTTTGCGGCATTGCCGCTTGTCGTGGAATATGCCGACGGGGCATGCCTGTGCGTGACGGAGTCCGACCAGCGCGACTATCCCGGCTGGCTCCTGCGCGGTTCCGGCAAGCCTTCAGCCCTTGACGGCGAATTCGCGCCCGAGCCGATCGAGGAGAAATGCAAGGGGCCCTACCATCACGCCAACATGACGCGCCACGACTACATAGCCAGGACCAAGGGGACGCGCACATATCCTTGGCGGCTGTTCGTCCTTGCCGGTTCCCCCGCCGGATTGTGCGAAGGCGATGCGCCATATGCCCTGGCGGAACCGTGCCGGCTGGAGGACACTTCGTGGATACGCCCCGGTCTCGTGCAGTGGGACTGGTGGCACAACCGGAACCTTACGCAGGTCGATTTCCGCGCCGGGATGAATACGGCCACGTATCTCCATTACGTGGATTTCGCCGCCGACAGCGGCGTGCCGTACGTGCTCATAGATGGCGGCTGGAGCACCAACTACGTTCTTCTCTGCCACAAGCCGGAACTCGACCTGAAGGCCGTCGCGGCGCGGGCCGCGCAGCGGGGAGTGTCGCTTATCATATGGACGCCCTGGGCGGCGCTCATCGGCAGGCAGGAGGAGACGTTCGCCGCATACCGCGAACTTGGCATCAAGGGCGTGAAGATCGACGGAATCAGCCGCAACGACCGCTACCTCACGAAGTTCGTCGAGGAGACGGCGCGGATCGCGGCCAGATACCATGTCGCGATCGACTACCATGGCATATCGAAACCGTCGGGATTGAGCCGCACCTATCCTAACATCCTCACCTACGAGGGCGTGCACGGGCTGGAGAACACGAAATGGGAAGGCGGGTCGATGGAGAAATGCGACTTCCCGAGAAACGATCTCACGGTGTTCTTCTGCCGCCAGCCGGCCGGGCCGATGGACTATACGCCCGGCGCCATGATCAATTTCGCGAAGGGCGCATACCGCGTGAGCTACATGGAACCTGGCTCTGAAGGCACCCGCGTACGCCAGCTTGCGATGTACGTGCTGTACGAATCGCCGCTGCAGATGCTGTCGGATTCGCCCGTCAAGTACCGGGCGAACAGGGAATGCTTCGACTTCATGCGCAAGGTGCCCACGGTCTGGGACGAGACGCGCGGCCTTGCCGGACGCATCGGTGCGTTCGCGGCCGTGGCGCGGCGTTCCGGCGACGTGTGGTACGCCGGCGCCATGACGGACTGGGAACCGCGCGAGCTCGAGCTGTCCGCGAAGTTCCTCGGCTCCGGCGAATGGAAGGCGGAGATGTTCGAGGACGGAATCAACGCCGATCGCGACGGAACCGACTGGCGGCGTGTCGAAAGGACCGTTCGCGCCGGCGATAGCATACCGGTCAAGATGGCTCCCGGCGGCGGATGGGCCGCCCGTTTCTCGCGTATCAGCCGCTGACAGGCGCACGGTTGCCGCAGTTGAATCTGCGCTACGCGCGACCTCGAACCCCCGACGCGGCGAAGGATCGGCGTTGCCGATCCGGCGTGGACTTGCCGCCACCCGGCTTGAGACTTCCTCCTTCGCGCCATGCGCTACGGAGGACAAGTCGTCTCGCCGGTGTCGGCGCGTCCCCGCCGCCCATC
>JAEEGL011228612.1_pt1 | contig 11896 bp, 12 predicted proteins | sample 9134231 | NCBI WGS metagenome assembly JAEEGL01 (sample SAMN16246548, study PRJNA631951) | gut metagenome | biome: gut microbiome; feature: rumen; material: fiber-attached | host: Bos | place: Iran: Karaj | collected 2018-10 | reverse complement strand
CTTCGGCGTGCCCATGAACCACCACTCCACCAAACTGACGATCAATGCCGACGAAAAGGTGTACACACAGGCTCTGACGCCCTATCACATCCTCAATGACAAGACCCTCGTGCCCGACTCCTGGAACTGCTTCGACATTGACATGTCATCCTATACGGAGCATCCGTTTACAAGCAACAAAAACGACCGCATTACCATGCGCCCCTATTTTGTAGATCAGTCGTCTGTATCGCTGGAGTCGGCGCTGACGGCTAAGATCGACGGGAAGATGAACATTTTCAAGGAGGTGGCACATCAGGGCATGGCTAATCGCGGTTTTGCCGCCAACCTCGCCGAATTCATCAAGCTCGGTAAAGACGGTTCGTCGGCTGTCAAAGATGTGGCTGTCGTCATTGGCAAGGCCTGGGCGGGCGACTATGCTGGCGCACTTGCCGGCATAGGCAATGCCGTTACCAGCGTGAAGGCTGCCGTCAAGACAGGTAAAGAGACATTTGCTCAAGAAGACTGGGTGGAGAAGGTGGAAGGCAGCGAGATGAAAGGCACCTTCGACCTGAACCTGAAGGGGGCTATCGACACCAAGGGCTTTACCACCACCACTGGTAAGCCAAGTGCCATCCCCGTCTATCACGTCACATCGAACCTGATACAGCCCGACACCCATCTGGGTGAAGGCGTCTGGAACCTGGAGGGCGATCCACAACTCCTCGTGGCCAGCGATATGGTGTATAATCCCATGCCATCGACGCAGCACCCGTTCAGATTAGATGATTATCTGCGGGAAAGAACAGATTTTTTCCAGATGCTTAATGACTTTCTAACTTGGAAAGACGCAGTCAAGCTGAGCCAGCATCTTACGACAATCCCCGGCTCTTTATCTGCCTTTGAAGATATGTATGACATCATAAAGAGCGGTAATCAGATCCTGATAGACGAAGACTACTATAAGGCCAATTATTTGTACTGTTACCAAGACGGCTTGCTTCCCATGAAAACAAACAGTGGCTCGGCTTTCACAACTTCTGTACCCGTAATATTAGACCCAGCCAGCGTGAAGGTGAAGATTAATCCCAACATCTTCCCCAACCCCACGAATATAGAGGTTAACGCCTATTATGGCTTCTTTACCGACGACGAGAACCTGAATATCCCCCAGTGGAGATCAGCACTTGGACTGGACTGCTTTATCGACAAGACCACACGCCCGGCAGTCTCTTCAAGGCCCGTCATTTTCTCCAAATTTATCACTGATGTCAAGGGCTCCACAGGCGACTATATGAACAGTGATATTGGTCTTAAGACCGACAAGCCCTTGTATGCTTATAGAGCGTTCTTCCTCAAAGGGGCTGGCAAGGAGTTCCGCATGAATCCCTGGCTCTCAAATCATATAACTAACTTTAAACTTAACGATTATTGGGCGTTCTATGACAACTATGCCTTCTTCAACGGCACCACAGAGAGACTGAAAAAAAGTAGTTCTAATGATTACTGGAAGACGATGCAGTCGTTCAGTTTCTTCGACGGCATCAACAACTATAACGAGACGCTACAGCGCAAGTGCTATGTGGTGGTCACGCTGAAGTTCGAGTCCAACGGCAAGACTTATCTCTTCTCGCGCCGCTATCTGCCCAACATCAAGCTGGCCAACTTCGTCGACAATCTGGAGGCCTGGTATGACTATTACACCCAGTTGAAGGGCAATGGCAGCGTGGCTGCCGACGGCATTAAGTATCCGCTGTTCCAGGAACAGTTGCGCGTCCTGTTCTCCCTCTTCGACAGTGTGAGCGCCAATGGCGAGAGAATTCCCTCGAAGGTGAAGTCAGCAGTTCCCATCAATTAAGTATATATTGAAACGCAAACAAGGCCCGCAAGATGCGGGCCTTGTGCGTTAATGGGGGTGCAACTTCTATGATATTGGTCTGCCCCGCCGCAAACGCCTCGCACTGCGCTCTGCCCCCGCCGCAAATCCGCCTTGCACTGGGGTCTGGTACTGACGTAAAGTCGCTTGCGACTTTCTCGTCAGGCCCTGACCCTAGCGCGAGGCTCCGCCGCAAGTGAATGCTAAGTCTGCAAAAACGCAACCTTCCTCCGATTCCCCTCCGCCCTAACCGCGAAATGCACCCAATACGTGCCCTTCTTCGAACGCTCAATCAGCAATTCATCAAACTCCTGATCCGTATCATCCGCATAATTCAGCAGGATCACCGCATACCTCAATGCCTGCTCAATCCCATACACCCGGATATCCGCCGCACACCCCGTCAGATGATTTGAATTTGGCGCACCGCCAACCTTCCTATTCACCTCCTCCGAGCGATACCCGCTATTAATCACAATCGGATGCGACCCGTCATCATACAGCAGATTATACTGCGCCCGCAGATGCTCCAGCCATTTGCACAACCGCTTCAAATTCTCGATAGCCACATGACTCGGGATGTTCTTATCCGCAGTCTTCACACTCGTCACTGTCAACTCTCCGAGCGTAAAGTGAGGCGATAAGTGAACGCCATTGAGCTCGCTCAAATGGCTGAGCGCAGCCTCACTCGGCAAAGCCAAGTGCTCGGAGAGTTTGATACTCTTATTAATTTCTACTTGATTCATACTTCTTTAACCTTTATGTAATAAGTAATTCCCGTAATTGTAATCTTATAGACTCATCACCAACTTCTTATAGTTGCCTTCAGGTTTCAACTCAATGATCTTCTCCTTTTTCAACCTACAGATAATGACACGAGCATGGCTCAGACTGACATCGTAGGCCTTTTGCACATCATCTTCATTGAAAGTCTCGGGCAGGCTTTCGAAGGCGATGATCGTCTTGGTCCTGCGGCGTTTGTTCTGGTTCGCCTCGGTCTCCTTATTGTCGTAGTAGTTATGGGCGTACCTGCCGAAGAAGTAGTGCTGCGTCTTGTACTGGATGTCGAGAACGAGCAGACAGAGTTCGATATCCTTCTCGTCGATGGTGAAGCTCTTGGTAGCCTCCCACTCTTCCCAGTGGCGCATCAGGATGAATGGCACGGAGACGGAAATGCCGTAGTAGCCCACGCGCATGAGCAGCATCTCGTCGCCTCGGTCCTGGTCGATGGAGGCCAGCAGCATACGGTCTCTCGTCCAATGCCAGATTTCCTCCACCAATGGCCACACGGGCAGTTCACCGCTCACCTTGTCAAGCTTGTAGGCCCACGACTTCATCCGGTCTATGCGCTCCATATTCACATGGGTGTGACGCTCCAGCGGAGCCATCTGGAAATTGGATTCCGGCATGGGGATACAGGCCAGTCGCGTAGCGAGACCGCTGCCGAAGTTGGATTCCGTCACCTTCTTCTTCAAGGCGATAGGAGTGCCTGTGTACACATAGTTCCAGAACACGTCGAAGGGGCCGTTCCACGAATCCGCGTTCTTATACTGCTGGTTGTCCTCCTCGTTGTGGAAGGCCTTGAGCTCCATGGTGCTCTTGTCGATCCACTGACCACCCTTGGCGGCAGCGATCGAGGAGTCGAGCTCTGAGTCGAAGGTCAGCAGGTGCAGGTGCATCTCCCTGTCACCGACCACCTCCACAGCCTTGTTCATATCCTCGATGAACACACCGTTGGCCGTTCTCGGACCATGCACACGAACGATCACCTCTGGCTGTTTCAGCGGCTCCTTCCGCTGTTCCTTGGTACTGGTGGTGCGCTCCTTCAGCGCTTTCTTGTAACGGTTGATGGCATCATTGCCCAGCTTGTCGGAGTCGATGAGGGGTGCTGCCAGATACTTGTACAGATTCGATGCAAACGACTTACCCGATGTCGGGTCACCGATCACATAGAGGCAGTAGTTCAGTCGCCGCTCCACTTCGGGCTGGTAGAAATAGAAATACCACGTGCGGGTCAGGTTGGTACCAAGGAAGGCCGCACCCGTAAACATCGCACAGGGATAGGCCGTCACACGCATCCCGTGACAGATTTCGCGCAACAGCGGGAACACATCAAACAGCGCCTCAATGCGCTCACCCCAATTCAGCAGATCCTGATAGAGCGGATTGAAAGCTGCCTCTCCAGGCGTTTGCGTATTCTGCACACCTGCCTTCAGCAAGGCCTCCTTCAGTCGGATTGGTTTCGAGTTATAGTACTTCTGTTTGCAGGCACCTTCAACAGTCGTTTCCACAGGGTCGCCCTCGGCTATCAGGTCCTGAATCCATTGCTGACTCTCAAATGCCTTCATGATCCTCGCGGGCGTATTCTCCAGACAGTAGCGGATATCCTTCGCCAAATCCCGCATGGTATCATGCCTACTACCAATCCCCGGCACCTTCCCATCCAGCCAAGCCTCAATAATCTTCGATATCGCCACCCCACAATAGGATAATTCTTGATTTTCTTGGCACGGATTCTTGGACGAGCCTAAAATCTTCTTCTCGGAACTCTTGCCAATAATTGCCTGGATATCAATCGTAGCCTGCGAATGCCCCGCCCGATACTCCGGCGTCCACTTCTTATCAAACTCCTCATTATAGTAATCATACAACCCATCCTCGTCGATGAAGATCAAATCCTCCTCAGTCGTGATAAAGTGTCCCCGACTACCATCCTTGCATTTCTCATCGAGCACCTGAGCCAAATTCGGCACGCCTAAGAACTCAGCCATCTTAAACTGATTATCGATCAGGTTACCCCATTCCATACGCGCCTCGAACACCACCTTCACACCGTCGCCCGATGCCGAGATATACACCATCCTGATACCGATCTCCTTCAGGTCGAGATGTGCCGACACCTGCTTCCACCAAAGCCTCACGTCCTTGGGATCATGACTTTTCACCACATGGTCGAGGTCAATCACGCTGAGACCATTCAGCCTCAATCCGTCTTTCTTTCTCCAACGCCCCCACTTCGGCTCCTTCTTCGGCTTCCCGGGCTTCTGCACGGGATTCGTCCACGTCTCGTCGAAGTTGGCCACGAAGATGATTAGCGGCAGGTCTTTCTTGATGCCGTCAGCCCAAGCCAATGCGAGTTCTTCCGTAGATTTTCCTTCAAGGGCCTTCTGCTGTTCTTTGGAGAGGTGACGCATCCAGTCCTTAAAATCCTTTGTCTGTGTCCAGTCCTTGTCATGGGCGGTCGATTTGATCTCACGGATCTTAGCCACCATCCACTTCGAGTTATGGTTTCTCAGGAGGGAGAACATCAGCTCATGGCTGACATTCTCCGTCGGTAGTCCAAAATTCTTCTGATAACTAAACGCCATAATTTCAATTTTCTAATCGTTTCTTTAGTACGCTTGCCTAAGCAAGAATTATCAATTAAGCGAACTTGTTCGCATTAATGATTTTGTTAATCTCCGATGCCGCACGGAAGAGCTGCGACGACATCTTCTCCTGCGTAGCCGAACTGTCGATGGTGATCATTGCACACAGTTGCTTGTCGCTCTTCCTGTGCCACACCTTCAGTTCCGGGGTGTCCTCGAAGAACTTCTTCACGTTCAGCTTCGGCTCCTCCTTCATCAGCGGCTTCAGGATCTCCTGGGCCTTCTCCAAGGCAGCGTAGGCAGGATATTTCTCCGAGCCGTCCACGTTCACGTGCAATGAGAACGAATTCTCCTTCTCACCCTCGTTCTTGTAGAAGCATCCCCCCTTCTTCTCCTTCAGCACCGTCCGTGCAGGGGTCTCACGGGCCTTCTGCGGCTCAAAGGCCACATAGTCTGAATTTTCCCACTTCAACAGCCTGCCACGCACACTGGCGTCCGGCTTGCTCTGGGGTCTCATGTCGAACTCCTCTTCAATCAATTTCTTAGTACCCATAATTGTTTAATTTTAATGTTTTACTTTTTACTTTTACCTTTTTACCCTTTAAACATAGTCTATGATCTTGCGATCTTCGAAGTCGTCTGGCTCGTCTTCAAACGCCCTGTAATCATAAAACATGTACAACCTGCCCTTCTTCCAATCGTTGATCAGCCTCTTCGGAGCCCTCAGTTTCACGCTCGTAACCGGGATTTCCGTAAACGTCCTGAGTGTAAGCAGGTACCCGTAGATAGACAAATTCACTTCTTTCAAAGAATCGAAGCCGGTTTCTTCAACTAGGGTATGCCCGTCTTTATCCTCCATCCTCAGGACATACCTTTCCTTTTCATCCGGACCATAGTCGTAGATGGTGAAAACGAACTCCTGCGGGTCCTTCCTCCACTTCAGGTTGAGGCTCTTCATCTTCGTTATATGATCCATCATACTGACTCCACTGCGTCTGTAAGAGTAGTCAAACGACATACCCAGTATTTGGGCAATCAGGAATGAAGGCACCTCTTCACCATCCACACCCAGATGGTAATATACCAACTGACCTAAGCTGTTTTCGGTAATTGCCGTCACGGTGATCGGCTCCCCTGGATTCATCGTCACCCATATCGGACGGTTGTCAGAGCCCAGCCCTGCGAAGTACAGCCTATCTATTGTACGGTATCTTTTATCAATAGCGATCGTAATCATAATGGCTTACTGGCGTTATACAACCTGATATTCTGAATCTTCTTCCCATTCCAGTCTGAAAGGTAGAATCCCAGTTGAAACTCATACCTCTCATGGCTCTCGCACGCATTCTGTAAGACCTTCAGGTAATCCTCGTTGGGAATGTTCATCTCACACATCAACACGTCTTCATGCTCTTCCCCCTGCTTGTTCGTATAGGGTGAAGACAATGTCAATTTCACATTCAGGTGTTCTCCACCATCCTTGTCCGTCCAGCTTCTCGTCTGGCCGACTTCAGTAATAAAACCTTTTACAATCATAACCTACAATATTTAACAGTTAATACAATTCTGATAGCTATCAAGCTCACTCTCGTTCAGCTCGAAACCCCAATAGCGACAACTATAAGACGCTTCCGTGGTCTGCTCTATAAGCTGTTTGCCAGCCTCATGAAGCAGCAGGGTATACATCTCCCGCCACACCTTGTTATACCTCGAGTCCGAGAACCGATCCTCGTCGCTCATCTCCCCCTCCATCATCGCAAGGCGGAAGGCAGCTATAAAGTAAGTCGTCGTCAGGGAGAATCCGTCATAACCGTCTGTGAAATTCTGAGCAAACCAGAAGCCCGCCTTATGAATAGCCTCGTCAAGAGTCAGCACTTCCATCCTACAACCATTTTCCAACACCTGGCTATAGGTGACAGGGGTCATCGTGTCCCGATCCACGAGAATCACGTTCATGCCAGGCTCAAGGGAATCCATCAAGGCCTTGTCTTCCTCAGAGTAATACCTTTTCCTCTGAAGGTAACCGACAGTCTGCTCGTCGAGCTTTATCACGAAATCCGTCCATTCAACATGTCTGTACATCATGCGCAGGTGAGTGGGCAGGGGCTCTAAGTGTTTAGCCTTATAGGCATCACCTGGAATCGCCTTGACATCAAGCAGACTTCCAAATTTACTACCGGCCATATAGTCGGCGAAGTTTTCTGAATATTTTCCAAAATTAATCATTTGTTGTAGTAACCGCTCCTTTCAGCGGGGTCTTAATTATTAATAAATAGGTGAATAAAAAATCTCTCTTGAAAAACATTCCTATACTCCCGTACCGGAATGTGTTCGCGGCGACGCTTCACCGCTCAAAAGTTTAACCTTTAACAAATCAACTCAGAAAAATGAACAAAGAAATCAAGAAACAAGTTATTGTCGCAGTATCAATCTTTTCATCCAATTCAAAGAACTATTTGTCTTTCGACGGTGCAAAGGTACGGCGGATTACAAGTTGGTAAAAAAGAATCATTTTACCAAAATGTTAAAGTTGATCTTGCGCCACGATTTTCCTTAGTCTCAAAAGCAAATCACGCTGTTCAAATCCCATTCCGAGATACTTTCTGTAAGGTGTATCTTTGTCAGTCTGCTCCAGGATAGCATTAAACTTACTGTCGTTGTAATACTCATACACGCCCTTTTCTCGCAATACGCCAATAATACGCATCACGTTGTACTTGTTAAACGCCCTACACTTCTTAGCCTTGCTATTAGGTGTCAGTAGTTCTATAAAAACATCGTCAGAGAGTATCTGTTTCCAAATGCTGTCAATCGACATACAAAACTCTTTGGTAACAAAGCCCCTAATACGCGCGACATACGCACGTACTTCTTTTATTATATAATCTCTGCTGACTTCTTTCTTACTCTCGTCAACATAAAGTCTCCCCTCTCGCGCAGCTGCCATCAGCAGTTCCACGTTAAAGTCCTCAAGGCGGACTCTTCTGTATTTGTTCACATCGTTGAGTTTGTGAGGAAGAAGTTCCAGAATTGGATCCTTTTCACTCGCGAGACTCCTTTCGCTCACTTCGCTCAACGGGCCGCCTCCTTTTGCGGCCATTAGTTGTTCAACACTCAGCGCCATCTGGCACCGTAATCTATTTCTCGTCAGAGCCTTCTCGCTCCGAAATTTTCACAAAAAAAATAAGTGCTCAAGAAACGAAAGTCATTTTCTTGTGAATGATCAAACATTTCTTGAGCACTTATTTAGTGTCGCTTTATGCTCTGGTTCGCGACGGTTTACATTTTGTCGCTGCCTTTCTCGGCAGCAGAATCTCCTTTCAGAAACTCCGATCCAGAAACGATGATCTGTAAAAGTATTCATCTCCTTGTCCAGACAGGTCAGCCTCGACAATTATACGTGTGGAATACTTTGCCTCTTTGATCATCGTGTCGTACCTACTTCCTATGTTCGGTGGACAACTTGCCAACTTGCCACTTCATGTAATAAGCAGTAGACACGAGAATACGGGTCTTGATTCCTCCAATTTGATGGGGAGCGCCCTCCCTTTGGATTACGAAGCGCAAAGGTAAGAAAAACTCCGATGATTATATCATTTCATCGGAGTTTTTAGTATTTGTTAGCAAAAGGGGATGTCATTTCTCTTCTTCCTCGTTATTTGGCAAAAGATAATCGCTGGCTTTTGCATCAGATATGACAGAACGGCCCAGTTTACTTTCCAACTGGTTTCGGGCAGCTTTTGCTACGCTACCGCCTTCTTTGGCTACCTTAGTCTGCTGTTTGTAGCCCTTAGGATTACGCTGTTTTGAAAGTTCCGTCGTCGAAGCCTCTGCCAGAATATTAAGGGCAATTTCCAGATTGGTCATGTTATCACGTAAGTTTTCCTTCTTCAACCCCTTGAAATGCTTGTATTGTTTGGTTGTGAGGCCACTCCACTCACGAGTAATGATATCTGTCAGGGATGCATATTCCAAACCCTCATGTACACCAGTGCGCTGCCACTCATCCGTCAGTTCCTTGCGTACTTCGATGCTCTTGATGCGCTGATTGATCCATGCGTCACTATAGCCCAAACGCTTATAGTCAACTATGGCCTGGTCAATGCTCTTCTCTGGGTCTTGCATTTGATCGAGTCTTTCACTCGCCACCTGCGCTATCCATTGTTTAAAAGGCTCTGCCTTGGGTGATGGTATTGCCTGTATGATACGGAAGATTCCCTTCATTGTCGAGAAGTTCATTTTCTGCCGTCCACCAGGGGTCTGAACGAAAAGGGGGGTGACAATTTGTCCCCACCCTTTGGCAAGCATCGGGTCGCGCCTTTTCATCGTTTTTATGTAGCCAGAAGGATCCTTGCTTTCCGTCAATACTTCAACGACATCCACTACACAGAAATACCATTGCTCCTTTTCATCATCCCATATCGTACGGACTTTTTTTTCTCCAAATAGTTTTATTGCTTGTTTTCTTGTCATATCCTTACATTTTATAATTCACAATCCATTACGTCATAATCGTCAATGAACAGCGTTTTCTTTATGCCATTACATGCATCTTCAACTTCATAATTCACCTCTATATAAATGTCGCCTGCCTTAGCAAAATTTACGAACTGGACTTCTGCATTATGCACTCGTTCATCCTCATTGCAATACCAGTATATTGTATCGCCAATTTTATATTTAGGGGGATTTGTCATTGTCTTCTATTTATTAAATATGCAATCCCGATGCCACTCGAGAAACTGCGGATTAATGTGATACTTACGTGGTGTAATGAGTGCAGCGCTTTCAATCGGTTCAAAATACATGGCGTAGTACTCCTTGCCTACATTCTCTTTTAGTCGTATTGAGAAGATGACACGCTGTTCGTTTGTAAAGCTGATAAGACCTTTATCAAAGGCTTTATCATAAAGGGAAGAAAGGCAAATGCCATTTTCAGGATTGAGTCTTTCTTGTTCGTTATCTGCCCATGGTATAATGTGGCTCGCAACAAGCAGCTCTGTAAGGTCAATGCCCGTAAGAGCGCATCTTCCTTCATAGTTAGCAAGCACTATTTGTCGGAATACGTTTTGGTTAACACGAGTCTTAACCTGACGTAGTTTGGTCTCTCCAACAATACCTTGCGGAATGTCTCGGATAACCTGCTCGTATTTTTCCTCTATTGTCGTACCCTCACGTTGGGCAAGAATACGTTCGCTTTCAAAAAGGAGACGTTCGCGGTCATTGATGAACTCATGCCAAAACTCGCCACACTTCTTTCCACCGTGGGCCATACCCGATATTCCTCTTCGTTGAAGAATGGGGTCGCAAGATGCATAGTTGACAAGACGCAGAGCAACGGCGTTAGGAGTACGTCCTATGATATCCGCAAGGTGAATGACATCAGGATTGCGCCTATCCATCTTGCCAAAGGGCAACTTCAGGTATAGGTTAAGAACGAGTATCATCTCGTCGCGTGTCCAGAGGTCTCTTGCCATTATAATATTCAAGCATTATTTTCAGCTTGCAAAGATACAAATAAAAAAAGAGAAAAAGAAGAATTTCCTCAGTATTTTCAAAATATTAATATGCGTTTTATCAGTGCTCATCAGCCACTTTAAGCATACCGTCCTCTTCAGAAATCTCAGGATATGGTTTCCCAATGACGGCATGCTCCTCCAGCCATATCTTGTTCAGGGTAGTATCCTTTGAATGGATCGCAGCCATATTCTTATGCCGTTGTTCTGCTGATAGTTTATCCACGACTGCAAAAATACGATTATTTGCGGAGATTAGCAAGAAAATCCCAAAAATAAATTAGGATTTGAGGGAATTGCACGATAAGTCACGATTACAATTACATAAATTACATATTACGTAAAGGTTCAAATGTAAAACCAAAAAGATAAGAATATTTAATTAAATATCGTTTTGTTATTATATATATTATAATATATATAATAACAAAGGCACTATATTAAGGGAATTGCGTAACCCTTAATGTAATAGGTAATTCCCGTAATCGTAATCAACACTCAGGACACAATAATAGAAACTCTTTTACAAATTTAGGTAATTCTGATGCCGCCTGAAATCCGGCTCTACCCGAGCACAAATCAACCGTAAGCGGAAGGGTGCTTTTTCGTAAGCGGATCGACCTTCGACTTACGATTGATTTTAAATCGCCTGAAACGCCCATTTTACGGGCATTTTAAGGGCGTCCGAGTCGTTGGTAAATAATGTTTACTTCTGACGGGAGAAAAGAACGGCGTTTCAGTAATGTTAGATGCTTCAGGGACGGATCTTCGTCGAGAAGCGACCTCAACTTTTGCCAGGCAGAACGTGGCAGGATGTAGGGAAAATAGAGCTGAGCGAGCTCCATACGGCCGATTGTTTTTGGTGAATGTTCCATAGTTACTATATAATAATGTGTTATCTAATTCACTTCGCTTAGTGTATTTATATGATGCAAAGTTAAGAAAAATATTCGAAAAATCGGCATAAAAACCGCAAAATATTTGGTATAAGTACTGATAAGTACTATTAAGTTTTTATAAGTACTTTAGAGCATTCAAAATGCTTGCTAATATAAAGTTATTTATATACCTTTGTACTCGCAAGCAAGAAGTTGCGAGTACGAGTGAAGGCTGCGGCTCAGCATAGCTCGAGCGAGCTCGGCTCTGCATTCACCTTG
>JAEEGL017387895.1_pt1 | contig 11897 bp, 10 predicted proteins | sample 9134231 | NCBI WGS metagenome assembly JAEEGL01 (sample SAMN16246548, study PRJNA631951) | gut metagenome | biome: gut microbiome; feature: rumen; material: fiber-attached | host: Bos | place: Iran: Karaj | collected 2018-10 | reverse complement strand
ATGTTGGCATCCAGATATTCAATTCTGGCCAGTTCCTCTCTGGCCAGATCCGCATCGGCTGCCGTACCAAAGATGAAACCGCCGACTATCATTTCGTCGTTCATATCAGTTATGCTTCGCTGTCTTTCTTTGATCTGATGCCAACCATCTTATAGATGGTACCGCTTATAAGTATGGCTGCCACGTAGCATACGATGATGGACGGCAGTATGATCGGCAGATAGCTCGTCAGATACATCATCATGAAAGGAGGAGCCTGTCCTGCCGGAATGGATGAACGCGCCATCACGATATTCAGCAGACATATGATTGCTTCCACGATCAATGTGCTGATCACTACGAGCGGAATTGAGTTAAGCAGTATAAACTTAAACTCCGGACACGGAACCCCTGCCTTTTCTTCCATTTTCCGGGCTATCTTATGAAAAGGTATCAGCTGCATGAGTATGATGCCGGCTGCAACGGATTCAAAGGTATTTGAAATACAGAATATAGGAAATTCCGGTGTGTTTGACCTGGGATTCATAAAAATGATCACAGAAGAAACTATTCCCATAAGCACAGACAAAATGATCACAATGATCATTAAAGCTTTCTTTTCTTTTTTTATTCTCTCTTCCATATCTTCATTCCTTCCTGAAAATAAAGGATCCTGTATAAGCCAAATTGTACGACAGATCAAGGTATTGCGTCAAGGAAGCACCTGTCCCGGGAGCCTCCGCTGCATGCACATGCCGTGCGGTTATCTCAGATTGTATCTGTTCAGTATGATCTGCTCCGGGATATGATCTCCAAGCACTTCATCCGCCCGGGTTATGATATCCTCATACGAGCAGAACTCATATCGATACAGCCCGGAATCGGATGCATTATAAGCGGTCATGCCGTTCTCGTCATGATCGATGAGAGCGCGGCATTCGGCTATTATCTCAAAATCCCCGTTCAGTACATATCCTCTGTAACGCCCGGAAGCCACATACATATCATCATTCGCGCGAACAAGTTCGTACAGATCGAAGTCTGTCTCAAAAGGTCCTCCGGCCGGCGTCAGGTCTTCGGCATTATATATATATACCATGGAGTTATCCAGCTCGATCATTATGAGAGACTTATCATCCGAATAAAATGCGTTCCGGACCAGATGCGCATCGATCCCGGGTATCTGTCCGAGAACATCGTCAGCGGGATATTTCGAGCCGTTTATGCTCTCTCCTTTTTCTGCGGTCTGCTCTGCGGACAATCCCTCCGGCGCTCTGTATGAAGCCACATAATTTGCATGTGAAAAAGCATAATAAAGCGTACCGGAATTCTCATCACCGGAAGCAACATATCCTTCCGGAGGAACCGGGAAATACGTGTATGTCTTATCGAACAAATTACCGGATCTGACAGAGTATGATCCTCCTTTCTGTGAAATGAAGGATACCCCTCCTTCGGGATCCGGATAGACCATGATCGGCGTGTCATCAAGATAGAATCTGTTGATGAGCGTTCCGCTCCGGCGATCATATTCGAGGATCAGATTGGATCCCCAGGCATATAATTCATCCCCCGATACCAGGAGTTTGAGGCTGATATACTCACCGATCTGCTGAACCCATAAGGTTTCGGCAGTAGCAGCGTCTATGGCGTATATCTCTGTATCCGGCTCTTCGGAATCTGAGAATCCGATATAAGCTATGCTGTCATCCACCGCTATGGCCGGCTGAATAAAACCGCTGATGCCGAAGGATTCAATCAGTCTGCCCTCCCCGGCATCCACCAGCATATAACAGTTCTCAAAAGCATCGGATGTGACCAAAGCGATGCACTTATCACCGAACCCGTATCCGGCGAGCAGTGCATCCGCGCCTCCGGTCTCATCTGACAGATCCGCGGAAAACAGTAATGACCCGTCCCCTGAGATGCTGTGCAGTATTCCTTCCGTATAGCACAGGGCATATCCGTGGTCATGGTCCGAAATGACCGAAGCTTCACTCACATTGTCGAGGACAGAACGCTCCTCACGTGACCCCAAAGAGACATACATAAGTTTTCCGTCATCACTCAGATATATGAGTCCCTCACTGCCGCAGAATGCAAATGTCTCAAACGAAGACTCCAGCTCACGCTCTATGGAGATGATCTTCTCTCCCGAGACTACATCAAAAACAGTTATCGACGTACCGATATCCGCGATCGCTATATATCGGTCGTCTGCTGATGTCACGAATGTATCCACCGCCGATCCCACATCATAGTTCATATACGGAACCATATCCCCTGGCGAATCATACACATATAACGCATTGGTCAGACGTCTCAGTGCTTCCGCGCAATACCCTTCCGAAGGATCGTCGGGCAGAACACTCCTGGCTGCATATATCGCGTCCGCTCTTCGTCCCGACTTAAGAAGCTTATCACTGGAATCTGCCACGGAGCCGGCATACTTCTCCTCCAGTTCATCATACTGGGCGGAGATAATCTCATTCTGACGGCTGATCTTGAGCAGACTGACGGTAGCAAAGACTGCAAACGCAAGTATAGCCGCACCTGCAACAGATGCAGCAGCAGCGATCCTCTTTATCTTCTGTTCACGTTTTCTCTGCTTCAGATCATCATAATTCAGTCCGAATATGGCCGCACACAGTTTGATGACCGCGACGTCCATTTTTTTCATCATCTCTCTTCTGCCTGCACCTCTGGTATCGGCTGCGAGAGGTTCATAATCATGGTCCGTAAGTACTTCGGGAAATGACTCGGACGGTTCCCCTTCGGCCAGGACCACAAGCACATGCTCACGCCCATGCATCTGAAGAAAGGTCGTAACTTCCTTCATGCACCATTTGGATTCGCGGTATCTGGGGGTGGCTATCACGATCAGAAAATCAGAATTCTCGAGTGCGTTGGTGATGGGATCGGACAGATTGTCAGATAAAGGAAGCTCCTCCACATCTCTGAACACTCGCTCGATATGTGTTCTGTCAGGATTGCATTTTTTGATGACAGATGAGGGGAGCTTAAAATTTTCAAGCCGTTTATGAATTGTTTCCGCTACAAAAGAGTCAGGCTCACAATGTCTGTAACTTATAAATGCATCATATTTTACACCTTCAAGTTCCATACAACGAGCCTCTTACACAGCACCGGCTGTAATGATCACTCCACGTACCCTGCAAGTTTCACACGGAATATACGCTCAAGTGATGTATCGATACGGCTTTCGGGCAGCGTACCGTCTGCAACTGCGGCAACCAGTCCGTCGTAGGCCGCTTCAAAATCCTCCGGCATATAAAGAATGTCCGCACCGGCTGCAAGCGCATATATCGCTGCTTCCTCAGGCGTATAATATTCGGTGACTGCTTTTTCATTCAGAGGAGCCGTGATGACTATGCCGTCATATGCCATTTCTCCTCTGATCACGCTTCCTATCATGTATTCAGACAACGAAGCCGGCATGGCACTGACATCCGCATTCAGATACGTGACGTTATTCGTCTGTATCATGCGCGCGCCTGATGCGATGCCTGTAATATATGGTACGGTCTGCGCCGTCACTTCTTCAGCTGTGATCTCACAATCCACCCTGCCATCGGCTGTGGATTCGGTCACGTTGCCCGTACCCGGGAAGTCCGTCATACATGCGGATATATTTCCTGTCTGGAGACCGGCTATCATCTGCGTGATCATTTCACACGCCAGTGCTTCATCGGATCCGTAACTTAAAGCGGCGGAAACCGAGGCATCATCCGCGGTCAATGATCCGTTCGGAGCCATGTTCATGTTGAAACCGAAGTATGACATATAGCTGGACATCGTTACGCCTGCATTATAAGCATTCGATGTTTCTCCGGATGCAACTATATCTGCGGGTGAATCCACCGAAGGGATGTCTCCGAGTTTGCTTCCGGACAGAACACATGTCTCTCCCCCGGCCTCTCTGATACCCAGAAACAGATCATACTTGCTCATGTTCCGTGTATTATCGATCAGTTCTGTCAGCTGCTCTTCGGATTCGATATTGCGTCTGTCATATACCAGTCCGCATACCGCATATTTACCCAGAGCATCACGGGTTCCGTCACCCGCTTTGGTAGCTGCCTGCACCCCGGTGAGTGCTTCGGGAGTGACCATGAACAGCTGTGCCACCTTATCCTCTATGGGCATCTGCGAGATCGTGGATGATACCATCTCAGCCAGGTAATCATCCTCAGTCATGACAGGTACCTCTTCCTCATAGGTTTCCGCTATGGGATCGGTTTCGGCCTCCTGAGTCACCTCCGGTGCCTCAACCACTATCTCCTCCTGCGCAGCTGCTTCCGCCGCGGCCTGTGCTGCAGCCTGTGCTTCTGCGTCACGCTTATCACTGACCATGCCCATGACCTGATGCACCGCAAACGCTAAACCAACTCCCAGACCGGCCAGTACGATCAGCATGGCCGTATAGGCAAGGATCTGATTACGGACACGTCTCTTGTACCTCATCTGACGCCGATATTCGGGAGAGTCCTCCTCTTCGGGTTCAGTTCCCGGTTCAGGATCGGGGGCAGGTGCCGCTTCTGCGGTTGCTTCCGTCTCTGCATCTCCGGCTGCTTCTGCCTCTGCGTCTCCGGCTGATTCCGTCTCTGCGTCACCGGCTGCTTCCGCTCCGGCTTCCTCTTCCTGCTCAGGTGACGTTGATTCGGCCTCTTCTACCGCCTTTGCATATTCTTCTATAAAATCGAATTTACTCTCGTCTTTTTTTCGGGATTTCTTCATAATGTTGATTCTATTATATTACCCGGTGTTTGGCAATTTCGCCTTTCATTCAAACATTTCGGTAAGTGTGCGCCATCCGAGAACGGCACACTTAACACGGGCGGGCATATGGGATACACTTTCGAGGATGCCCGCTTCTTCGAGTTCCTCTTTTTCCTCATCCGTTATGCCTTCCTTGATCATGCGCATAAAAATGTCAGCGAGATGCAGCGCCTCATCGCGGCTTCTGCCTATGACCAGATCGAGCATGATATCTGCAGATGCCTGGGAAATGGCACATCCGTCGCCCTCATAAGCTCCGTCAACAATGATCCCCGATTCATCGACCTTGAGATTAAGGATGATATCGTCACCACACGAAGGATTCACTCCTTCCAGCGTGAAATTCGCACCCTCTATGCCATGCTTGTGATAAGGGTTTAAGTTATGCTCATTGATTATCTCATTATAAAACGTCTCTGACATATATCCTCCAAATGCCCGTCTTTATGCTCGTTTGGGGCAATCGATGATATTTGCCAGATGATCCGCCGGCTTGGTTCCGTATACCTCACATTTATCCAGTCCCTCATTCCAGCGACACCCTATGCACTGCGGATCAAAAACCGTAGTGGTGTTCTCTCCTTTGGAGTAAAAACGGTCCAGTTCCTCCTCATCAAATTCCATATCATCGGGATCATATTCTTCCATTCTTTCATCTAAGCCTTCCATGCTCTACCTCCAGACTTATTATACGATCTGATCAACTGTCATCCGGCCGATACTGACTTTTGTTCATCTTCATTCAGCTGAACCTTACATATTATCTCTATGCCGGTGAAATCCATTGTTTCATTGGTCCTGATCTCATCCGCCGTCTTAGCTCCATCAGGGATTTTGGCGGATACTTTCATCTTTTTGGGCTGTTTGGCACGATTGACCGCTCCTATCACGGTATAGCGGGTATTCCTGCCGAATATGACCTCTGCCTCCTCAAAATTTGCGGTAGCAAAGCATTTCTTCCCCGCGGGAGTGAGAAGCGTGAGCATGATCGGCTGTGTACGAAAGTATCTGCTCATGCAATAAGCGGTACTCATAAATCCGGAATCTTCAAGCGTCTTTCCATGGCGCAGATTAATCTCTCTTACCGCCTCATCCGGAGAAAGTTTATCAAAATCGGGTATTCCAAGCCCCCATGACAGAAAAGCTTTATCGATCATACGGTATACCTTGCATTTCTTCTGAATAACGTTCAGGGTCGTAGCATCATCCAGATCGGAGATCGTCCCCTGAACCTTCTCCAGCAGCTCGGCAGAGTACCTGCTCAGCTCCTCCCGGCTTGCATGTTTCATTATCTTTCTTCTGACATAAGCCTCCGCATCAGGTCGTATTGCCTGTCGTGCCTGTTCGAATTCTTCCTGAAGTTTATCATACTCATCCTGTGTCGTATTTGGGTCAGTCACGCCTCTTCTGAATTTTTCCTTGGCACGTAAGAAACCGTTAACGGCCTTACATGTCCATGTACGGATATATCCGAATCTTCTGCCGGAATCATTAAAATAACGCCATTTGTACCGGCCCCAGATCCTGCTTCTCAGCGTTTCATCGGTATTGAACCGGTTGCCCATAGCCATATCAAAGGCACTGTCTTCGGTCATGTCATCATAATCGCCGTATATCTCCTGCGCCAGCTGTCCCTTATCACTGTCCTCTGCAACCGAAAGCTGTGCTAAATACTTACTGTATGATACGGCAGCCCGATGCAGCCTCTTCTCGATTTCCGTGCGCTGCTCAGCCGTCAGAGACTTGTCTTTCAGTGCTTCTTCATACAGGTTCAGGCGCATTTTCGCTTCTTTTACAGCCAGAGCAAGCTTCTTTCTTGCCTCCGATGCGTCTCTTTTTCCCGTGGCCTTTGCCTCTTCCTGACCGGCTACGGTCATTAAGGAAATCATCTCTTCAGCATGGTTGACGGCAGACAGAAGATCCCCCTCCGATCTCGCCCGGACCATTTTCTGCTGCTTATCGGCAGCCTGCACATATGCCTGAGACGATTCGGACATATGATTCTTACGTGATTTACCGGTTCGTGCAAGGTTTTTTTGAGATGCTTCGGACATCTTCCTGTTCATCTCCTGCAGCCCCGCTCTGTCCTGATCGTCTTTAAAGCCCAGCTTTGCCTTTACATCCCTGGCACGCGCATTTGCATGCAGCGAATCGACATAGCCATCCGACTGACCGGTCCAGAAATCATGAAACGTACTGTCAGCATCCGCGGTAATGCTTTTCATCTCGCTTTCATCAAAAACAGGTCCGGATTTACCCTTCTGTGCTCTCTTTACATCCGAAGAGTTTATTCCGATCATATCAACTGCCTGTTGAACCGGAGCTGTTATGTTTCTCTCGATCTTTTCGGTTTTTTCTGTTTTACGATGTAAAAAACTATACTCTGAATCCATATGCCTGTCCTCCAATAGACTATATGCTGCAGATATTATTCCGTATATTTGAGAGAATAATCCCACTCGGCGCTTATGATATCACTGTTATCAAGTTCGACGGATTCGAACAGTCCGCTGATCAGCCGCTCGGAAGCGGCATTAACGGTTGACAGTTCTATGGTCTCATCGGGATACATGTTCTCCACCGCCTGAAGAAATGCAGCCAGAACTCCCCTTATTGACAGCGGATTCATTTTCTCCGCATACAGATACGAGAGTTCAATATGGTCATACACATTTTTTTCGGCAAATATCGCCGAGCGTATATGATCATCTTTCACAGTTGCTAAACACAGTTCTTTATCATATGAAGCTGTCTGTGCATGATCGTCACTCAGAAAGCGATATCCCGAAGCCAGCTGGCTGTCCAGAAATTCCTTTTGAACATCCCCGCTGAGCGAAAAGAAAGGAACCGCATTCGTATCCATTTCCGTAAGCTTGGCATAATCATCCATCTTACGTCTTGAATCGGGTGAGATGACCCACACTCTGCCGGACACACCGGTTATGAAGTTGGCCTGTGCCTCCATAAACGGCCCGATCGTTTCGTCATCATCCGTATATTCAATATAGCATGGATGCACCTGTTTCATCTGATAAAATGACCACAGCATTTTCTGGATCAACAAAGTACCCACACCACATCTTCTGTGATCAGGGTCCACATACAGATAACGCACAAAATATGCACCATCTCTTAATTCATACACAAGAATCCCGCGGGGTTCATATTCATCGTCTGCAGCTCCCAGCAGGAAGAATCCTTTGTTTGATGTGTATGATTCTCCCTCAGGCAGCAGATGACGGAAATAATCCATTTCGGTTTCCCTCAATCCGAAAACATGATAATTATCAGTATTCCCCATCAAAAAACCTCCTTATCATCAGATCAACATTTGATCCAGTATTTCCTGCAAAGCCGGCTGACTCGTCGGTTCTTCAAACCATATTACAGCCTGCAGCGTATCTCCGCGAACCACATCGGGCACCATGCGGTTAAGAATATCCGAGACTCCCGTTCCCACTATGGGGATCAGGATCTTCTGATCAGGATCAAGGGTTTCCTCCGCATATTTGAGAGCCGAACCTATCATTGCCGGCAGCGATCTTTCGGACGTACTGTAGGCAAGTTCCAGCACCAGATATTCCTCTGCATGCGAGAACAGCAGCACGCCGCCAGGCTCATCGTCGATCACGCATATCTGACTTATATCCGCATCATACACATCCCAGTCGACTTCTGAAGGAAAAGGGATCGGTCTGGGATCCGATTCAATCTGTTCTTCTATATATTCCAGAACATACCTGTTTGCCTTGGCCAGCGGAATGCACTCTGTCCCTTCCGCAGCATGTAACAGCGTATTCCTGTGTCTGATCTGTGACAGCTTGAGCTCATATATATTGTTTTTTTCATACATGAGCTCCATGCCCGCCAGCGTCATAACATCCCTTTGCAGAGCCTGTTCCTCTTCAACCTGGATCTCGCAGAATGCGCCGACAAACATCCGCGTATTCCTGATCCGGCGAAGACGGTAACGAAGATACTCGGCAGCCATGACCGCAGACCTGTACTCCTTGCTCATGTAGACCCATACTATCTCAAACCATCCCTGATGATCTGCCGACACCATGATCCCCACAAGCTTGCCTGTGTCCGCATCGCCCTCATAAGTAGCTATGGCAGATAACTCGGCATTCAGTATCTGGTCGCGGTAGTTCTCCGGAATGTATTGATCGTATTCACTCAGCATACGAGGCTGTATATATTTATCCACATACATAGTCCGGTCCTCTTATGCCTCCGTCTGTCCGTCACGTTCGGACATCCATTTTTCAAGACATGATCTGACACTCTTTTCCTGTAGTCTGTAATCCATATCCTGCGTATCATACAGATAGGAGGCTATCAGTTCCTTCATCGTTCTGCGTTCACTGTCTCTGTGGTATTCAAGCACCTGCTCTGCAACTCTTTCAGTTGTCTCTGCCTGGACCCACATTTCCCGCATATCTTCTTTATCAGCTGCTGACAGGTCTTCGGATAATCCTTCCTGTGCCCATCCAAACATAGTATTTCTCAAAGCTCTGGACTTGCCGACGATCTCTGGCAGCTCTTCTATACCGAACAGCAGATCAGCTATCATCTGATATCTGAACTGATGCGGATGTGCTTTTCTGTATCGTCCAAGCTCCTCGATCCCGCGCCTGACATCCGTGACCGTCTCATAGTGATATAGAGCAGGATCTTCCTTGTCATATTCGAGCCGTACATATCCCGGAAGTGAATACGCAGTAGTATCCCCGGAAAAAGTATCTGTATCGACTTTCCAATGTGAATGGATATAGTTCGACATAAAAGGATCGGGTTCAGCACCGGTCAGAAGAAATCTGATACATGTAGCACACGCTGTCTCTGCCCACTTCGCTGCGAAAAAGTAATCCTCCATGCAATCCTTATACACCCCTATAACCTCGGAAAAGTCCATAAAGCTTACAGGCCTGGTATCCATTCCTTTTTCTTCGGCATATTTATTCAGAGACACCAGTTCAGCCTCTGCTCCGCTTCGTTTCTTCGAGATAGTCTCAAATTCTTTTAGCGCTTTGTCAATGATTCCCTTGTTTTCCCTGTAATTATCCGCCTTTTCCTCGATCAGCCCCTTTATCATCCCTGAATCTGTCCGAACCGATTCCCGGCTGAACTTGTCTTTCAGACTGTCCACGATAGAGAGAGCAACCTTGTTTTTGAACTGTTTTACGGCATTTTCATATTGCTTTGTCTTCTCTGTCAGTACGGATTTGGCCTTTTGGATCTCCTCTTCGCTTACAGCCGTACCTGTGTTGAAGTTTACTCCGTTTGACCGGAAGCAGACATCGACAGTCTCTCCGATCACCTTCTGCAATGAATTCAGCCTCTTCAGCACGATACTGTCGGACTCGCCGGAAGTCTCAGCACCTTTTTTTAATACGTCCCTGAAATAGTTCAGATTACATATGGCCTTCCAAATGCTGTCTTCATAGGCCATCTCACCTGTAGAAGTAGGCGGGCGCATCTTAAACTCATTACCGCCGATGTATTCGCTGATCTCACCAACGGATTCCGATTTCTTCCTTTCGAGAAGCTGTTTTGCTATATATCTTCCTTTACGCTCATTGTCGAGCGATACATTCTTGTCCTGCACGGCCTGAAGGAAGTACTTCAGTTTTTTCCAGTATATATCACCTTTCTGTCTGGCGCTCAGTCCGTCAGCGGGAAGACCCGGATCATGTCTGTCACTCATATATCTTAATACCCCATCTTTGTGCGGATACCGCTCAGCACGTCAAGAAATCTGTCTGCTTCTTCAATAGTATTATAAAAAGCAAAGCTCACCCGGGTACTCGACATGATCCCGAGATGTTTATGAAGCGGCTGCGCACAATGATGTCCGGCTCTGACCGCTATATCGGAATCACTGAATATCGCCGTCACATCGTGAGGGTGCACCCCTTCAACTTTGAATGCGATGATACCGTTGTGTTCCTCCCATCGCGTTGATCCCAGGATCGTGATAAAAGGCATGGCACTCATTTCTTCAAAGACATGCTTCGTCAGCTCTCTCTCCCGGTTCTCTATCAGCTCATATCCGTATCTGTTCACGAAATCAACAGCCGCATGAAGACCGACAGCTCCTCCGGCATTTACGGTACCGGCTTCAAACTTGTGAGGAACTTCGGCGTAAGTTGTGCGTTCCTTGGTCACAGTTTCTATCATCTCACCGCCATACAGGAATGGCGGCATGGCATCAAGCAACTCCCTGCGTCCATACAGCACACCGATTCCCATGGGGGCATACATTTTGTGTCCGGAGAAAACAAAGAAATCCACATCAAGATCACGGACGTCGGTCTTCATGTGCGGTACTGACTGCGATCCGTCACATACGATCAGGGCTCCGTGCGAATGGGAGATATCAGCGATCCTGCGTATGTCGTTAATTCTTCCGAGAACATTGGATACATGTGTGACAGCGACCAGCTTAGTACGTTCGCTGACAAGACCGGCCAGAGTATCCGGATTCAGATATCCGTCGGGTTCACAGTCCCAATACACTACCCTGGCACCGGTATGCGCGGCAACATTTTTCCATGGCAGAAAATTACTGTGATGCTCCGCTACACTTACGATGATCTCATCGTTTTCTTTTATATTATGTAAACCATAACTGTATGCGATCAGATTCAGGCTTTCAGTGGCATTCCTGGTAAAAACGATCTCTTCAGGTGAGGCACCTATCAGTTCTGCCACAGCATTCCTGGCATCTTCATATGCCTGTGTGGCCTTCAGGCTCAGCTCATAGAGGCCGCGCATCGGATTCGCATTTTGGTTTACATAAAAAATATTAACGGCATCAAGAACACACTGCGGTTTCTGAGTCGTGGCCGCATTATCCAGATAAGCAACCGTGCTGCTGTTTATCAGCGGAAACTCCGCCCTGATATCATTATCGGCCGGTGTCATTTTCTTAAACACTCTCTTTCTATGGGACCGCTGATCATCTCGGATACGCGATCGCGGGCTTCCATATCCGGTATAAGCGAGGCAACGGCATCTATGCGGGCCTGTGCCATCATGGTATAGATCTCGTCCTCGTCGATGCCTCTGGACTTCATATACAGGATCAGATTCTCATCCAGACGTCCTATGGT
>JAEEGL016833454.1_pt1 | contig 11897 bp, 4 predicted proteins | sample 9134231 | NCBI WGS metagenome assembly JAEEGL01 (sample SAMN16246548, study PRJNA631951) | gut metagenome | biome: gut microbiome; feature: rumen; material: fiber-attached | host: Bos | place: Iran: Karaj | collected 2018-10 | reverse complement strand
CCCAATCCCCAATCCCCAATCCCCAAATTCCCAATCCCCAATCCCCATTTTCTTTCATATATAATTAAAAAATAATATTTATTAATCAAATATAATTTAAATTTATTTATATATAATATAAAATATATAAAATATGATAAAAAATTAGGGTTTGATTATTGGCATATATAAATAGTGAAATTTAAAATTTAAATTCTGATGGAGTTAAAAATAATGAAATTATAGTTAAAATATAAAATTTAATACTTCTCAAAAACTTTTTGATTCTTTTAAAAGAGAGAATTAAATAAAATTAAAGGAATTTGATAATATCAGAATTTAAAAAATTCTTTAAATGAAATTTTAGATATTATAAATTTAAATATTTTAAATAATTTAAATATAATGACAAATTTATTTAAAAAAATTTATTAAGATTAAAAAAGAAACAATTAAAAAAAATTTTTTAGAATAAATAATAAATAATAATAATATTTCAAATTATTTATATAAATATAAATTTTAATAAAATAATTAATCATTAAAATTATATTTTTTTTCAAATTGATTAATAGTCATTCCTTTTGTAATCATTAATTTTCCACTTTTTTTTTTTAAATTTGTATCATTATGTTTTGATTTTTGTCTATAAACATTACATGAATTAAGAACTTTATTAGCTATAATATCAAATTGGCTATTTTTATAATAAATTTCATTTCCAATTAAAACTGAATTTTCATCTACTAATTTTTTTTTATCATTATTATTATAAATAATTTTAGTTTCTTCAGAAATTTTTCTTGGATTTAAATCTTTTGTTTTTTTAAATGCTAAATCACTTAATAAATTTAATTTATTTTTATTATATTCAATTTTATCTGTTTCTTTTTCTAAAAAAGGATTTAAATTATTTGTATAATTTTCATAAACAATATTATTATTATATGAATCATTTATTTCATCTCTTGAAATAAAAAATCTTTCTTTGCTATTAAAAAATTCAGAATCATTTTCATCTGAAATTGATAAATTTTTTTTATTTTCTTTTTTTTCTTTTGTTTTTAATTTATTTTCTGCGATTTCTTCAGCTGCTTTAAAATGTGTTTTAATATGGTAAGAATTTAATATTTTTTCAGCTTCGATATTTAAATTTTTATTTTTAATCCATGGTTTAAAAATAAGATTTTTTGGAATATAATATAAATCATTTTTATTTTTTTTATTATTAATTCTATTATTCATATTATTTTTTTTATTATGTTCAATTATTTCATAACCATATTTTAAAAAATTTTTATTCAAATTTTGTTCTGATTTTTCTTTATTAACATTTTTTTGGTTATTTGTTTTTATTTCATTTTGATTTAAATTATCTTTTTTAATTTTTATTAAATCTTTCGGTGTTTGAAATGAATTTAAATTAATATTTTTTAATTGTCTTTTTAAAACTTCTTTTTCTTCATTTTTATCATAATTATTTATTAAATTTTCATAAACTCTTTCTAAATCAGTTCTTGCTTTAAATCTCATTTGAGGTTGAATAATTATTCCGTTTTTGATAAAATAATCAACATTTTTTAATTCATCATTTGTTAATAAAAAATTATTTTTTAATAATTTAACTGAATTTAAATTTTCATTTGGTTTTGTTTGTTTAAAATTATTTTCAATATTTAATTTTTTAAATATTTTTTTTTTCTTTACTTGTGGTTCTTCTTCTACAAAATTATATAAATATCTATTATTTTTTATTGTTTGTTTTATACGTTCATTTTCATTTAAATAACCTTTAAAATAAAATGGTTTTTTTAATCCACCTTCTGATAAAATATCATCTCTTGCATTTGTTACTTTTTTTGTTATATCATTTATTACTACTTTTTTTTCAGGGATTGTCATTTCAGTTATAAAATCTTTTACACGATTTGAATAATTTTCATACATATTAGTTAAATTTTCTATAATATTAATAATATAAAAATGATAATGAAATTAAATAAATTTATATTTACTTTTATATTTTTCTTTATACTTTTTATTTTCAAATAATTCTTTTTCAAATTTATCTTTTTCTTTCATTTGTTTTTCTGCAATATATTATATTATACATTTATTTTAATAAAATTATAAAAATTTTAATTTAATGATATATTTATTAATATTAAATTAAATATTATTCAAAAATAATATTGATTTTTTTAAATATAAAATTTTATAATTTTTTTTCATTAATTTTTTCAATTTTAATAGCTTTAAATTTTTTATTAAATCTATTATAATCTTGATATTTAATTTTAAATAAAAATAAAATCTTTATATAAATTATAATTTTTTATTTAATATAATTTATTATCATCTATTTCTAATAATAATTTTATATAATTATTATTAGCATTTTCAATCAAAAATTCATAATAACAATAATATTATTATAATAAATCTCAATTAAATTTGAATTTTCATCAATTAATTTTTTTATATTATTAAATTTTTATTGAAATTTGATTTAAAAAATTTTAAAAATACAGAATTAGATAGAAATATAATGAGAATTTAATTAAAAATACTTTTTAATTTATTTTTATTAAATATATTAAATAATAGAAAAAATGAGTTTTATAATTGATATTTTTAAAAAAATAAATGTTCCTGAAAATGAAAATATTATTATTTCTCCTAATAGCATATTTCAAATTTTATCATTATTTGGTAATATTACTAAAAATAATATTCAAAAAGAAATATTAAATTCTTTAAATTTTGATAATATTACTGATTTAAATGAACATAATTACAATTTATTAAAAATAATTAATGAACTTAAATGTTATAAATCTATAAATTCAATATTTTTAAAAAAAAAATTCTTAAATGATTATATAAATTTAACTAAAAATTTTGATATTTATTGTGATGAAATAAAATCAATAGAACAAATAAATAATTGGTATTCTCAAAAAACAAATAATAAAATATCAAATTTAATAAATAATATAAATAATACTAATTTAATAAGTTTAAATGGTTCATATTTTATAGATAATTGGGGAAATAATTTTAATAAAGAATATATAAAAAATGAAATATTTGATAATAAAGAAAATATTGAAATGATGAAACAAATAGGATTTTTTAATTATTTTGAAAATGATAATTTACAAATTGTAGAAATTCCTTTAGAAAAAGATAATATTAGTGCTTTAATATTATTACCATCTAAAAATAAAAATATTAACCAAATTATAAACGAATTAAATAATAATAATTTAGAATTAATTAATTCAAATTTAAAAAATCAAGAAATAGAATTAAAATTACCAAAATTAGAATTTAATTGTAATTATTCTCTAATTGAACCTTTAAAACAATTAGGATTTTTAAATTTATTTAAAGAAAATAATAAAATACAATTTAATCAAAGAATTTATTTGAATATTGCTAAAGATAAAAAAATAGAATCAGGAATTATATATAATAGTAATTCTTTTATAAATATGAAACATATGAATGTTAATCATCCATTTATTTTAATTATTAAAATTAATAATGTTAAATCACCTTTTAATATTTTGTTTATATCAAAAATATCTAGAATTAATGAATTAAATGTAATAAATCAAAAAAATCCTTTAATAATTTCTAATAATAATAATGAAACTAAAGAAATAAATTTTTTACCAATAGGTCAAAATAATGATGTTCATTTAAATATTGAATGTGATAAATGTAAAACAAAAAATATTAAAGGAATTAGATATAAATGTTTGGTATGTGATAATTTTGATTTTTGTGAAAAATGTGAACTATATAATGCTCAAACACAAGAACATCCTCATCCTTTTATTAAAATATATAAAAGTAATCAAATTCCTATAAATTTTGGAATTACTATAATAAGAAATGGAAAAATAATGAATAATGAATAAAATTATAAATTAATTATAAAAATAACATAATATAATAAATTTATTATATTTTAATAATTTATAATAAAAAATTAAAATAAAAAAATAAATAATTGTAAATTTAAAATAAAAATATTATAATTCAAATTATAATTTTTTGATATGAAATTTATTAATATTAAATATTATAATATTTTCAATTTTATATTTCAATAAATTTATAATATATATTAAATCTTTAAATTTATTTTATTGTTTAATTTTTTCAATTAAATTCTCAACTAATTCTTTATGTTTAAATTTGAATAATTTTAATTTTTTTAATTTATTCATTTTTATTTTATTAACTTTTTTATCATTTTTAATTTCTTCTTCCTCAACTTTAACTTCTTCTTCATCATTTTCTTTGATTTCACCTTTTTTTACATTTATTTTATTACTTTTATTTATTTCTTCTTCTAATTCATTTCTTTTACATTGAAAACAAATTGCAATATCATTTTCTAAATTCACACATCTTAAATGATAACAATGTCCACATGGAAATATTTTAATATTATCAACTCCTCCATCTTTTATATTTTTATAACAAAATTGGCAAATATCTATAGAAAAATTTATTCCTTTATTTCTATTTATAATATCTAAATCAAAATTATTTAATATAGATTTATATATAATATCTTTTGTAACTTTATATATAATTTCAATTAAATGATAATTAAAAAATAATCTAATAATAATATTACTAAATTCTTTTATTCCCGCATATTCTTTAAAATTTTTTGAAACTTCTTCAATAGTTGATTTTAATGAAATATAATCTGTTAATTTTTCTAATACAATTTCTAATTCCTTATTTATAATATTAGTAAATAAATCCAAAGCTTCTTTTTTATTTTTATTATAATTTTCAAATAGAGAACGAAATTGTTTTTTAATTTCATATAAACAATTTAAAAATACTAACCAACTTTGATTATTTTCAGAATTAAAATCTAAATTTTGATTCATATTTTCTTCATTTTTATATTTTATTTCATCTATACAAGTTTCTATACCTAAAGATATTAATATCTTATAATATTCTATTTTATCTTTTATATATTCAATGTCAAAATTTTCATCAATTAAGTTAACAACACAATCTTTATATGTTGAATTAATTTGATCAATTGTTAAATTTAAAGCTTCTTTAAAATTATAATTTTTTATATAAATATATATCATACTATCATATATTTTTTTAAATTTTAAAATATCAAATATATTTTTATTTTCACATATAAAATTATATTTTTTTAATACATTTAAAATATCTTTACTTCTATTCAATTTAAGTAATAATTCAATTTTTAATGCAACAAAAAAACTTAATTCAATTACATTTATATCTTCATTTTTTTCTTTATTTTCTAAAAATATATCTAAATATTTAAATTGTAAATTTGGAATTGCATCTAATTTATGAATAACATTTTCCTCTTGCTCTTTATACCATTTATCAACTAATAAATTAACTCTATTAACTGAAATTTCTACTAATATTTGTAATTGCTCTAAAATAAATTCTTTAAATGTGATAAAATATTGTTTTTCATTATTATTTGATTTTTTTTTCTCTAAATTATTCAAATCTGTTAATGTTTCATCTATCCAATCAAATAATTCATTAATTTTCATATCTTCACTTTTATCATTAATTTCTTTATAAATATTAAGTTTAGTATTAAAACATTCTTTATAATCTTTTAATATTCTTAAAATATATAAATTTAGGTTATGAAATGGTGTGTCTTTTGAAATTATAAATATTTTTTTTAAATCTTCATCTAATAAAGGACTTTTTTCTTCAATAATTTTAAATAAATTTATTAATATTTTTTCAGTAGATTCTATACTATTTTCTGTAGAATGAGTATGAAAAATATCTTCTTTTATATGTTTTTTATATTTATTTACATAATTTATTAAAAATAAAGTAGTACTCATATATGTTTCATTATCTAATTCTATATTTATATATTCATATTTACTAAAAGAAGAAATAAAATCATATAAATCTTTTAAAATAAAAAAATTATTTAGTTTATTTATATATTCAAATAATGAATATAAAAAACCTTTAGGAGTTAATATTATTGATTCTGATAAATTTATTTTTATTATAAAATCTTCCATTTCTTTTTTAAAATCTGTTTTATTTATAATATTATATATGTTTTCATATGAATATAATTTTTTAAAAACATAAAAATATGAAAAACTATCAAAAATTAATAAAGTATCTAAAGTTTGATAATTTATTAAAAATAAAGCTAATTTTTTAACAATATCTTCATATAAATTTTTTGGAATTGCAGTTTTATTTGGATATGTTAATCCTTCTAAACATAAATCAATATAAGCTAAAATTCTATGTCCAAAATATTCTTTGCATGATAATACTTCTTGATTATATAAATTTTTATCATGATTAACTAATAATTCTTTATATTGAGGATTACTTTCTTTACTCAAAAAGAATCCCATAAAAGTTTCAATAGGTTTGTATAAATCAATATTTTCATTTTTTGAACCATCAGCTATATCTGGATTAACTGGATTCATACATATATAAATGAATGGATTTATTAAATCGTTATTAATTATTAAAGCTTGAATTTCTTCTTGATATAAACTTTTAACGTTTAAATGCAATAATATTTTATTAAGTAATATTTTTTGCTTTTTTTCAATATAAAATTTTATATATTCACTTAAAAATCCTGAATCAATATCTATTAAAATCAAATCTCCATTTAATATATATTTTGTAAAGCTAGAAAAAAATATATCTTGAACATTATTATTTATTACTATTCCAGTCAAAGGAAATAAATAATTTATACTATTTGTATTTAATCCAAATTCTATGCACATTCTAAATCCTAATGATAAATATGAATTAAAATTATTATTATCTTTATTTTTGTAAATTAATTTATTTACATATTGAAATAAAAATTGTGAAATTAAAGGTCCTTTAATTTCTTTAAAATCACTTTTTTCATTTACATTTCCTAAAGTAATTAAATGTTTTGAATCTGTATAAACTGTCATAGCTAACCATAACATTTTTTCATATTCTTCTTTTTCTGATAAATTTTTTATAATTTCTTCCCATGATTTAAGTTTATATAATCCAATTTTATTATTTTTAAAAAATATAATTAGACTTTTATCTAAATTTAAAATATATTTATCATATGTTTTATATTTTTTTATTAAAAATGAATTTATTTCTTCTTCTATTTTAAATTTATTAAAATTAATTTGATTATGATTAATTTTTTTATCTAAATTTATTTCTTCTCTAATAAAATTAAAAGTAAATATTATACTTAAATTATTTTCAATATCAATTATACTTATTACACTATTTGATATAGCATTTATATTTATAACATCTTTATCATATATATAATAACCGACATATATATATGAGATATTAAATTTTTCATCTTCTTTTCTTACATATAATTGAAAAATATTTCCCCAACATACAACTAAATTGATATTAATTTTACTACTATCTATTCCAATATTATTATCTTTTGACATAGTATCTTTAGGGACATATCCTTTAATAAAACAAATTTGAGGAATAATATCATTATTTAAATTATTTAATTGATTTGGTTTTTTAATTGTTAATATTGTATTTTCTTTCATATTTTCTTTAAATTTTTCAATTGAATTTTCTTTAGTATTAATTTTTAATATTTTAATATATTCATTTGTTATTAAACCTAGTGTCATCTTTTTCTTTTTAGCTTTACTTAAATCTTTTATTGGTGTATGTAAAACTAAATTAAAAACACTTAAATCATTTGTAACAAAATATAACATTTCAAAATTATTATTTAATAAAAATGTTTTGCTTCTTTGAATAAAAACAACATTTCCTAATAAATCACATGATATTAATGCAATTTTTTTTGGCTTTGTTTTTATAAATTTTACACAATTTACACCTTTCTTAAATATTACAAAAGAATCAATTATTTTTTTATCTAAAAAAATATTTAAACCACCATTTTCATTTCCTGTCACAATATAATTTTTAAAAGCATCAATACATAATATTTTATTATTATTATTTAAATATGTATCCATTAATAATTCTGAATTAAAATTATATTGATATATTTTATCATCTGAAGCAATATAAAATTCATTTTCTGATGCAAAATAACTGAATGAAATATTTTTTTCTTTTATGAATTCATAAATTTTATTTTTAAAAGAATAATTTATTTCATCTACATTTAATATTTTCTTTTTTTTATATGTTTCTAAAGGATATAAATCAGTTATATCTTTTATTCCTTTTGTTGATATTCTCTCATAAATAAATTCCATTTTATTTATAAATTCAATTGGCGAATTTATATTTGAAAATAAATAGGATAAATATTCTTTATCTTTTAATTCTTCTAATAAATTTTCATCTGATATATCTTTATTTTCAAAATTCAAATAATTATTGTTTAAATTTTCTTCATTATAATAATCATTTATTATATCTTCAGAATTTTCTGGATATTGATATAATAATTCATCTTCATGAATATCGGTAAAAGAACGATTATTTTCATTTGAATTTTCTGATTTTTCACTAAAATTTTCTAAATTTATATTAAAAATTTTTTTTTCATTTTTTTCTTCTTCTTTTTTAAATTTAATTTTTGATGAATTTATTTTATTTTTATCAATATTTTCTTTTAAAGAATCTAAATTATTTTTTGTTATTTTTAAAGGTATGATATTAAATAAATCTATAAAATTATTAAAAACAATTCCATTTTCTTCTAAGATATTATCTATTTTTTCACTTAAATTTATACTTTGTTTTTTATAATTTTCAATATTTTTATTTAATTCTTTTATTTTATTTTTATAATTAAAAAAATTTTCATCATTTAAAATTTTATAATTAAAAATATTTCTTTCAGAAAGTTCTGATTCAATTTCATTAAATATATTTGAAGGATTTTGTTTTTCTTCAATTATATTGTTTTTCATTTTATTTAGAAATATTTTATTAAATAAAAATAAAAAATTAAATATTGATTTATTTAAATATATAAAAAATAAAAATTATTTATATTTAAATAATTATTATTAAATTTATTTTTTTAATTTTAAAATACAAAAAATTAATTTTTTAATTATAATTAGAATTAATAAATTTCTACAAATATAAAATTAATTATTATTTAAATAATTTAATTTAAAATGAGTACAACCATAATTTATAGATTAATTTCTCCTGTTTTATTTACAAGAATTGAAGTTCCACAAAAAGGAAAAATATTAGATTTAAAAAATGAAATTGAAAAAATAACGAAAATTCCTGCGAAAGAGCAAAAAATTTATTTTGATATGCAACATAAGAAAAAAATAACAAATAAAGATACAGATTTTATTTCATCTTTAAAATTAAAAGAAGGAGAAGCAATTTATTTAGATAATACTCCATCAAAAGATATAATAAAACCTACGAATGAAAATAAATGTAATCATGGAATAAATGAAGTTTGTATTAATTGTGTAGATTCAAAAAAAAAATCTCAAAAATCAAATAATTCAGAAACAAACAAAAAAAATGTCAATGAAGAACTTAGAAAAAAAATGGGTTTAACAGAAAAATGCACTCATGGTCCTGGACAAAAATGTTTATATTGTATAGGCCCAATTGATACAAAACAAGAACTTAAATATAAATGTCAACATGGAGAAGGTGGAAAATGTCCTAATTGTATTGGAAAAGAATTTATAAGTAATGCAAAACATATAAGTTTTGATCAATTTATAAATGATAAAAAACAAAAATGTAAAGGAACTCATGAAATAAATACTGTTTGTATTAATTGTATGCCACCTTCTCAAATTTCATATTTAAAAAAAAAAAATTGCCCAAATCATCCACCTGAACAAATTTGTAATGAATGTATGCCTCCAAATGCAATTTTGAATAGGCAAGTTTATAGACATGTTGATTATGTTTCTTTTTTGAATAAAGAAGAAATTGAATCATTTTTACAACCTTGGATCAAAGGATATTTTCAAAAACAAAGAATGGCTTATTTATTTGGATATTATGCAAAGGATCCAAATTATCCTGATGGAGTTAGAGCAGTTGTTGAAGCTTTATATGAACCTCCTCAAATCGGTGATGAAAATGGAGTTCAACCTTATAATGATAAAGATATTGAAAATATAGATGAAATAACAAAAGAATTATCATTTGAATGTGTTGGTTGGATTTTTACAACTTTAAAAGAAAAAGGAGTGGCACTTTGTAGTTATGATATACGTAAAGCTGCAAGATATCAACAAGAATATATGATTAATCATCCAAGTGGATGTAAAATTTCAAGATTTATTACTTGTGCAGTTAAACCAAATGATGTTGGAGATTGTGAAATTGAAGTTTATATGGTAAGTGATATGTGTCAAAGCTTAGAAAGAGATCATATTTTTGATGATACATTGAAAGATAAAAAAACTATTCAAATTAGAAAACCTAAAAAAGGAGAAATATTACCTACTATTTATATGGAAGGAAAACCAACTAATAAATTTGATCCTGACTTTTTTATTGTTAATATTGCTCATGGAGTTCCTCAAAATAAAAAAGATCAAAATATTTTAAAAACTTATGATTTTCCTATACCATCTAGAGAACCTAAAGGAATTGTCACTAAAAAAATGATTAGTGATTATTTTAAAAAACATTCAAATGATAAGCCAGAAATAAAATGTGCCAATTTCTATTTTTTACTTTATATTTCAAAATTTATTGATATTGAAACAGCTAAAACATATGCAAAGCAAATTTATCAAGGAAAAATTGATTGGGGATTATTAAAAGAAATATTAAATGTATAAAGAATTAATATTTAAAATATTTTAATTATAAAGAATATTTTAATAATAATGATATTTTATTATTATTAAATTTTATATATTTTATTATTAAATTAATTTTAATATAAATATTAAACAAATAATATCAAATTAATAAATTTCTGACAAGTTATTTAAAAATATAATAATCGCAGAAATGAAAGATTAAAATTTTAATTATTAAAAGATGAATGGTATAAAAAAATTAATAATATTATTTAAATTTAAAAAATATTATTATAATATTTTCCTTTTTTTAAAAATTATTAATAATTAATATTATATTTCTAATAATTTTTTGTATATTTATATATTATTATATTATAATAAATTTTATAAATATTATATTTATTAACGAAGAAAAAAAATACAATTATTTATAAAAAAAATTTAAATATAAAAAAAATAATATTTTTAAAAAAGAGATTCCGACTCAAAATTTCATTTTTTTTTTTCACATATAAATAAGTATAAGATATAACTAAAATCTTTCTTTTGCTATATTACTAATTGTTTTTATCTTCCAAAAATTTTTTTTTAAAATTTTTTTATTATCAAAATTTTATTTATATATAAAAATTTTTTTCATATAATATAATAATTTAAAATATAAACATCATTTTTGTTTATTATAATTTCTTTTTTTATTTAATTATTATATTATTATTAAAAATATAATTAATAATTTTAATATTTTTTAAAATATAATAAAATAAATATAAATAAACAATGCATAAACGAAATAACTCAACAACAAATAAATATTTTATTAATCAAGATTTTAAATTAATGAAAAATTCTCTTTCTTCAAGAAATTTAAATGAAATTAATCCAAAACAAAATAATAATTACAAAATTATTATAAATAATCCTATAAATTTAAATGAAATAAACCAATATTTAATAAACTTTTATAATCAAAACGGAATTTCAAATAATCAATCTTCAATAAATATTTTAAAAAATAATATAATAGAAATTAAATTTAATAATTTTTATTTTGCAAATGATTTTTTAAATATTTTAAATAATATTAAATTATCTTCATCTAATTAT
>JAEEGL015853566.1_pt1 | contig 11897 bp, 12 predicted proteins | sample 9134231 | NCBI WGS metagenome assembly JAEEGL01 (sample SAMN16246548, study PRJNA631951) | gut metagenome | biome: gut microbiome; feature: rumen; material: fiber-attached | host: Bos | place: Iran: Karaj | collected 2018-10 | reverse complement strand
GTGGCGTAATTGGCCAATATCATGCGGGAGCTTTTGGCGATTGTTCTGATCCCGTTTTTTATGAAAAAAGGGTACAGACTGGCAGCCGTTTCCCTGGGCGGCGCGACAACGATGGATACCATGCTTGGCATCATATCGGAAAGCGGAGGCAAAGATCTTGTGTTCCCGGCGATCATCAACGGATTGATACTGTCCTTGTCCGTAACCTTTGTGGTACCTTTGATCCTGGGCTTTTTGGGATAAAATCGCGCAAGCCGTAAAGTGAGGTGTTATCTGTGATGGGAGTAGATCAACCGCTTCATGATTTGATTTTAAGTATCAAAGAAAGTGAAGAGTATCAAGAATATCAAAGATGTTTAAAAAAAATCAAAGAAGACAGCGCGACCGAACAGGTGGTAAGAGATTATAAAAAAGACAGTTCCACGTATCAGATTTTATCTCTTACGCAGATGGAGATCCCCGCAGACCTGGAAGAAAGATATTTTAGACTGCAGGAAATGGTGGAGCTGGATCCGGTCATCATTGATTATTTTGAGGCGGAAAGAAAACTGGCCATGATGATCGCTCATGTATACCAGGTCTTGGAAAGAGAGATCCCGATATTCACTGGCTTTGAAAAAGAAAAAAAGCTGAATTAAAAAGAGAATTTGTTTTGGGGCTCAAAACAAATTCTCCAATGAACGCATTTAGATATTAAAAAGTATTTTATAGCAGAGAATTTATGACTTCGTTTACGGTTGCTGCATAAAATGCCGGTTTGTTTGCCGCATGAAATATCTGTTTTATTCTATAAGCAGACTTATAAAACATAAAATATTTTTCAATATCTTTGAAATACGTAGTCCTATTATGAGCAAAAAATTTTTTAATATACATTTTTATTGAACAAGGAGAAAAAAATGAAAAAAAGTATAATCATACTTGTGATCATCCTGATCATAGGAATCGCAGGATTTCTGTTTTACAATACATACTATGTAGGCGGACTGAAACCTGTGAATGCGGACAATGAAGATGTAGCGGTTTTTGAAGTGGAAAAAGGACAGTCGGTAAACGGCGTAGCAAAAAGACTTGTGGCACAAAACCTGATCAAAAATGAATTTGCTTTCAAACAATACGCGAAGAAGAACGGTTTGACGGATATCAAAGCGGGCAAATATGAATTAAAACAAAGCATGTCGGTGGATGAGATCTTGAATATATTCGTTTCGGGAAAAGCGTTGGATGAAAATCCCACGGTGACGATCCCGGAAGGATACAATGTGGAACAGATCGCGGATCTGTTAAGCGAAAAAGGGCTTGTCGACAGAGAAAAGTTCTTGGAGCTTTGCAAAACTAAAACGCCGGAAATAGAAGGCGTTCCTTCTTCGGAGGATGTCAAATACAAAATGGAAGGATTCTTGTTCCCGGATACGTATAAGATCGCGGAAAACGCAACGGAAGAAGATATTATTGAGCTCCTTCACAAACAGTTTTTAAAAGTGTACGGGGAAGAAAAAGAAAAAGCGGCCAACACGTCGTTAAACGCGTGGGAACTTACCACGCTGGCTTCCATGGTAGAAGAAGAATCCAAATTTGATGAAGACCGACCTATCGTGGCAGGGGTATTTTATAATCGACTCGCAAAGGGGCAGAAGCTGGAATCCTGTGTAACGGTCATTTATGCTTTGGGAGAACACAGAACCAAGCTTTATTATCGGGACTTGGATGTGGAATCGCCGTATAACACCTATCGGAACGAAGGCCTTCCAGTAGGGCCTATCTCCAATCCGGGAAGGAAATCCATTGCGGCGACGTTTCAGCCGGCGGATACGGAATATTATTACTTTAAATCCGACAGCGCGGGAAAAATGTATTATTCCAAAACATTGGCAGAGCATGAGGCAGCTTTGAAAAAATCCAACATTGACCCGTTAGAAGTAAATAGTGACAATTAAAGGATTTTATTTTACAATAGGAAGAGCAAAGAAAGAGAGTTCTTTGCTCTTCTGAGTTTTAGAAAGAAAAGAGCATGCTGTATGAGAAAAGAAGATTTGATCGTGGTCCCGGAGGATTTAAAAGGGATCTATGAAAGATGCGCCCCGGAGCATATTCCCATTGCCACACCGGAAATGGCGCGGTTTTTATATACGATGGTGACCATGTTAAAACCCAAAAGAATATTGGAGATCGGCACTTGTATCGGCTATTCCGCCCGCTGGATGTCCAAAGCCATAGGAAAAGAAGGGCAGATCCTGACGGTAGAGATCGATAAGGAGATGGCAAAACAGGCCAGAGAGAATTTTTCAAAAGGGGATTATCAAAATATCACGCTAATCGAAGAAGACGCGAAGATCGTGCTGTATGATCTGGTCAGGAAAAAAGAAAAGTTTGATTTTATTTTCAACGACGGCCCCAAAGGACAGTATCTGACCTATCTTCCTTATTTTGAGGAACTGTTAAATGAAAAAGGTGTTTTGATCTGCGACAATATGTTTTTTAAAGATTATATTTTTACGGAAGAAGATCCGCCGCCCAGAAAGCATCGGACCATTATTCGGAATATGACGGATTTTATCCATAAGATCAGTTATCATGAAGATTTCACCACAACGTTTTTGGATATCAGCGACGGTGTTTCTATCTCTTACAAAGGAGGAAGCAAAAAATGAAAAAACCGGAACTGCTGGCGCCGGCAGGAAATTTGGAAAAGTGTAAAATGGCGCTTTTTTATGGTGCGGACGCAGTTTATTTGGGCGGTAAAAAATACGGCCTGAGAGCTTATGCCGATAATTTTACGGAAGAAGAAATGAAAGAAGCGGTAAGTTTTGCCCATAGCATGGGGAAAAAGATCTTTGTGACCATGAATATTTTTGCGCACAATGTGGACCTAAAAGAGATAGAAAAAGATATTTTGGCTTATGAAGCTTTGGGGATCGATGCGGTCATCGTATCGGATCTGGGCATTTTTTCTTTGGTGAGAAAAACGGCGCCCAATTTGGCGATCCATGTGAGCACCCAGGCCAATACGGTCAATTACGCTTCCGCTTCCATGTGGTATGAGCTGGGAGCCAAGCGGGTGATATTGGGCAGAGAATTGTCTTTGCCGGAGATCAAAGAGATTCGGGAAAAAACGCCGAAGGGCTTGGAGCTGGAAGTATTCGTGCACGGCGCTATGTGCATGTCCTATTCCGGCAGGTGTCTTTTGTCCAACTATATGACGGGCAGGGACGCCAACGGCGGCGAATGCGCGCAGCCTTGCCGGTGGAAATATCATATTGTGGAAGATATGCGGATGAACGAACCGATCACGGTAGAAGAAACGGACAGAGGCACTTTCTTTATGAATTCCAAAGACCTTTGCATGATAGAGCATATCCCGGAATTGATGGAACTGGGGATCGACAGCTTCAAGATCGAAGGCAGAATGAAGAGCTTTTATTATTCTTCCATTGTGGTCAATACCTATCGGCAGGCGATGGACGCTTATTTTAGTGATCCGAAGAACTACAAAGAAGATCCCAGATGGTTGTCTGAATTGAAGACCGTAAGCCACAGACAGTATTCTACAGGCTTTTTCTTTGACAGAGCAAAAGACGGACAAATCTATGAAAGCGCGGCTTATATCAAGACGCATGAATTTGCGGGACTTGTGCTGGAATATGACGCGGAGAAAAAACTGGCAAAAATAGAACAGAGAAACAAGATCGCTTTAGGAGAAGAGATCGAGGTCGTGGGAAAAGGCGACTTTTTGGTCAAGATGAAAGTGGAAGGACTCTATGATGAAAAAGGGCAGGAGATCTCTTCCACGCCGCACCCGCAGATGATCTATTATCTAAAGAGCGAAGCGCCTTTACCAAAAAACGGTTTTCTCCGCAAAAAAATCAGTGAGGCAGAGGGATAGTATGAAAGGAAACAAGTGGTTAATAGGCATTTTCTGTATTTTGTTTTTGCTGTCCTTGTTTGTTTTATCTGCCTGCAGCCCAAAAGAAAACGTGATCAAACGGGATATTTTTGCGCTGGGGACTTGGATCGAGTTCCAGGTATATGCGCCGGAAGAAAAAGCCGCCTTTGTGGATGAAGCCCTTTTGATGGTACAGGATATCGACAACAGGATGTCTGCCAGGGTGGACATGAGCGAGATCTCCAAAATCAACAAGAATGCGGGGATAGGACCGGTAAAGGTTTCCGAGGATACCTTTGCGGTGATCGAAAAAGGACTTTCTTACGGGAAGACAACTGACGGATATTTTGATATTTTGGTAGGACCCTTGATCCGCCTGTGGGGGTTTTATGATGATGTCCAGCATGTGCCGGCAGAGGAAAAAATCAAAGAATTGTTGCCTCTCACGGATTTAGATAAAATAGAGATCGATCCGGACACCAAAGAGATCTTTTTGACGGAAAAAGGAATGGCGCTGGATCTGGGCGGTATTGCCAAAGGATACGCGGCAGATGAGATAGCGGATTATTTAAAAGGAAAAGGGATCGAAAAAGGGATCCTCAATTTTGGCGGGAATTTATGGGTGCTGGGACAAAAGAATCAAAAAGAGGACTGGAATATAGGCATACGGCATCCGGCAAAGGAAGAGATCACGCAGATCGTGAGCCTGCCTCTTTCCGATGGATGCGCGGTGACCTCGGGCAGCTATGAACGGTATTTTGAAGAGAACGGTATCCGCTATTCCCATATTTTAGACCCCAAGACAGGAAAAAGCGTGGATAACAATGTGGCTTCGGTCACTGTTATAGGAAAAAATTCCGCGGATTGTGACGCCGTATCTACCGCGGTGGTCCTTTTGGGAGAAGAAAAAGGGCTGCGGCTTTTAAAAGAGCTATCCATGGAAGGGGTCATCATTACCAATGACAAACAAATCATCGCGACGGAAAATATTTACAAAAATATAAAAGTTATGGATAATAGTTATAGATTAGTGAAATAAAGGTATGATATAATAAAAAAAGATATGTTCCATGTCAATAAAAGTTTATACTTTTTAGATACTATTTTAACTTTTAAGGAGGACTTACCATGATCTCAACGAATGAATTTAAAAATGGCGCAACGATCGAAATAGATGGCGATGTGTTTATGGTTGTAGAATTTTTGCATGTAAAACCGGGCAAAGGCTCCGCTTTTGTCAGAACGAAATTAAAAAATCTAAGAACCGGCGGCGTAGTGGAAAGAACATTCCGTGCCGGTGAAAAACTGCCGCGGGCTCATGTAGAAAGAAAAACCATGCAGTTTTTATATGAATCGGACGGCCTGTATTATTTTATGGACAACAATACATATGACCAGGTGCCGATCCCGCAGGATCTGCTGGAAGACGGTTTAAAATGGCTGGCGGAAAACATGGAAGTAAACATTGTTTTCTTTGCCGGACAGGCGATCGGTGTGGAAATGCCGAACTTTGTGGAATTGGAAATCATTGAAAGCGAACCGGGTATCAAAGGAGATACTTCCACCGGCGCGACAAAACCGGCAAAAGTTTCTACCGGCGCTATCGTCAATGTGCCGCTGTTCTTGAATGAAGGCGACGTGATCCGTATCGATACAAGAACAGGAGAATATTTGACCAGAGTATAAAAAATCTCTTTTTGGTTATATTGAATAGTGGGATTTCTTTTCCTATGGACAAGAGGAGAAAATTTGTTTCTAAACCGGGAAGGGTTTATGATATTTGCTTATCAGAAAGGAGCAAGGAATATGCAAGAATTATTTGAAAAAGTAGCTTTTTTAAAAGGACTAATGGCTGGCATGGATATCGACGAAACAAAAGGAGAAGGCAAAATCTATACAGCTATCGTAGATGCGCTGGAAGAAATTTCTTACCTTTTGGAAGATATGTCGGACAGACAAGATGACTTGGAAGATTATGTAGAAGAAATTGATTCTGATTTAGGCGATGTAGAAGATGTCCTTTATGAAGAAGAAGGGGAAGATTTGGATGATGATTTTGTAGAAATCACTTGCCCCGAATGCGGAGAAGCTATTTATTTTGATTTGGAATCCGAAGAACCTGTGGTAGAATGCCCAAACTGCGGACAGGAAATCAATATTGACGAATTGCTGGAAGACGCATGCTGCGACTGTGAAGGCGATCTGGACAGCTGCTGCTGCGATGAATGCCAATAAAAAGCAAAAAGAAATAGAATAAAAGACAAAAGGCCCTTTTGGAATATTACATTTCAAAAGGACTTTTTTTATGAGGCAGGGTAAAAAGAAAGGATACAAAAAACGAAAAGAGCGCCAAAGAGATGACCCCTTGCAGATTGAAAAATATGCCGCTTCCTTTTATAATGAAAGTAAGAAAATAAAGAGAAAGGAGACAGAAACAGGATGAAAAAAATAACAGCAATGACCCTTGTGGTTCTATTGATAGCGGGGCTTACTTTGCCTGTTTTGGGCCAAGAGATCACCAGACAAGTAGTGGTCGAAGCAAAGTATGAGGATGTTATTCCTTTTTCGGAGGGACTGGCTCCGGTAAAAAATGGGGGACTTTGGGGGTATGTAGATGAAACAGGAAAAGAAGTGATCCCCTTACAATATGCTGCGGCATATCTTTTTCAGGAAAGAAGAGCCATCGTGGTCAAAAACGTAACAAATGGGGCGGGACAGGCCGCCTATGAATACGGTGTGATCGACGCGCGGGCAAATTACACCAAGCTGACTGACTCTCAAATGAAGCCGGCACCGGAAGATCTCATTTATTTGGTGCATCACGGCGTTGTGGCGCTTCCCAGCGTTTCCGGCGCGGCGCATCTGTTCACGATACAGGGAAAAGAGATCAAACCGAAAAATATTTCTTATAACGAATACTATATTTTAGGCTCTATGAATGAGGGGCTTGTACCGGTAAAAACAGTGACAGACAAGGGATTTCGGCTTTTTTATATGGACAAAAGCGGGAATATCAAACTGGATATCACGAATTATACCAACGGGACGAACGGACGGTTTATTACCAATCTGTTCCCTTATCATGACGGGCTGGCATTGGCCTGGCAGGAAATTTTCAAAGAAGGACAGTCCATTGGCGGCGCACTTGGTTTTATCAATACCAAAGGGAATTTTGTGATACAGCCTCAATACAAAAGCGCCAACATCATCAACTATATGACGGATTTTAAGGTGTTCAATGACGGGATCGCCGTAGTGCAGGATCTAAAAGGCTTTTTCGGCGGGATCGATAAAACCGGAAAAACCGTGATCCCGTTCAAATACGCAGATATGACGGCGTTTCAGGAAGGATTGGCCGCCGCAAAGGAAGCCAACAAGACCAACTATAACTATATCGATACCTCAGGCTTGACCAGGATCGCAGAGGTGGGTACCACACAGCAATATACCCAATATCCGAATCGGTTTTATTTGGCCAGTGTATTTTACGGCGGGGTAGCCTCCGTTTATGATTATGTAACGGAAAAAGCTTTTTTGATCCAGCAAAATCCCAATGCGGATGGAACGAACCGCGTCGTCGGCTCTGAAAAATTAAGCAAGAGAGCCTATTTTCCGGGTGAAATGGCGGGCGTGATCTATTCTCCGGATGATTCTGTGGTAATTGAAGAAAACGGCCGTTTTGGGCTGGAAAAATATGATGTCGCGCTGAATCTTCCGGACGCTTCCTTGGTCAGCCCCTGGGCATACAATGTGGTGACAGGCGCTATAAAGGCGGGGCTTGTGCCGAATGGCCTGCAGAACCAATATAAAAAGAATATCAGCCGTTTGGACTTTGCCAATTTGCTGGCGCAGGTGATCGAGAACATAACCGGTCAAAGTTTGGAAGACTATGTAAAGGAAAAAACAGGCAGAGAGCTGGCTTTGTTCCAGCTGGATGATCCGTTTATCGATACGACGGAAAAAAATATCATTGCCGCCAATATGCTGGGGATCATCAATGGGATAGGGAACAGCCGATTCGCGCCGGAAGCGGATATTACAAGACAGGACGCGGCAACTTTATTGGTCAGGACATATCTTGTTTTAACGGCAAAAAAAGGCGACAAGATTCCGGAGGTGGTAACGAATGCAGATTTCAGCAGCTATAAAAAGATCGCGGAAAGCTATAAAGACAAAAACCAGATGAAAGACTACGCAATGGGCGGGATCGGTTATGTCACAGCGCTGGGCTTGATGAACGGAACGGGAAACAACAACTTTTCTCCGTTAAGCAATTATTCCAGAGAACAGGCCATTGTGACGCTGTATCGGCTGAAAACGTTTTTTATCTGGGATAAAGAGGTGAGTGCAAATGGGGTGAAAGTAACGATCGCAGGACAGGATTATGAGATGAAAACGGAAGAAAATGAAACCGTGACCGCTTTGTTAAAACTCTTGCCTTTGGAGATGACCATGGAAGAGCTGAACGGGAACGAAAAATATTTTAATCTGGAAGAGACTCTGCCTACAGGCGCGTATAGACCGGGTTGGATCGAAAAAGGCGATGTGATGCTGTATAACAATAATTGTTTGGTCATTTTTTATCAGTCTTTTTCCACCAACTTCAGTTATACCAAAATCGGGCATATCGCAAATCTGCCGGATCTGGGAGCAGGTTCTGTAAAAGTAGCGCTTCAGCGGTAAAACAGGCAGGTATCGGGTAAGATAGTTCAACATGGATAAAAGAGGGATATAGAAAAATCGGAAGATTTTATGGAGAAAGTTTTTTAAAACGTTTTTATCCAAACAGTATAAAAAGAGCAAGAAGGACGTTTCATAACGATTCTTGCTCTTTTTTTTGAATTTTTTTGGTTTTGTCTAAAAATTTTGGGGGATCGCAAAAGAAAAACTTGACTTAAAGTTCACTTTAACTTTTATAATAAGAGAAAAGAAAGGAGTATAGGATGTCATATTCGATCAAAGAAGTAGCAGATATGATGGGCGTGAGTACATCTACGCTGCGATATTATGATCAGGAAGGGCTTCTTCCCGACCTCAAAAGAGTCAATGGGATCAGGGTGTTTGAAGACAAGGACTTTAAATGGCTAAGAGTCTTGAATTGCCTGAAAAACACCAATATGCCCATTAAAAAAATCAAGGAATATGTAGAATTGGCAAAACAAGGGGACGCTTCTTTAGAGGAAAGGTATCAGCTGATACTGGAGCAAAAAAATGTTATTTTGGAGCAGATCAAGGAATGGAAATACTACTTAAAGGAAATCGAATATAAAGAGTGGTATTATGAAACGGCGATCAAGGCAGGCACGGAAGAGGCAGTGAAAGACTGTACTCCCGAAACGCCTACTTTGGCAGTGGACCGGATCCCCCAAAAAGAAAAAAATAGAAAGAAGGAATAAAAATGGAAGAAACATTGCATTTAGTACAGGAATGGGATAAGGTATTTCCCAAAAGCGATAAAGTCAATCACAGAAAGGTCACTTTTCATAATCGATACGGTATCACCCTGGCGGCGGATCTATATGAACCGAAAGGAGTGACCGGTAAGCTTCCGGAGCTTGCGGTCAGCGGACCTTTTGGTGCAGTCAAAGAACAATCCTCGGGGCTTTATGCGCAGATCATGGCGGAAAGAGGGTTTTTGACCATTGCTTTTGACCCTTCTTTTACGGGAGAAAGCGGCGGCTGCCCTCGGTATGTGGCATCTCCGGATATCAATACGGAAGACTTTTCTGCAGCGGTGGATTTTCTGTCTGTTCAGGAAAGCGTAGATCCGGATAGGATCGGGAGCATCGGTATTTGCGGCTGGGGCGGTATGGCGCTCAACGCGGCGGCAATGGATACCAGGATCAAAGCAACAGTGGCTTCCACCATGTATGATATGACCAGAGTCAATGCCAAAGGCTACTTTGATGAAGCGGACAGTGAAGAAGCGCGGTATGAAATGAAAAAGGCGCTCAATGCACAAAGAATAGAAGATTATAAAAATGGCAGCTATAAAAGAGCGGGCGGGGTGGTGGATCCTCTTCCGGAAGACGCGCCATTCTTTGTAAAAGACTATTATGATTATTACAAAACGCCCCGCGGATATCATAAAAGATCTTTAAATTCCAATGACGGATGGAATATGACCTCTTCTTTATCTTTTATCAATATGCCTATTTTGCAGTACGCAAATGAAATCAGAAGCGCTGTTTTGATCGTTCACGGAGAAAAGGCACACTCTTGTTATTTTGGAAAAGACGCATTCAAAAGCTTAAAAGGAGACAACAAGGAATTATATATCATTCCCGGCGCGGTGCATACAGACCTTTACGATCAGACGGATATCATTCCTTTTGACAAGATAGAAGCATTTTTCCACACCTATTTGAAGTAGTCATTTAAAGCAGTAAAAAGAATAGAAGAAAAGACAAAAAACTCCTAAAGCGGGTCTACGCTTTGGGAGTTTTCTTTTGTGTAAAGGGACCGATAAAAAATTTTTAGTAAATGATTTTATCGTTTTTTTCAGAAAACGCATGAAATACTTTTAAGGTTTCTTCTCTATCCATACATTTTAATTGAAGGATATCCTGGTCTTGCTGCTGTGTAGACAGATTTTGTATGTAGCGATAAATAAAATCATCTCTAAAACCGATCTGGGCCGCGTCCTCTTTTGTGTTGCCGTAATAGACGCATTTGATATTGGCCCAAATGATGGCGGATAAACACATGGGGCACGGATAGCAGGAGGTATACAATTCACAGCCACTCAGATCATAGGTGTTAAGGTGCTTACAGGCGTTTCTGATCGCCGTGATCTCCGCATGAGCGGTGGGATCATTATTTTTGATCACATGATTATATCCTTTTCCTATGATCTTTCCGTCTTTGACGATACAAGCGCCGAAAGGCCCGCCCGCATTGGTCTCTAAATTTTTTTCCGATAGTTCTTTTGCTATTTTCATGTATCGGTTCATTTTATTTTCTCCCCCCAATGATAATTATAATACGATGGCAGCACGATTTTATCGATATAGATCGCAAACAGCCGTTGATGAAAAAAAGGTGCAAAATTCAAGATAGGATCCTGTTATAGGGCTCTCTGCCTGATAGCAAACGGATCAATAAAGATTGATCAATTGATTAAAATAACCGATCAAGATCAACGACAAGGCGGTCAAATTCATTAAAAAGACCAAAGCGATATGTTTTCTTTTATTTTGCGCCAGGTTTGCAATAAATTCTCTGATCAGCGCGTTTGTATAAAAATACCACTTTGTTTTACTGCCCATTCCTTCGCAATCGATACCGCATTCGTTGGCGATGATGCCGCTTCTAAAAACATGGTAATCCGTAGTGGAAAAACTGATCTTGGCATCCGGATGACCTTGACTGTCTTGAAGAATGATACTGTTTGAAAACCGCATATTTTCTACTGTGCTGGCAGATTTATTTTCAACTAAAATATTTTTTTGATCGATGCCTTGTTCGATCAAATAGTTTCTCATGGCTTCCGCTTCTGCCATGACTTCATCGTTCCCTTTACCGCCGGAAGGGACAAAGATAATATCTTTACCGGTCTCTGCCTTTTGCATTTTTGCAAATTCAATGGCCTTGTCGACCCGGGATTTTAAAAGCGGCGTTAATGTGCCGTCTTTGCGGATCATGCAGCCGAGAATGATGATGTAATCTTTATCGAACGCGGGAATATGTCTTGCCGCCATAATATTACAATATAAAGTCGCGATGATCAAAGTGTAAAAATAGGATAACGTTACGTTGATGATGATATCAATCGATTTTTTAAGAATGATTTTTTCCGTTCCCACTAATAGTTTTGATGTGACCAGATAGACGGCCTGACTCCCGAACAGGCCCATGAGCGCCAGCACGCCCAAAAAAATCCCCAATAAATTTCGATAACGAAATCCTTCTTTTTTTATCAATATAATATTTGTGAGGATACTATAGAGGGAGAGACCGATGATACAAGGCAGTGTCAGCATAGCAAAATAAGAAAAGGAATCCAGTGTATGGT